>ERZ779949.16-NODE-16-length-41595-cov-2.40578_pt1 | contig 41595 bp, 34 predicted proteins | sample MGYA00511540_ERZ779949 | MGnify/ENA primary metagenome ERZ779949 (study PRJEB29588, sample SAMEA2149539) | human gut metagenome | biome: human gut; feature: human-associated habitat; material: faeces | place: Denmark | collected 2008/2010 ...
ATGTTTAACTTGTCCAACTTTTTGGGGTCACTTCAATTTGAGACAGCCTCTTTTTATGTTTTTGATAGGATATCCTATTCGCTTAAGGCTGTATTGACGGTTGTTTCATAAAGCGGGAACGACCAGCAATAAGTTGTTTTATCGGATGGAGTAGCAACGACAGTCCAGCTTCCATCTGTTTGTGGGTGACGGTAGTTTTCTGCTCTTCGTGAAATATCATAACCACGAAGCCCTTCTGCCATGAATTCCCAACGACGTTCATTGTCGATGACCGTCCAAAGTGCTTCACCTGTTTCTGTATACGTTACAAGAGGATCCTGATCTGCCGGAATTGAGCGGGTACGAACCTCTTTTACATATTTAAGGGCCATAGGTTCATTGTCTTTGTTGTAGTAGCATTCTGCAAGGTTCAGCAAAATTTCTGCATAACGGAATACCGGAATCCACTCATATCGGGTAGAGCGTTCGTTATATTTTTCACAATACATATAGCCGCGTTCATCTGTATAGAGAAAGTTTGTACGAGCGTCACCTTTGATACCATAAGTGGTTGCAATGCCATTGATGTTGTTGACAACGGTAATCTGTCCTGCTTCATGATAAAAATATCCAACCGGATGGGTCTGGCTGTTCGATTTATCACTTTCACTCATCGGGATTGAGAAAATGTTTTCAGCTGTCAGTGCATAAGGCGCGTCGAACATGGTAGCGATTGAAGGAATCAATGAAAATCCAGTGATGGCATCTCCTTCAGCAATGGCGGCATCCCAATTCTCCATACACATATATACTCGCATTCGGAGAGCATGTGTCGATGCCTGTGATGCTTTGGTTGACGAAAAACCACTCGATTCATAGTTCGCAGGCAATGCGTCAATCTCTTCGGTGTCGGCCAGTATCTGTTTGAATACTTCCGAAATAGTCGATGCCGGACATGCATTGTGTCCTGCACCCGTCACAGCTTCGATTCTTAAAGGCACATTCGATGCATTGGGATCGGTTTTATAGGGCAGGCCATATAGCTGGCTCAGGTAATAATAGGAAATTGCCCGGACAAATTTACATTCCTGAGCATAGCGGCGGGCTGTTTCTGCATCGCACGGTAACGAATTCGCATAAGTCTTCTCGATACCATCGATAAGCGTGTTTGCATAATTAATGGCCAGATATGCGTTACGGAATAAGGCATCGTTTTCGATACTTGATGCATTTACCGCATGGCTGTAAGTATCACGCATGGTATAACCGTTGTTTCCATAATTAATCATATCATCCGAACGGTTATCGCCGGCTAATGTAGCAAAGCCTCCCAGAAAATAACCATCACTTACGTCATCGCTGCCTTTCAGAGCTGTATATACTCCTTCCACTGCTGCTTCAAGTCGTGTGGCACTTCCAAAGATGGATGCTTCTGTAACTTTCAGATCGGGGGTCTTATTGATAAAGTCCTCGCTGCACGCGGTTGCAAAGCCCATTGTAACCGCTGCTGCTATATAGTAGATATATTTTTTCATATTGTTGGAACATTAAATTTTTAGAATGATAAGTTAACACCAAAAGAATAGGTTCTTGTCAATGGAGCCGTATTTTTATCGATTCCGGAAATGGTATTCGAGCTATCAGCACGAGAGTTGATTTCTGGGTCCATACCGCTATATCCTGTTATGCAGAACAGGTTTGTTGCTGTAGCGTAAAGACGGAGCTGCGAGATACCGATTTTTTTAGACCAGTTCTTTGTATTGAAAGTATAGCCAATCACAAGGTTTTTCAAACGGAGGTAATCACCATTCTCGATAAAGTCGCTGATAGGATTAGCCGAACCGTTCGAATAGTTATCATTCACTTCTGGTTTTGCGTAATCGGATACATCTCCCGGCTGTCTCCAGATTGTTTTATAAACATCGGTAGAGTTATTCCAGAAACGCATATCCGACATGGTTGCTTTCATACCGTTATAAATTTTGTTGCCACCGGAAAACTGGAAGAAGAGTGTAGCATCCCAGCCTTTCCAGCTAAAGTTGTTTGTCCATCCACCATAGTACGTCGGTTTGGTATTACCCATGATATGTGGGTTCCAGTCGTCAATATCCAATGCTTCACCTGTGGTCCGGTCATAAACTGATGCTCCTTGTCCATAAGTGTAAACCAGTAAAGCCTCACGGGTAGCATTGCCGTTCGCATCGTCGAGCAATACGACACGACGTCCTGTTTCCGGATCAACGCCTGCTGTTGGATAAACATAGAGTTGTGCCATAGACAGACCTTCTGTCGTGATGTTGTTGGCTCCTGTACCGTCTTCTATAATATCACTTTCCAGTTCGAGTACTTTATTCTTTACAAAGGTAAAGTTTACACTACTATCCCAGGAGAATCCATTGATGTGCAAGATGTTGCCACCCAGCGAGAACTCCAGACCCTGATTCTGAGCCTTACCGAGGTTGGTGGTAATAGCGAAATCTGGAATACCGGTTGAGTAGGCCTGACAGGTTCTTTGATTTTGACCGGAAGTAAGTAACTTCAAAATTGAATCGGTTGGCTATTTGTCCGGTAATACCGATATCTGTCTTCGCTGTCTGTTCCCAGCCCAGATTTGCGTCTGCGATGGAAGTCGGATAATAAGCACCTACACCGTTATAGTAAGTCGAGCTGTAAGTTGACAAGGAAGCATAAGCATCTACATTGGTATTACCAACGATACCATAGCTGGCCTTCAGACGTAAGTCGGAGATGGCACTCTGTAGAGGCTTGAAGAAGTTTTCGTCAGAAATACGCCATGACGCTGAAACTCCCCAAAAGTTACCCCATTTATTGCCTAAGGCAGAAAGACCGTCCCGACGGAAGCTTCCTTCCAGATAATAGCGATAATTCCAGTTGTAAGAAAGACGACCAAGATAAGAAATCATAGACCGTTCTTCACGTTTGTTGGTTGAGGCATCACTCGAATAAGTCAGATAAGGAGCTTCCTCGAAAATCATTTCTTTATCAGCAAGAGTTGAGGCATCGTAGTAGCGGCGTTTGTACTGCATTTCCTGTGCCTCCATACCAATTGTGGCAGCGAAGTGATGATTCTTGGCCAAATCGAACTGATAATTAGCTGTGTTGGTCCATGTCCAGGTCTTGCGGGTCGTTGCATAGGCGTAAAGGTTTCCCCCTGAGGCGTAACCATCACCACCGTTTGGTGAATACATCGTTGTTGAGTTGGTAATGAACCAGTCAACTCCGTATTGTGAACGGATATTCAATCCTTTGATCGGGTGTAAATCCAGAAAGCCACTGGCGATGATACGGTTGTTCTCCATGCGGCTGGCCTGTTCGTCTATATAAGACATCGGGTTGTAGTAAGTACAACCGATTTTGTTGTTTCCGTAGCCAAGGTAGTTTCCATTATCCATATAAGGAGTACCGTCTTCGTTGTATGCCGGAATGTTTGGAGGCAAGATAGCTGCCATACGTGAGAAACCGTTGATAGAGTAGGCTCCTGTACCATAACCGGAGTCGACGTTTTTTTGCTGGGTATTTGAGTAACTGCCGTTGAATCCTCCACTCAGCCAGTCGGTCGGATTGAAGTTGGTATTGGCTTTGAATGAATAACGTTTGAATTCATCGCCCACTGTAATACCGTCTTGGTTCATAATGCCCGTACTAATATAGTAGTTTGCGGTATCATTACCTCCCGATACATTTAAATCGTGGTTCATGATACTTCCTGTCTGGAAAAGCAAGTCACTCCAATCGGTGCTGACTACATCTCCGTTGCTGTCGTACATTAATCCATAGGCATATTTGTCGTAGAATCCTTTGTCGCTTTGACGAGAAGCCGTATTGGAAACTGCGAGATTCTTTAATTCGACGTATTGTTCTGCGTTCATTGCCTCGATCATGTTGGTCGGCGTCGTGACTGTATAGCTACCGTTGTAGGAAATTTTTGCTTTTCCTTTTTGACCGGAGTTGGTCGTAATCATGATGACACCGTTGGCTGCTCGTGAACCATAAAGGGCTGTTGCAGCCGCATCTTTTAAAATCTCAATCGATTTAATGTCGGCAGAGTTGATATCAGCCAGAGGGTTCTGACGGGTGCTTGATGTTCCATCCATCGATATAATCATACCATCGACTACATACAATGGGGTTGTACTGTTTGAAATGGAGGAAACACCACGGATATTGATGACAGGAGATACACCAACAGATCCGGAAGGTGAGGAAATCATTACACCTGAGGCACGTCCTTGTAGCATTTCGTCGACCGAAGGGCCAGGCAAATTCTTGATAGCTTCTCCTCTTACCGATGAAACAGCGCCTGTCAAGTTTTTGGAAGAGGTAGTACCATAGGCAATGACTACAACTTCGTCCAGATTTTGGCTGTCCGATTTCAACGTGATTTTTAAATTAGGTTTGATTCCTACTGTTTGGGAAACCATACCAACGTATGACACTTTGATTTGTCCGGAACCTTCTGGGGCTGTTAAAGTAAAGCTACCATCGACATCTGTAATGGTTCCTCTGTTGGTTCCAACCACGAGGATCGAGGCACCAATTACTGGTTCACCATTCTCATCCAAAACTTTTCCTTTAAAAGGAGTCTGTGCCATGGCTAAAGTTGAGCATAAAGCTAAACCAATACCTAAGGGAATTACCTTTCTCATAATGAAAACTGTTTTATGCGTTTTATATTACGCGTGTTTGTTAATTTAAAATAAAATACTATTGCAACAATCTTTGCTGCAAATATATGTATTTTTGATTTATAAAGCCAGATAAAACAAGAAATTTGTTTTAAAAATATCTTTTATGATATCTATATGCTTCTTATTTTGTGATATAGCTAACATAATGAGATTAGACTTTTGGCTATATATTGTATCTTTATTATAAAATATAGTTAATAATAGGTGTCATTTATCTGCTTTCGTTTAAGGAATTTCTATGTTTATTATGAAAATATCTGTATTTATTGTGAAATAGTTATATTGCGTTCTGGTGCCTATGAATAATTTTATTATATCACCAGAACGGAGTCGTAGGACCTCGCAAAGAGGAAAAAGTGAATGAAATAGATGGAGAGAATTGTAGAATAGATGTTGTTTGTAGGTTGTATTTAATCTACCCAAAGCATGTCACTCATGATGCCGTCGGAAATAAATACTCCTTTTTCTGTAAGTTTCAATACGCCGTTGCTAAGTTCCAGTGTGCCTTGCGACAAATGTGGCTGTGCCATGCGGAGGCAGTAGTTGTACAGTTTGGTACCGAACTGCTCTTTCAGTACATCGAGCTGCATCCCCCACATGGTACGGATGGTTGTAATGACAAAATCGTTGTAGCGGGTATATAAATCAAGCTCTTCTACCTCAAAATACGTTTCTCCGTTGTTTACTTGTTCAATGTAGCGATCCAGTGAAGAAACATTCCATTGCCGGGAGATTCCGTTGTACGAATGAGCCGAAGGTCCGCATCCCAGATATTTCTTCCCGGTCCAGTAACTCGAATTATGGCGGGAGTACATTCCCGGCAGGCAGAAGTTAGAAATCTCGTAATGCTGGTACCCGTAGTCTTTCAGCTTGTGGATAAGCTGAGTAAAGAGCGAAACACTCAAATCCTCATCTGCTTCTTCCACCCGATGCTGCTCACGCAGTTTCCAGAGAACGGTACCTTCCTCGTAAATCAGGTGATAGGCCGATATATGTTCCGGTTTCATGCTGACAGCCTGCCGTAAGTCTGCCTCCCATGTTTGCAGCGTTTCTCCCGGCAATCCATACATCAGGTCTATACTGATATTGGTGAATCCGGCTTTCCGGCAGCGTTCGAAGGCCTCGACAGCCTGCTGTGACGTGTGCCGTCTGTGAAGCAGACGCAGAATATTTTCCTGAAATGTCTGGATACCCATGCTCAGGCGGTTGAACGGAAAGGTGCGCAGCATGTTCACGTATTCGTCTGTCAGGTCATCGGGATTGGCTTCGATGGTGATTTCTGCCTCCGGGGAAATATCGTACAAACGGTGGAGTGTCTGGAAAATCTGTTCAAAGTCTTTGTCTTCGAGTTGCGACGGCGTACCTCCTCCCAGGTAGATTGTTTTAATCCTTTCTCCTTGCAAATAATCCTTTCTCTGATCCAGTTCACGGCAAAGTGCGGCGACATAAGCGGTTTTTTTCTCGCTTTGTGTCGTTGAGTAGAAGTCGCAGTAGATACAGCGACGTTTGCAAAAAGGAATATGAAGATAAATACCTGCCATGGATTTCTGTATTTTTTCGAGTGCAAAAATAATGAGAACTTACCAATTTCGGGGCGTTCGGTCTAAATTTAAAGCTGAAAAATGAAGAGAATTTCGATAGCTTTTACCTCGTTACGTTCGTGCAAAGAGCTCATCACGTATGTGATAATATCTCGTCACGAACGTGATTAGGTCTTTATACATACGTGCCGAGGTTGCTTTCCGCTCTTGTTTCAGATTACCGGAAACAGAGTCTGGAGAATATCTTTTTGTTACAAGTTATAAGATTGCAAAGTGTCAGAAAAATGAATTATTTTATATCTATGTGAGAAATATGCAGAAAAAAAGTTGTTAATGCGTTAAATATATTTTATATTTGCAAATCACACAAAAAATAAACTTGTTCCTGAAAGTCTAAAATGTAAAAAATATGAATTGTTGTAAGTTGGTAAATCTTTTGGCCGTGCTGAGTGCAGGAGCTTTGCATGCGGAGTCTGCTTTTGCCGCGGAGGCTCCTGGCTGGGAAAAGGAAGTCGTGCAGCAGGCAAATCAACAGAAAAATGTCGTTACCGGAACGGTTCTTGATGAAAACGGATTTTCTGTACCAGGAGCTTCGGTTATAGTAGTAGGAACTACAGATGGTACAGTAACCGATATGGATGGAGTCTATTCACTTTCGCTATCGCGGAAGAAGGCTGTCTTGCGTTTTTCTTTTATCGGCTTGAAGTCGGTCGATGTGGAGTATACGGGACAGAAAACACTGAACGTTGTTCTGAAATCGGATAATCAGGTATTGGATGATGTTGTTGTCATCGGATATGGTAGCAAGAACCGCAAGAGTCTTACCAGTTCTATTTCGTCTGTCAAGAAAGAGGACCTGAATAAATTGTCGAAGACTTCTTCTACCGTTCAGGATATGTTGGGCGGAACGATAAAGGGTGTATTGGTAACTCAGAACAGCGGTGAGCCGGGAGCTACGATGACGGTCAACGTACGTGGTATTACCTCGCCGTATCCTATCGCTACTTCGCTGACGGCAAACAATGCTCCGCTTTATGTAATAGACGGAGTTCCGATGTTTGTGGACAGTAATGCGCTGAATCCGCTGATGAATATTGCACCGAACGATATCGAGAGTATCGACGTACTGAAGGATGCTTCTGCTACGGCTATCTACGGTTCTCGTGGTGCGAATGGTGTTATTATCGTTACGACTAAAAACGGACGGAAGGGAGAGAAGGCAACGGTAGAAGCCGGATATACGCTGAGCATTGCCAATCCGGTAAAGATGTTCAAGCCGCTGAACAATCAGGAGTTCCGCTCGTTGCAGGAAGAGATTCTGCGGAATACGATGGATGCGTACAATTATGACATGGCGAATTTTACCATGACTACGCAATACAGTATGATGTACGACCCGACGATGCTGATGGCTTACGGAAACTTTGACGTCGACTGGAATACGTTGATGTATACAAAGTTTTTGGGATTGAACGAAAGTGCGTTTGGCAAGGAGAATATTAACTGGGAGGACGAGACAAGAAATAAAAATGCCATAACCAACCAGTATAATGTTTCTGTACGAGGCGGTTCCGAAAAGACGGACTATTCGTTTGCGTTCAATGCCATCGATCAGGAAGGATTGTATAAGAACGATAATCTGGGAACATATAGCGGACGTTTGTCGGTCAATACGGAGATAACCAAGCGTATACGCATGGGAGCATTGCTGAGCTATTCATACTCCAAGCGTACCAGCCCCAGTCAGGAAAGCATCATGATGCCCGATACGCACCCCTGGCTGGTTCGTCCGGACCTGCCGATTTACGATGAAAACGGCGACTATACTCGTCTGGATAAAAGTGCAGCTTATTTCACACCTGCCGGCAGTGTAAGCGGACCTAATCCGGTTGCCTTGCTGAACCGTAAGGCTGAATATGAGAGCGACCAGTTTATGGGTAATGTTTATGTGGATGTCGAGCTGCTGCGTAACCTGAAGTTTCATTCCGATTTTACCTTAGCTTCTTATAATTACGACAATAGTTATTTCTCGCCGAGTTATTTGCAGGAAATCTGGGTGGGCAGTCCTTACTATGCACAGCTTACGACTGCACGGTCGAAGTATGTAAGTACATCCATCAATTTCCGTCTGGATTATAATTACCATACAGGTAAGCATTTGTTTGGTGCCATGGCGGGTTATGGAGCCGACCGTACACGCAGTACCGGCGGTACGAATATGTATCAAGGTTTCCCGAACGATGATAACCTGGATAATGTAGGTTCGGCACAGTCTGTCCTGATGTATTCGGATTATGTCGTGAAAAGTGGACTGAACTCTATTTACGGCCGATTGTCGTACGATTATGACTCTCGTTACTTGCTGGAAGTAAGTATGCGTGCCGATGCTTCTTCGAAGTTCGGACCGGGCAATCAGTGGGGTGTTTTCCCGGCTGTTTCTACCGGATGGGTCATCAGTCGTGAAGCATTCATGGAAAAGGCTCCGTGGGTAAATAATCTGAAAATGCGTTTAAGCTGGGGACAGACTGGTTCTACCAACGTATCCGACTTCTCGTTCCGTCAGTTCTATACATCCAGCCAGTATGGCGAAAACTCTTCGGTCAAGTTGCAGGACTTGCTGCCTAACCGGGGTATTCATTGGGAAAAGACAAACGAAGTGAATTTCGGTCTGGACTTTTCTTTCTTCGACGATCGTCTGTACGGAAGCTTGGATGCCTATTACCGTTATACCAACGGTGCACTGGCACCTGCTCCTCATGTACTGGAGTCGGGTATGACAAGTTATTATGACAATATCATCGATGTATCGAACCGTGGTGTAGAAGTTGCCATAGGAGGTTATCCGGTACGCGGAAAGAATTTCTCATGGAGTTCGGATTTGAATATTTCGGTCAACCGGAACCGCATCGAGTCATTGAACAATGCTCAGATCAATTCATACATGCAGGATGCCTTTATTGTAGGTCGTCCGGCTGGTACGGTAAAAGGATATGTAGTCGACCATATCGTACAGAACATGGATGAAGTGAATCAGTTGAACGCCAAGGCAATGGAGAACGGATACGCTGAATATCAGTCGGGTACCGGAGTCGGAGATTTCCTGATGAAGGATATCGATGGTAATGGTGTCATCACATCCGATGACCGGGACGTGATTGCTACTCCCGAAGCCAAATTCTTCGGTGGATGGACCAATACGTTTACGTACAAGAATTTCTCGCTGTCGTTCCTGATGCAATTCTCTTATGGAGGTCAGGCGGTATACAGTAATTTAGGAGAGGAAATGAGTGGTGTGCTGGGACAGAGCGTTGGTCGCGAACTCTACGGAAATACCTGGACACCGGAACGTACGGATGCGAAATATGCCCGTCTGGTAGCAGGTTCGATGAGCTATAATTATCAGGTAAACGACCGTTTCGTATTCGATACATCTTATCTGAGAATGAAGAATGTGACATTTTCGTATTCACTTCCGAAAGAGTGGATCAATAAATGCTATTTAAGCAATGCTTCTGTGTTTGTAACGGCTACCAACTTGTTTACGGTGACTAAATGGCCGGGACTCGATCCGGAAACGGTTTCTACCGGTATCACGAGTATGGGAACGAACAGTGACCCGTATCCGTTGAGCCGTTCATTCTCACTGGGTGTTAAACTGCAATTCTAAAAAGGACTGGTTATGAAAAAATATATAAAATACTGTTTGATGGCAGGTATGTTTTCGTTTACATTCGCTTCGTGCAGCCTGCTGGGACCGATAGACGATATTCATCCCGAAAACGTTCTGGATGATGAAACTGTAATTACCGATGCACGGTCGGCAGCCATTGCCGTGAATGGTATCTATGATGGATGGCGGTCGAAGAGTTCTATTTATAACGCAATGTTCCTGCGTACTGGAGTTTTGCAGAGCTCTACCGTGAGCGGGGCGAGAAGCTTTATGAACGGAGATATACAAGATAATAATGTGATTGTAGAGGAAACATATATTTACTTGTATTATATTATCAATCAGGCAAACTCTGTTTTGAAGGCTTTGGATAAGGACGTAAAGGGACTTTCGGCCGAAGATAACCTGAATTATCAGAAGGAAGCAAAGTTCAACCGTGCCATGGCCAACTTTATGCTGCTGCGTCTGTATGGAGAATTCTGGAATCTGGATTCTCAGTACGGTATCGTGCTGAACGATGAACCGGTACGCGATAATGTGTCCAAGAAGCGTTCTACGGTCCGTGAGTGTTATACTGCTATCTTGAACGACCTGACCGAAGCTGAAACGTTGCCGGTGAAACTGACTTCTTCCGGTACACATGCCATGTATTATGGCAACGGATTGTCGGCCGAGGCGCTGAAAGCAAAAGTCTTGTTGTCGATGGGTGATTTCGATATGGCTTACCAGACAGCAGACGAGGTGATAACCAAATGTAAAGATCAGGGTATTGTTCTGGAACCTGTATATGGAGATATCTTCAGCAGCTTCCAGAGTACGGACTTGTTGTTCTATCCGTATACGATGAATACCCAGCAAACCGTGGCAGGATACCGCTACGACTGGAGTGCCGGAGCAGGCAGCACGCTGAAGAAAATAGCTGCTCTCTATCCGGAAGATACTCGTTACAAATGGGCATTTGATGCTGAACACATGGTCTCATCTTATCGGATGAACAAGTATCAGATGGATGATAACGTCGATAAGGTACCGGGCAATTCTTTGTATATGCTTCGTTTGTCGGAAATGTATCTGGTAAAGGCTGAGGCTGCCGTCCGTAAGACGACTCCTGATTTGGGAGCTGCCCGTGAAGCGCTTCGTCCGATAACCGATCGTGCAGGATTTGCTGCCGATTTTGTGGATAAGATTGCCGACAAGGATATGCTTATGGCTGTCTTTTATCAGAAGTATCTGGAGCTGTTCGGCGAGAACTTCGAAGACTGGTTCGATATGGTCCGCTATAATAAACTCGACGGAGTGGATTGGGTAGCCATGGGATATGTCAGCGCATGGACGAAATTGATTCTTCCCATACCTCGTGCTGCTATTGCAGGAAATGATTTGTTAGTCCAAAACCCTTAAATGAAAATACATAGTTATGAAGAAAATTTTTTTAGTAGGCATGGTGGCGGGCCTGTTGGCTTCCTGCCATACAAAGACAGACGGGTATACAATAGAAGGCACGCTGACCGGAGATGCTGCTTCGGGTAAAGCTTATCTGGAGCGTTCGGAATATCAGGCAGAGCCGACTGTTGTCGACAGTACGATGGTAGAAAATGGAAGTTTTACTTTCTCAGGAAAAGTAGAACGTCCGGGTTTGTATTATGTCGTGATTGATCTGAATAAACCGGGTGAGGAACCTGATTATCAGAATAAGATGTTCCGTACGATGCTGTATCTGGAAAATTCGGATATCACGTACAAAGGGGATGTCGCAACATTACCCGGATTCTATTATGCACCCGACCGTAAGAATGAATCTCCGCAGATAACGGGGTCTTCTGTACACGATCTGTTTACGAAGATGAATCAGGAAATGAAGACATATTCTGATACCTTGAATGTGCTTGCAGAACGTTATGCGGATGAATACTTGGTTCCTGAATCGGAAGGAAAGGAAGTGGCTGCCATCGGAATGGACATAGCTCGTGAAGAAATGAAGTGGAAAGATAAGTTGCTGGCTTTCCAGTTGCAGTTCATCAAAGACCATGCCGACTCTCCGGTTGCTATGGATCAGGCGATGTATTATCTTTCGGGCATGGAATATTTGCCGGATGTAACCGAGATTGACCAGTTGCAGGCTTTGTTTGAGAAGTATTGGGCTGGAACTCCTGAGTTGAAGCTCTTTGAACAGGCTGCATCGGCAGCGCGTCCGCTGGCAGTAGGACAGAAATACAAGGATATTGATGTCATCGACCGTAATGGTAAGACTGTCAAGCTGTCTTCGATGATTCCAGAAAATGAATATGTCATGCTGGAATTCTGGGCCAGCTGGTGTGGTCCTTGCCGTGGAGAAATACCTCATTTGCGCAAAATACACGATAAGTACAAGGATTTCGCCATTGTAAGCATTTCGCTCGATGAGAAGGAAAAGGAATGGCAAAAGGCCATGAAGGAAGAAAGCATGAGCTGGACGCAAGGACGTTTGGATGGAGGTATTTACGGCGAAGGTGCCAAAACTTATAACATTCAGGCTATCCCGATGTGTCTGATTCTGGATAAAGAAGGACGGTTTTATAAAACGAATATGAGAGGCGCGTACCTGGATGTCTTTCTGGACGACTTGTATAAAACGGAATAATTAAGAAATCGGATAGATAGAATGTCCCTCGACAACTAATTTTTAGTATGTGTCGAGGGACATTTTTTGTTAGTTCGCTGGAAACCGTTATCTTTGCATCCGCAAATAATGAGCAAATGGATAAAGAGTTACGATATAATGACTTCGCTGGCTTTTTGACGCGGAAGTTTCCCTTTAAGGTACAGAAACTGTCGGTCAACGCAGGTTTTACCTGTCCCAACCGGGATGGCTCGAAAGGTTATGGCGGATGTACGTATTGTAACAATCAGACGTTTAATCCCGAATATTGCCGTACGGAGAAAACAGTCAGTGTCCAGCTGGAGGAAGGCAAGCAATTCTTTGCCCGTAAATATCCGCAGATGAAGTATCTGGCCTATTTTCAGGCGTATACCAATACGTATGGAGAACTGGAACAGCTGAAGCGGATGTACGAAGAGGCACTGGCGGTAGAAGATGTGGTTGGACTCGTCATCGGTACCCGTCCGGACTGTATGCCCGATACGCTGCTGGATTATCTGGAAGAACTGAACCGGCAGACGTTTTTGCTGGTGGAGTATGGTATAGAAAGTACCGACGATGCAACGCTGGCAAGAATTAACCGGGGACATACATTTGCTTGTACTGAAGATGCTGTGCGGCGGACAGCCGGAAGAGGTATCCTGACAGGAGGTCATGTGATATTGGGACTTCCGGGAGAAGATTCCGAAAAGCTGATTCAGCAGGCCGAAACCTTGTCGCAGTTGCCGCTGACAACCCTGAAGATGCATCAGTTGCAGTTGATAAAGGGGACACGTATGGCACACGAATTCGCATTACATCCCGAAGCATTTCATCTGTATGCAGTCGATGAGTACATTGATTTAGTCATCGATTATATCGAACATCTTCGGGCAGATCTGGTTCTGGAGCGGTTCGTGTCGCAGTCGCCGAAGGAATTGCTGATTGCGCCCGACTGGGGACTGAAGAATCACGAGTTTACGGCTCGACTGAAGCGCAGGATGGAAGAGCGGGATGCATGGCAGGGAAAACAATTGAAGTAAAAAATATATAGTATATAACTAATTCGGATAACAAAAATGGAAATTAAAGGAAAAGTACATTATGTGGGTGTGAACGACCGTTCGAAAGCGTTGTTCGAAAACCTTTGGCCGTTACCTTATGGAGTATCTTATAACTCATACCTGATTGCCGACGATGAAATGGTGGCACTGGTAGATACGGTGGATGTAGCCTTTTTCGAGGTGTATTTGAAGAAGATTCGTGCCGTTATCGGCGATCGTAAGATCAATTATTTGATTATTAATCACATGGAACCCGATCATTCTGGTTCTATCGCACTCATTAAGCAGTATTATCCTGACATTGTATTGGTAGGAAACAAGAAGACTTTCGATATGGTGGAAGGTTATTACGGTGTAGGAGGTGATCGTTACGTGGTAGGTGACGGCGATTTCCTGAAGCTGGGACATCATAACCTGCGTTTCTATTTGGTTCCGATGGTACACTGGCCTGAAACAATGGTTACTTTCGACGAAACGGATGGTATCTTGTTCTCGGGTGACGCTTTCGGATGCTTTGGTGCACTGAATGGTGGCTGTATCGATAAGAATATCAATACCGATATTTACTGGAATGAAATGCGCCGTTACTATGCCAATATCGTAGGTAAGTTCGGCAATCCGGTACAGAGAGCATTGCAGAAATGTGGTGGTCTGCCTATCAAGATGATTTGTCCTACTCACGGACCGGTATGGGAGGAAAAGATTCCTCAGGTGATCGATATGTACGATAAGATGAGCCGCTACGAAGGTGAGGAAGGTGTGGTTATCGCTTATGGTACCATGTATGGCAATACAGAGGAGCTGGCCGAAACCATCGCAGAAGAGTTGAGCGCTCAGGGTATCAAGAATATTGTGATGCACAATGTTTCGAAGACTCATCATTCATTTATTCTGTCGGATATCTTCAAGTACAAGGGTCTGATTGTGGGATGTACTACTTATAACATGCACTTGTATCCTGAAATGGAGGCATTGCTGAGCAAGGTAGCTGCCCGCGAAATGAAGAATCGTGTGATGGGATATTTCGGCTCATTTACATGGGCAAGTGCAGCTGTCAAGAAATTGGGCGAATATGCTGAAAAACTGAAATTCGAAGTTATCGGCAATCCGGTGGAAATGAAGCAAAGTATGAAGGAAGATACTTTCCGTCAGGCTAAGGAACTGGCTAAGGCTATGGCCGACCGCTTGAAAGCTGACCGTTGATTGTTTTTCAGAAGGTTCTGACAGACTTGTGTTGTCAAAACCAATAGTATACAGATTATAGTATAAACACATAAAAGAGCCGCATCGAACTCTGCTTTTCGGAGTTACGATGCGGTTCTTCTTTATTTGTATTGTTATTCTCTGATTCCATTGTGCATTTGTAAACTATCGGAAAAACTTGCGATGAATATTCGTGATTAAAAGATGCAATTGTGTTTCAAAAAGCACTATATTTGCGACTATGATACAGAAATTATACTCCAAAAATAATGATCCCGATGTGCTACAGCACATTGTGGACATTCTGAATGATGGCGGGATAATTATTTATCCTACCGATACCATGTATGCTATGGGTTGTCATGCGCTGAAAGAGCGTCCTATCGAGAGGATATGTAAGTTCAAGAACATCGATCCGCGTAAAAACAATCTTTCCATTATTTGTTACGACTTGAGCAATATCAGCGAATATGCACGGGTAAGCAATGCCACTTTCAAGTTGATGAAGCGTAACTTGCCGGGCCCATTTACGTTTGTACTGAATGCCGACAGTCGTTTGCCCAAAATATTCCGTAACCGAAAGGAAGTAGGTATCCGTGTACCCGATAATAACATTATCCGTGAGATTTGTCATTTACTCGATGCACCGATCCTGACAACTACTTTGCCGTTACGTCCCAATGAAGATATAGAATATGTTACCGATCCGGAGCTGATAGATGAAAAATTTGGTGAGGACGTCGATTTAATAATAGACGGAGGTATAGGAGGAATTGAACCTTCTACCGTTGTAAATTGTTGTGAAGATGTACCTGAAATTATCCGACAGGGTAAAGGTATACTGGAAGAATAAATAATTTATCATTAAAAAACAAACAAGTATGTTATTATCATCTTTATTGAACGCAACTTCCCTTAGTGCTGGTTCTCAGCATATAGATGTAGAACAGTTGCTGACTAAATTGCTTGACTGGGGAATCGAGGTTGGGAAAGACCTGTTGGGGGCAATTATCATTTACATTGTCGGACGTTTTATCATTAAGCAGATCGGACGTTTACTTTCTCGTATTCTGGAAAAGAGAAAGCTGGAGATCAGCGTTCAGACTTTCTTGAAGAGTCTGGTTAGTATACTGCTGAACCTGATACTGGCCTTTGCTATTGTAAGCCGGTTGGGTGTGGAAACAACCAGTTTTGCTGCTTTGCTGGCTTCTGCCGGTGTTGCCATCGGTATGGCATTGTCTGGAAATCTTTCTAACTTCGCAGGTGGACTGATTATTTTGGTATTCAAGCCTTTTAAGGTAGGCGATTACATAGAAAGTCCGAATGCAAGCGGAACAGTACGTGAAATTCAGATTTTCCATACGATTTTGGTTACAGTTGACAATAAGGTTATTTATGTACCCAATGGTTCGTTGAGCAGCAATGCCATTACGAATTATAACAAGCAGGAAACCCGTCGTGCAGAATGGGTATTCGGGGTAGAATACGGAGAAGATTTTGAAAAGGTAAGAGAGGTTTTGCAGCGTATCATCGATGCAGATGACCGTATCTTGAAAGACCCGGCTCCGATGATTGCCTTGGGAGCTCTTTCTGCAAGCAGTGTAGACATCAAGGTGCGTGTATGGACGAAGTCGGCCGATTACTGGAATGTTTATTTCGACATGAACAAGATAGTGTACGATACATTCAATAAGGAGGGTATCGGATTCCCGTTCCCACAGCTCACTGTTCATCAGGCAAAAGACTGATTTAAGTTGAATTTCTAAATAGAAAAGCATTTTCCGTTCCCTGTATAGAGGGTTGGAAAATGCTTTTTTTGTTGGAAGAAAGTTATTTGCAATATCGTTGTATCAGCTGTCGTACTTCGTCTTTCTCTGAGGGAAAATCCATTGTATCGATAATAATCTGCTGGTTATGGCAGTCGTATATATGAGGTGCCATGACTTGCAGGAATTTCATTCGTTCGCTGTCGAAGTCACATATCGAAAGCAGTTTGACGCATTGCTTGCAGGTAATGCTTCGGCTGTTCAATCCTGTTTCCAGGGTTTTCAACTGCTCGGACGATGGAAAAGCGTTTTTAACTCTGTCATACAGTGTATTGATTTCGGCATCGGTATACAGGCGACTGTTGTAATGTTTTTTGTTTAATATGCTTCGGGCTTTCTCTTCTCCTGAAATGAAAGTCATGGAATTGATAATGCGGTCTACATTCTGCCGGTCAATGATCGTCGGTTCCAGAATAGCTAATGCCTCCAGTCGATCATCGTCTGAATTGAATATTTTCATTAGCTGTACAATTTCATCGCAGGTAAAGTCAGACTGGCGGACAGCAGCTCGAAGTACGTCCAGACGTCCGTCTTTGAAAGGCTTTTCCTTCACCCGTTGATATAATTCACGGAACCAGGCCTGATCGTCTGTAGGATAAGGCAATGAAGGATTGCTTCCTGCGGGGGCTGGCGGGCAGACTGCTATAGGCGGATAGCCGGGAGACGGATAATTACCATCGTACGTGTCGAATGAAACAACTTTGTCATTTCGAAAATCGAGTAGAATAACTGTTTGTGCTCCACTGAAGTGTGTTTTATGAAATTCCCATTGTTCTATTCCATTGCTGGAACGTCTGAACTCGGATTTCCTAATATGGCGACGACTTCACGTTTCGTCATACCTGTATGTAGGTTCTCCATCAGTTGGGCACGTTGTCCGGCGGTATCGTAAAGTCCGCAACTGGTCATTGCTACCAGTATGGCTACCATAGTGATTATTTTCATTAAGTTCTTCATATTCCTTATTCTTTTTGGGTTGATGTTGCAAAAATAGGTAATAAAATAAGGATAGAAGAATAGAAAATCCTATAAATATGCAGGTAAATTCCTATATCGAATAGGGATTTTCCTATGGTAAATAGGTATATGGTTGGTACTGTACGGTTGGAAGGTTAACTAAACATTATCGTAGATAGTTGTTTTTAAGAAACATGTGTCTAGTCAATAAATTACAAACTCATTTTGGTGAATTACTTATAATTGATTATATATCAGAATTGTAAGAGGAAACTTATATCTTTTTGGAAATACTTATATTCCTTGTATTGCTATGATTCCGGAATAATTTGAAAAATAAAATAATTGTTATATTTACAATTTTGTTGCAATATTAGATAAAGTTTCTATCTTTGCAAGAGTTTCATAAATCATTGATATATGAACTTACAGACTAACTTACTATTCATTTTATTATTACTGCTTTCAGTGGTTGCTCAATGTATCTTTGGCAATTTTCCGTTTGCCTTTTTTGCTTTTCCACTGGATGTCCTTCTAGCCTTGATCTGGATGGGAGGAATGGGATATGTATATAAAGAAAAGCGTTCCTCACGTTTTGTCAGATTATGGCTTTCCCCGCAGTGTACTTACTGGACCCTCGGTTGGCTTTTAGCCGGTTGCCTGGTGATTGGTTTGTTCCCTCAGCTTTCCGCTCAGGAAATAGCCGGGAAATCAGGTCTATTCGTTCGTTTGGGATGCTATCATTTTACTTCTTCTTGGATTTTTGTAGTGGGGCTGTTCGGATTGCTTACACATTTGGGAATGATTACCCTGAGGAGAGCATTCTTGCCGGGACGAAACCGATGGCGTTTTGTACTTAATCATGCCGGATTGTGGTTGGCTCTCTTCGCTGGGTTCATAGGTAGTGCGGAAGAGCAGACACTACGTATGCCGGTGTTTAGGACATCGCCTAGCAATGAGGCGTTTACGGAACAAGGTACGAGGGTGTATCTACCGAAGTCATTGCAGTTGATCACTTTTACCGTAGAGCATTACTCCAATGGAAGTCCGCGTCATTTTTTTGCAGATATTTCGATTGATGGAAAGCCTGCTCATCTGGAAGTAAATCATCCGTATGCGGCAAGCTGGGCAGAAGACTATTATCTGACTTCCTATGATGTACAGTCATCCCAACCGCAGTATTGTGTTGTTCAGATTGTACGTGAGCCCTTGAAGTTTCTTATGTGGCTGGGTATTGTGATGATGTTGTGCGGAAGTTGTCTGTTGTTTTTGGCTGGTCCCGACAGACAGAAGGCACTGTCTTCTGAGGTTGATGCATCTTGTTGATATGGAGTAGATTAAATTAATGTGTTATGGGAATGATGATTACGTGGAACAATTTTGAGTGGTTTGCCTTGTCGTCCATTATATTGTGGGGAAGTGGTGCAGGATTTGCCTTGTTTTCCAAGGAACGAAGTCGCTGGGCTATCCTGCTGACATTGCTGGGTATTCTGGTTTTTGCAGTGTTTATTGCAGGATTCTGGATCTATTTGCAACGTCCTCCCTTGCGTACCATGGGTGAAACCCGATTGTGGTATTCCTTTTTTATGGGAGTATCCGGTCTGCTGACTTATATTCGCTGGAAATATCCATGGATTTTGTGCTTTTCTACTGTGGTAGGTGCTGTATTTGCTTTAGTCAATATATTGAAACCGGAAATTCACGACCAGTCCCTTATGCCTGCCTTGCAGAGTCCATGGTTTATCCCTCATGTAACCATTTATATGTTTTCTTATTCCGTGTTGGGCTGCGCCTTTATTCTGTCGTGCATGGGACTCTTCAAACGTCGGGTAAACTACTTGGAGGCTGCCGATAAGTTGGTTTATACCGGACTTGCGTTTCTGACGGTCGGCATGCTTACAGGAGCGATATGGGCCAAGGCAGCCTGGGGACACTATTGGAGTTGGGACCCGAAAGAAACATGGGCTGCGGTGACCTGGACCGGTTATTTGTTGTATGTACATCTGCGCTTGTTCAGAAGTTCTTCTCCACGTGTTCTTTATTGGATATTGATTGTGTCTTTTCTGTCGCTCCAGATGTGCTGGTATGGGGTGAATTACCTTCCGGCAGCCCGTCAAAGTGTACATTTATATTCTCGTTCATAGTCTTATTTGTGATATATACTGGTTGTTTAATTTCTAAATCATTCTTTTATGAAAAAAATTTCGAAGATTATTCTTTCCATACTGGTGGTAGCCGTCGTGCTTTGCGTGGTGTACCGATTGGTGAATAAAGCACCTTCAGCCAGCCTGGAAAGTAATGCTCAAATGGAAGAAATCATTGAGAGCAGTGGTTGTATGGCTTGCCATACGGCTAATCCGAAGTTGCCTTTCTATGCCGGATTTCCGGTTGCAGGCAAACTGGTGAAAGAAGATGTCCGTCTGGGCTATCGTTCGTTTGATATGACTCCTATGATGGAGGCATTGAAAAAGGGCGAAAAGATCAGTGAGGTCGATTTGGCCAAGGTGGAGAAAGTGATTGCCGACGGTACGATGCCGCTGGCTAAGTATTATCTTGTTCACTGGGGATCTTCGCTGACAGATACGGAAAAGCAGATGGCTCTTGCATGGGTTAAATCTCAGCGTGGAGCTTTTTACCCTAATCCGCTGGCTGATGCGCAATGGATGAATGAGTCAATCCGTCCGGTTCAGGATTCCGTTCCGGTAGATATGCGTAAAGTGATATTGGGTAACCTGTTGTTCCACGACGTACGTTTGTCGGCAGACAATACTGTATCTTGTTCTTCTTGTCACGGATTGAATACAGGTGGTGTAGACAATAAGTCATTCTCTGAAGGTGTAGGCGGACAGTTGGGAGGTGTGAACGCTCCTACTGTATATAATGCATTGTATAATTTCGTACAGTTCTGGGATGGACGTGCCGCTACATTGGCAGATCAGGCAGCCGGACCTCCTTTGAATCCGGTGGAAATGGCTTGTAAGTCGTTCGATGAAATCTGTGAAAAGCTCAATGCGGATGCAGCCTTCAGCAAGGCATTCCGTGAAGTGTATCCCGATGGTATTAATCAGGCTAACATTACAAATGCCATTCAGGAATTTGAAAAAACATTGCTGACTCCAAATTCTCGTTTTGATAAATACCTGAAGGGAGACAAGACAGCAATGAATGCAGAAGAAATTGCCGGATATGATCTGTTCAAGAAATACAACTGTGCTACTTGTCATGTCGGAGAGAATATGGGTGGACAGTCGTATGAACTGATGGGTATCAAGCGCGATTATTTTGCTGACCGTGGTACGGAACTGACTGTGGAGGATAATGGTCGTTTCAAGGAAACAAAGAACGAAAGAGATCGTCATCGCTTTAAAGTACCTGGCTTGCGTAATGTGGCACTGACTGCTCCTTATTTCCACGATGCTACTCAGGCTACACTCGAAGATGCTGTCATCGCTATGGCTAAATATGAAGTCGGTGTGGATTTGTCGCAGCAGGAGGTAAAACAGATTGTATCATTCTTGCAGACATTGACTGGAGAGTATCAAGGCAAATTATTGACGAATGCAAATAATTTGAAGAAATAAATAAGACTATAATTATTATAAGAAAGGCTGTCTTTAATTTGAATTGGATGTAGTTCAAATTTTAAAGACAGCCTTTCTTTTGTATCTTGTTATCTTGTTACATTACGAATTTGACTGCTACCCAGCGGTTCTTTTCCCGGTGGTGTACGAAAGTCATTCCTAAACTTTCAGCCTTTTCGCGGATAGCAGGAATATCTTCTACATAGAAGCCACTCATGTAAAGTTCCGATCCCTTGTGCAATATCGTTCAACAAGATGTTGCGGTTGATATTGGCTATGATAATATCGAACGGCTTGCGTCCCTTCAGCAGCGATGCATCTCCTAGTTCGACCGTAATGTTCGAAATATGATTCAGAGCGATGTTGTCGCGTGAATTGTTAACACACCAGTCGTCGATGTCAATGGCTGTCACCGGATCGGCACCCCTCATGCTTGCCAGAATAGCCAGAATAGATGTACCGCATCCCATGTCGAGTACTGATTTACCTTTCAGGTCGGCATCCAGTAACTCTCCTAGAATGGAACTGGTCGTTTCGTGATGTCCGGTCCCGAAGGCCATCTGTGGATTGATGACAATATCGTATTCTGCATGTGGATAATCATGATGGAAAGTACTGTGTATCACGCAGCGGTTATCGATTACGATAGGCTGGAAAAAATTCTTTTCCCACTCTTCGTTCCAGTCCTTGTCTTCGGGTTCGGTAATGGTATACGTAATCTTCGTATCAGGAACAGGAAAGTTTGCCAGCATTTCTTTCAGGGCATTTTCGTCGAACAGGCTTTGCTGTATATAGGCCTGGACTCCTCCTTCACATTCGACAAAACTTTCGAAACCGATTTCGCCCGCCAGTGCCGACAAGACATCGGTTACAATTTCATTGCACGGCTGTGCAGTAAAAGTGACTTCAAAGTATTTCATATATATGGAGATATTCGTTTCGCAGACAAAGGTAGTGAAAATAGGGAAAACCCTATATCGAAATAGGGAATTTCTACTTGTACGTAACGATTAACTCTTTAATTTTGTAATTGAAATAAACCGTATAAATGATATGTGTATGAAAAGTAGAATATGGGCTTCGCTGCTGATAGCTTGCTTGCCGTGGCTGGCTATGGCACAGAGTAACGACGACCTTTATTTCGTTCCGAAAAAGGAAAAGAAAACGGAACAGAAAAAAGAGGTACAGTCCGCTCCGAAGCAGACTTCAAACAATACGACGGTGTATGCAGCTCCGGGATCGACTATCGTAGTGAAAGACGTTACCGGAAAAACTCGTGACATTGATGAATACAACCGGCGATATACTTCGCGCGACAATACCTTTTCAATGCAGAATGATACATTGTATATAGAGGAGAAGCCTTATGGTGAGCGCGGGGAATGGGTGAACGGTTTCGAAGGTTCACAGGATGACTATGAGTATGCCATGCGAATCATACGTTTCCGCAGTCCACGTTATGCTATTCCTATCAGTAGTCCGCTTTACTGGGATGTAGTATATGGCGCGTATCCGTCATGGGATTGGAATATTTATGAAGATGGCTTATATGCGTATATTTTCCCGACTGCCACTAATCCATTATGGTGGGATTGGCGCTGGAATTGGAGCGTTTCAGGTCCAAGATGGGGATTTGGCTGGGGATGGTCTTCTCCATGGTATTACAGCAGCTGGTATTCTCCGTGGTATTCCTCTTGGTATTCGCCTTATTGGTATGATGGTTACTGGGGCGGCTACTGGGGTGGCTACTGGGGACCAGGATGGCATCATCACCATTATCCGTACTGGACCGGAAATTATCGTACAGGACATACCGACTATCGTCCGTCAAGATACACGGGGTATACTTCTTCCAGACGCAGCGCTTCTGGAATAGGAAATACCAGCCGATACGTTAATACGTCTTCACGGAGAAGTTCGTCTTCTAATTCTACGATAGGTCGTGTAGTACGTCCGGGAAGTGGTTTCGATAATACGTCCAGCTCTGTACGTCCGTCAGCTGGTGGTGGTTCTAGCTTCCAGCCTGGTAGCGGTTCTTCTGTTACTCGTCCTTCACGTGGAAACGGCTCTTATGTACGTCCAAGTAGTACGGTGGATCGTACAGGTTCTACCTACAATCGTCCGAGCAGTACCCGACGCAGTTCCAGCTATAACTCGAATACACGTTCCAGCAATAGTTATTCTACTCCTCGTAATTCAGGTAGTTCTTTCTCCAGAGGAGGAGGTAGCAGTTTCAATCGTGGATCGTCAGGTAGCTTTAATCGTGGATCGTCTGTAGGTGGAGGTTCTTCACGTTCCAGCTCCAGAGGGGGAGGTTCAAGCAGAAGATAAAAATGTCAAATAGAAGATTGTTTGGATTATGAAAAAGAAAATAATGGTTCTGACTGTGGCAGGTGCACTGGCTTCTGCCGCAGCAGCACAAAATCAATATGATGCACTTCGCTTTTTAGGAAATGATGTGAATGGTACGGCCCGTTTTGTAGGTATGGGAGGTGCAATGAGTGCACTGGGGGCTGATTTGTCTACCATCGGTACGAATCCTGCGGGTATCGGACTTTACCGGAGTAACGATGTGGCTCTGAGTTTTGGCTTTAATGCCAATAAGTCGCACAGTGATTTTAGCGGCAGCGTGATGGACGAAAAGCGTAATCGTGCTTCGTTCGACCAGCTTGGTTTCGTATGGAGTACGAAGATTGGTAATAAGACCGATTTGAGATTTCTGAACTTTGCATTCAACTATCATAAACTGGTGAATTTTAACCGTCAGTTTGCATCGAAAGGGGGACTGAACGGTAACTCACTGACCTGGCAGATGGCTGACATGATTAATGGAGCCGGATATCAGAACAAAACAAATTTTGATGCTCTGCTGGATGCTGGTAACCCGTATACGGAAAGTACGTTTTACAATACTCCTTATTTAGGCGCCATGGGTGCTCGTACCGGATTAGTAGATGTAGGCTGGAATGATCAAGGAAATATTACCCGTATTTATGGTTGGGAAGGTCTTGATGGAGAATATTACAGCCGCGAGACAGGATCTATCAATGAATATGATTTCAATATTGCCTTTAATGTCCGCGACCGCTTTTATTTTGGAGCAACATTGGGCGTATACGATGTAGATTATCTGCGTTATTCTTCTTATGGTGAAAATGTGCAAAGATCTAGCAGTAAATATCAGGGCAATTTTACACTGAACAATACGTATAAGACTGAAGGTACAGGACTGGATTTGAAAGTGGGTGCCATTATCCGTCCGTTCGAATATTCTCCGTTCCGTTTTGGTCTGGCTATACATACGCCTGTCTGGTACAATATGTCCGACCGTTATACTTCTGTCTTGACAAGTAATTTAGCATTGGGTAATTCTACATCCAGCTATACCGAAAATCTGATGGATTATTTGAGCGGTGGACAATATGCCTGGGATTACAGGCTGATCACTCCGTGGCGTTTCAACGTCAGTGCCGGTACTGTAGTGGGTGGTATCATGGCTTTGGATGCCGAATATGAATTTGAAAGTTATTCATCTACCAAGCTACAGGATTATGAAGGTCGGGAACTGAACGGTCAGGCTGCCGTGAAGGAAACCTTGAAAGGAGTTCACTCGTTCCGTGTAGGTATGGAAACAAAAGTTTCATCGGCTTTCAGTGTGCGTGCCGGATATCATTTCCGTTCGACACCTATCAAAAGTGATGCGTTTAAGAATATTCCGGCTACCGATAATACCCGTACCGATGCCGAGTACTTGAATTTGAAATCGCGTCAGGCAGTCAGTGTCGGACTGGGTTACAGAGGACGTCTGATTTATGCGGATGTAGCTTATAAGTACGATTTTTACAAGGGTGATTTCTATGCTTTCGATGGCGGAATAGATAAGGCAGGAAACTTGATGTTAGCGCCTACCAAAGTGAACAATGAGCGTCATCAATTGTTATTTACAGTAGGAGTACATTTCTAAATAATAGGATTTAAATTGTGTGTGTTTATCTGCTTCACCGCGGGCAATGGTGGTTGCTTGTGGTGAAGTTTTTTTATTGCTTCTGTTCTCTATATTCTTTCTTTTTCCAGAAATTGAATCCTACATATATACGCAGGCTGCCAAAGGAATTTGTCATCGAAAAGTCTGACTTGCGGTAATCGTACGTATTCAGTACGAGTGAGGCACCCACGTAATATTTGCTGTTGTTCCAGGTGATACCGGCACGAGTCACCAGATCGAAGTTGATATCATTGATCCATTCCATCCAGTTGTTTTCCATGTCAGCTGGCTGTCCGTTCAGTTTTGCTTTCTTGTAGGCTATGGCAGGCATCAGTGACACATTCAGCAGGCAGTTTTTGGCAAATACCCAGTTGTACCCGTATCCGAAGCTGAGATTAAAGTCGCGGTACTCCAGTTTGTTGAACTTAAGTGTAGACCGGATTTGTTCAATCATGTCGGCGGGTAGCTTGGTATGGTCGAAGGATATGCTGTGGTGTGAGTAAGAAAACCCTGCCATAAATGAGCCACAGCTACGTCGCTGGTTGGTAGACTGGCTGTAGGCAGCAGGGTATGAAAATTTCTTATTATTGAAAATCCAGTAGGCATTCAGTCCTATAATCTTGCTTTGGAATCCTTCGAATTTGCGTCCCTCGTAGTCTTCAGGCAGGTTAAAACCCGAATAGGACGCAATATGGAAGTCACTTCCGGTTTTCCGGTAATACAAATCGACTCCTACACGCGAGCTGTATAAATTGAAGACATACTCTTTTTTCGATTCTCCGCTATGACCTTTTCCTATCAGTTCCGGATAACTGAATGATATTCCCAGAAAGATCCATCGCCATCCGAAATAAGCACCTATCTTGGGTGTTGGAGTAGGAGCAAACGTAATATTCTGCCGCTGACCGTCTATACGTGTACCCAGCTTGTAGCGTTCGTGCCAGAAACTTTGTTCTATCATGAAAGCCAGGTTGTATTTGTTGGGCGCAATGTAAGTAGTATCTGTTTCACTAAATATTTTTCCCAGGCGCTGCATGAATGTCTGCTGCTTTTCGTTCTGTCCGTATAGAGACTGAGCGGAAAGCAGCAATAAGATAAAGATATTTCGTAATAGCTTCATGCGGTTTGTCAGGTGGAAAATAATGCAGTGAAAGAAAGGCTCAGAGCTTGTTCAGGATGCGGTCCATCACCCAGTTGGTGGGAGTGGCGCTTACTCCGTCGCAAGTGCATATAGCTTTTCCTTGCAGATGTTCTACTACAGCCTGAATCAGCGGAAGCTGTACATAAGGTGGATTTTGAGGAAGTATTTCTTCACGTCCGCGTTCGGTATGCAGAGCTATCGGATCGTACGTAAAGACAGAGAAACAAATCATACCCTTGTCACCGATGATTTCGATGCGATCTTCCTTTGCTGATTCGTGAGCAACGAAACACCATGATCCTGATCCGGGTAGTCCGGATGCAAACTTAAAGCAGGCACTGATGGTATCTTCTGCCTGATAAAGCCCACCGCGGTTGCTCTTGTATCCTTCGGCTTCGAGTATGCAGCCAAACATTTCCTGCAAGAGATCCAGTTGATGAGGTGCCAGATCGTAGAAGTAACCTCCTCCGGCAATATCCGGCTGGACACGCCAGGGTAAGTTGGTACTGTTGTAGTCGAGTGCTCGCGGAGGCTGGGCGAAACGTATCTGGACGTTGATGACATTTCCTATTTCTCCTTCTTCTACCAGTTGGCGTACTTTCTGGAAGTATGGCAGGTAACGGCGGTAATAAGCTACATACCGGTTTCCTGCGAGATGCGGTTGATGCGGGCACAATCTTCGTAGCTGGCTGCCATCGGTTTTTCGATATAGACAGGTTTTCCTGCTTTCATTGCCATGATGGCGAAAGTAGCATGCGATGAGGGAGGAGTGGCAATGTAAATAGCGTTTACATCTTCATCGCCTATCAGTTCCTGAGCATCGGTATACCATCGCGGAATGTTGTGTCGGCGTGCGTACGATTTTACTTTTTCTTCATCACGGCTCATTACAGCTACGACTTTCGAACCGTCTATCATATTGAAGGCCGGACCACTTTTCTTTTCTGTCACTTCACCACAACCGATGAACCCCCAGTGTACATTATCTAATTTTATCATAGCTAACGGTATTAGTTAAAGTATTTATTATATAAGTTTTTGTATGCTTTGGTCTGGATAAAATTGTCCATCCACACGTTCAGACTGTCCAGCAGGGCAGGAGAGTGCTTGCTTACTCCCCAAGCATAAAACTGGGTGAAGCTGATGTCTGTATTTATATCCAGATTCGGAAATTCGTCTATAGACGCTTGGGCTATGTTTTCATCGCATACTGCATAGTCGATGTCTCCACCCGAAACCATGGCCAGCAATTGTTCGGGGCCGTACAAATCAACCTCGTCGATATAGATTGTATCGGCTATTTCACTGATGAGGTTATGGATACGCAACAAGGCAGGAGAGCCTTTGATCACGTGAAGATGTTTATTGGCTAGGTCAAGCTGGCTATGGATATACAAGCTGTCCTTTCCCTCTTCTTTTTTCCGTTGTACCAATACTTGTTTGCTCAACAGCAATGTCCGGGTGAAAAGCAGCGAATCTTTCAGCTGTGTGGTTACGACAGTTCCAGTTGCCAGAATGTCATATTGTCCGCTGATAAGTCCTTTCAGCCGCTTCTCGAAACTCATTTCCGGGGTAATTTCCAGCTTCAGGCCTTTTTCGGATGCAAAAAGGTTCAGTAATTCGTAATCAAATCCCTGCAAGGTATCTTCTGTTACATGATAGCTTACGGCATTGTATTCGGTTACCGCACGAAGAATCCCCGAACTGGCTATCTCGGCATAGTCGCGTGGAGAGAAAACGGATCGTTGCTCTTTTTGCGTGTTCAGTATGATAACGCCTGCTGCGATGGCCAGGGCTATAATGCCATATCGTAACCAATTTTTTTTCATAGTCACATCGGTTTAATCGAAGAAATTCCATGACAATCCGAATTTTAGCAAGCGAGGATTCAGCGGGTAGTGAGGAGCCAGGAAATAGCTCTTTTCTCCTTGTCCTTGAATCAGGTTGTACATGGCTATGAAGATACGTGTACGTTTCAGGTGGAGATTGATATATCCGTTCAACAGCGGGTAACCGCCCAGTTTGTAGCGGGTCTCTTTGTTCTGCAAATAAAATTGTCCGATAGCCGGAGCATAATCGGGTGCATAATACTGTGTGAAGTAACGTACGTCTGCTCCCATTTCTATTTGCAGCACTTTCTTCGCCAGACCGAATTTGATATATAAATTGTGGTAGAGAGTCAGTTCCGGTAACGGAAGGACATCCTGATTACTCGATTTCTGATAAGTAATTTCATTGTCGAGATGGAAGATACCCAGCTTGAAATCTTGTCTCAGAGCTGCACTGAAGACTTGTATGTTGCCGGAATTCTGTTTTACAGCTACGTCGTTCTTGTAAGTCGTGACTTCTTTACCTGAAGACGTTTCTGTATATTTTACAGAAGTATTATCCAGGTACGTATAGTTCTTTATATTTTCTACTCCGGCTTTAAGCTGGGTTTTCCAGCGGTCTACACTCAGCTTTCCTTCGATTCGGGTACGCATGATTTTAGACAAATCGTTATTATCCCACCAGTAATGTTTGGAGTGGAAATGTCTGTAGTAAAAAATCGGATTCAGGTTTTTGATATAAGCATTGGCTTCCAGACGCACCGTATCACTGAACAGACGGAAGTTCAGGTCGCCTTTACCTTGTATCTGAAATTGTCCGGCATCTTCTCCTACAAGAGCGATTTCTCCCATTACGTTGTAGTGTAAGGTCTGTCCCTGTTCCTTAATGAGTTGACCACCTGCTGAAATCGTATTTTCCACATAGTCGGTAGGTATGCGCTGACCAGGAGTGCGGGCAAGGGTATCGGTCATGGTAAAACGTCTGTATTCATGACTCATGAAAGCCGTCAGTCCTGCCTTTGCCCATTTGTTGAATCCTTCGCGTAAAGATATGCCGATAGTATTTTTTACAGCCAGTTGTTTTGTCTCGTCACGCTGCACATCGGTAAGGTAATTGTTCTGGAAGTATTGCTGGTTTTGAGCCTCGTCGTAGGAAATATATTTACGACGGTTGATGTCTACCTTGACGGTATGCAGGAAGCTCGTTACAGGAACAAATATTTCTGTGTTGACTGTATCTTTAGCATCCGGATTTTCACGGTAGAATCCCACGTTATAACGGTGGGTTAAAAAAGCGTGATAGCCCGTATTATGGTTCCATACCTGCGACAGGTTCGTCGGAATTTCATCATTGGCATATACCTTTCCACCTTCTGCCATGTCCAGCGGACGGGTAACATACCGGTCGTCTACAATACCTCCGTTCTCGGCAACCTTCAGGTTGTCGTTGATGAAACTGAAATGCATGTTGTATTTATCGCCGAGGTAGTAGGCAAAAAGGTTTCCGTTGAACAAGGCTGTAGACTGGTTCATGTATTTTCCACGTCCATATACATAGTCGATGTTGAATCCGAATCCCAGTCGTTTGTTTGCATTGACGGCAAAATAAGCCTTGAAACGCTCTTCTCCGTCAGAGCTTCCTCCTTGCTTGTAGTAGGTAAGATTGGTGAAAGGAGATTTGGTGTTGGTATATACCACGTCTTCCGGTTCGACGACGGTAAAGTCGTAAGGATCGAGGAAAAAGAATTGCTCGGGGTCTTTCCGTTCGAAGAAGACATGCGAGATACGAGGGGAACCCAGGTTTCCCAAGTATGTATAATGACCGGTTGGTCCTCCCGTGTCGTTCGTATTTTGAAAATCATGCTGTAAGGTATCCACCGGCACTTCGGTCATATTGCCGAACTGGCGGTCTATTTTCCAGCAAGACAATCCGATAGGAATGGTACTGGCATCAATCACAGAGGTTGTATCAATCGGGTTTCCGTTGCGGTCGTACAAGTTACTGTCCGTTCCCGATGCGGAACTTCCGAACTGCCTTGTGAACTGCCCTTGCTGGTAGGTGTTTTGTGCGGAAATCGTACCGCAAATCAGTAATATTATAGCTATAAAAAATATCTTCCTCATAATGGAGGCAAAGATACAATTTAAAAACGAAAGAAACCGTGTGCAAAGTGTAAAAATACTAGAAGATATATTGATACAAAGGCGCGCGGAATCTTTCTTTAAAAAGGACTTCCGTGCGCCTGCGCATTTTGAGGTTGTATGGATAAATACAGTTATTTCATTTCTTTGATAATATCCATACCGATATGGATGGCTTCTTCATTCATCGGTATCAGATGGTGATGACGTTCGGGCAGTGTCTTGTGCAATGCCTTGATGACGCTTTCTATTGAAACGATCGGACGTATTTTCAACAGGCCGCCCAGTACGATCATGTTGAATGTCTTAGCCATTTTTCGTTCGTTGGCTTCGTCCATGGCATCGATACGATACACATGGATATCTTTACGTGTCGGCGGATTGATAATACCGTAACCATCGTAAATCAGTACACCTCCGGGTTTTACCTTGTTCTCGAATTTGGCAAGCGAAGGCTGGTTCAGGATGATGGCTGTATCGTATTTGCTCAAGATCGGAGAGGAAATGCGTTCGTCGCTGATGATGACGGTTACATTGGCTGTACCTCCTCGCTGTTCAGGACCATAGGCAGGCATCCAGGTGACTTCCTTGTTTTCCATCAGTCCTGAATAAGCCAGGATTTTACCCATCGACAATACACCTTGTCCGCCGAATCCTGCTATAATGATTTCTTCTTTCATGATAGTTCTTTTTTGATGATTTTATTTGTTTTCTCCGCTTGTATCTTTCAGGTCGCCCAACGGGTAGAACGGGAACATGTTTTCTTCCATCCATTTGTTGGCACCTTCGGGTGTCATTTTCCATCCGGAGTTACATGTTGATACGATTTCTACCAGATTTGACCCTTTACCCTGCAAGCTGTTTTCGAAAGCCTTGCGGATTGCTTTTTTAGCCTTGCGGATTGCTGCTACCGTATGAACGGCCTGACGGGTAACATAGCATGTCCCTTGTAAAGTGGCTGCTATTTCTGTCATCTTCAACGGATAGCCGTGTATTTCCGGATTTCGTCCATAAGGGCAGGTCGCTGTTTTCATTCCTATCAGCGTGGTCGGTGCCATTTGTCCTCCGGTCATACCGTATATGGCATTGTTGATGAAGATAATAGCGATATTGTCACCACGGTTTAATGCGTGGATTGTCTCGGCTGTACCGATACATGCCAGGTCACCATCTCCCTGATAAGTAAATACCAGTCGGTCCGGCCACAGGCGTTTGATGGCACCGGCTAGAGCAGGTGCACGTCCGTGAGCTGCTTCCAGACAGTCTATATCAAGATAGTTATACATGAATACGGCACATCCCACTGGGCTGATTCCGATGGCCTTTTCTTCCATGCCCATTTCTTCTATAACTTCGGCTATCAGTTTGTGAACTACTCCGTGGCTACATCCCGGACAGTAGTGCATCGGGTTATCATTCAATAAACGAGGCTTCTGGTAAACCAGATTCTCGGGCTTCATTATATCTTCTTTTGTCATAAATATCTCCTCCTTGTCGGGTTAGCGTAGAAAGAAACGGAACACAAATTCCATCATCTTTACGAACAGCGATGCGCCGCATACATAAAAGAAAATGGTTTTATCATCTCCCAATGAGAAGTAGAGGATGAAAGAAGCTACGGCTCCTATCATGAATATCACATTGAGTACGGTTCTGATCTGATCTATATTGCCCATAAGTTTCTTACTTGTTAATGATTTTTTCTTTTAACGCATCGATGACTTCATCCGGATCAGGGACGATACCTCCTAGACGTCCGAAATGTTCGACGGGGACACTGCATTTTACTGCCAGTTCCACATCTTCAATCATTTGTCCGCTGTTCAGTTCCACAACAAGGATACCTTTTACCTGTTTAGCTCTTTCGGCCAAAGGTTTGCTTGGGAACGGCCATAAGGTGATAGGACGGAACAGTCCGACTTTGATGCCTTCTTCGCGTGCATGTTCCATTGATTTCTGTGCGATACGTGCACATGAGCCAAATGCTACGATCAGATATTCAGCATCTTCGCAGTCTATTTCTTCATAGCGTACCTCATTGGCTTCTATTTCTGCGTATTTTTCCTGCAGGTGAATATTTCGTTTTTCCATTATGGCAGGGTCGAGCTCCAGTGAAGTGATGATATTGGGTTTGCGTCCCTTGCATCCTGTAGCAGCCCATGGGCACTGTGCAATGATTTCTGCTTCTGTACGTCGCGGACGGGGAGCTGGAAGTACGACCTTTTCCATCATCTGACCGATTACACCATCGGCAAGAATCATGGCCGGATTACGATATTTGAAAGCCAGTTCAAAGGCAAGTCCTACAAAGTCTGCCATTTCCTGAACTGAAGCTGGTGCCAGCGCTATCAGATGATAGTCACCGTGTCCGCCACCTTTTGTTGTCTGGAAATAGTCAGCCTGACTGGGCTGGATAGTTCCAAGTCCCGGACCTCCACGCATGACGTTCACTACCAGACAGGGCAATTCTGCACCTGCAATGTATGAGATACCTTCCTGTTTCAGGCTGACACCCGGACTGGAAGATGAAGTCATAACCATTTTGCCGCTTCCGGCACCTCCATATACCATATTAATTGCTGCAACTTCACTTTCGGCCTGCAATACTACCATACCGGTAGTTTCCCACGGCTTCTGTTCGGCAAGAGTTTCCAATACTTCAGATTGGGGAGTGATAGGGTAACCGAAGTATCCGTCCACACCAAAGCGGATAGCAGCATGAGCAATGGCTTCGTTACCTTTCATTAGAACTACTTCTTCTGCCATAATTTTGATTGTTTAGCTTATAAGCACTTTAAATTTATTCTTCACATTTTGCTCTGTATACGGTTAAGCAACCGTCCGGGCACACGATAGCGCACGAAGAGCATCCGTTGCAGGTATCTTCTACAACCTGCTGAACGTAATTATATCCTTTTTGATTTACTTTGGCGGTGAGCGACAGTACGTGTAACGGGCAAGCTACCACGCACAGGTTACACCCTTTGCAGCGTTCTGTATTCACTACAACTACACCTTTCATTTTAGCCATAAGTCAATTACCTTATTGATTAAACATATCTTTATTATAAAAATTGAGAATATCCATCACCATATTCCGAGCTTCGGCTGCCGGACTCTCCGGATTCAAAGCGATAGCTTCCTGATAATTATTCAAGGCACCTTGCCAGTCACCCTTTTTCCGGAAAGCATTCCCTAATAGATAATATGCTTCTGCTGCATATTCGGGGTTTTGGTTGATGAATTGATTCAATTGGTCGATTGCATGTTCTGTAGCGCCTTCGGCTATTAAATTTTTAATCTCTTTCAGCTTTTCGGTCATGGTTATGAATTTACTAGTCTACCTACAAAGATAAAGTTTATTTTCAATCGAATCTGAATTTTAGACAATTATTTCCTCTAAATAGATGAAAAAATTTTTTTGCTGTTTATGCAATCTATTGATATATAATCATTTATTAGTATGCTGAAAACGTTTCATTTGAAAAAGTTGTTTATGTAATTATATGGGCCTTTTCAGCCGAATTGAGAGCGATTTGAAGTGTTTTGTAAAACAATATTCCATTCATTATATTTGAAACAGCCTGAATTTGTAAATGGGAAAAAATGGCTGTAAGGCAAAAAAAACAGTGGATTTAAGCCTTTTATTAGAAAATTTATATTTACTTTATGAAAACTTTTCAGTTTTTAATTCTTGATTGATATTTACTGACTATTATGTTTTTAATTTATAAGTAATTGCATTTATGAAAATCAAATTATTGTTGGCTGCTACGGTAGCATGTGTATTGGGCTTTTCTTCATGCTCAAATGAATCGGTGAAAACTATCCCTGTATATGGTTGGCAGGGAGAAGGAGAAGAAGCTACGGAAGCATCTATCCAGTCCGATTTCCAGAAATGGAAAGACCACGGGCTGGTAGGTATATGTTATAATGCGGGTGGTTTCAATGTAGAGAAACATACTCGTGCGGCAAAGATAGCTCATGCTACCGGATTGGAATATCATGCATGGATTCCTGCCATGCTGAAAGGTGATGCTGATTCTACCTGGTATGCTGTAAACCGTAAAGGGGAATCAGCATATACGGTGCAGGCCTATGTTCCTTATTATAAATGTATGTGTCCGAATAATCCGGATGTCATCAATTATCTGGTAACTGAATATAGCAAGATAGCAGAAATACCGGATGTCGATTTCGTTCATTTGGATTATATCCGCTATGTAGATGTCATTCTGGCTCGTGGACTTTGGGAAAAATATGGTCTGGTGATGAACGAAGAATATCCTACAGCCGATTATTGTTACTGCGACAAATGTGTTGCCGATTTCAAGGCAGAAAGCGGTATCGATATCAAGGCAGTGGAAGACCCTTCTACTTGCGAGGAATGGAAGCAGTTCCGCTATAACCGTATTACCAATCTGGTAAATAAAATTGCGGCTGCGGTTCATGCTAAGGGTAAAAAAGTCAGTGCAGCTGTATTCCCCGGTCCGGATTCTTATGCAAAGAAACTGGTTCGTCAGGAATGGAATAAATGGGATATCGATGCCTTCTTCCCGATGAACTACAACGACTTTTATTTGGAACCGGCTTCTTGGGTTGGAGAAATAACCAAGGAAGAAGTTACTTCCGTAAACGGTAAAAAGCCTATTTACAGTGGTCTGTTTATTTGTCACGACTGGCAGAACAAGGCAAATATCAAAGATCCGGAAGGTCACGGTCTGATTCCATCTGAAATCGGTGAAGCTGTACGTGGTTCGATTGAAGCCGGAGCTGCCGGAGTTGCATTGTTTACTCCAGCCAACATGACCGACGAGCATTGGGCTGAACTTGATAAAGCTATTAAGGGAAAATAATGATACCGTAGTAGTGATATAAATAAAGGTATAACGATAAGGAAATCTCCTTCGGACTCTTTCGGGAATCCGGAGGAGATTTTTATTTTTACATAGTATCCGGCTGCCAGCTTTTGTTATATACTTCCTTGCGAATAACATGTTGTACCATAGTGGAACGATTGCTTCACTATAATGAAGCGTTGTTTTCACTAAAGTGAAACGATCGCCTCACCTATGTGAAACGAATAATATGTGCAGAAGTTTGATTCTGACTATAATCGAGTTTACTCTGTCCTTTGGTATTTTTAGCCGAATTTGCTTTACACTTTCCTTTCATCGCACGTTAGGTTAGGCATTGAATTTCTGTTTTTAAAGATTTCTTTTGGTATTATTTTATTTAGTGATAACTTTGCAAAATATAGTGAATTGCAAAAAATAACTAACTTATAGTACGAGGAGATGAATAAAATTATTTCAAAAGAACATTTTTCAGAAAAGGTTTTTAAGCTGGTAATCGAAGCTCCCCTGATTGCCAAGTCACGTAAAGCCGGTCATTTTGTGATCGTACGTGTAGGCGAAAAAGGCGAACGTATGCCTCTTACCATTGCAGAAGCCGATCCCGTAAAGGGAACGATTACGTTGGTCGTACAAGAGGTCGGTTTGTCATCGACTCGCTTGTGTGAACTGAATGAGGGCGATTATATCACCGATGTGGTAGGGCCGCTGGGTAAGGCAACCCATATCGAGAACTTCGGAACAGTAGTTTGTGCAGGAGGTGGTGTAGGAGTTGCTCCGATGCTGCCTATCGTTCAGGCCCTGAAAGCTGCCGGAAACCGTGTCATCACTGTATTGGCAGGTCGTTCTAAGGAACTGATCATTTTGGAGAAAGAAATGAGAGAAAGTTCGGATGAAGTAATCATCATGACCGACGATGGTTCGTATGGAAAGAAGGGCTTGGTGACGGAAGGTATTGAAGAAGTTATCAAGCGGGAAAAGGTCGACAAATGTTTTGCCATCGGTCCGGCTATCATGATGAAGTTTGTTTGTCTGCTTACTAAAAAATATGAAATTCCTACCGATGTTTCACTCAATACAATAATGGTAGACGGTACAGGTATGTGCGGTGCATGCCGTATCACGGTAGGAGGTAAGACAAAATTCGTTTGTGTAGATGGTCCCGAATTCGACGGACATCAGGTCGATTTCGACGAAATGCTGAAGCGTATGGGAGCGTTCAAGGATATTGAGCGTGAAGAGATTCATAAGTTGGACGGCACACAGCCTGATGCGTGTGAAGCTGTAAAAACGTCCGACGACCGTAATGCTCCGTGGCGTGCGGAATTGCGTAAGTCGATGAAGCCGAAAGAACGTACGGCTATTCCGCGTGTCAAGATGAACGAACTCGATCCGGAATACCGTTCTCACAGTCGCAAGGAAGAAGTTAACCTGGGATTGAATGAAGAACAGGCATTGACCGAAGCTAAACGCTGTCTGGATTGTGCCAATCCGTCGTGTATGGAAGGTTGTCCGGTGGGCATCAATATCCCTGGATTCATCAAGAATATCGAACGCGGTGAATTCCTCGAAGCAGCTCGCGTACTGAAGCAGACAGTGCACTTCCGGCTGTGTGCGGACGTGTCTGCCCGCAGGAAAAGCAGTGTGAATCAAAATGTATTCATCTGAAGATGGGACATGAAGCAGTGGCCATCGGTTATCTGGAACGCTTTGCAGCCGACTATGAGCGTGAAAGCGGACAGATTTCGGTTCCTGAAATAGCCGAAAAGAACGGCATTAAGGTAGCTGTTGTCGGTTCCGGACCTGCCGGATTGTCGTTTGCCGGCGATATGGCGAAGTTAGGTTACGATGTGACCGTGTTCGAAGCTTTGCACGAAATCGGGGGAGTATTGAAGTATGGTATTCCTGAATTCCGTTTGCCGAACAAGATTGTCGATGTAGAGATCGAAAACCTGTCGAAGATGGGCGTACAGTTTGTCAAAGACTGTATCATCGGTAAGACTATCAGCGTAGAAGAACTGGAACAGGAAGGCTATAAAGGAGTGTTTGTCGCTTCCGGAGCGGGACTTCCTAACTTCATGAATATTCCGGGTGAGAACTCTATCAATATCATGTCGTCCAACGAATACCTGACTCGTGTCAACTTGATGGATGCGGCAAGCGAAGATTCCGATACACCGGTTACCTTCGGCAAGCGAGTAGCCGTTATCGGTGGAGGTAATACGGCTATGGACTCGGTTCGTACCGCTCGTCGTCTGGGTGCAGAAAAAGCCATGATTATCTATCGTCGCTCTGAAGCAGAGATGCCGGCTCGTCTGGAAGAAGTGAAACATGCTAAGGAAGAAGGCGTAGAATTCCTGACCCTTCACAATCCGATCGAATACATCGCCGACGAGAAAGGTCGTGTAAAGCAGGTGGTATTGCAGAAGATGGAGCTGGGTGAACCCGATGCTTCAGGACGTCGTAGTCCGGTACCTATTCCGGGAGCAGTAGAAACCATCGATATCGATATGGCCATTGTCAGTGTAGGTGTATCTCCGAATCCAATTGTGCCGCATTCTATCCCTGGACTGGAACTGGGACGAAAAGGTACCATTGCCGTCAACGAAAATATGCAATCGTCTATACCGACTATCTATGCCGGAGGAGATATCGTGCGTGGTGGTGCTACGGTTATTCTGGCCATGGGTGACGGACGCCGTGCAGCCGCTGCTATGGATAAGCAATTGCGTGGATAAGGAAACTCTCAGGATGCGTATCGAATGACAAACGCATCAGCAGAAGCTCTTGATTGTCAGCATGGAATCATCTGAAAACGGCTCTCCAAACTCGATGTGAGGAGAAATGAAGTTTTAGGCTGGAACCAGATGATTTGACATATAAGAAAGAGGCCGTCTCAAAATAGAATTGCAAAAGTAAAAATCTTATAGATTGCAACTTATAAGTAAAAAATCTCCTACTTTTAGTCCTGTAATTAAAGAAAACAAAGACTAAAGTAGGAGATTTTTATGTTGTAACTGATAGATTATAAGTAAACCTATCTCAGCTTATCATTTTGATGCAGCTCATATTTTGTTTTTCTGTTAGTAACGATCTTTTGTCATCTTACCTTTTTCTGCCCGTCATCCGAAGAAGCTCAAGTATCATTTGGACACATTCCTTTCTAAAAATAGAGTTTTGTATCCTCTCAGTTTTTCCCTGTTGTAAAAATTGTTACTTTTGTAACACAATAATTATCATGTAAGAGAACTAAAATATTATGAAAAAACATCTTTTATTGGGTCTTTTGGGAGCCTGTACACTTTCTTCCCAAGCGCAGACTTTTAAAGAATGGCAAGACCCTGAGGTAAATGCCGTCAATCGTGCTCCGATGCATGCTAACTTTTTCGCTTACGAAAGTATTGATGCTGCAATTCGGAATGTAAAAGAAAATTCCAACAATTTTATGACATTAAACGGAAAATGGAAATTTTTCTGGGTGAAGAATGCCGATGCACGTCCTACTGATTTCTGGAAAGTAGATTTCAACGATAAGGGATGGGACGATTTGCAGGTTCCTGCCGTGTGGGAACTGAATGGATATGGCGATCCTATCTATCTGAATGTGGGCTATGCATGGCGTAACCAGTTCACGAACAATCCTCCTTACGTGCCGGTTGAGAACAATCATGTAGGTTCTTACCGTCGTGAGATTGTTGTGCCTGCCGACTGGAAAGGCAAAGATATCATTGCACATTTCGGTGCCGTAAGCTCAAACATGTATTTGTGGGTAAACGGCAAATACGTCGGATACAGTGAAGATAGCAAGCTGGAAGCAGAATTCGATTTGACTCCGTATCTGAAGCCGGGACAGAAAAACATCATTGCGTTTCAGGTATTCCGCTGGTGCGACGGCAGTTATTTGGAAGATCAGGACTTCTTCCGTTACACCGGTGTGTCACGCGATTGCTATCTTTATACCCGCAACAAGAAACGCATCGACGATATTCGTGTAACTCCCGATCTGGACAGCGAGTACAAGAATGGTTCGCTGGCTGTCGAACTGAAGCTGAAAGGCAGTTCAAAAGTCACACTCGACCTGCTGGATGCCCGCAATGAAGTTGTTGCCACGAAGGAAGTAGGAGGCAGCGGTCAGGTTTCTACAACCATCGATCTGGCTGAACCCCATAAGTGGACAGCCGAGACTCCTTATTTATATACCCTGCGTGCCACTTTGAAAGACGGAGGCAAGGTTAGCGAAGTCGTTCCTATAAAAGTCGGTTTCCGTAAGATAGAACTGAAAGATGCACAAGTTCTGGTCAATGGTCAGCCGGTTCTGATAAAAGGTGCCGATCGTCATGAGATGGATCCCGACGGCGGATCTTATGTATCCCGCGAGCGTATGATTCAGGATATTCAGATCATGAAACAGTTCAACATCAATGCCGTACGTACCAGCCATTACCCGGACGATAATTTCTGGTACGACTTGTGCGATAAGTACGGTATTTATGTCGTAGCTGAGGCCAATCTGGAATCTCACGGCATGGGATACGAAGAAAAGACACTGGCAAAAGTTGCATCCTATAAAAAAGCACATCTGGAGCGCAACGAACGCAACGTTCAGCGCGGATTCAATCACCCCAGCATTATCTTCTGGTCGTTGGGAAATGAGGCTGGTTACGGCCCGAATTTCGAAGCAGCATACGACTGGGTAAAAGCCGAAGATCCGAGCCGTCCCGTACAGTACGAAAGAGCCGGACTGGAAGGCAAGACCGATATCTTTTGCCCAATGTATTATCGCTACAAAGACTGCGAAAATTATGCGAAGAACGAAAAGAGTACCAAACCGCTTATCCAGTGCGAATATGCCCATGCGATGGGTAACTCGGAAGGTGGTTTCAAGGAATACTGGGACTTGATTCGTAAGTATCCGAAATTCCAGGGAGGCTTTATCTGGGACTTTGTGGATCAGTCGTGCCGCTGGACCGGAAAGAACGGTGAGATGATTTATGCATATGGAGGCGACTTCAACGACTTCGATGCCAGCGACAATAACTTCTGCGATAACGGCCTGATCAGCCCCGATCGTAAGCCGAATCCGCACATGTACGAGGTAGGTTACTTCTATCAGAACATCTGGACTACGGCAGGCGATTTGTCGAAGGGAGAAATCAAGGTCTACAATGAGAACTTCTTCCGCGACCTGTCTGCTTATGCACTGGAGTGGGAACTGCTGAAAGACGGTAAGGCTGTTCGTAGCGGACGCGTAGAAAACCTGTCGGTAGCGCCGCACCAGACTGCAATGGTGAAACTCGACTGGGGAAAGACTTGCAAGTGTGGCGAATGGTTGCTGAACGTGAAGTATATCCAGAAGAACCGCGAAGGCCTGCTGCCAGCCGGTCATGTAGTAGCGAAGGCACAGTTGACAGTGAACCCGTACGAAGCTCCTGCCATGAATTTTGCCAATGTTGCAGAAAAGAATGTAGCAGTCGTTACTCCTCAGATTAAAGATGAAAATGTGAACCGTATGGTCGTAGTAGGAGAGAACTTCAACATCCAGTTCAACAAGCGAAACGGTTACATGGACAAATACGAAGTAAACGGACTGAACATGATAAAAGAAGGAGAAGCCATGACACCCAACTTCTGGCGTGCTCCGACCGACAATGATTTCGGTGCCGGACTTCAGCAGAAGTATGTAGCATGGAAAGATCCCGAAATCAAGTTGTTGTCGTTGAAAGGGGAGATGGCAGACGGAATGGCAGTCGTTTCAGCCGAATACGAAATGAAGAAAGTTTCCGCCAAATTGTTGCTTACTTATACCATCAACAACAAAGGAGCTGTAAAAGTAACCCAGAAAATGACAGCCGACAAGAATGCAAAAGTATCCAATCTGTTCCGTTTCGGCTTACAGCTGGTAATGCCTGCTTCCTTCGAAAAGATTTCTTATTACGGACGTGGACCGATTGAAAACTATGCCGATCGTAAGACATGTACCGATTTAGGCATTTACAACCAGACCGTAGACGAACAGTTCTACGCTTATATCCGCCCGCAGGAAAACGGAACCAAGTCGGATATCCGCTGGTGGAAACAGTTGAATGAAGCTGGCAGCGGTTTGATGTTCGTAGCAGAAGCACCGTTCTCGGCATCCGCTTTGCACTATACCATCAGCTCACTCGATTCAGGATGGGAAAAACAACAGGAACACTCCAACGAAGTGAAGAAAGCCGATCTGACCAATGTCCTGATCGACAAAGCCCAGATGGGATTGGGTTGCGTAGATAGCTGGGGAGCCCTTCCCGAACCGCAATACCAGTTGCCTTACGGCGATTATGAATTTACCTTCATCATGACACCGGTAAGTCATTCATACACTCAGGAATAACAGTCGCGTAACATACCAGAAAGAGAAAGAGGCGCATCAAACCGATACGCCTCTTTCTCTTTTTCTGTAAGTCGGGATATTCAGTAAATGTCCCCAAAATAAGATGGCATATGAAATGATTATGGTCT
>ERZ779949.27-NODE-27-length-34995-cov-4.08366_pt1 | contig 34995 bp, 27 predicted proteins | sample MGYA00511540_ERZ779949 | MGnify/ENA primary metagenome ERZ779949 (study PRJEB29588, sample SAMEA2149539) | human gut metagenome | biome: human gut; feature: human-associated habitat; material: faeces | place: Denmark | collected 2008/2010 ...
GTTCTGTTATAAGTTCAACAGAAGGTATTTGGGCTTCAGACTCTTTGACAGGCTCGAACTTTGCGCATGTACGTATAGGGCGAACTTTAAACATCGAATTTATTGATTGGCAACTTGCGGACATTCATTTTCTTTTAAATCCAAAAAGTTCCATTAATGAATTAAAGTCCTTTTTCATAATCAGACCTACACCTTGTGTGTTCAATGATGATTTCGTGAAATATCTGTCATTTGTCTGATTGTATACTTTTAATGAAATGTTACCGTTTGGAAGTAACAGATAATTTACGTCAAAATCACCAATAAATGAAGTTGTAGCATTCGCATTGTCCCTATAACCGAATTGTCCATTAATTATTAATCGGTTATTTAGCAGCCTTCCGGATAAAAGTCCTTCATATTCAGCGTTATTAAATCCTTCATCACCAGTGCTTATGTTTGCACCAAATGTCCAGTTATTATTTTTAACCAGACTTCCCAAAAGTGAATTAATTTGTTGGCTTATCGTTCCGCTAAGCAAGCTCTGCATAGCAAGGCTCGTCTGATTCTGCTGTCCTTCTTGACTTGATGAACTGTTATTCTTTTGCATATAGAAACGGCCGATACTTAGCAGGTAAACGACTTGTTGGTTCATTTCTTCTTCACCATTAATAACCGTACGTACCATTTGTTCTGCTTCGTTGCTGACTGTCGGTAAATCTAAGTCAAAGTCAATGTGTGGGGACTGTGGCGTTCCACTGATATTCATTATGCAATCAACCCTTATGTTATTGCTTGAAAAACTATTTCCAATTTGCAGGTCTGAAAGTGGTACACTGTTGACAGTATACAAAGCCTTTAGGTTTAATGCCGCTTTATAAGGATCACCTCCAAATGTTATTGTTCCTCCATCTTGAAATTGAAATACTTTTTTTATTATATTTTGTATTGTAAGTTTATATATTCCATTTTCTATTTGGTATGTTCCAAACATATTAAATGCTCCTTTATTGAAGTATGTTGCACGTATGCTGCCTGTACCATTTAAGGCAATATAGTCATAATTAGACTTATCCATCAATACACGCAACGTGGCATCGGGATTCATATTTATCAAGAAATTGATATGCATATCTGATGGCTTGTCGATATTTTCGTCATGCGTTTCATCGTCAGCAGAGTCTGTGCTGACTGAATCATTATTATTATGGTAAGTCTTGTCATGCCATGTAATAAATTGCTGGTCAGATATAGCTTCCGGGCTTGCAGCATTATATTCAATAAATGATCCTTTTTCTGGGGTTATGTTTATGTCAATGTCAATACGGCCATTTCCACCTTTTATTGAACATGAGCCTGTGCCGTATGCCGTTCCATAGAAAGTTTCATTTCCATAGCTGCGTGTATCGTAACATAAAAGATTATTAGTCTTAATGTTTAAATCATAAGTTAGATTCGTCAGATGCCTGTGGTGAAGTCTGCCACTGACAATTCCAATGTTCCCATTTCGGTCTCTAATTGTATCAGCAGCAAACACAATATTGTCAGGTAAAAATCTTATTGTATCATTGGCTAATGTGTATGTCGTGTTTATTGGTATAATTCTTACATTACCGTTTGTAATCAGGAGTCCTGTTAGATTTATATTATTCAAAGGTCCACATAATCTAACACTGCCATTTGCATTTGCCTTTATGTCATCCATGAATGTTCCACAGAATCCTTCAAGAAATTCAATATTTGTATTTTTGGCTCTAATATTCAAATCAATATAATTCCGGGAAGGTGAGACATAGCCTTTGATTATGGTTGCTTTATCCTCGCCATCTTTTGCTATAGCATCAATGTCTATTTGTTTGTCTGTTTTATTCCATGAAACGTCTGCATTTAAATTTCCCATACGTCCATCCTGAAATTTAAATTGATTAATATTTAATTTTGCATATAGCTCAGGATCATAGAATACAGATTTTATATATGCCTTACCCGTTGAATAGCCTTGAAATTCAACAGAGTGAAAATTCACAAGGTTCAATACATAGTTGACATCCACATCCTGCATATCGACAATAATGGAGTCTGACAGGCTTTTTGTGGCCATTCCATAAACTTTTATGTGCTGTTTATTATGCTCAACAGAGAAATGATCAACTGTCAAATTTCCATTGCTGTAGGTGATGTTGGCCGGTTTTATGTGCCAAACGGTATCGTTAATTAATATATCCGATGGGTTAATTTCAATATTGACATCAGGTTTACCTTTAGCATTCATTATAAACTTAGTATCTGCATTTAATGAACCGACAAAAGGCTTTTCTTGATGATTATGCCAATTTACTATAGTTGAGAGTTTATCAGCAATGGCGCTTGTGTTAAACGTAAGAGATAATTTATGACCATTCGTCATAACTTTATTTATTCTTCCTTCTAACTTCAAAGTGTCATCAGGGGTGTCTGCACTGATAAATACATTTTCGTATGGACTTTCATTATAAATGAATCCATTCGTTTTACAAAGCATTCTAAAATGTTTCTTAACATCATTTATTTCAGCTGATAAATGTAATGGACCGTTTAATTTTAATGGAATATTAAAAAACTTTCTGAGCCAATCTGATTTTGTAATCGTTGCATTAACTTTTATTTCATTATTGGATTTATTGTATGCTGTAAATATTGTAGGCAGTTTTTCGTGGAGCAAATTAGTAAAACTGTTTATTATGGTTTTTATTTGATATTTTCCATGAATATCAATATTGCCAAAATCGCTTTGCATGGATATCGATTCTTTATCTGCATTGATATTCAATCGGTTAATGGAAAATGTTTCATTTGGTGAAATCATTGAAAAATCCCGAACCGTTAAGTTTCCGTCAACAAGATTTGCATTACTTGAATTGTATGTAACATTTGTATTTATATCAAAATTAAACTTTGTATCTTTCCATTTATTAGTGATGTTTAATCTTGATAAATCCAGATTCCTTACAGATGCATTAATTGAGGTCTCATCAATATTATTTGCAAACATTTTACCCTCAATATTAATTTGTCCGTTTGGATCATTTAGCTTTAGCAGTCCGTCAAAAGTTTTTTTGTTATACAATCCCTTAACAATAATATTGTTGTATTGATATTTATTATAGTCGAAGTGTGGAAATACTCCATCAATATATATTTTTGAAGCATTATTTATGAAATCAACGAATTTCAGACTTAAATTGGTTGACAAAGTTCCAAAATGTTCATTACCCAACAATTTACACAAATTTATATTGTCGGTCTTTATGCTTGTATTTATTTCTATTTTGTTTTTATCTAATTTTATGTCTAGGTTTCCTACGTCTGTTTTAATATCGCCATTAACATACACCGACTTACCTGCTCCTTTTGCGGTTCCATAATATGTAAAGTTGCCAATATTAGATATAAATTGGGGGATATTAATGCCGGAATCTGATGATCCTAACAATTTTACTGCATTTGGAATATTACATTCAAGTTTGGAAACATTGGCGTGCCAGCTAAGGCTTGACTTATGTTTCGAAATTTTTCCATTTGCATTTAGACTTAAAAGACCATCACTATAAAGATTAAGCCTGTTTATACTTAAACTGTTGTAATCACCAGTAAAACTGATATTTAAGGATAATGGCTTAATGCTATATTTAAGTTTTGGAATGAAGCATTTAATATCAGAAACTGAAAATCTTTTTATGTTAATATCACCAGAATATTTAACAGATTGTATATCCGGCTTATTATTTTTGTATTGATAGTTAACGGTTAGGCCATTTGAATAAATCTCAGAATTAGGCATAAGAAGTTTAAAGTTCTCAATTTCAGCTTTACTCTTATTATATTTTAAATCGAACTTTAAATCCTTTAAGCCAAATCCGGAATTTTCATCTAGTGATAATTTTTTAACAATTACGGATGCACTGTCATTTGTGTAATAAGGAACTATAAAATGGGCACTTATGTTATTTAAATCTAAATGGTTCAAATTAAAATGTGATGGGGTACAGGGTATGTCTTCTCTGTCGTATTTTATTGAAGAATGTCGAATTATCAGGGAATTGATACTCAACATAAGATTCGACTTTTTACTTTTATCCTTTGAGGCTAAAGAATCCAAGACAAACTGATAATTTGGTTTGGAAATCTTGTCTTTTTTGTAAAAGATACCTTTTAAACCAAAAATTTGAGCAGAAGAAATATAAACACAACCATTTCTTATCAGTTGATAATAGTCAACCTTTGCCGCCAAGCGCGATGCAATTATCATCTGTTTTGAATTTTGGTCATAGACCTCTACGTCGTCAATAACAATCCTATTCAGAAGTCCTAAATCCACTCGACCTATAGAAACACGTGTGCTTAATTTTGTCGCCAAGGCACTGCTAACACGCCCGCCGACCCACGCCTGAATGAAAGGTATATGGATTAAAACAATTGCTGAAATATAAACAATTATTATAGTCCATATTGTTCCATTTATTATATGTCTTATTTTTTTCAAAATTTCTATTGTTTTATTGCCGTATCAGGATTATAACAAATATGTATTATTTTTGAAATCCCCTACAAAAATACATGAATTCATCGTAATAAACGAATAAATCAAGAAAAATGGTGAAAAGTATATTTCCTTGGTATGGATTTTCGTTATGGAACGTACTATTTGAATGTTAAACTTTAATTTTTGATTTTTTGTAATGAATTATTGAGCATGTCAATATTACACATTTCTTTAAATTTGTTCGTTTATTACAGTTAATTTTTGTAGATTTGCAGAGCAAAAATATAAAGAACCTACAGTTTTTTAAAACTGACACTATGACAAAAGTTATTAAATTACGCAAAGGATTAGACATTCACCTTAAGGGTAAAGCTGAGAAGGTAAAAATGAAAGCCAAAGCATGTAATGAGTTTGCACTTTGCCCAGATTGCTTTCCAGGTGTAAAGCCTAAGGTGGTTGTAAAAGAAGGTGATCACGTAAAAGTTGGTGACACTCTGTTTGTAAACAAGCAATTTCCATCTGTTGGATTTTCGTCTCCGGTTAGTGGAAATATTTCTTCAATAGTTAGAGGAGAAAGACGAAAAGTTTTGCAAGTTGTAATTAATTCAGATGAAACACAACAATATGTTGATTTCGGAGCGAAAGATGTAAATACTCTTTCATCAGAAGAAGTAATCAACTCTTTGTTGGAAGCCGGTATTTTTGGATACATCAATCAGTTGCCTTATGCAATTTCTACAAATCCGGAAGTATTGCCTAAAGGTATTTTCATCAGCGCTTTGCGCGATAAGCCTTTGGCATGTGATTTTGAATTTGAATTAATAGGTAACGAAAAAGATTTTCAAACAGGTCTAACGGCATTGTCAAAAATATCCAAAACTTATCTTGGCATTGGACGTAATCAATGTTCAGAAAGTTTACGACGGGTTGATGATGTCGAAGTGAATATTTTTGACGGACCTTGTCCGGCCGGGAATGTTGGAGTACAGATAAATCATATCGATCCGGTAAATAAGGGAGATGTCGTTTGGACCGTAGATCCAACAACAGTGATTTACATTGGAAGATTGTTTAATACCGGAAAAATAAATCTTGTTCACACTATAGCCATAGCAGGAAGTGAAGTTCATAAACCATGTTATATGGATGTTCTTGTAGGCCAAAAGATTGAATCTTTACTTGAAGGCAATATATCTAAAGATAAGAATATCAGAATAATAAACGGAAATGTTCTTACTGGACATAAATGTTCTCTTGATGATTATCTTGATGCACATGCATCGGAAGTAACAGTAATACCAGAGGGTGATGATGTTAATGAACTTTTTGGTTGGATAATGCCACGTTTTAATCAGTATTCTGTAAATAGGAGTTATTTCAGTTGGCTTACAATCAGTTGGCTTACAAGGGGAAAAGAATATACACTTGACTCTAGAATAAAAGGTGGTAAGAGACACATGATAATGAGTGGCGAATACGACAAAGTGTTGCCAATGAATATATTTGGTGAGTATCTTATAAAGGCAATTATAGTAGGAGACATTGATAAAATGGAAGCTTTAGGAATATATGAAGTTTCTCCTGAGGATTTTGCTTTGCCTGAATTCGTTGATTCGTCAAAACTTGAACTTCAGTCTATCGTAAGAAACGGATTAGACATGTTGCGTAAAGAGAATGCTTAAATTTATTTCATATGTTGAGAAATTATTTAGACAAAATAAAGCCATTGTTTGAAGGCGACGGAAAGCTCCATTGTTTTCGCAGTGTTTTTGAAGGTATTGAGACTTTTATGTATGTACCCAATACCACATCTAAGACCGGAACAAACATTCATGACGCAATAGACTCTAAGCGAATAATGAGTATTGTGGTCATTGCATTGATTCCGGCTTTATTATTTGGAATGTATAATGTTGGATATCAGAATTACGCTTCTGCAAATCAGCTTGCAAATGCGTCTTTCATAGATATGTTCATTTACGGATTTTTGGCAGTATTACCCAAAATTCTTGTAAGCTACATTGTCGGCCTGGGTATAGAATTTATTTGGGCACAGATGAAGGGTGAGGAGATACAGGAAGGATACCTCGTCAGCGGAATATTAATACCGATGATCATACCTGTTAACTGCCCTTTGTGGATTCTTGCTATAGCTGTGGCTTTTTCAGTTATATTCGTAAAGGAGATATTCGGCGGTACAGGAATGAACATATTTAATGTTGCCTTGGCTGCGCGTGCATTCATGTTCTTCTCTTATCCTACTGAAATGAGTGGTGACAGCGTATGGATTGCCAACGACACAATATTTGGACTTGGTAATGTCTTACCTGATACGTTTACACAAGCTACACCTCTTGCACTTACATCTCAAGGCATGGACGTAGGTTACAGCCTTAATGACATGATTGTCGGACTTATACCTGGTTCAATAGGTGAAACAAGTGTAATTGCCATAGGAATAGGAGCAATAATACTGCTCGTCACAGGTATTGCAAGCTGGAAAACAATGCTTAGCGTATTTGTTGGTGGTGCATTTATGGCATTTACATTCAAAGAACTTGGAATGACATCAATTACCTGGTATGAGCATTTGTTCTTAGGAGGATTCTGTTTCGGTGCCGTATTTATGGCAACCGACCCGGTTACATCGGCAAGAACAGAAACCGGTAAGTATATTTATGGCTTCCTGATAGGTGTAATGGCGATTGCAATCCGAATAATGAATCCAGGATATCCTGAAGGAATGATGCTCTCAATCTTATTTATGAACATGTTTGCGCCTCTAATAGATTATTGCGTAGTGCAGCACAATATATCAATGAGAGCAAAACGTACTTCTCAAAATATTTAAATCCATGAGTGCTATGACAAAAGATAGAAAAGTATTGAATACAAATTCAAATATATACACCATTGTTTATTCTGCAATAATTGTTGTTATTGTAGCTTTTCTGCTGGCATTTATCTCTAGCTATTTAAAACCTGCGCAAGATGTTAATGTCGCTTTGGATAAAAAACGACAGATATTGGCCGCACTCAACTTGCGTGACCTGACTGATAATGAGGTAGCTGAACAATATAAAAATATTGTTGAGAGCGACGACATCATCAATGCTGATAATCAGATAGTTAAAAAAGGTACAAAAGGCGGAGAAGATGCAGGGTTCAAATTAAACAGTTCAGACTTTAAGGCGGGACGTCTTGCATTATTTGTATGTAAAATAAATAATGAGACAAAATATGTCATACCTGTCTATGGTATGGGATTATGGGGACCTATAAGCGGCTATATTGCCATTGACTATGACAAAAACACAGTTTTTGGCGCATACTTCACTCATGAAAGTGAAACAGCAGGCTTGGGTGCTGAGATAAAAGATAACATTGAATGGCAGAAGCAGTTCATCGGAAAGAAATTGACAAAGGCCGGCGTTAACGGCATTGCTCTTTCTGTCTTGAAAAAGAACGATGTAAAGGATAAAACTACGCAATGCGATGGTGTGACCGGAGCCACATTGACATCTAATGGAGTAGACATGATGCTCAAAGACTGCTTAGGTAAATATATAAGTTTTCTTAATGACAAATAAAAACAAAAAGGTTTTATGGGAAAATTGTTTTCAAAAGAAAATAAACAGATTTTCACCACTCCGTTGAGTGCTGATAATCCTATACTAGTACAGGTGCTTGGCATTTGTTCTGCTTTGGCTGTTACATCACAACTGAGGCCTGCTATAGTAATGGGACTTGCTGTTACAATAATTACAGCCTTCTCAAATATAATAATATCTATTATCAGGCATACCATACCTAACCGAATAAGAATCATTGTCCAGCTTGTTGTTGTAGCTGCGCTGGTTACAATTGTAAGCCAAATTCTCAAGGCTTTTGCCTATGATGTCAGTGTACAGTTGTCTGTATACGTTGGACTGATTATTACAAACTGTATATTGATGGGACGCCTAGAGGCCTTTGCAATGATAAATAAGCCGATACCAAGTTTTATTGACGGACTGTCAAATGGTCTTGGATATGCAATGATACTTGTAATTGTTGGTGCTGTAAGAGAATTCTTAGGACGAGGTTCGTTACTAGGATTCCAAATTATTCCAGACAGTTTCTATCAGGCCGGATATATCAATAATGGTATGATGACAATGCCTGCAATGGCTTTGATTCTGTTAGGTTGTGTAATATGGATACACAGGTCATTTTTTTCAGAAAAAGATTAACTGTTTTGAATTAAAGAATTATTATGGAACATATTATAAGTTTATTCTTCCGCTCAATATTTGTTGACAATATGATTTTTGCATTCTTCCTTGGAATGTGTTCGTTCCTTGCCGTTTCAAAGAATGTGAAGACATCATTAGGTCTCGGTGTGGCTGTAACATTTGTCCTTATAATAACAGTGCCTGTTGACTATTTGCTGCAGGTATATGTATTAGGACCTGACTGTCTTGCCGATGGAGTTGATTTATCATATCTTAGTTTTATATTGTTCATTGCCGTCATAGCAGGTATAACGCAATTGGTTGAGATGGTGGTTGAGCGTTTCTCGCCGTCGCTATATTCTTCATTGGGTATATTTCTTCCCCTTATTGCTGTTAACTGTGCCATAATGGGTGCATCACTGTTTATGCAGCAGCGAATAAATCTTGATCCTTCTAATTCTCAGTACATAGGTTCTGTGGCAGACGCTGTTGTTTATGCCGCAGGTAGTGGTATAGGATGGACCTTGGCTATAGTTTCGATGGGTGCCATAAGGGAGAAAATGCAGTATTGTGACGTACCGCGTCCTTTGCAGGGCCTTGGCATCACATTTATAACTGTAGGTCTTATGGCCATGGCAATGATGTGTTTTTCTGGATTTAAAATATAAGTTTCGATATGGTACAATTTATTTTAACAAGCATAGTAGTTTTTCTTATAATAATCCTTTTGCTCGTTGCAATCTTGTTGATCGCAAAACGTTATCTGTCTCCGAGCGGAAATGTCAACATTAACATCAACGACAAAAAGACTATATCTGTGCCGCAGGGAGCATCATTGATGGCAACTCTTACAGAAAACGGTATATACTTGCCGTCTGCCTGTGGCGGTAAATCAAGCTGCGGACAATGCCGTGTACAGGTACTTGAAGGTGGAGGAGAGATTCTTGATTCAGAAAAGCCCCATTTCACCCGTAAGCAGATTAAGGACCATTGGCGCCTTGGTTGCCAGTGTAAGGTAAAGGGTGACCTTAAGATAAAAGTACCTGAAAGTGTTTTGGGCGTAAAAGAATGGGAGTGTACTGTTATCAGTAATAAAAACGTCAGTTCATTTATTAAAGAGTTTATTGTCGCACTGCCAGAAGGTGAGCACATGGATTTTATTCCAGGTTCTTATGCGCAGATTAAGATACCGGCTTACGATTGCATAGACTATGATAAAGACTTTGACAAGAGCAGCATAGGCGATAAATATCTTCCTATGTGGGAGAAATACAATATGTTCTCAATTAAGGCTAAGAATCCTGTGCCAACTGTCAGAGCTTACTCAATGGCCAACTATCCCGCAGAAGGCGACAGGATAATGCTTACAGTACGTATAGCCACACCGCCATTTAAGCCGAGACCTCAAGTGGGATTCCAAGATGTTCCTACCGGTATAGCCTCATCTTATATATTTAGCCGCAAACCTGGCGATAAGGTTATTATGAGTGGCCCATACGGAGATTTCCATCCGATATTCAACAGTAAGAAGGAAATGATTTGGGTTGGCGGTGGAGCAGGTATGGCTCCTTTGCGTTCACAGATAATGCACATGACAAAGACACTGAATGTAAGAGACCGCGAACTTCATTATTTCTATGGAGCAAGATCGCTTGCTGAAGTTTTCTATCTCAATGATTTCCTTGAATTGGAGAAAGAATTCAGCAATTTCCATTTCCATCTTGCATTAGACCGTCCAGATCCTGAGGCAGACAAGGCCGGAGTTAAATATACTCCAGGATTTGTGCATAAGGTAATGTATGAAACTTATCTTAAAGATGTTGACTCTCCAGAAGATATTGAATATTATATGTGTGGTCCTGGTCCTATGAGCAATGCTGTTGTAAATATGCTTGACAGCCTTGGAGTTGATCCGGAATCAATAATGTATGATAACTTTGGATGATAAAAGAGATAAAGATTAAATAAGATTTTTATCAATATTAAATTAAAGCCGAATGAAACTGAGTATGACGTTTCATTCGGCTTCATTCTTGTTTGCAGGTTTTAGTAAGTAAATTTCTGTTGGCTGCTTATTGTCATTATGTATAATTGCCGGGCAAATACTATTTTAGTACTGCGGACACACATCTTCTCAGTATTTTACTTTTTATGATGTGTCTTAAAATAGAGTATTTACGTGTGTATTTTTTATCTGGTAATGGGAGCAAGCCTCCGTCTTCAAGGCGCTTTAAACGAGTGTTAAGCTGTTTTGACGACCGTGTAAGCTTAATTATTTTGAATATATAATCCATAGTCAGTTGTGCGACGCGCCTTTGTAGCGCTTGTCTGTCAGCAACAGGTAGCGTATCTTCAAGCTCTTTTAAATGGAAAATTATATGCTCGTAATCATTAAGATGTTTTAATAGGAAACGTGAGTCTTTATTACGCATAATATGCGAACTTTTCTTTTTGTAGTAATAGGCAACAATATCTGTACTGTAGACTTTTTCTGCACGTAACAGTAATTGTGGCGTAAACTCTTCGTCTTCATTGATAAGTCCGGGAGTAAAACGCAAATCCATAAGAATTTTTTGACAAAATACATATCCCCATGCGGTTGCGTGAAGATTGTTGTGCCTCATGTATTGCGCACCATCTACAGGTTCAGGAATGTAAAAAGATGCTGTTCGGCTTATCTTGTCAGAAGAATTAAACAGAACTATATCCGGAGACTTATATCTTACAATATCCAGACAATGCTCGTATGCATCGGGTATCAGTCTGTCTTCACCATTAATGAACTGGACATACTCACCTGAAACAACTCTTAGTCCTAAGTTGCGGGCAGCACTTAATCCGCTTTTCCTGCACCTTACATAAATTATTTCATCGCGATATTGATTTAATTTGTCTATTATCGACTCATCCGAGCCGTCATCAACAACAATGATTTCTCTTTCTGCTGCTCTCAATGACAAATGCAGAATGCTGTCGAGACAATCAGATACCTGCTTGACGGATAAATTGGAACATGTTATAATGAAACTGACTAATGTTTTATCGATGCTTTCTGTGATATTGTTCATAGTTGCAAAATTAGTGTATTATTTGTAATTATGCAACTATAATAAGGTTTTTATAAGTCATATGGACAGTAGAACTGTGAATATTATTTCAGATGTGCGAAAAGGTAAAATGACATCGCTTTCAGTAAGTTATAAATATGATACTGATGAATGTTTCGCATTTGTTTTGATTTTCTGAAAAATAATTTTTAACGTTTTGATGACGAAATTTAACACGTCGTATTCTCTGGTTAAGAGTATAAAAGGTCTTCCATTATGTGCTTTGCATAAATATTTAATTGGTTTAGTATAACTAAATAACTGAATTTTGTTGTGAAAATCAGTGATTTCTTTGATGAAATACGCTTAATTGTCAGCAAAGAAACGTCAAAATGCACTGTAATTTGTGCCAAAATATAATATAAAATGCCGCCTATTAATACTATAATTATTACGACTACTTTCGAAAATATATCTAATAGCCTGTCACACAGTTAGTTATAAAATTATCTATATTTGCTTGCCGTTTTGGAATTTTCTTTAGTATACATAAGAAATACGCAAATAATGGTCCATAAATTTAACATATAAGGTTTGTTTTTAGTTTATATTAAGTTAAATATGTTTTGCACTTCGTGAGCTTATAATAAAATTTTGTAAAATATTTGTGGTTGAGATTATTAAAGAAAATGTCTAATTGTATACTTAGGCAAAAAGGATAAATTAAACTTTTTGTCACAAATAAAGTAAGCATATAATAAACTTTGAATTGGGGAATGTAAATTATTTATATTGCTACAATTAATCTCATAGTACACCAATAATTCTGCTTAATAAAGCAACATAAAAATCATCAAATCAGACAGAAGTCAGTTTTTAATTGAAACGTTTGTATAAATGATTTAAAATTAGTACTTTTGCGTCCGATTAAAGAAAGTATAAAACAAATATCAATGAATATATCTTATAAGTGGCTTAAAGAGTATGTCGATTTCGACCTGACTCCACAAGAAGTGTGTGATGCTCTTACATCAGAAGGACTTGAAGTTGACGCCCTTGAAGAGGTTCAAAGCATTAAAGGAGGCCTTAAAGGCCTGTATGTAGGTAAGGTCCTTACATGTGAAATGCATCCTAATTCTGACCATCTGCATGTAACAACTGTCGACCTTGGTCGTGAGACACCATCACAGATTGTCTGTGGTGCTCCAAACGTTGCTGCAGGTCAGAAGGTTATTGTAGCCGATTTAGGTTGTGTATTGTACGACGGTGATAAGGAATTCGTAATTAAAAAGTCAAAATTACGCGGAGTTGAAAGTTTCGGAATGATTTGTGCAGAAGACGAAATCGGTGTCGGCACAGACCATAATGGAATTATAGTATTGCCGGATGATGCACAGGTAGGTATGCCGGCAGCTGAATATTATCACCTGGAAAGCGATTGGCTTATTGAAGTTGACATTACAGCCAATAGGGCAGACGCGCTTTCACATTGGGGAGTTGCACGTGATTTGTACGCCTGGTTGGTTCAGAATGGCTACAAGACTTCACTTCATCGTCCTGATTGCGAAGCTTTTGCTGTTGACAACAACGAACTGCCAATAGATGTAACCATAGAGAACAATGAGGCCTGCAAACGATATGCCTGCGTAAGCATTACGGGGTGCGATGTAAAAGAAAGTCCTGAATGGTTGCAGAATAAACTGCGTACTATCGGATTACGCCCAATTAACAATATCGTTGATATCACAAATTACATTATGATGGCATATGGTCAGCCACTGCATTGTTTTGATGCAGATATGGTCTCAGGTCATCATATAATTGTCAAGACTATGCCAGAAGGTACTCCTTTCGTAACACTTGACGGTGAAGAGCATAAGTTGAGTTGTCATGACCTTGCAATATGCAATGAAGAAGACGCAATGTGCATAGCTGGAGTTTTCGGAGGCAAAGGTAGCGGAACTTATGACACTACGACAAATGTAGTACTTGAAAGTGCTTATTTTCATCCCACATGGATAAGAAAAAGTGCACGCCGTCATGGATTAAGTACAGATGCTTCGTTTAGATTTGAGCGTGGTATTGATCCCAATGGCATAATATACGCCTTGAAACAGGCTGCAATAATGTGTAAGGAACTTGCCGGGGGTAAGGTTTCTATGGAAATCAAGGATGTGTATCCGGAGCCTATACAAGATTTTAAAGTGTCATTGAAGTATGATTATGTCAATAACCTTATAGGAAAGGAAATTCCGGCTGAGACAGTTAAGAGCATTGTCTCAAGTTTGGAGATGAAAATTGACAATGAAACTGCTGAAGGGCTAGAACTCAGCGTTCCTCCTTATCGTGTGGATGTGCAGCGTCCTTGTGACGTAGTTGAAGATATCCTGCGAATATATGGATATAATAATGTGGAAATTTCTACACAGCTGAAGAGTTCTTTGGTAATTAAAGGTGATGAAGACAATAAGCATAAACTTGAGAATCTGATAGGTGAGCAGCTTGTTGGTGACGGATTTAACGAAATATTAAACAATTCTCTTACTAAAGGCGCATATTATACAGATTTAAATCGCTATAGCCAAGAGAATCTTGTTAAGATAATGAATCCGCTAAGTTCCGATTTAAATGTATTAAGAGAGACTCTGTTGTTTGGTGGACTTGAGAGTATTTCTTATAACGCAAACAGAAAAAATCCTGACTTGAAGTTCTTTGAGTTTGGAAATGTTTACCATTATTCTCCTGAAAAGAAAAATAGTGAGAATCCAATGCAGGCGTACAAGGAAGAAACACATTTGGGTTTGTGGATAACAGGTAAACGCGTATCTGGAAGTTGGATTCATGCGGATGAAGAACATTCATTCTTTGAACTTAAGGCTCACGTACTGAATATTTTCAGGCGAATAGGACTTCCTCTTGGTAGCGTGGTCATTAAAGAAAGTGCTGACAATATTTATCATAAGGGACTTGAAATAACTAATCGTGGTGGTAAATTGTACGCTGAATTAGGTGTTATTTCCAAGAAGTTGCAAAAGGCTGCAGGAATTGAGAATGAAGTTTACTATGCTGATATTAACTGGACTGCAGTTACAAAGGCTGTGAGAAAGAATGTTATCAGCTTCCGTGAAATAAGCAAATATCCGGCTGTAAGTCGTGACTTGGCTTTGTTATTAGACAAGGATGTTAAATTCGAGTCTGTAGAACGCATAGCATATCAGTCAGAAAAGAAATTCCTTAAAGAGGTTGAACTCTTTGATGTTTATGAAGGCAAAAACCTTCCGGAAGGCAAGAAGAGTTATGCTGTGAACTTTATTCTGCAGGATGAAAGCAAAACTCTGAATGACAAGCAGATCGAGTCTATTATGACTAAGATAATAAACAATCTTAAGAAAGAACTGAAAGCAGAACTCAGATAGAAATTTAATTTATTGAAAATCTAAAAATATAAAATATGGGAAGAGCGTTTGAATATCGTAAAGCTACGAAATTGAAGAGATGGGGTCATATGGCCAGAACATTTACAAAAATTGGTAAACAAATTGCTATTGCTGTACGTGCAGGCGGACCTGATCCGGATAATAACCCTCATCTCCGTTCTATCATTCTCAACGCCAAACGCGAAAATATGCCGCTTGAGAATGTTAAACGTGCTATCAAAAACGCAATGGGTAAGGACCAGAGCGATTATAAAGAGGTTACTTATGAGGGATACGGTCCTCACGGAATTGCTATTTTTGTTGATGCCGCAACGGACAATACCACACGTACTGTTGGAAATGTAAGAGCCATATTCAATAAGTTCAGTGGTAACTTGGGTACAATGGGAAGTCTTTCGTTCCTTTTTGAACATAAATGTGTATTCACATTTAAAAAGAAAGATGGCATTGAGATGGACGAATTGATTCTTGATCTTATTGACTATGGAGTTGAAGATGAATATGACGTTGATGATGAATCAGGCGAAATAACAATCTATGGTGATCCTAAATGCTTTGGTGAAATCCAAAAACATCTTGAAGAGAATGGATTTGAAGTTACAGGTGCTGAATTTACACGTATACCTAACGATCTGAAAGATGTTACACCTGAAGAGCGTGAAACTATTGACAAGATGGTTGAAATGCTTGAAGATGATGATGATGTTCAGAACGTTTATACAAACATGAAGCCTGAATAACTGTAAATGTTATAGTATAAATGAAAAGTATATCTTACAAGACGACAGGAACTTGCAGTGAGTTGATTAATTTAACTGTTGATGACAATGACTGCATTTCTGAAGTTAGCTTCGTTGGTGGCTGTAACGGTAACTTACAAGGTATTTGTTCCTTAATAAGGGGCATGAATGTCAATGATGTAAAAGAGCGTCTGAACGGCATTCGTTGCGGTTATAAGTCAACCAGTTGTCCTGATCAGTTGTGTAGGGCTATAGATGAACTATATAAACAAAAACAGTAAGTTCTAAATATAGATGCCGTTAAATCAGTATGTAAGCATTTAAAACTGATTTAACGGCATAATTAATTTCTGAGAGTTATTTTGTATTATAGTCTTTTGGAGTAACTTTAATATCCAACAGAACTTGACCTTTATTCTTTGAGGAAAAATATGTATAGGCAAAGTTAAATCCGTTTTCTTTATATTTGCGTATGCTTGTAGCGTCTTTTACTCCTTTGGTAAGTTCTTCTTTTGCCATCTTTTTATCTATTGCAGTAGTGTCTGCTTTGCCATGTATTGAATAGTAATAATGTATCGTTCGGGTATCTTTTTCATATGTCATACTGTCATTCATAATGTAATCAGATATCTTCATTGGGCAATTTTTTGTTGTAAAATCTTTTGCCTCTCTTGCAGCTCTTTCTTCTAGGCTTTCATGGCATGCAACCATAAAGACTGCAGCAAATGGAATTAATAAATATTTTTTCATAAAACTCATTATTTTGTTTGCAAAAGTAATTAATATCTTTCTATCGAAAATAATATATATCGTTTTTTTTAATTTATTCATAAAAACGACTAATTTATTAGGAAAGAAATTCTTTTTTTTGTATATTTGCGTTCCAAAAATAAATTACTGATGAACGAGATAAGAAACTTCTGTATAATTGCGCATATTGACCACGGCAAATCAACCATTGCCGACCGACTGCTTGAATATACTAAAACTATTCAAATAACTGAAGGTCAGATGCTTGATGACATGGATCTTGAACGCGAGCGTGGAATAACAATTAAAAGTCATGCAATTCAAATGGAGTATGACCGCGATGGACAAAAATACATTCTAAACCTTATTGATACTCCGGGCCACGTCGATTTCTCATATGAAGTTTCAAGAAGTATAGCTGCTTGTGAAGGAGCCTTGCTTGTTGTTGATGCCACACAGGGCGTACAGGCTCAGACCATCAGCAACTTATATATGGCATTAGAGCATGATTTGGAAATAATACCTGTAATAAATAAAATTGATATGCCATCTGCCATGCCTGATGAAGTAGAAGACGAGATTGTCGACCTGCTTGGATGTGACAGAAAAGACATCATACGTGCATCAGGTAAAACAGGTGAGGGTATACCTGAAATACTAAATGCTGTTGTTGAACGAATACCGCATCCTTCAGGCAATCCTGATGCGCCTCTGCAAGCCTTAATCTTTGATTCTGTATTCAACTCATTCAGAGGAATTATTGCATATTTTAAAATAGAAAATGGAAGTATAGCCAAAGGCGATAAGGTTAAGTTCTTTAATACAGGTATGGAGTACACAGCAGATGAAGTTGGAGTGCTTAAGATGGACATGATACCTCGCGATAAACTTTCTACAGGAGATGTAGGATACATAATAAGTGGTATTAAAGACAGCAAGGAAGTAAAAGTAGGAGATACAATAACTCATGTTGCACAACCATGTGAGAGCGCCATATCCGGATTTCAGGAGGTAAAACCGATGGTGTTTGCTGGCGTTTATCCCATAGATCCGGCAGATTATGAGAATCTTCGTGCGTCGCTTGAAAAGCTTCAGTTAAATGATGCTTCACTTACATTTACACCGGAGTCTTCAATTGCATTAGGTTTTGGTTTTAGATGTGGCTTTTTGGGATTGTTGCATATGGAAATTGTACAGGAACGATTGGATCGGGAATTCAATATGGATGTTATAACTACTGTACCTAATGTATCATATCTTGTTTATGATAAACACGGTAATGTAAAAGAAGTACATAACCCATCAGGATTGCCTGATAGTACACTCATAGACCATATTGAAGAACCATATATCAGAGCATCAATCATAACAAGTGCTAATTTCATTGGTTCTATAATGAAATTGTGCTTGGACAAACGCGGTGAGCTAATCAATCAGGAATATGTAAGTGGTAATAGGGTAGAACTCCATTTCATGATTCCATTAGGAGAAATCGTTATCGACTTCTATGATAAGCTTAAAAGTGTATCTAAAGGCTATGCTTCATTTGATTATCATGTGGATTGTTTTCGTCCGTCAAAACTTGCAAAACTTGATATTCTGCTTAATGGTGAACCGGTAGACGCTTTATCAACCTTAACTCATCAGGATAATGCTGCTACTTTTGGAAGAAGAATGTGTGAGAAATTAAAGGAACTAATTCCAAGACAGCAATTTGACATTGCAATACAGGCAGCTATTGGAGCAAAAATTATAGCAAGGGAAACTGTTAAATGCGTAAGAAAAGATGTCACGGCAAAATGTTACGGAGGAGACGTTAGCCGTAAGCGCAAACTTCTTGAAAAACAAAAGAAGGGAAAGAAAAGAATGAAGCAGATAGGCAATGTGGAAGTGCCGCAGAAAGCTTTTCTGGCCGTGTTAAAATTAGATTAATCTGAACCAAGAACAAAGGAGGACACTATGAAAGAAGTATTAAAAACGACACGAGATATAGCACGTGAGCTTGCACGAAAATATAGTACAATGACTCATGATGAACTGGATATTTTGGAAAATATCCTGGTACCAATGAAGTTCGCAAAGGGACAGATGATCTTAAATGAAGGAGAGGTTTGTAAGCATATTTATTATATAGAGAAAGGTCTTGTCAGGCAATTTTATTTTAAGAAGGGTAGGGAGGTGACTGAGCATATGGCTGTAGAAGGAAATATAGTCATGTGTATAGAAAGCTTATTCAAGGAAGAACCTACAAGTTTGCAGGTTGAAGCTCTTGAACCTGTATTAATTTATGCATTGCCTAAAGCACGACTTGAAGAAGTTGCATTGCATAATGTAAATATCCAAATTTTATATAGAAAGATATTGGAGGAATCATTAATTCTTTCACAGATTCATGCAGATCTGTTAAGATTTGAAACAGCGCAAGATAGATATCGTAAAATGTGCAAACTTGCCACCCAGGTAACATTGCGTGCTCCGCTTGTCTATATTGCAAGTTATTTACAAATGACACCTGAAACGTTAAGTCGTGTACGTTCAAATATAGTTTTAGGCTAAAACAATAAATCTTTTTATTCTATCCATCAAGAATAGAATAAAAAGATTTGTTTTATAAATGTCTTGATTATCCGTAAACTTAGTTAAATATATTTAGTCAGGATTGTTTCTTGTTGTGTTTGATGAAAGTCCGACACACACATCTTATCTTCTCCTAATAAATGACACTCTTAGGGGATAAACTGATATATAAAAATAATGATTTACAGATTAAGTATTTCGAGCGGTAAACGAGGCTCGAACTCGCGACCCCCAGCTTGGGAAGCTAGTGCTCTACCAACTGAGCTATTACCGCAAAAGAGCCGATACCGGGACTCGAACCCGGGACCTATTCATTACGAATGAATTGCTCTACCAACTGAGCCATATCGGCGTTCCTTTTTAAGCAGTGCAAAGGTAATAAAATTTTATGTATTAAAGAAAATACATGATAAGCATTTTCCTGTTTTAACTTATTTTTTATTTTGTAAATTTCTCCTTTAAATACTTACCTGTTATGCTTTTTGTACATTTAATACATTCTTCAGGTGTTCCTTCAAAAATCAATTGACCACCTTTGTTTCCGCCTTCAGGACCTAAATCGATAATATTATCAGCACATTTTGCTACATCTAAATTGTGCTCAATGACAATAACAGAATGGCCATGTAATAATAAGGCGTCAAAAGCTTTTAATAATTTTTTTATATCCTGCAAGTGAAGTCCTGTAGTAGGTTCATCAAAAATGAACATTGTTGGTTCAGTTTTCTCTTGACTCAGAAAATAAGCTAATTTGACTCGTTGATTTTCTCCGCCAGAAAGTGTTGATGAACTTTGTCCTAATTTTATATACCCAAGTCCGACATCATCAAGTGGTTGCAGTTTTTGAGCTATACTGTCTTTTCCATTTTTGCTGAAAAAATCAATCGATTCTAGTACAGTCATATTTAATACATCATATATATTTTTGTCTGCAAACTTAACATCAAGTACGTCAGATTTAAAACGCTTGCCATGGCAACTGTCACACACTATTTCCAAATCTGCCATAAATTGCATTTCTACAGTAAGTACTCCAGTGCCTTTACATGTTTCACATCTTCCTCCTTCTGCATTAAATGAAAAATATTGGGCTGTAAAACCCATCTGTTTTGCTAATGGCTGATCTGCATAAAGTTGTCTTATATCATCAAAAGCTTTAATATATGTAACAGGATTTGAGCGAGAACTTTTACCAATGGGATTTTGGTTTACCATTTCCACATGTTTTATTTCAGTCCAGTCACCTTCTAGAGAAGAATATTCACCAGGAGTGTCTGCAACTTCATCTAATTTTCGTTTTAGGGCAGGGTAGAGAATACCTCTAATTAGTGAAGACTTTCCTGATCCGCTTACTCCGGTTATGACATTTAGCACATTTAGAGGAATGTCAACATCAATACCTTTTAAATTGTTCATCCTAGCACCTTTTATTGTAATTTTCTTATTCCATGGTCTCCTGGAGCATGGAATAGAAATACAGTCTGCATTGAACAAGAATTTTAAGGTATGACTTTGGGGATATTTATCTAAATCGCTTTTCTTTAGTTCAGAAGGTGCACCATTATAAACGATTTCTCCTCCATTTGAGCCTGCGTCTGGTCCCATGTCAATAAGATAGTCTGCTGCTTTTATTATGTCTTCATCATGTTCTACAACTATAACTGTGTTTCCTAATGACTGCAATTCTTTAAGTACATGAATTAACCGGTATGTGTCCTTGCTATGAAGTCCTATACTCGGTTCATCCAATATATACAATGATCCAACCAAACTGCTGCCTAAAGCTGTTGTAAGATTAATTCGTTGACTTTCTCCGCCACTTAAGCTGTTTGATGGTCTGTTAAGTGTAAGATAACCTAGACCGACATCAACCAAAAACTGCAACCTGTTATTGATTTCGGTCAATAACCTTTTGCTTATTTTGGTCTCAGTTTCATTTAATGACAAATTATCAAACCATTTTTTTAAGTTTGTTATTGACATTTCAACTAGATTACATATATTCTTACCGTTAATCTTAACGTATCCGGCCTCTTTCCTCAATCTGGTACCTTTACATTCTGGACAAACTGTTTTTCCACGATATCTGCTCATCATAACGCGGTATTGAATCTTGTACTGATTCTCTTTGACCATTTGGAAAAAAGAATCAATACATATTTTTTCATCAATACTTTTATTCTTTTGTGAAGGTAGTCCATGCCAAAGCCATTCTTTATGTTTTGTCGAGAGATTGTAGTATGGCTCAAAAATAGGGAAATTATCTTTTGCAGCTTGATAGCAAAATTCTTCTTTCCATTTTGCCATCTTTTCTCCATGCCAGCACTGAACACATCCTTCATAAACACTCAATGACGGATTGGGTATAACAAGTTTTTCATCAATACCGATAACACTTCCAAATCCTTCACACACAGGACATGCACCAAATGGAGTATTAAAAGAGAACATATTGTCATTTGGTTCTTCGAAGTGCATGCCGTCAGCCTCAAACTTGTCTGAAAAATCATATGAAATATTTGATGGGAAAAACACCAATCTGCATGTGCCTTCACCTTCAAAAAAAGCTGTTTCTAATGAGTCATTAATTCTTGATATTGTATCAGAGTCTTCATTTACCGAAAGTCTGTCTATCAATAAATAAGTATTATCTTTATTTATTTCCTGTTTAGAATCCAAAATATCTTCTATACGGCAGAAATCATGATTATGATAAATACGAGAAAATCCTTGTTGCAAATAAATTTGAAGTTGTCTTTCTGTCGTATATTGTTCATTAACATGCAATTTTGCCAATATGACAAATTTTGTGCCTTTTGAGAATGACATAATACAATTTAGGACATCTTCAGACGAATGTTTTTTTACTTCATTGCCGGAAATTGGAGAATATGTATGTCCAATTCTTGCATAAAGCATACGCAAATAATCATATATTTCTGTACTGGTGCCAACCGTAGATCTTGGATTTCTTGTATTTACTTTTTGTTCTACAGCGATTGCCGGTGGCAAACCTTTAATATAATCAAAATCTGGCTTGTTCATTCTGCCTAGAAACTGTCTTGCATATGAAGAAAGACTTTCTACATACCGTCTTTGTCCTTCAGCATAAAGCGTATCAAAGGCCAATGATGATTTGCCGGAACCTGAGACACCTGTTATTACTATAAATTTATTATGCGGTATCTTTAATGAAATATTTTTAAGATTATTTACTCGTACATTTTTGAGTTCTATATAACTGCTCATAAGCTTAAATCCTTGTATTTATCATAATGCCGATTAGTTTATTAATCAGATTTATTTCTTATATTCGCTCGCAAATTTATAAATTATTCTATTATGGACAAAAAAGAATTATTCAAAATCTTTTTAAAAGTGTTGATTTATGCCTTTGGATTGTTAGGCGCATATTTTGGAGTGACCTCTATGACATCTTGTTCAGTACATCGTGATGTCGAAATCTCTGGCAAGGCTGTTGTAATAACAACAGATACTACAACAATAGATCACAAAGGAAATGTTTCGCTTAAAGTTAGATGATATGAAGTGTGTATTGCGTTATAATACTTTGATACATGAGTTGTCTATCGATATGAGTAATCACGATGCTCATGTTTTTTTAAGTTCATTGGATAGTTTATTGCGTGGTGATTCAACGGCTGAGGACCGCATTATCATACGTAATTTTTCACATAAATTTCGTCGTTTTTTGCAGGATATTTAGTTATGTTCCAGTTGATAAGTAAAAAAGGCATTAAGTACTTTGATGTTGACGAACTTGTAAAGTTCTTGCAAGAACATCCACGTTTGCGTTATCGTGTTTGTTATCTTGGTAATGCCAAGACTAGTTTAAGTTTAATTTTTGATGTTTAGTTATGTCTGATATCGGTTATCCACTTGTCAAATGTTATCACCCTCGCCATGTACAGAATAAGTACACAGGCGAAGTCATTCAGGTTGGTTGCGGTGTTTGTAAGGCTTGCCTTAAACGCCGTGCCGACAAGATGTCATTTCTTTGTGCCATTGAGGAACAGAGCCATAAATATTGCATGTTTGCGACACTCACCTACTCTAACGACTATGTCCCACGAATGTACCCTGAGGTTGATAATGAACTTCGTTTGGTTCGTTGGTATTCCTATTGTGATAGACTGAACGAAAAAGGCAAGCTGATGACCGTAGATTATGACTATTGGCACAAATGCCCCTCTCTTGATACTTATGTACTCATGCTCACTGCTAAGTGTAATTTAGACGGATATCTTTCTTACACTTCAAAGCGTGACGCTCAGTTATTCCTCAAACGAGTTCGTAAAAACTTAAGCAAATATTCAGATGAAAAAATACGTTATTACATTGTATCGGAGTACGGACCGAAAACATTCCGTGCGCATTATCATGTCTTATTCTTCTATGACGAGGTTAAGACACAAAAAGTTATGTCAAAGGTTATACGTCAGGCATGGCAGTTTGGTCGTGTCGATTGCTCTCTCTCCCGAGGTAAGTGTAATTCGTACGTTGCGCGATACGTTAATTGCAATTATTGTCTTCCCCGATTTCTTGGCGATATGTCCACGAAGCCGTTCTCGTGTCATTCTATCCGCTTCGCTCTCGGCATTCATCAAAGTCAGAAAGAGGAAATTTACAAGGGTTCCGTTGACGACTTTATTTACCAAAGCGGAGAAATCAATGGCAATTATGTCGAGTTCATGCCTTGGCGGAATTTGTCGTGTACGTTTTTCCCGAAATGTAAAGGCTATTCTCGCAAGTCTGATTCTGAGTTATGGCAGTCTTATAACATATTACGAGAAGTTAGGTCAGCAATAGGCTATTCATTTAATACGATTATAGATTATGCTCGTTGTATCCTTGACTTGGTTGTTACTGCTAAGTTCTCTTGCGATTCACGTGGTTTACCTTGTTCTTCGCCTGCGCTCAATAAGGTCATATCCTATTTCTCGCAAGGAATTGATACTAACCCTTATTATAGTGATTACTTGGCTGACTACCATACTAATAGTATTGCCCGAGAGTTGTATATCTCTCGTCATTTTCTGACATTTGTCTGCGACAATGATAGCTACCATGAGCGTTATCGTAAATTTACCCTTATACGTCAATTTTGGCAACGTTATGACTATGCCCTACTTGTTGGCATGTATACTAGTCAGATTGAAAACAGGCATCTTATTTCCAATTATGATTGGTATTATATTAACAAGACTCCTCTCGATTCTTTCGGTAATGTAGATGTATCTCAGTTGTCTAAGGAATTGTTTTATAAACGTTTTGTCATTAAGTCTGATGAAAACTTTGAGAAGTCTATCAAACATAAGATTCAGAATGATGCAAATGGTTTCTTTATTAACTAAATATTATTTATTATGAGTTCAGTAATGTCCCTTACGGCGCTAAAGAACAGCGTCAAACGTAATGGTTTCGACCTCTCATTCAAAAACGCATTCACCGCAAAGGTTGGTGAGTTGCTCCCTATTATGTGTAAAGAGGTCTATCCAGGTGATAAATTCAACATTCGTGGTCAGGCGTTCACCCGAACACAGCCTGTCAACTCTGCTGCATACTCTCGTTTACGAGAGTATTACGATTTCTATTTTGTACCCTATCGTCTGTTGTGGAATATGGCTCCAACGTTCTTTACCAACATGCCTGACCCGCATCATGCTGCTGATCTTGTTTCATCTGTTAATCTTTCTCAGCGTCACCCTTGGTTTACATTCTTCGACATAATGGAGTATCTTGGTAATCTTAATTCATTGTCAGGTGCTTACGAGAAGTATCAGAAGAATTTTTTTGGCTTCTCTCGTGTTGAATTGTCTGTTAAGTTGCTGAATTACCTTAACTATGGTTTTGGTAAAGATTACGAATCTGTTAAAGTTCCTAGTGATTCAGACGATATTGTTTTGTCTCCTTTCCCTCTTTTGGCATATCAGAAGATATGTGAGGATTATTTTCGCGATGACCAATGGCAGTCCGCTGCGCCTTATCGTTATAACCTTGACTATCTGTACGGTAAAAGTAGTGGATTTCATATTCCTATGTCTTCATTTACTAATGATGCATTTAAGAATCCTACTATGTTCGATTTAAACTATTGTAATTTCCAAAAAGACTATTTTACAGGTATGTTGCCACGTGCTCAGTATGGTGATGTTTCTGTCGCTTCTCCTATATTTGGTGATTTGGATATCGGCGATTCTAGTTCCCTTACATTTGCTTCTGCTCCTCAACAAGGTGCTAATACTATTCAGAGTGGTGTACTTGTTGTTAATAATAATTCTAATACTACTGCAGGTCTTTCTGTTCTTGCACTTCGTCAGGCTGAATGCTTACAGAAATGGCGTGAGATTGCTCAGTCAGGTAAAATGGATTATCAAACACAGATGCAGAAACACTTCAATGTATCACCCTCTGCGACCTTGTCAGGTCATTGTAAATATCTTGGTGGTTGGACTTCAAATCTTGATATATCTGAAGTTGTAAATACTAACCTTACAGGCGATAATCAAGCCGACATTCAGGGTAAAGGTACAGGCACACTTAATGGTAACAAGGTTGATTTTGAATCTTCTGAACACGGTATAATTATGTGTATTTATCATTGTCTGCCTTTACTTGATTGGTCAATTAATCGTATTGCCCGTCAGAACTTTAAGACAACATTCACTGATTATGCTATACCTGAATTTGACAGCGTAGGTATGCAGCAGTTATACCCCTCTGAGATGATATTCGGTCTTGAAGACTTGCCTTCAGATCCGTCTTCGATTAATATGGGTTATGTGCCTCGTTATGCTGACCTCAAGACTTCTATTGATGAAATTCACGGTTCATTTATCGATACTCTTGTTTCTTGGGTTTCTCCTCTCACTGATAGTTATATTTCTGCTTATCGTCAGGCTTGTAAAGATGCAGGCTTCTCTGACATTACTATGACATATAATTTTTTCAAGGTTAACCCGCATATTGTTGACAATATTTTTGGTGTTAAGGCTGATTCTACTATAAACACAGACCAACTTCTTATCAATTCATACTTTGATATTAAGGCAGTCCGTAACTTCGATTACAATGGTTTACCATACTAATTCTATTGCTTATGTTCCGACAAAGAAAAGATATCGCACGTTATTCATTTAACGTTGCATCAGGCATTGAGCGAAATAATTTCGTTCAGCCCTCACCCATACGTGAGTTTATGACTGAGAAGGTAACTTATTTTAATGGTTCTGACAAAAAGACGGCTATTGCTTACGTTGATGACATATATATGTTGTTCAATCAGAACAGGTTGGATTCTGTTGGTCGAGATACTATTCAGAAATGGCTTGACGGACTTACACCTCGTTCGGATTCTCTCGCAAAACTTCGTGAGAATGTCACTGATGAACAACTCATGGAGATTTGTAAGTCAAGGTATATACAATCCTCTTCCGAGTTGCTAGCATGGTCTGAGTATCTTAACGCTAATTATGCGTCTATTCTTTCTTCTATTGAGGCTTCTAAGGCTCCTGAGCCAACTCCTGAGCCAACTCCTGAGCCTGTTCCTACTGAATAATTTGTTTAAACCATGGCATAGCTTCGGCTGTGCCATTTAAATTATTGATTTATGGACCCTTTTGTAGGTAGTGCGCTTATTGGTGCAGGTGCATCATTTTTAGGTAATATCTTTGGTTCTAAGAGCCAATCAGATACCAATAAAACTAATTTACAGATTGCTCAGATGAACAACGAATATAATGAGCGTATGTTTAATAAGCAATTAGAGTATAATCAGGACATGTTTAACCAACAGGTTGAGTATGACCAAAAGAAAATGGAGCAGCAGAATAACTTTAATGCTCGCATGCAAAATGAAGCTATTGGTGCTCAACAAGTGTATAATTCTGCTAAGGCACAGCGTGCGCGCCTTGAGGCAGCTGGACTTAATCCTTATCTCATGATGTCCGGCGGTAATGCCGGTGCTGTATCTGCTGTTTCCGGTTCTTCCGGTTCAGGAGGTTCGCCCTCGCCTATGGGTGTTAATCCCCCTACTGCTTCTTCTGCTGTTATGCAGGCTTTCCGTCCTGACTTCTCAGGTGTTACTGGTATTATACAGACCTTGCTCGATATTCAGGCGCAGAAAGGTGTACGTGATGCACAGGCGTTTAGTCTTGGCGAACAGGCTTCAGGTTTCAAGATTGAGAACAAGTATAAGGCTGAGAAACTTCTTTGGGATATATATAATTCAAAGGCTGATTATAATCTTAAGAACTCTCAGGAATCCTTAAATAACATGAGTTTTGCCCGCTTGCAGGCAATGTTTTCTAGTGATGTGTCAAAGGCACAGCGTGAGGCCGAAAATGCTCAGTTTACAGGTGAACTTATTCGAGCTCAGACAGCATGTCAGCAGTTGCAGGGTTTGCTCGGTGCTAAGGAGTTGAAGTATTATGACCAAAAGGTTTTGCAGGAACTTGCTATCATGTCAGCGCAGCAGTATAGCTTAGTTGCAGCAGGCAAGGCAAGTGAAGCGCAGGCACGACAGGCGATTGAGAATGCTCTTAATCTTGTTGAACAGCGTGAAGGTATTAAGGTTGACAACTATGTAAAGCAGAAAACTGCTAATGCCCTTATTAAGACAGCCCGCAATAATTGTAATACTTCTTATTGGAATTCTAAGACCGCACACAATCAGTCTCTTCGACCTTCTGTTTTTGAGGATTCGTTTTCACAAGGATTCAATAAGTTTATTAATACTTATATTGCTCCTCTTGGTTCTGCTATTTTTGGCGGTGCTGTTGGTTATGGCTTAAATATTTATAATAAAAATTCTGATGATAGACACAATAAGAAAACACTTAAGAAGTTATTACATAAATAAATATTATTTATATGCTTAATAAAATTATTTTGTTTCTTATTAAAATCATCGTATTGGTTTTATTACTTTGTATTTTGTATGGTTTGTTTAGGTGGCTTATTTTAGCCACCTATTTTTGTTGGCTTTACGAGGACATGCTCTAGAGGCGGACTATTAAATGTAAAATTCGAAGAATTTTAGCGAGTGTGCGAGCGGCATAAAGGTCAACACCCGAGCGCAGGGCGCGAGTTGGTTATGGCGTAAGAGCATTGTTTCAAGTGCATAGCACGCCGAAAGAATGCGCTGGCCCCGTAGGATAAGGTTCGTCCTTATCCGCCTTACTAACTAGCCTCGCAGAGCCCTCGGAGAGCCTGCGGAGCACTGGCCTCTCGGCCTGAGAGTGCAAGCCCCTCGGCATTGAGAGTTTATTGTTTTTAACATACTATTGTTACGAAGTCTTAATCACTTTGTCCGTAAGGATTCGGGTTTTAGTCTCCTTTAACCCGAACGGCTTTTTCTCGTCCTCATATACGCAAAGTGACACCATAAACTTTATTAAAACTTCAGTTTTTTCAGACCTTTCAAATGTTAAAGTTATGTTAATCTTAATGCCGATTAGTACATATCATCTTACTCTCAAGTAATCACCGACTTTTATACTATAGTCTGGTGATAATTTATTCATTTTATAAAGACTTGAGAGTCTAATTCCATAATATTGGGCTATTGAATACATACTTTCACCTGCTTTAACTCGGTGCGGGCGTTTCTTATAAATTTTATCTGCCTTTTTCTGTTTTTTCTTAAGATAAATAATTTCACCTGGTATCAATTTATCATTTTTATCCCTTTCATTATATTTTGCAAGTTTTCTGTATGATATACCAACTTCTTTTGATATGGATTTAAATGTATCACCTTGTCTTGCATTTAAATAATAGTTTTTGTTATAAATATGTATTGGATGCAAATTAATATCAGGTGAAATATCTTTTACTTCAGAGCGTTCAACCATAAATTTATCAAACTTCTTAGCATTATCATATTTGTGGAGCTTGTACAATTCAATTATTCCAATAAGTTTATTCGCATAATTTGGATTTGTAGCATATCCACATTTTTTCAGTCCGTGTGCCCATCCTTTGTAATCAGTTCTTTTTAAAGAGAACAGACGTTTGTATCTTGGCTGTCGAGCCAGAAATTTACTATGGTCTTCATAGCTTTCATATGCATCACGGTAGGCTCTGAAACACTCCTGTTCTTCATCGTCGTCATGGTAAGTTGTTGCCCCTGACCAATCGTGACATTTAATGCCAAAATGGTTATTGCCTTTTCTTGTCAACTCGCTCATTCCTGCCCCACTTTCCAACAGACCTTGAGCTAAAGTTATACTTGCCGGTATATTATATTTCAGCATCTCTGAAATAGCTAAATCTTTATATTTATCAATGTATGCCTGATATTTGGAATTCCACTTCATTTGGGCATTGAGTGAAATGCTTAAAATAAGACATAATATAGCAACCGAAAATCTTCTCATGTTTAATAATAATCCAATTACAAATTTATATAAGTTCAAATTAATGCAAATTTAACTCAATTATATTTGTTTGCAAAATTTTGCAAGATAAAATTCTATAATGGCTTTTCAAACTTTATGAATGTAATGTATGGACTTACAACTTTGAAATAATAAAAAGGCGTAAAAACAATCTTTTATTTTTAATGTCCAGAATGTTGTTACGCCTAATTTAGTATATGTCAAATATGTTAAATTAATAACCAAATATATTATCTGCCGCCGAATCCTCCATGAGGCATTCTTCCTCCGGGACCAGGTCCTCCTGGGCCGGGGCCTCCCATTGGGCCTCCCATTGGGCCTCTTTCAGGACCTCTTTCTGGTCTCATACCGCGATCTTCACCAGGCTGTTTACCTCCGAACAGATTCATTCTATAAACGACATGTATCATAGCATAACTATTTATGCTGTTATATTTGGTATCGCTTTTCTGAATAGCATTAATAACACGGCTGAAGTTGCTCTGATTATGTAGAATATCATAAAATTGCAAAGACACTGTCAAAGGCTTGCCTTTCAAGAATCCTTGACTTATCTGAGCATTCCATATTAGTTCATTTGTATTCATTGAATTGTCATTAAATCCTCTTCGGCTGTTTTCATGAAGATCAGTTGATATGCTTGTTCCCCATGGTAAATATAGATTTAATGAACCACCATAAGAGAATTGCCATGTATCAAGGTTACTCTCGCTTTGCAGTAAGTTCCTTGAATGTGTGTAGTCTAATGTTCCATCCAACATCACTTCCAGCCAACTATTGCGGAAACTTGCACGCAATTGTTCACCAACTTGCATGGTACGAGTTGTGTTTTTCTGTGAGCTTGAATTATTGTCGAGAGCAAGATACCCAACATAATTATTATATGATAAATTAGTAAATGTATTAACATTCCATTTTCCAATAGAGTCGATAGCGGTGTTAAACATAAATGCTCCTGAAACATTCCAATTACCATTAATGTTTTCAGGTTTGGTTGTTCTACCACCAGTTTTTTCATCATATGTAACCATATTACTGATACTATTTCGAGTATTGTTATAATTAATAAATGTCATAATGGCCCGCTGGTGATCCTGAATATAAGTATTATAGAATAATCTAAATGAATTGGTGAACGAAGGTTTCAGTCCAGGGTTACCTTTAGTGATATTCAGGGGATCGCTGTCATCTGTTATATCCATAAGATCTGTCATACTCGGTTGTGTTGTTGTGCCTCGATAATTAATTCTTAAGTTACTTAATTTTGAGAATCGATATCTGAAATCCAACGTAGGAGTAACATTTATAACATTTCTGACAGTGTCTGTGTTTACGCCTTGGTACTTTTGAATAAAGTGAGTCGTCTGAGGTTGTGCCAAAACACCAACATTAAAGTTGTATTTTGGTCTGATAACTCGTAACATTACCTGCAAGGCATGAATATAATTTTTATATTCAGAATATCTACTTAAATCTGAATCTAAATATGTGTTTAAAGGGTTGTTAAGTAAAGAGAAATAATTGTTCCAGCCTCTATATTCGCTTATTACATTATCGAAGAATCCATCACCAAGATTACTAAAGTCATATGTCGCCCTGTCGCTTTTATTATACTTATATGTAAATTTATAGCTAAACTGTAAAAACATCGCTTTAAATATAGGTTCACTATACGTAGCCTGAATGTCATAGCTTAATGATTTGGTCGGCGTTAAGCTATATCTATTTGTCTGGTAAACAGAGTCTGTTCCCATTATATTTTTTATTTGATAGAGATGAACGTTGGAAGTACTTAAACTTCTGCTTTCATCATCACTGTAACTGAAGTCCGCACGCAGTGTGACGTTGCGTCCTTTTGAATTCAACTTGCGGTTGATTTGGAGCATGCCACCAATACTTTTACTTCCTGAATAAGAAATAGAGTTATTCTTTCTAGTATTAACCATCAGGCTGTCTTCTGCCATCTGTGAAATAGATTCAGCTGATAATGGGTCTGTAACATATAAATATGGATCATCATTATATGATGCACTAGTTGAAGTGGAAAGACCATCACTGGTTGAGTATTTAAAATTTGGACGGAACATAATATTCGTCATAGTATCAGGCTTCCATTCAAGTCTGAAACGGGCATCCCAGCTATTACTGCGGGTATAGCTTTGGTTTAGACTGTTCGAGAAAGAACCTACACTGCTGACAAAATTTTCAGTAGACTGTTCTGTTCTCACGTCACCATCTGAATGATTCCAACGTACGCTTCCATCCAACATAAACATCTTGTTATGGTTATAATTGAAGTTGGCTCCGAGCATTTTTGATGAGTTTAGTCCTTGGCGCCCGGCTCCAAAATGTCCGCCTCCTCCGCCGCCGGGAAATCCCTTATCATTAGTATTGTTAGCATTACCCATCAGCATAATTCTTGTATTGTCTTTAAACATTGCTCCCATCAGACGCTCAGAATAACGGTCATGAGTACCAATTGAAGCATCCGCATTGCCAATAAAGCCTTTATTCATACCTTTTTTTATTCCAAAATCAAGAACTGTTTGTTCCTCCCCGTCATCAATTCCTGTAACTTTGGCCAAATCGCTTTTTTCATCATACGTTTTAATTTTATCAATAATTGATGTTGGCAAGTTTTTTAATGCCGTTTGCGTATCACCGGTCATAAACTCCTTGCCATCAACAAGAATCTTCTTAACTTCTTTACCGTTAATAGTTACTTTACCATCATCGTCAACCTGGGCTCCCGGTAATTTTTTCACCAACTCTTCTATGACTGAACCCTCCGGTGTACGATAAGCAGAAGCATTATAGACAAACGTGTCTTCCTGAACTGTTACAGGAGGTGCCTGGCCTATGACTGTAGCTTCTTTAAGCATAATGGCATCTGTTGAGAATACAATATTGCCTAATGCGACATCTTTACCTGCTGAAACACTTACAGATTTTGTCAATGTAACATATCCTATACTTGTAAACTTTAGTATATATTTTCCATTCTTAGGTGCTTCAATTTCAAAGTTTCCTTTCTCGTCGCTTAGTACACCTTTAATATATGTACTATCAGACTTGAGCATCTGAACTGTAACCATCATGACTCCGTCTTTGGTGTCATGGTCAATAAGTTTACCAGTAATTTTTATACCTTGAGAGAATACGCATATTGATGAAATCATCAACAGGCAAATTAGGATTAGTTTCTTTTCCATCTTACATATAACATTTTCTGTTTTAGACGTTTTATACTTTGTTTGGTTTAATTCATTATATACTAAAAGTTGTTCAAAAATTTCAGTTTATGATAAAAATGACTACCTTTGTAGGTGTTATTATATCTTTATGAGTATGAAACAGCGTATTATAATTTCTAAATGTCTGGACGAAGAGTTGCATTTTGTCTTTCAGTCATATAATCCTGATAAAATTTTTATTATTGTTGACAAAACTACAGAAAAATATTGTCTGCCTGAAATAAAAAATATTTTTGAAATTAAGAATGCAGAAATAATATCTATTGGCGCTTCTGATAGTAATAAAAATCTAGAAACTCTATCGTATGTATGGAAAGAACTGAGCGATAGAAAGGCAACAAGACATTCATTTATCATTAATCTTGGAGGAGGTATGGTAACAGACCTTGGCGGATTCGCAGCGTCGACGTTTAAGCGAGGTTTGAAATTTATTAATATCCCCACTACCCTATTGGCTATGGTTGATGCTTCAGTTGGTGGAAAGACCGGTATAAACTTTAATGGGTTGAAAAACGAAATAGGAGTATTTAATGATTCTGATGCTGTAGTAATTGATACGAAATTTCTAAAAACTCTTGATTTAAAAAATATTTGTTCGGGCTATGCCGAAATGATCAAGCACGGACTGATAAGTGATGAATTTATGTGGAGTCAATTAATCACATTCGATATAACTAATCCAGATTTAATTGAGCTGCAGAAAATGCTGGCTGAAAGCATAAAGGTTAAAGAAAAAATTGTAACAGAAGATCCGCATGAGTCTGGCATAAGAAAAGCCTTAAACTTCGGACATACAATAGGCCACTCGTTCGAGTCACATGCATTGTCTGTTAATTCTCCGATATTACATGGCTATGCCGTGGCATTTGGTCTTGTTTGTGAGCTTTATTTGAGTTGTGTCAAGTTAGGCTTTCCTACAAATAAGATGCGGCAAACAGTAAATTACATAAGAAATGTATATGGTACATATAGTTTTAATTGTAATGATTATGACGATTTGTTCGAACTAATGAAACATGACAAAAAGAATGTTTCATCACAAATCAATTTCACTTTACTAGAAGATATTGGAAAAATAAAGATTGATCAGACTGCATCAAAAGAAGAGATTTTTGAAGCGTTTGATTTCTTTCGTGAAAGTTTTTGATTTTTGATGTTAAAACCACTGGTTTTATGATACAAACTCATAGGTTTTATCTTATAAACTCAGTGACTTATTCCTATAAATGATATAGTTGGTTTTGTATAATAAAAGCAAAATAATATTCACAGATGGTATTTTGTGGGTAAAATATTATATATTTGTTGTATAACTTAAATCAAGATTAATATGAAAAAGAATGGCTTAATGAAAATTGCATTTGTGACAATGCTTGGATTAACATGTTTTTATGGTAATATAAATGCTCAAGAAACAAAACTACCTGAACCAAAGAAAAGTAATACAGAGGGAAGCCTGATGAAAGCTCTTCAAGACAGGCATTCCTCTCGTACATTTGCAGACAAATCTGTAACGGATCAAACCTTGGCGGATTTATTGTGGGCTGCCGATGGTATTAACAGAAGTGATGGCAAGCGTACCGCTCCGTCTGCAAGAAATATGCAAGATATAACAATATATGTTGGTAAAGCAGACGGAACGTTCAGATATGATGCCAAGGCAAATGCATTGATAAAAATTGGAAATAGTGATTTGAGAAAAGCTGTATCTGGTAGAAATAAATTTATTCAAACTGCGCCGATAGTTTTAGTTATTGCATCTGACACTTCATTGCTGAATGGAAATATGGCTCTTAGTGGAATTGATGCCGGTACAGTGGTCCAGAATGTCTACTTGTATTGTGCAGCCAATGGGTTAGGAACTGTATGTTGTTATGCCGGAGAAGATACTACTGAGGTTCAGAAATTTCTAGGCATAAAAGCAGAGAATAAGCCGTTGGTCTATATGCCTGTTGGTTATTAATTTGTTGATAGATAAGTAAATGATCTAAATTATTTATATATATATCAGTACTAATATGGTTCATTTTCCGTTTAATAGAAAAAATAGAATT
>ERZ779949.32-NODE-32-length-31195-cov-2.28478_pt1 | contig 31195 bp, 24 predicted proteins | sample MGYA00511540_ERZ779949 | MGnify/ENA primary metagenome ERZ779949 (study PRJEB29588, sample SAMEA2149539) | human gut metagenome | biome: human gut; feature: human-associated habitat; material: faeces | place: Denmark | collected 2008/2010 ...
TCGCCGATGTGGTAAACGTAAAGGCCGATGAGAAATATCTGGATTCCGATACGGGCAAGTTCGACCTGGCAAAATCGAACCTACTGGTTTATGCGCATGGAGGCTATTACGAAATGGGCAGCAAAATCGGAAAGTTCGGCTGGTCGGTAGAAAAGAAAAAATAGAGCATAAATATGAAAAGAACTGCTTTTATCCTCATGGCAAGCCTCCTGCTGGCAACGAATCTTCAAGGCCAGTCGAGAGGGAGCAGACGGGATGCCTCGCGCGACCCGCTGGTCAACGTGGGGGTAAAGGCAGGCTTTAATTCGTCTATGTTCTTCATAGACCACCTTTCGGTAGGAGGACAGGAACTAGACGATATCCAAAACAACTACAAGGTAGGTTATTTCGGAGCATTTTTCTGCCGCTTTAACCTGAAAAAGCATCATTATCTTCAGACAGAAATATCTTACAATGTATCGAAGGGAAGTATTTCCGTTGCCAGCACGGCCGATAACCGCGACATTTTGCAGCATAGCGCCCTGGTAAAGACTTCCATACACTCCATTGACTTACCTGTACTTTATGGATATAAATTTGTAGATGCACGTCCATATGGAATGGCATTCTTCCTCGGTCCGAAGGTGTCGTATAATTGGAGAAAGCATTGCAAGAACGAGTATTCAGGCTTCTATCAGCAAGACATAACAGAAAAACTTCATCCGTTTTGTTACAGTGCCGTGGTGGGACTGGCTGTCAATGTTTCGAATATCTTCTTTGATTTTCGTTACGAAGCAGCTCTGCATAACATGGTAAAATCGGTTACGTTCGATAAGAATGCTACCGAATCTCCTTATTGTGATCAGAACATATCCCTCAACCGGCGGAAGAACGTATTGAGTTTCTCGTTGGGAGTGATTTTTTGATGAATTTAATATTACCTTTTAAAATACAATAACATGAAAAGAGATGATTTGATTTTTGACATCATTGAAAAGGAACATCAACGCCAACTGAAAGGTATCGAACTGATTGCTTCCGAGAACTTTGTAAGTGACCAGGTAATGCAGGCTATGGGCTCATGCCTTACCAATAAATATGCAGAAGGTTATCCGGGAAGACGTTACTATGGGGGCTGCGAGGTTGTAGACCAGAGCGAACAGATTGCCATCGACCGTCTGAAACAGATTTTCGGAGCGGAATGGGCAAACGTACAGCCTCATTCTGGAGCACAGGCAAATGCTGCCGTATTTCTGGCAGTATTGAATCCCGGTGATAAGTTTATGGGACTGAATCTGGCACACGGAGGACACCTTTCTCATGGTTCGGCTGTCAATACTTCCGGTATCATCTATACCCCCTGCGAATATAACCTGAACAAGGAAACCGGACGTGTAGATTACGATCAGATGGAAGAAATTGCATTGCGTGAGCATCCGAAGATGATCATCGGTGGTGGTTCTGCCTATTCTCGTGAATGGGATTACAAGCGTATGCGTGAAATTGCCGATAAGGTAGGTGCTATCTTTATGGTCGATATGGCTCATCCTGCAGGCTTGATTGCTGCCGGATTGCTGGATAATCCGCTGAAATACGCTCATATCGTTACTTCTACTACTCACAAGACTTTGCGTGGCCCTCGTGGTGGTGTGATCTTGATGGGCAAGGACTTCCCTAATCCATGGGGCAAGAAAACTCCGAAGGGAGAAATCAAGATGATGTCTCAGTTACTCGACTCTGCCGTATTCCCGGGTATCCAGGGCGGACCGCTGGAACACGTCATCGCTGCCAAGGCTGTAGCTTTCGGCGAATGTCTGCAACCGGAATACAAGGAATATCAGAAGCAGGTTAAGAAAAATGCTGCTGTACTTGCACAGGCTTTGATGGACCGTGGCTTTACGATCGTTTCCGGCGGTACAGACAACCACTCTATGCTGGTTGACTTGCGTAGCAAATATCCTGATCTTACTGGTAAGGTGGCAGAAAAGGCATTGGTTTCAGCCGACATCACTGTAAACAAGAATATGGTTCCATTTGATACTCGTTCTGCTTTCCAGACTTCGGGTATCCGTTTGGGAACTCCGGCTATCACGACTCGTGGTGCGAAAGAAGACTTGATGTACGAAATCGCAGAAATGATTGAAACTGTCTTGTCGAATGTAGACGATGAAAAAGTCATAGCTTCCGTACGTGCTCGTGTAAACGACACCATGAAGAACTATCCTATTTTTGCCTATTAAAACTAGAAGTTCTTTCACGGTTATGACCGGAAAATCAAAAGGCATATAAACAAAACCCTCAGAATATTGTTTTCTGAGGGTACAAATAAAGATGAAAGTATGAAAAAAACGAGTTTTATGGCTATTTTACTGAGCTCATGCTTGGTACTTAGCAGTTGTGGTTCTTTGAACAATACTGCCAAAGGCGGTATGATAGGTGGTGGTAGTGGTGCTGCTCTGGGAGCTATTATCGGTGGCATTGCCGGACATGGTAAGGGAGCTGCTATCGGTGCTGCTGTAGGTGCTGCTGTGGGTACAGGAGCCGGTGTCCTGATTGGAAAGAAGATGGATAAGGCTGCCGAACAGGCTGCCCAGATTCAAGGTGCCGAAGTAGAGCAGGTAACCGACAACAATGGCTTGCAGGCCGTGAAGGTTACTTTCGATTCGGGTATCTTGTTTAATACAAGCAGCTCTTCACTGAGCACTTCTGCCAAGGCTTCACTCAGCAAGTTTGCAAACAACGTATTGAACCAGAATCCGGACATGGATGTTGCTATCTACGGATATACCGACAATACGGGATGGAAAAACAGTACAGCTGCCGAAAGTGTACAGAAAAACCTGGAGTTATCTCAGGAACGTGCACAGAGCGTTTCAAGCTATCTGCTGGGATGCGGTGTAGCAACTTCACAAATCAAGAGTGTGGAAGGTATGGGAGAAAACAATCCAGTGGCAGACAACAGTACGGAAGCCGGACGTAAGGAAAACCGTCGTGTGGAAGTATATATGTATGCTAGCCAGCAAATGATTCAACAGGCAGAAGCTGGTACATTAAAGTAAAACTCCAATATCCTGAAAAACAGAAAATCCAACCGGGAGATTCCGATGTTTCTCCGGTTGGATTTTCTGTTTTTCAGAGATTTGTTCTCTTGTTTTTATTCTTTTATATCCGTTTCATCTCCCTTTAATATCGGCAAGGTAATCTGGTATTTTACGGCAAGTATACGGACGATGAAGACCGTTACACCGCCTAATATCTGCGAAATATAGGTTTCCATCCCGGCTTTCAGGCATATCCAGTAAACCAGCCCTCCTATCACGCAGGCCATTGCGTAAATCTCCTTTCGGAAAATCAGCGGAATTTCGTTGATGAAAACATCACGTATCACACCTCCGGCAGCTCCGGTAATGCTACCCATGATAATTGCTACCCAGAAGGGATATCCCAAAGAAATACTTTTCCCAAAGCCTACGACTGTAAACAATGCCAGTCCGATGCTGTCGAACAAGAAGAAAGTATTGTTCAGGTGGATAAGATGTTTTCCGAAAATAATGACAACGAACATTGCAAAGGCAGTACAAATCAGATAAATCGGATCAGTCATCCATACAGGGGTAACGTTCAGCATGACGTCACGCAAGGTTCCTCCTCCGATTGCTGTTGCCAGTCCTACAATATATGCGCCGAACCAGTCGAATCGCTTGGCTGATGCCAGACGAATTCCACTGATGGCAAAAGCAAATGTTCCTATAAAGTCGAGTATCTGAACAAATGATGGCATTTCTATTGTTTAAGTTAAAAAGTTATTTACCATGTATAACTTACACCAAAGCTAAGCAGTTCCTGAAGTTGGAAATAGCTGTCATCCGGATTGGCTTTCGTTACAGAGTCATCAAATCGGGTATGAACAAACAGTTTGGTCGAAAAGTATTTGTTGAAAGCAAAGGTGAACGTATTTTCCCATTCAGACAATACCTGTTCGTAGTTTGTCGTATAAGAGAAACGTGATTCCCAAGTCAGACCGCTGAGAACAATCCATTTCAAGGTCGCTTCTACACGGGAACCCAGTTGATTCTTTACTTTCTGTCCTGCATCAATGTTGAATTTGGTAGGATCAACCCTGTCGCTTGCTACACTGTATCGCGTGTAGTTGAACGGATTAATCAAAACAGACAAGTTACAAACTGCATCTTTGGTGTACTTGTAGTCCATACCGATACCGATATTCAACTCGGCCGGTGAGAAGAATGATGAAACCAAATTATCGGAGTTCGTTTCATAGTTGGAGAAGAACTGTGTCTTAAATTCTGCCGAAACCGTATAGTACCAGTTAGTTATAGCTTTATATCCAAATTTGGAGCTTAAACGAAGCAAGTCTTCACTCGTCTTATACTGGTGCACTGTATCGGAAGGAGCTGAGATAAAGCCGAGTTTCCATTCCAGTTTGTTTTCAAACTGTATCTTCTGCTTGTCATCGTAGTTAAGTTGAAGCACGGCTCCCGAAAGCAAAGATACCGTACTTTCGCCTCCTTTATACCAGTTGTCGGAAATGTAATTCTGTGAGAACTGCGCATATCCGTTTCCACTGAAAGACCAGAAGTTCGGTTTCATAACCAACAGATCTTTTTCTCTTACTTGTCCCTGAGAGGCAGCATTCACCAGATAGAAAACTTTTTCCTTTTTAGGCCTCTTTACCCTCATTCTGTCCGACAACGGCTCTATACCTTTCAGCTCACTTTCGTTTTTAGAAACCAGATTAGGATATTGCAGATAAAAGCTAAGCAATTGCTTGTTGACTTCTTTGTCTATTTCAGCCGAGCGGGTCAGGTCGGGCACCTGAAAGACAGAATCCTTTCGTGCGTCTTCTTTAATAAAAGGAATCACAGGCTTCCAGTCGTCAATGGAAAAAGCCTGTTCTATTGGTTCCGAATAATAGGTAGCCGGAACAACGAACTTATAAAAGTCCGGATTGGAGCGAATCCACGACGGAGCCTCTGGAAGATAAATATCATCCCAGCGTTCCAGCATATCCTGATAATCCCGGCGGAAGTTATATAGAAGAGCCTGAAAGTCTTTCACGGCTGGACTTATCCGTGAAGATTGCTGAGCCTGAGCAATCTTCGCCTTGACAATATCTGTTGTCTTCTTGCGATATGCAGTATCGGCAGGAAGTGCTTTTTTCTGCCCTCCCGCCTGTATGATGCTTTCGGTAATCGTATCGTTCGCTAATGTTAAGTCTTGTAAGTCCTTGGCCTGACCCGTTTCATTTATCAGGAAGGACATCGTTATAAACATCCCTAGTGTTTTCATTCTTACTTATTTCGACAATTTTCTTGCAAAAATACAATTAAATTTAGTCATATAAAACGATATTCTAACAAATTGTATCTTGGTTTTTGTTCAAGTTACAACTTACTAATTTTCTCTTTGCAATGTTTTGTCGCTTTCCTTGTGGGAGATTTGGCTTTTTTTTATAATTTTGCAACTTCGAATAGTAGTGTTAGATAATAAATCATTTTAAAATAATCATATTGTGGCAGAAACAAAGTACATTTTCGTAACAGGTGGTGTAGCCTCTTCATTAGGTAAAGGTATTATTTCATCATCTATCGGTAAATTGCTGCAAGCCAGAGGCTACAGCGTAACTATACAGAAGTTCGACCCGTATATCAACATCGACCCGGGTACATTGAATCCTTATGAACACGGAGAGTGTTACGTGACAGTCGACGGGCATGAAGCCGATCTGGACTTAGGACATTATGAACGCTTCCTCGGTATTCAGACAACCAAAGCAAACAACATCACGACTGGTCGTATTTATAAAAGTGTCATCGATAAGGAACGTCGTGGCGACTATCTGGGAAAAACAATCCAAATCATCCCTCACATCACTGATGAAATCAAACGCAATGTCAAATTGCTGGGAAATAAATATAAGTTTGATTTTGTGATTACTGAAATTGGAGGAACCGTAGGCGACATCGAATCGTTGCCTTATTTGGAAAGTATCCGTCAGTTGAAATGGGAACTGGGTAGAAATGCGCTGTGTGTACATCTTACTTATGTTCCTTATCTGGCTGCTGCCGGTGAATTGAAAACGAAGCCGACACAGCATTCTGTCAAGGAATTACAATCTGTAGGAATCCAGCCGGATATTCTGGTTTTGCGTACGGAGCACAACCTCAATACTAACCTGAAGAAAAAAGTTGCCTTATTCTGTAATGTAGACGAAAGCGCGGTAGTACAGTCTATGGACATGCCGACAATCTATGAAGTACCTCTTCGCATGCAGGAGCAGAAACTGGATGTTACTATCCTCGAAAAGATGGGACTTCCGGTAGGCGAAACTCCTGAACTGGGTCCATGGAAGGAATTCCTGAACCGTCGTCATAATGCAACAGAAAAGGTTACAATCGGTCTGGTTGGAAAATATGATTTGCAGGATGCCTACAAGTCTATTCTGGAAGCATTGTCGCAGGCTGCAACATACAACGACCGTAAGGCAGATATTCATTTCATCAATAGTGAAAAATTGACGGATGAAAATGTAGAAGAAATGCTGAAGGATATGGACGGTGTCATTATTTGTCCGGGATTCGGTCAGCGTGGTATTGAAGGAAAGTTCGTTGCGCTGAAGTATTGCCGTACGCACGATGTTCCCACATTCGGTATCTGCTTGGGTATGCAATGTATGGCTATCGAGTTTGCCCGTAACGTATTAGGTTATGCCGATGCCAACAGTCGCGAAATGGATGAAAAGACTCCGCACAATGTAATTGATATTATGGAAGAGCAGAAGTCTATCACCAACATGGGTGGTACGATGCGTCTGGGCGCTTACGAATGCGTGCTCGACCCTAACTCTAAAGTATATCAGGCTTATAAGACAGAACATATTCAGGAACGCCATCGTCATCGTTATGAATTCAACAACGATTACAAGGCAGAATTCGAAAAGGCTGGCATGAAGTGTGTAGGTATCAACCCAGAATCAGACCTGGTTGAAATCGTAGAAATACCTACCTTGAAATGGTATATCGGTACGCAGTTCCATCCGGAATACAGCAGTACGGTATTGAAACCCCATCCCCTTTTCTTATCATTTGTCAAAGCGGCTATTGATAAATAATAGATATTAATTTGTAAATAAAAAGAAATGGACAAAAACACGTTAGTGGGATTTGCCTTGATTGGAGCGGTTATTGTAGGTTTCGGAATCTACAACCGCCCCAGCCAAGAGGAAATGACACGTGCACAGCATTATCAGGACTCAATTCAGGCGGTTGCTCAGAAACAGGAGCAGATGCGTAAGGCTCAGGAAGTTGTAGCTGCACAGCCTGTTTTGCCCGATTCTACCTCTCTCTTCTTTAGCGCTTCGCAAGGAACGGAACAATTTACTACGTTAGAGAACGACTTGGTTCAACTTACATTTTCGAACAAAGGTGGACGAGTATGCAAGGCTATGCTGAAAGAATACAACGATCAGCAGCACCAGCCTCTGGTTCTCTTCGATGGAAAGGATACTTCCTTGAGTCTGGGCTTCGACGGTAAGAATGAAAACATACTGAGCAGTGAGATGTACTTTCAGGCAACAGATGTGACCGACAGTACTGTTACCATGCGTCTGAACGCTGCCAATGGTGGTCATTTGGACTTTATCTATAAGTTGCTGCCTAATTCGTATGTGGTAGATTTTACTGTTCAGGCAAACGGATTGCAGAATTTCTTCTCTCCTTCCGTAAAAACAATGAGTGTCGACTGGAAACAGCGTGCACGTCAGATGGAAAAAGGTTACACGTTCGAACAGCGGTATACTTCACTTACCTACAAACCAGTAGATGACAGCTTCGACTATCTGAGCGAAACAAAGGATGAGAAAGAAACAATTCCAGAAGTTCTGGACTGGGTAGCTTTTAAGAACCAGTACTTTTCGTGTGTCTTCATGGCAGAAAAGAATTTTGAAAATGCCACACTCGAATCGAAGATGGAACAGAAAGGAAGCGGTTACATGAAGAATTATTCGGCTGAGATGAAAACGGCTTTCGACCCGACAGGAGCACAGCCTAGTCATTTCCAGTTTTATTTCGGACCAAATCATTTCAAGACTCTTTTAGCTACCAATGACTTGTCGTTCAAAGACAAAGATCAGGAACTTGAAGATTTGGTTTATCTGGGATGGCCGATTATTCGTCTGATCAACCGCTGGTTCACCATTAACCTCTTCGACTGGTTGTCGAGCTGGGGATTGAGTATGGGTATCGTTATCTTGCTGATGACCCTCATCGTGAAGATTTTGGTACTTCCTACCACTTGGAAATCGTTTATCTCATCGGCTAAGATGCGTGCTCTGAAACCGTATGTCGATAAAATCAACGCCAAATACCCCAAGCAGGAAGATGCATTGAAGAAACAGCAGGAAACGATGGCGCTGTATAGTCAGTACGGTGTAAGCCCGATGGGAGGATGTCTTCCGATGCTTATTCAGACACCGGTCTTCATGGCACTGTTCTTCTTTGTGCCTAACGCTATTGAATTGCGTCAGCAGAGCTTCCTGTGGGCAAGCGACCTTTCCGCATACGATGACTTAATCAGCTGGAGTACCCATATTCCTTTGCTGGGAACTCACCTGAGTTTGTTCTGTCTGTTATTTAGTATCACGACGGTTCTGAACCAGATCATCATGATGAAACAGCAGGATACGGGTAGTAACCCGCAAATGAAAGCTATGAAGTGGATGATGTACGTCATGCCTGTCATGTTCTTCTTCATCTTCAATGAATATGCTTCCGGATTGAGTTACTACTATTTCATTTCAGGTTTAATTGGTATCATAACCATGTGGATTATGCGTCGCATGACCGATGAAAAGAAATTGCTGGCACAGCTCGAAGCAAACAAGAAAGCTCCTTCCGAAAGAAAGACAAGCGGACTGATGGCTAAGCTCGAAGCTTTACAGAAAGAGCAGGAACGCCTTCAGAAAGAGCGTCAGGAACGTATGAATAAGAATACACCTAAGAAATAATTCTTTTTCTCGCATAGTTTAAATGCAGGTAAAGCGGTAGATTTTTCTCCGATTTACCTGCATTTTTTATTTCCAACCTTGCAAATTTCCCTTGCATAACAAACTTTCATATGGCATCTAAGGTATGGTTGAAGCACAGATGATACCCTGACCAGACTCAGAAACTCCCAAAAGTATACATACCCATAAAAAGAAACCCTCTTCATTCCTACTGCCTCTATCAGGCATCCGGTAAGAACAGAGAGGATTCTGTATATTATCGGGGTTGAAACATCTTCCTGTTATGATACAGCCCCACATGAATTTGTAAGATTTATTTCAGACAATACAATTCCGAAGGTGTAGTACGTCGCAGCGGAATAACCTGAACTCCCCCATCGCCGATTACTATGCCACGCTGCATGAAGGCAGTTTCCACCGTTTTATAAGCCAGATCCGGATGGTTATTATCCTTACTCAAATGGCAGAGCCATAGATACTTCAATTTTGCAGGAAAATGTTCGGCAAGATAATCCGCCATCTCCCGGTTGCTCATGTGTCCGTTAGGCCCTGCGATACGCTCCTTCAGGTATTGAGGATAAGGTCCCATCCGCAGCATGGCTTCATCGTAATTAGCTTCCAGAATCAAATAATCCGAGCGGTCGATATAAGTCGCTGCCGTTTCGGTGATGTGACCAATATCTGTCAGAAAAGAAAAAGTCTTGTCTTCCACCTGAATGCTATATCCTACATTATCTGTACCATCATGAGGCACCTCGAAGCAAGTGATGTTGAAATCCCCCATACCTATGGTTTCACCTTTATGAATAAAACAGGTATGTGCTGCGTCTAGCTTTTCTGTCATACAATAACTCCGGTTGATACCGGCATGCACCTCAGGTGTAGAATAGATAGGAATATTATGTTTCTTTGCCAAATGCCCAACAGCCTTGATATGGTCGGCATGGTCGTGAGTAACAAATACCGCACGTATCGTATCCAGGTTTAACGCATAATCCTTGAATACCTTCTTTATACTTCGTATGCCGATACCCGCATCAATCAATATTCCACATGTCTTTGTTGCCAGGTAATAACAGTTGCCGCTACTTCCGCTACCCAGGCTTAGAAATCGTACCTCCATATATTATTTGTATTCTTTATTTTTTAGGAAGCACAAAAATACAAAAAAGAAAGGAGCCTGCCAATATTAACAGGCAGGCCCCTCCTACAAAACACGGTTCTTACAATTAAAATTCAAAGAATTTCTTCGCATTATTATAGCAGATATCTTCCACCATCTGCTGTACACGTGGCATTTCGCATTCCGGAATTTCACCGTTTTCTACATCATTACCCAATAGGTTACACAACGTACGACGGAAATATTCATGACGCGGGTACGACAAGAACGAACGAGAATCAGTCAGCATACCGACGAAGCGGCTCAGCAATCCCAGTAATGACAAGGCGTTCATCTGTTTTTCCATGCCATCCTTCTGATCGAGGAACCACCATCCTGAACCGAACTGAATTTTTCCAGGGATAGAGCCATCCTGGAAATTACCCAGCATGGTAGCGATAACCTCGTTGGCACACGGATTCAAGTTATACAAAATAGTCTTTGTCAGCTTGCCTTCAGTATTCAGTTTATCCAGGAACTTCGCCATAGCCTTTGCAGTCGTAAACTCACCGATAGAATCGAAACCAGTATCAGGGCCCAAAAGCTTGAACATCTTCGTATTGTTGTTACGGATAGCACCGTAGTGGTACTGCTGAGTCCATCCGGTTTCCCAGTCCATTTCAGCAAATACAATCAGCATAGCCGACTTGAATTTCAGGATTTCCTCCTTGGTCAGTTCCGTACCACCATACACTTTATTAAAGATGGCTCTGATTTCAGCATCTGTATAATCCTCAGCATAGAACTCTTCGATACCATGATCGGACAACTTACAGCCCTGTTCTGCGAAGAATTCATGACGTTTGCGCAACGCAGCTACCATATCGTCGAATGAAGAAATAGTCACACCGCTTACTTCCGATAATTTTTCCATGTACGCACGGAAGTCTGCCGGAACTTCTACAGCCATAGCCTTGTCAGGACGCCATGTAGGCAACATCTTGATTTCGAATCCACTTTCGCGTGTTGCGATATGATATTCCAGTGAATCAACCGGATCATCGGTTGTACATACCGTTTCAACATGGTAACGGCGCATCAGGTTACGTGCCGAATATTCAGGAGTTGCCAGCTTGGCATTACATTCATCGAAGATTTCGCGGGCAGTAGACGGATTCAAGATTTTTTCAATTCCAAAGCAAGTTTTCAGTTCCAGATGAGTCCAGTGATACAACGGATTGCGGAATGTATAAGGGACTGTTTCGGCCCATTTTTCGAATTTTTCCCAATCGGTAGTGTCCTTACCCGTACAATAACGTTCGTCTACCCCGTTGCTACGCATTGCACGCCATTTGTAATGGTCACCGCCCAGCCAGATTTCTGTAATAGACTTGAACTGATAGTCGTCGGCCACCATTTTCGGAATCAAGTGACAATGATAGTCGATAATAGGCATCTTGGCTGCATGATTGTGATACAATTCCTGCGCAGTTTCCGTTTTAAGCAGGAAGTTTTCATCCATAAATTTTTTCATAAAGCTTTATTTTTGAGTTTATGTATTTTGTTCGGTATTTTCATAAAAATCGAATAACGGTAGTAGAATTTGTGTTGTTCAACATCAATTTCGTTTTATTTGCCGTTATCGAACACGAAAGTAGAAATTTTATTTGGAATAACAAAATATTTCGTATATTTGCAGCGATTATTTAATAAAATTAATCTCTTTGAAAGAAAAGAAAAACGTTATTTATAAATATATTTTACCATTAATCGAATACTATTTTTCTCTTTACACCTATTCTAATAAAGAGAAGATTAAATTGTAAAAATACGGAACTTAAAATATACAAGTATGAAAGCATTAAACAAAGAAACTGCAAACAAAACAGTTCGTCCAGAGAGAATCATCCAGTTTGGTGAAGGTAATTTTTTACGTGCATTCGTAGATTGGATTATCTATAACATGGATCAGAAAACCGACTTCAACAGCAGCGTAGTTGTCGTACAGCCTATCGACAGAGGTATGGTAGACATGCTGAACGCACAGGACTGCCTGTACCACGTTAACCTGCAAGGACTAGATAAAGGCGAAACCGTAAACAGCCTGACACTTATCGACGTTATCAGCCGTGCACTGAATCCCTATACGCAAAACGACGAATTCATGAAACTGGCTGAACAGCCTGAAATGCGTTTCGTAATCTCAAATACAACCGAAGCCGGTATCGCTTTCGATCCTTCTTGCAAGCTGACCGATGCTCCTGCTTCTTCTTATCCCGGAAAACTGACTCAGTTATTGTATCACCGTTACAAAACCTTCAACGGCGATATGTCAAAAGGTTTGATCATCTTCCCGTGCGAATTGATTTTCCTGAACGGACATAAGCTGAAAGAAACCATTTACCAGTACATCGAATTGTGGAACCTGGGCGATGATTTCAAGAACTGGTTCGAAAAAGCCTGCGGCGTATACGCTACACTGGTAGACCGTATCGTACCGGGATTCCCGCGCAAGGAAATTGCTGAGATTAAAGAAAAATTACAGTACGATGATAACCTGGTTGTACAGGGCGAAATTTTCCACTTGTGGGTTATCGAAGCTCCGCAGGAAGTTGCCAAAGAATTCCCTGCCGACAAAGCCGGACTAAACGTATTGTTCGTACCGTCTGAAGCTCCTTACCATGAAAGAAAAGTTACCTTGCTGAACGGTCCTCACACCGTATTGTCACCGGTAGCTTACCTGTCGGGCGTGAATATTGTCCGCGATGCCTGCCAGCATCCGGTTATCGGCAAGTACATCCACAAAGTAATGTTCGACGAGCTGATGGAAACCCTGAACCTTCCGAAGGCAGAACTCGAAAAATTTGCTCACGACGTTCTGGAACGTTTCAACAATCCGTTTGTCGACCATCAGGTTACTTCCATCATGCTGAACTCATTCCCGAAATTCCAGACTCGTGACCTGCCGGGCCTGAAAGTATATCTGGAACGCAAGGGAGAACTTCCGAAAGGACTGGTACTAGGTCTTGCAGCTATCATTACTTACTACAAAGGCGGTGTACGTGAAGACGGAGCAGAAATCGTACCAAACGACGCACAGGACATCATGGATCTGCTGAAACAGCTTTGGGCTACAGGCGATACTCAGAAAGTTGCCGAAGGCGTACTGGGAGCAGAATCTATCTGGGGCGAGAACTTGAACAACATCCCGGGCCTGACTGCTGCTGTAAAAGCCGATCTGGACAGCATCCAGACAAAAGGTATGCTGGAAACAGTAAAATCTATTCTGTAATTAATTGTTAGAAATTCCATAAAAGAAAGAGGGAAAATATCCTACAAGGTTCAGGATATTTCCCTCTTTTCTTATACTGTCTCCAGCCACTTTTAGCAAAAAATATTTTTACACAAATCATATCGGCTCCTTATCTGAAATTTTCCTCCGGATGCCTCTACAGCCCCTCAGCAATGGTCACGAAAAACGTGCCGAGAGAAAAATATTTTTTGTACAAATTTTAAAAAAACGTCGAGACAAATTACTCAAAACATGCTGACGTTTTGGGCAGCAGATCTGCGACTTCTTGCTTCTGCTGATTTTTCTTTACAAGTATCGTATCTACATAATTGTTCTACAAGCCATATATCTTTGCTGTTTCATCCAAACAGTTTTTAATCTATTCATATGGAATTACTGATTTTCCAATATAATATTTATGATGGCTTTATACTATAGAACATACAGCACTTTCAATTAATATATGACAATTTACTATAGCGTGATAATTTATAAAAACGTAATATGTAATATACTCAAATACACTTCCCAAACTCCAAGTATCGTTTTTTGAATTTCTTATAGACTTGTACGTAATATTCCGGTAAATAGAGAATCATTGTATCTACAAAATTTTCCAGTGTGATTGCACTCAGCTTATAAGCATATTCCGGTTTCAAATATGTTGTAACCGACCGGATTTCTTCTTCCGTTGACGGATGCTCCTTAGGAGAAAGCACTACAGAATACGAGTCTTTCAGTCCTTCAACGATTCTGTACCGTTCTGTAAGTAAAAGATTTCTATAAATTTGTGTAAGCTTTATTTTATGATCTATTAATAGCCCTTTAAATATATCGTCGAATAAACCTGTATCAATGAGCATTTGTTTCTGCTCCTCACATTTTTGTGCTTCGTTTACTCCAAGCACATCCGTATATTTTGTTTCGATTGCGATGATATACTTATCCCCCTTATCATCCAGAAACTTAATATAAGCATCCATAGCCGATTTGTCTTTCGTATATTTTTCGGTCGGTGTCGGTATAAACTCCAGACCTATCTCCGTTACATTGGATATTGGAATATTTTTAAAAACAGATTTTATGGCAAGCGTTACCTTATCCGGATTTTGTTTTAAGAGTAACATTAGGGGATGAAATAAATTGAATGCCATTGGCATACTCGAAAGTAAATTATTGAACAATCGGAATTCATCTATTGTTTCACCATTTTTCCTGTTTTTGACTCTCTCTTTGGCATATTCGAAAGTTTCCTTCATCAAAAAGTTTTTCCCAGAAACTTCGCCTCCAGTAATCATATTTCCATATTTTCGTTTGGAAGTTCTTGTGGGTCCAACCCCTTCTTTTTCTCCAATTTCTACTCGATACATTGACTGGAGCAATCTTGCTTTTTGAGTAAAAGCATTATCGCTTCTACACTGGTTTCCGTATACATTGTCCATCATTTCTAAATATTATTGTGAATTACTTGCAATAAATAAAGCCTAATGTATTTTCCAATCCTCCGAACTTCTTTTCAAGACTATTAAAAATAGTACCTGACCGAACCTTCGTAAGATATTACTGCCTATTTCTAATAGTTATTGAGCAGCGAATCATCTTCCCCTCTCATGCTGATAAGAGAATTATTGTCTTTGCCTGTCTTTTCCAACAGATTGATTCAAGATGATAAGATACAATTTACCCCTCACCTCCTTCACAGATACTACCGAGTTCCGATTGTTTCAGCAGCAGTGTGAAGGGCGTGAAGGGCAAAAAAAGGTAATAAATTTCTTAAAACAGACTTATTTTACCGGAATACGGATAATTCCGGCCTTCACGCCTTTGGCTGTGGCCTGAAGTTCTATATCGCCAACCTTTTCTCCCGACTGAACGATCACCGTAAGCATACCTCCGAAAGCATGCATTTCCGGCTTGTGGAACAAATCGAGACAAGTAGGATCGCCGTTTGCCGAAGCACGGTACTTACCTGCTCCCTTCACTTTGAAGTTGACCAGCCGTCCGTCGTTCGGACACAAGTTGCCATCCTTGTCGACAATACGTAGCGTAACATACGCCAAGTCCTTACCATCCGCCTGAAGCGAAGTACGATCCGTTACCAGTTCAATGTGATGCGGCTTGCCTGCTGTGCGGATAGTCTTTTCGGCAGCCGGATTACCCTGTTCGTCGTAAGCCACCACCTTTACCTCTCCCGGTTGATAAACCGCATCGTACCACATCAACCGGTAGCGGTTTTCCACCGTTCCATCCTTACGTTTGGTCTGCCGTCCGTAACTCTTTCCGTTGATGAATAACTCAGCTGAAGGGTAATTTGTATAGACAAACACCGGAGTCTTTTCTCCCTCACGTCCTTCCCAGTTCCAGTGCGGCAGGATGTGCAGCGTTTCAGCCTCCTTGTTCCATACACTACGGTACAGATAATAACGATCTTTCGGAATAGATGCCAGATCGATGATACCGAACATCGAACTATGGTTCGGCCATGCGTCCGTGTCATACGGGCTTGGCTCCCCTAAATAATCGAACCCTGTCCATACAAACTGTCCGATGGTCCAGTCGTGATCCTCTGCCCGGGCAAAATCAATGTCAGGAATGTTCGACCAGCTGCAATACTCCAGATCGTACGACGACGACTGATGGTCATCGTACATCGCACCCGCCTTACGCTCCACCGGGAACTTATATACGCCGCGAGAGCTGACGGTAGACGACGTTTCCGACCCAAGAATGAGATTTTGCGGCAAACGTTCGTAAGCCTCGTCGTACATGTGTGCACGATAATTCAGTCCCGGAATATCCAGCATCGCAGCAAAGCCGTTTGCCAGCACACTCTTCACCTGATCCATACCGCAAGTTACCGGACGCGTCGGATCCTCCCGATGGCAGATATCCTGCAAGAACTTCGCCACCTTGTAACCTTCCGGACTCCATTGCGTAGGCACCTCGTTGCCGATACTCCACATCACGACACACGGATTGTTCCGGTACTGGCGAAGCATGTTCACCATATCCTTTTCCGCCCACTCGTTAAAAAAGCGGTGATACCCGTTGTCGCACTTGGCAATATCCCATTCGTCGAACGGCTCAAGCATCATCATGAAGCCCATTTCATCGCAAAGCTCAACCAACTCGGGCGCAGGCATATTATGTGAAGTACGGATCGCATCGCATCCCATGTCCTTGAGCAACGTCAACTGATGACGGAGTGCCGCCACATTGACAGCCGCTCCCAAAGGCCCCAGGTCGTGATGATTGCACACTCCCTGAAATTTGCGGCGTTTCCCGTTCAGGTAAAAACCTTTGTCGGGCACATACTCGATGGTACGAATACCGAAACGTGTAGTATACGTATCGAGCAACGTATCGCCCGCATAGATTTTCGACACCGCTTTATACAATACTGGAGTTTCGGGCGACCAAAGTTTCGGCTGCTCCACAATAAAATTCTGCGTAAAAGGCTGATCGTGATTAATGTATCCCTTATTAGTCTTGGTCGAAACCACCTGTCCATCGGCATCCACAATGTCCGTTGTTACAGTCAGCTCCGTTTTTCCCGCATTCAGAATCGTAGTGTGAAGGCAGACAGAAGCATATTCATCCTTTACAAACGGAGTCGTGATTTGAGTACCCCATACCGGTACATGAATTTTTTCCGTCGTTACCACATGTACATTCCGGTAAAGTCCTGCACCCGGATACCAGCGCGATGACTGAGGACGATTCTCCAATCTCACGGCAAGTACGTTATTTTTACCATCTTCATTTACTAGTCCAGTAACGTCACAATAAAACGAATTATAGCCGTAAGGCCAGAAGCAAGCCTCTTTCCCGTTGACGAATACCCGTGCCTCACTCATTGCCCCGTCGAAAATCAGCGTGGTCTGTTTGCCGGGAGTAGAATGGAATGTTGTACGATACCATCCCGTACCCACGTATGGCAGCCCTCCCGTACGTCCGGTCTTCAGGCTTGCCTGAGTTTCAAAATTCTGTGTAACAGCTACGTTCTGCAAATCATTATTCTTGTCGAAAGGTCCGGAAATAGCCCAGTCGTGCGGAATGGTTATAGTTTCCCACTTGGTATCATTAAATGAGGGAGCTTCGGCGTCGCTCACCTCTCCTTTCGTAAACTTCCATCCTTTTTCCAGCAAATATTCACTTCGCTGAGCATTGAGATTTAAAGTCAGGCAAAATCCCATTGCCATGAGATAAAATGTCTTCATTCTTGTTTTTCTTGATATTAAATGTTAATGAATTTTTATATTCTTTCCCTTGTTTCATCTATGAAAGATAAGTCTTTCTAAGTATAGATGTGCCTATGTCTTAGCATCTTTCTCACCATCAGATTATAGGGACTCAACAAAGATACGATTTCTTGGCAGAAGAAAAAGTATAGTTCATGGAATATTGTCTAAAAGTCTTGTGGATTCAATGGCGTAGAATGATTGGATGAGTGTGAAGTGAGGTTTGGTTAGAAAAAAAAGCATTCTAATACATACTGATAAATTTATTATACATTTAGAATAGAATATTTAAATATGCAACCTCGCTATATCCATAGTTTTTTAGAGGCATACAGACTATCAATGCTGTTTTGTATTATTTACTATTCAAAAGTTTTTCAGCCTTTGACCTAATCATAAAAGGGACATTTCCACTTGAACTTATAATTCTCAAAGCCTCTTCAGCCAAGCCCCTTCTGAATATACTTTTTGCACTTGACAATCTGCTTTTTCTTGCATTATCAGAAAAATTAGCATATTCTTCATATTTCTCAGATAATTCAGATTCGGTAATATTCATATTCTTCTTTAGTTCAGGATAAATGTACTCAACAAAAACTCTTTTTCCTATGCTCCGTAATGTTATTTCAACCCACTCACTATAATTTTCTTCTTGTTTTCTCATCGGCATGTTTACCGGTTGTTCTGGAAGTATGCCTGGAATGATCTTTACATACTTAGACAACTCCATACCTTGTCTAATAAATATTGAATAATAGGAGTTTGGGATAATGGACTCCTTTACCAATATTTCGGGAGTTATTCCGTAATTTTCAATCTTATTAGCATATTTTACACCAAAACATATAAGCAGTTCATTACAATTATGGTTCTTCATTCCATCAGAGTAGCATAGGTTAAGTATTTCTACCAGTTCATTCATAGGTTCAAGGGTTATATAGTCGTTTCAAAGGTAATATATTTTGTAAAAATATGTATAGAGATAATAGAATTTTCATGTTTTGGAAAATTTATTATATTTGTCATCATAAAAACTGTCAATATGAAAAAGTTCTACTCTCAAAATAAATACACAATAATAGGCTATTTTTTTATGATAGTAAGTTCTCTCATTCTTTCTTTATATGTGAATAATCTACTCGAAAACCAAAGAATATTGACTGCCCAATATTATTTTCTTTTTGTTTGGGATATAAAAATATATCTTTTATTCTTTGTGAAGAATTTGTTTATCTTTTTATGGGGAATAATAACTGCCATTTATGTTTTTTTCCTATTTATTCTTCCACTATGTGCAAAAATAAAGTTCAAGAAATATGTTCCATTAGTAAAGAAAGCAATAAATGAATCTGAAGCTTTACGCAATCCATTGACATTATTTACAGACAGTCAACTTGTAAACTTCAAAAAAGAATATGAAGAGACATATAGATGCGCCCAAAAACGGATTTGGAGATTTCTTGAAAAAGATATAATAAATGACAGCGAGATCTTTGTTTTACGATATTCAAATATTGATAAAACAAAAAAATGGAATAACAAGTGGCATGAAGAAATCAAAAGGTTGAAAGAATATATTTCCTTTTATAGATTTGAAAATAAAAGAATATTGGATAAGAATCATTATTTCACTGGTTCTGAAATGGTCTTTATTAGTTCATGTCATAAAGTTATACTTGCTTCATACCAAAATGTAATAAACTCTGATGTTGAATATGTTGGTGACAATAAATTGTATGTACCCTCAAAAGTTGGAGGATACTTATCTAATAGAGATCATCAAACAATAGATGACAGCATTTTGTTTATTAAAAATATTAAAAGCATAAGAGCTACTCATAACAATGACTTTGTAAATAATGAACTTAACAAGCACAAACAATTCTTTGATACTGTTCTTGCATATCCGTTGGATGAACAGCAGAGACATTCCATTGTTAAACTTGAAGATAATGTTCTTGTTGTAAGTGCAGCAGGAGGAGGTAAAACTTCTACAATGGTTGGTAAAGTTAAATATCTAATTGAAAAGCGTAAAACTGATCCGTCCAAGATACTTCTTCTGACATATTCAAGAAAGGCTGCAAATGAACTCACTCAACGTTTAGGATATGTACAAGAAGGAGTACGTTGTTATACATTCCATAAATTAGCTCTTGATATCATTTCTGATGCTACTGGAAAAAGACCGTCTGTTGTAGATTCTGTAAGTATTATAAACAACTGTTATGAACAACTCATTAGACAATCTGAATATCTAGGGGCTGTTAATAAATACTTCTTGGTGGATTCTATACAAACTCGTGATGAATTTGAATATACAGCTGAACAAAGAAAAGATTACTATTCAGACCGTAATAAGTATGGAATCATGTGTGCTTTTACAGATATGGATGGAAACATAATTTTTACCAAAAGCGAACAGGAGAGAAAGATTGTTCATTTCTTAACTATCAATGGTATTAATTTCAGATATGAATATCCGTATGAGAAAGAAACGGCTAATAAGAAATACAAACAATATAAACCAGACTTTACAATATATTATAAAGTCAATGGTATTGATAAAATTCTATACTATGAACATTTCGGAATCGATGCAAATGGAAATGTACCTTTATGGTTTAAAGATAGTGATGATGAAAGCTGGGAAACTGCTAACAGAAAATATAACGACGGCATATATTGGAAGAAAAGTAAACACAAACAATATGGAACAACGCTCATTTATACAACAAGTGCCATGTTCATTGACAGAACATGGCAAAATGAGTTAAAATTTTTGTTATTAACTAATGGTGTACCAATGAGAAAACTATCAAATGAAGAGATTTATAACAAAATTGTAAGGAACAGAAAGGCAGTAGAGGAAACTTTAATCAGACTGATAACGTCTTTTATAAGTCTATTGAAATCAAACCTCTATAAGATTGAAAATGTTATATTAAGGGCACAAAAGGCGAATGATGAACGTTCCCTTGAAATAATCAAAAATATAATATTACCTGTTTATGAAAGATATAATAAGACTCTAAAAGAAAAAGGAGAACTCGATTTTACAGACTTGATTATTCAGGCGACCAATATTTGCAGTAACAATGAAGCTATACATATTTATGACCATATTCTTATAGATGAGTTTCAGGACATATCAAAAGACAGGTACAGACTTCTACTATCACTCAGAAAAAAACGTCCACTCACAAAACTTTTCTGTGTTGGTGATGATTGGCAGTCTATCTACCGTTTTGCCGGAAGTGACATGGAGTTATTTAACCAATTTGAAAGATTCTTTGGTTATACTGTATTGTGTAAGATTGAGACAACGCATCGTTTTGGCAATCCATTACTTTCTGTTTCTTCAAATTTTATATTGAAGAACCCAAGTCAGATTCCAAAGCTGGTGAAAAACCCAGAAAAAGAGACAAAGCAATTTATACACCAATATAGGAATGAACAAGAATTGCGGAGCAAGGTATGTAATATAGTTAGTAGATGCCCAGATGATGATATTTATATTTTAGGTAGATACTCTTTCGATTATAAAGTACTATTAGGTACAGGTTCTCCTATAAAGTTAGCAAGTAATCGGGAAGAAGAAAATGTAAGACTATCGATATGTGGAAAAACTATATCATTTCTTACTGTACATAAATCAAAAGGTCTTGAAACAGGAACTGTAATATTACTTAACTGCAATTCCGGTTCTCATGGTTTTCCTTCAACAGTGTCTGACGATCCGGTTCTGAATTATCTTCTAAGTGCAACAGATCAATATCAGTTTGGCGAGGAAAGAAGAGTCTTTTATGTAGCAATCACAAGAGCAAAAAATGAATTACATTTATTCTATAATCCTCATACCGTATCACCTTTTATTTCTGAAATTGATGATGTCCCGGAAAATGAAAGATGTCCTATATGTGAGATAGGACGTAAAATCCTTTTAAAGGAAGGTATAACATCTACAGGAAACTCATATAAAATGTATGGATGTACCTTAAATGCTTGTCCATATAGGCACATAGAATGGAATAACGAAACAAGGACCAAATTTGTAAAGAATGTTATTGCTTCTTATAGTACCGGAGATTTTCCTTTCTAAATAATAATTATGAATCTTATAGTATTAATATAATAAAACTTTTTTTGATGAACTTTAGAGGAATGGATTAATATCAACCTCATAAGAAATTTTAGTATAGGTACGATATATATTACCCTTTTTAGCTAACTGCTAACATATTGAGAATAAAAAATATTGATTTTTCTATTAAGTTTTTAGATATAATCATGAAAAAATTTTCGTTATATATCATCTATTTCGTGTTTTTACAAAACAGAATTTAAATTTTAATGATAAAACATATAGACATAGAATCATTATTTCAGGATTCATTCGATGACGGATATAGTAGTACATTCGAGATCTGTCCGGAAGTGATACAGAAGGTTATGAATGTGCCTATGTGTGCTGTTATGTCTTTACTCAGATCTAACAGTTACACCGACATCAATGATGAAACCAGCTTTTGCATAGATGAAGAAAGGCTTGGTATATTTACAGAGGCTTATGTTCGTAAAATGAAGAATTATTTCACTCGTTCACTTCAGAATATAAGTTCACTTCCAAGAAAAGAACGTAGTGATTTTAACAAATTCGTAAAACTGTTTAAAAAGCAAGGTGTCAAGGAACCTAAGAAATGGGAAAATGATATTAACATTAATCACTTAAAAGAAGTATTTGTAGAAAGAGTAAAAGAAGAAACGAAAGTACGGTATTACTCAAGGTTAGGAAGCCTTTCTTTTTTTACAACTGATGAACTAATAAAGCGTATACTTTAGTACATTCGGGCAAAAACCGTTTATCAAAGAAGAAAAGTATATCAATATTTCCGATTATGCTTATAAGTTGATTCTGTATGCTTTGGGTATTACTTTTGAAAAGCAGGCAATTTTAGAGAAAAGAATTGAAGAGGAGAAAGAACTTCTAAATCGTATTTCTGACAGCGAACTCTATACTGCTATGCCTGTTAATGATAAACCCGTATGGTGTGGTATAAATCTTATTTCCAGATTTGTTTCCTTTGCTAGGTACTATATATACTCTGTAAGGGATGATGAAGATTCCAACAGTATTAATGTAAATTTTATGAGCATATAAATTTTATATTAATATGAAAGGATATTTTTATGAGCAAAAAATATAATAAAAACAGATTAATAGGAGATATTATAGAAAGCAATCTTTCAACAGAAATAAAAGTTGAATTAATAAATAAAATTAATGATAAATCTTATTTCTTAGGGGTTATACGTTATATAGCTATTCGATTTTGTTTAGATTATTTTATCGATAACTTGTAATTCATAAATGAAAAATTAGTCCTGACTCAGAAGTGAATGTACTGAATCTGGACTAATTTTTTCTATTTGACAATACATATTTTTGTCAAAGAACTTTTATTATTTCCTTAGTTATTCGCTTTATTATATATTATTAGGAAACAGATCAATATAAAGTATTGATAATCAACTATTTTTTATCTTTAGATGTAAAAGTCGTATCAAACTTTGTTTTTAAAGTAATAATACGACTCTGCCTTTTGTCCTTTAAGGATATTCAAAAATTTCAGAACCTGCATTCAACTTTACTAAAATCTAATTCTGCCCCACACTTCATCACCGGACAACGCTTTTAATCCAACTCTGCAAGTCATTATTATTTACTCTATTCAGTAATTTGCCCGTTTGCCAGTCCAAGTCCGGATACGCTTTCTTCAGTTCGGCTACACTGTTGCTTATACTGCTACTACCGGACGTAGCAAAAGGGATGATTGTTTTTCCTTTCAGGTTATGACTCTCGATAAATGTATTGATTATCCGTGGTGCGCAATTCCACCAGATTGGATAACCTAGGAAGACAACATCGTAATCTGCCATGTTTGCCTTCAGCCCTTTCAGTGCCGGACGTGACTTGACGTTGTTCATTTCGATCGAACTACGCGACTGTTCATCATGCCAGTCGAGATCAGCACGAGTATACGGACTTTTAGGCTCTATGGCAAACAACTCTCCCCCGGTAATGTTTGCAATACTGCGGGCAACCTTGGCTGTTGTCCCAGTCGCAGAAAAATACGCAACAAGCGTTTTTGATGACAGTTCATTTGTTGTTTGTTTTTCTTTCTTTTGGGCACATACGGTACAGCATATCATAAGAAAGGCTGCCAGAGATAATAAAATTTTTTTCATATCACATATCTGTTTAACGTTTTTCTCAAAGATACAAATTTCCTTCTCTTATCAGCATGCTATCGCTATCAGAATCCGACTTGCTTTTGCTGTTCAGCATTATATCGGTCACCTGTTACGGGAATTGCTGCTACTGCATCTTCCAGTTTTTTCCATTCTTCAGCTGCAAGTGTAAAATCCAGTGTGCGTAAGTTCTCTTCCAGATGCGAAAGTTTTGTCGTACCCGGAATGGGGACAATCCACGGCGCCTTTTGCAAAAGCCATCCCAGCGCCAGTTGCGCCGATGTCATGCCCCGTTCCCGTCCGAAGCGCTGAAGTACATTTACAATACGATAATTAGCACGCATTGCTTCTGGAGTAAAACGAGGAAGAGTCTGTCGGTTATCATTGGTCGGATCGAATTCGGTATATTCATTCAGATCGCCCCCAAGGAAACCGCGGTTCATCGGACTATAAGGTACAAAGCCGATACCTAATTCACGACAGACATCCAGTACGCCGTTTCTCTCCACTTCCCGATGCATCAGGTGGTATTCGCTCTGAATGGCGGTGAGCGGACAGACAGCATGTGCCTTCCGAATCGTATCGGCACTGACTTCGCACATGCCCCAGTGTAAGACTTTTCCCTCTTTCATCAAATCCTGAATGGTACCTGCCACTTCCTCTATTGGAGTATTCGGATCAAAGCGATGTTGGTAAAATAAAGGTATCACATCGGTACGTAAACGTTTCAGTGATTCTTCACAATAACGACGGATGGTTGCAGGACGACTGTCTTGCCGCCCCGTAGCCTTACCCTCAATAACTTCGTGACCGAACTTGGTCGTAACATTCACCTTCCCATGAAAACTCCCCAAGGCCTCCCCTGCCAGCTCTTCGTTATTCAATGGTCCGTAGATGATGGCAGTATCGAAGAGAGTCACCCCACGATCCATTGCTTCGTGTAACAAACGGATGCACTGCTGCTTATCGGGATGATAACTCCGGTTGTAGGTCATTCCCATAACTCCGAATCCCAAGGTAGAAACCTCGAAGGCAGCTTCTCCCGTACCTAATATGCGATGTGTAGTCATACGGGCAGCTTGTACTTTTTCCGCTTCCTTCATCTTTTCTCCTGTTGCCAAAGAAGTAGCAGCCTGCACTTTATCCAAAGCTGGCGAAACGGTCAATGCTGCTCCCACAGCCGTCGCTGTTTTTAAAAATTCGCGACGACTGCAACATTTCTGCGTATTCATCTCTTCCATATCTGATTCGTTTAATCAATGAATAGAGAAAGCTCCATCAACCAGCAGTGCATGTCCGTCGACAAAACTTGCTTGAGAACTACACAACCATAATACCGCATTGGCTATTTCCTCCGGATTACCCAGTCGACCGGCAGGAATGTCGCGTACTAGTTCTGTTTTCAAAGAGGGATTCCGACGCATCAGTTCTTCTGCCATCGGCGTGCAAATCGCTCCCGGACACACCGCATTGATACGAATACCCTTTGCGGCGTAATCAATGGCAGCTGTCCGTGTTAGCCCGATTACCGCATGCTTGCAAGCAATGTAGGCAGCCTGTCCGGGGAAACCTGTCACTCCACCTTGAGAAGATGTATTGACGATAGCTCCTCCACCTTGCGCCAGCATCTGGCGAATCTCGTATCGCATGCAGTTCCATACCCCTTTCAAGTCGACAGCTACGGTACGGTCGAACTCCTCATCGGTGATTTCAGCCATTGGCCGCTGGGGAGTCTGAATACCCGCATTGTTGTGAGCAGCGTCCAGTTGTCCATACGTCGCAACAATCCAGGCAATCATCTTTTCTACAGCCTGCGTATCCGAAACGTCACACCGGTAGGCTACAGCCTGATAGCCTTCTTCCACCAGTTTGGCAGCTTGCACTGTCGGCTCTTTAATATCTGCCAGTACAGTTATATAGCCAGCTTTGGCAAATGCCTCGGCACAGGCAAGGCCGATACCCATTGCGGAACCGGTAACCAAAGCTACCTTTCCGTTTGCTACAGTTGTTTCCATCTTTCTAATTTTTAATGTTCATCATTCTGACGTAAAAGTAGCAGGTATCGGAAAGAAAACTTTTGCTTATCGGCTCAAAGGCATTTGTTTTAAAGCTCACTTCGAAAAAGATTTCGGGAGCAATTGTGACAACCCTTTAATAGCAGCTTTAGATGTTTATATGCTGTTTATTGGAGAGCAACCATACATTTCTTTGTAGACTTTCGAAAAGTGGGATAGGTTCTTGAAACCGACATCGAAACAAACTTCCGTTACTTTCCGTTTACCCGACCGCATTAGTGCATGGGCAGCTTCCAGTCGGCGACGAATCAGCCATTTCTGCGGAGGCAAATCACTTATCTTTTTAAAATCACGCTTGAATGTGGCAAGGCTGCGCCCCGTATATTTCGCAATTTCCTCCAGAGTAAGATCGCACATGTAATTCTTATTTAGAAAGTCGAGAATATCTATTTTCCACGGATCGACAAAATCGAATAAAGACGCATACAAACTCTTGTCAGTATGCAGTAGCAGGTACAGTCCTTCCATCATCTTCAATTTCAGAATTTCATCCGATGGCTGGACTCCTGCTTCAAAATAAGGAATGACGGATTCGAACAGACTGCGGACATCCGGACGTTCGTGAGGAAATACATACAAGCTTTTCTTATTTCTTTGAACATCAGGAAATTCTTTCTTATCAAACATCTGATAAGCCTCACGCAGGAATTGTCGTGAAAACTTCAATACAATGGAACGATAGGGAGTTTTGTTTTCAATATGCTTTTGCAGCCACATGCGATGATCGCGGCGCATAAACGCACAGTCTCCTTGCCGAAGAATGGTTTTACGACCTTGTTCTTCTGTTATTTCCAGTTTGCCAGAGCAGAGATAAATCAGTGTATGTTCACGATTCTCGTGCGCACATTCCTTTTCATCCGTAAAATAACTGGCTATCAGAATATTCGAGCAATTGAATACATCTAATCTTTCCATAGTTTTCTTTTGTCTTCCGGCAAAGATAATACATTCTCTTCTTATCTATTTTGCTGGAAGGCTCATTCCTTACCATAAAAATAAGCCGCCGTAGCTCCTCCATCTACAAGAAAGTCTGATCCTGTGATGAATACTCCTCGATTGCTCATCAACAATTCTGCTACATTCGCTACTTCGTCTGCGGTTCCCGGACGGTGTGCTGGACATTGCGCAAACATCTTCTTATAAAATTCACCACGCACACCATTAAATTCGTCAAGAGCCAGTGGGGTAACAATAATACCAGGAGAAATGGAGTTAATACGCGCTCCTCTTCTACCCCATTTTACAGCCTCCGACATGACACGTTTTACATTGCAGCGTTTAGCCAACTGGTAGGCATGGAGTGTATCGCGGATCTGTTGTGACTGCAAGACATCAAGCTCCAATAACCTTTCTGTCGGTGTACAAGCCAGCAGTTCATCGGTTTCCGCACCGAGTGCAGGCAGACGATGTCCGGACTGGCTGGATACAGTAACACCTGTTCCTCCTTGCCTGATGACTTTCCCTACCTCTTCCAACAAGACTGCGGTACCATATAAATCAACTTTCAGAATGGTTTCTACCGATGCCTGCGAAGGAGAAACTCCCGCCGCATTGACCAGCATAGCGATTTCTCCATATTGCTGCGCCGTATCAATCAATTTTAGGATAGAGGTTCGGGATGACAGATCCATTTCTACCGGAAGTACATCAAATCCGGCGCGATTCATCGTATCGGCTACGGCTTGCGCATTTTCAATCCGCTTGTCGCCGACTACAATTTTCATTCCATATCCCATTCGCCGGGCTATCGCCATACCGATCTGTCCGGCACCTGTAAGCAACATCACTTCTTTTTGCATATCGTATACAATTTATTTTATTGATTTCTAGTGCAAAGTTATCCCTTGCTATCCTATCTATTGTTATACAAAACACAGAATTACTGCATAAAAACACCGTTTTTCTTTTATAGCACAACGATGGAACAAGAATCCTTCTTACCTTTGTAATATAAATAAATCCCGATGAAAACAGACTTATTGAATATTGAAACCATAACGGAATACGATGATATGCTCGGTGTAGAAACCTTGCATCCACAAGTAAGTGTAATCGATCTTTCGAAAGCGAAACCCATGCACCATTTACGGCATACTTTCAGCTTTTATGTAATATTCCTGAAAGACGAAAAAAACTGCGATTTGATTTATGGCCGCCAGCGGTACGATTACCAAAAAGGATCGGTAATCTGTCTTGCTCCAGGACAAGTCATCGGCATAGAAGATACGGGCGAAGAATTTCAACCTCAAGGTTATGCCTTGTGTTTTCATCCGGATTTGATTCGTGGCACCAATCTTGGCCGTAGCATCAAGGAATACACTTTTTTCTCGTATGAAGTGAACGAGGCTCTCCATCTTTCTGAACGGGAACGCCATACTTTCATCGACTGTCTCATGAATATTCAGGAAGAACTGCAACATCCCATAGACCGTTTAAGCAAAAGGCTGATTGCCAATCATATTGAACTGTTGCTTAATTACTGTCTGCGCTTCTACGAACGGCAGTTCATTACCCGCCAGAATGCCAATCGTGATATCCTGACTCGTTTCGAAAGATTTCTGAATCTATATTTTGCTGATGAGAATGCCATGCAGAAAGGGTTGCCTACGGTGAAATACTGTGCAGCCGAACTTTGCCTTTCACCTAATTATTTTGGTGATTTAATTAAAAAGGAAACGGGTAAAACGGCTTTAGAATATATACAAGACAAAATAATCGACATTGCCAAAGAACGACTGCTCCTTCCCGATCACTCTATCAGCGAAGTAGCCTATCAACTTGGCTTTCAGTATCCGCAACATTTTACTCGTGTTTTTAAGAAGGCTACCGGAATGACACCTCATGAGTATCGGAAACAGCCGGAGTAAAGAATGGCGTGTTAAGACGGAAAAAGATTTTAGCCCGCATTTCTGAAAAAGAAAACACAGAATTCATTACATTTGCAGTAATCAAATTCTGATCTTATGAACCGCAGATTACTATCCGTTGGCGTCTTTCTGACGCTCATGCTGACTTCTTTGTTGGCTGGACATCATAACTATTGTACTGCCAGAAATGAAATAACAGCCGATTTGAATCAGGCGCTGGCACAGACACTTAAAGAAAATAGGGATTATATCATTACACAAGATACGATAAAGACTTACAAACACCTTCGTCAGACTTCGGGCGGCCAGGTACTGATTGCAGTTTCCGACGAACGCTTTTGCCACCATCTGAAGAATAAACGGTTGCAGAAAACGGCATTTATTACTTTCGATGTGGTAGACAATCGTTATCGGAACCAATCACCGGATGGACATGTTATTTGCAGCGACACACTGATGGTGCGTGACAAACATGCGGGAGAAATACTTGCACTGAAGGGATATGCCCGATTGTCGGTCGCCAGCGTGTTCGGTATGTCGGATCAGCGTATTCCGGCTGCTTGCATGATTTCGGCTTTTCTTTGGGCGATGCTGTCGTGGCTCTATCTAAGAAAGAAACAGGAAGAGCCGGAAGTTGTTGCCGGCTTCGGGGGACTGGTTTATTCAGAAGCGGACCGGCGGTTTTATACAGCGGCACATACTCCTATTCGCTTTACTCCCATGCAACAGCAGCTCATGCTGCTATTTTGGAATGCACCGTCACATTCATTGACTAAAGAAGCCATATGTACGGCACTCTGGCCCAAGAAAGAGGATGCCAATGATACGCTTTACACGCTTATTCGCAGGCTGAAACCAATAGTAGAAGAGTATACAAATCTGAAAATCGTGGCAGACAGAGGTCGAAATTATTCACTGGAAATCAATAAGGTAGAAAACTGACATCGAAATGTCAGGCAAATGTCAGTGTTTGTTCTGGCAGTAGTCTGACTCAACCCTCTACATTTGTTTCCAAAACATCAAAACAGAAACAAATGGAATGGTTAACAAATCAGTTTCAAGGTAATGCCTCTGCGGAGCATTCCTTGGTATATGGTATCAGTCAGATTGCCTGGAAAGGCTGTATCGGCATCACGTTCATACTTTTTTCACTTACCGTATCTGCACAGACTACTGATCAGGGTATCGAACTAGGAGAAGTAGAAGTAAAAGCTGCACGGATTGTGCATAAAACAGACGGCTTGTTGCTCTACCCTTCCGATGCTCAGAAAGAAGCATCCAACTCGGGATATAGTGTCTTGCAAAAGCTTAGTCTGCCCAATATCCGTATCGATGAAGATACCCGTAGTATATCTGCTATCGACAATAAAGGAAGCGTGCAATTACGCATCAATGGCATTATTGTAGATCAGGCGGAAATGTTGTCACTCGATCCGAAAAGTATTCTCAAGATTGATTTCGTCGACAATCCCGGCGTGCGTTACGGTGAGGGAATCGCTTACGTTATCGATATCACAACACGGCGTGCAAGCAGTGGATATACGGTTGGTACATCCCTAAGCCAGTCGCTGAATGCCAAAAACGGAAACTATACGGTTTATGGTAAGTGGAATACGGGGAAAAGCGAATTTTCGTTGAACTACGACTTCGGATATAAGGATTTCGAAGGAGACCGGATGGAGGAAACGGCTTATTATCACTTGAATGATGGCTCGGTTTATACTATTCAGCGTAACGATATCGCTTCACGCAGCCGATATTTTAATAATAGTGTGAAGCTGACTTACAATCTAGCTGATTCTACACGTTATGTGTTTCAGGCATCTCTAAGCGGCGATTTCAATCACGTGCCGGGCGACTTCAACCGGAAAAATGTAGTGGACGGGAAGAATGAGTACGTCGCTACCCAGCACGACAACAGCCGGACGGGAAGTCCGGTACTCGACCTTTATTATTTCCAGCAACTCACCCCCCGACAGTCGGTTACACTGAATGCCGTAGGTACCTATATCGATACAAATTCTTCTACCAGTTACGATGAAGGCTCTCCTTACCGATACAATGTAGATGGTAAGACCTATTCGCTGTTGAGTGAAGCAATTTACGAAAACAAGCTGAAGCCTTTTGCCCTTACCGCCGGTATCAATTACAGCCAGAAGTACACGAACAATGCATATACGGGAGATGTTTCTTCACTCACCCTGATGCACAACAACCGCTTCTATCTGTTCTCTGAGATAAAAGGCTATTGGGGCAAATTGCGTTATTCGGCAGGCGTAGGTGCAAGCTACCTGCACTACCGCCAACAGGAGCATACGTACGACTACTGGACGGTAAGCACTCAATTTAGGGCATCCCCCTTTGA
>ERZ779949.162-NODE-162-length-13978-cov-2.53997_pt1 | contig 13978 bp, 5 predicted proteins | sample MGYA00511540_ERZ779949 | MGnify/ENA primary metagenome ERZ779949 (study PRJEB29588, sample SAMEA2149539) | human gut metagenome | biome: human gut; feature: human-associated habitat; material: faeces | place: Denmark | collected 2008/2010 ...
CCGGGCTTCCACCGCCTTCCTCCGCCCTTTCCGCTACGCTCCAAGGACGGAGGAAGGCGGTGGAGGAGTTGCACTTCTAACTTGACGGTGGGGTCGGATCTTAGAACAGACTCCGGATATATCTGTTAACGAGTTGTCATTGCAGGTGGGATTTAATACCCCTAAGTATTTCTCCCGGTGCTTTAAGCGTGAGTTTGGTGTGTTGCCCAGTGAATATGCCGGGAAGCATCACGATACTTCGGTTGATGGCAGTTCCACTGGTGATGATGCGTGTGTGTCAGAGGAAAAATGTTCTGAGACTTGATAAAAGGGATATAGGGCTATGCCATGATAAATGGGTGCCATGATAAATGTTTTCAGATAGTACATTTGCTATTAGTGTTGTCAGGCTGTGTACCTTTGCATCACAGAGATCCTTACGCTTCGTTGTCGTTCCTGTAGTCTGATGGTGTCATACCATATTGATGTGTGAAACATGTGCGGAAGTAGGATAGATCGCCGAAGCCGCTGGCATAGGCTGCCTCATTGACGGTGGCTCCTTTGCTCAGCAGTATGGCTGCATGATGGAGGCGGCGTGTACGGATGAGTGAGTTGCCTGATATGCCCGTAAGGCTCTTAATCTTGCGGTAGAGCGTGGAGGTGCTCATGTTCAAGTGGTTGCATAGCAGAGGGATGCCGAGTGATTCGTTGGAGATGTTGGCATCGATCTCAGCATAGAGTTTTTGCAAGAAGGCGGCATCAAGAGGCGAGAGACAATCGGTGACATTAGAACTGGTGGTGCCGGATGATGTATTTTCGGCCGTAATGATTGGTGCCTGTTGAGAGCTTTCTTCTATTGTCTGATCTGCGTGTTGCGTCATTTGCTGCACGATGAGAGCAGCCAACCGTTTTCGTGCCTCAAGCAGATTGGTTACACGGCTGCGTATGAGGCGTGCACTGAATGGTTTTGTGAGATAAGAGTCTGCACCGCTGTCATAGCCTTCTTCCTTATCGGCGATGCTGTCTTTGGCAGTGAGCAGTATGATGGGGATATGGCTTGTGCGCACATCATTTTTCACTTTCTTGCAGAGCGTAATACCGTCCATGACAGGCATCATGATGTCGGAGATGATGATATCGGGCAGATGAGTGACAGCTTTCTGCAGTCCTTCTTCACCATTGGCAGCTTCCTGTACTTGATATTCATTGGATAAGGTTTCTGCGATATACTGTCGGATGTCGGTGTTGTCCTCCACAATGAGTACGATTGGTGCATTGGTTGCGGGAGATGGGTGTGCAGACAGGGATGCTGGAGATGTGGAGGTAACTTCGTTCGTATTTCTGTTACGTATGGACAGGATGTCAGTGGCTTGTGTGGTATTACCTTTTTTGCGTTCATTGTCTGTATAGACGTCTTCTGCAGGTAGCCAGAGCGTGAATGTAGATCCCTTGCCCACAGTACTTTCTACAGTGAGATCACCATGGTGGAGCTGTGCCAGCGAGAAAGCGAGAGCAAGTCCGATACCGGTGCCGGATGCCTGATGCCGGCCACTAGCCTGGTAATAACGGTCGAAGATATGAGGCAGAGCATCTGCGTCGATACCATAGCCGGTATCGGCAACACTGACAGCTATCCAGTTTCTGCCATCCTTTTGTCGCTTTTGGGCTTTAACAGTGATGAATCCGCGTGGCGTGTACTTTACAGCATTGCTGAGCAGGTTATCGAGAATAGTCTGTATGACATTATTGTCGATCAAGAGGGTGTCGTTGTTGCAGTCGACGATATAGTGCAGCTCTTTATTGGTGTTCAGATCTATGAAGCGGGCTGTTATAAAGGTTACCAGTTTTCTGATATTCTCAGGTGCCACAGTGAGCTTTCTGTTGTTTGTCTCGATTTTACGTACTTCGAGTAATTGGTTGACGAGGCCTAGTAGGCGGCATACGCTGCTATGGATAGTATTGAGGCGTCGGAGTAGCGAAGACGTGTCGGTAAGGACAGTTTTTGGGAAGTCTTTGCTTGATGTGGACGCGTTTTGGGGCATATCATTGATGAGTTCCTCACGCAGGTCGTCCAACGGGCCAAGGATGAGGGTAAGAGGAGTGCGAAGCTCATGGGCAATATTAGTGAAGAAGCGGAGACGTTCCTCATTCAGTTCTTTCTCTTTCTGCCGCTGCATTTGCTCGATGTGTTGTTGCGACCGTTCTTTCAAACGCTGCTTATAGAGATGCAGGGCTGTGAAAGCTGCTGCAATGGCCAGCACAATATACAGTATATAGGCTGTCCAGGAACGATAGAATGGAGGTGCGATGTAGAAGGGTGTGGCACTTATAACGCTCTCGTTATCTTTCTTGTTGGAAGCGAGGCGGATTTCCAGCGTATAATGGCCAGACGGTACATTACGCAAGACGATGGTGCCGGGGGTGGAAAGGATGTGCCATGATCGGTCGAGGCCTTTCACACGGTAGGCATAGTTGAAATGTGAGGTCAGAGCAAGATTGCTGATATTGAAGCCTATACGCAGATTATTTTCATCATGGCGCAGGTGTATGATGCTGAGGTCGGTATAGGAGAGGTATCGGTCTTCGTGGTCTCCTTTGCCCAACACCCAGATACCGTTGATGTGCAGGGAGGGCAATACATGTGGTTGCATGACCATGTCAGGATCGAAGGTGCAGAGCCCATCGATGGAGCCCATAAAAATTGATCCGTCGGGAGACATGGCAGCTGCACGGTCCATAAAATATCCAGGCCGGATATTGTCACGCTCACCAAAGTTGTATACCTTATCGTCGCAGATACAGCTTATGCCACGGTTGGTACCCATCCAGATGCGTCCGTTATGATCTTCGATGATTGAACGGATATGTGTGTTGGACAGTCCGTCACTACGTTGATACACTTTCTTGTTACCAGAGGGAAAGAAGCATACTAGTCCGTCATTGGTGCCGACCCATATATTTCCTTTGCGGTCAGTGAGGAGGGCATTAACAGTGTTGTTGGGTAGTTGGCCGTTATCTGCGGTATAGGTGGTCACAGGCTGTAAATCGCGTGAACACTTCACAATACCGCCATCGTAGAGGCCAATCCACAAATATCCCTTACGATCGACGCATAAAGCGCGTATTTTATTGTTACCAATGGAGTTATAAAGTTTTCCGGAGACATATAGTCCTGTCTCCGTACCAATAAGCATGCCATAACCAGGAGCTTCGAGAAAGGTGCGTACATCGATTTTCCTGCCCTCTTCGCCGAGTGGATGGGTGATGGCTCCGGTAGAAGCGTCTTGACAAAGGGCTCCCCCTTGATAGATGCCCCACCACAGCCGTCCGTGACTGTCGCAGAATGCAGCCTGTACGGAGTTATTGTTCATTGATCCGGAGGCTTTATCGTACACATCAGTCCGTATCTGCCCCTGAAACCGATTGATGCCGGCTCCATCGGTTCCTGCCCATAAGTTGCCTTGATGGTCGAAAGCTACACAGAGAATGCTCTGCCACGTCAGGTCAGTGGGGGAAGGCTGTGTGGTAGAATAGGGGATGTATCGGAATAAAGGCGGCTGCGAGGATATCAGGTCAAGGCCACCGGCCCATGATCCAGCCCACACATTATGGCTTTCGTCTGCGTACAGACACCGTACACTCTTATGAGCCATAGTAGCCACATCGTCAGGAGAAGGGCCAGAGAGCTGTAATGGGGCTAGGCGTCGAAGGCTGGAGTCTGCTTCCATCACCCCTTGTTGTTCTGTTGCTGCCAATATGCGTCCATTATTTTCTACGATGCTGTAGATGCTGGGTTGTACACCGGTGGTTGATGGGAGAGTGCGGAATGAGCGGCTATGAGGATAAAATATGGCCAATCCTCTGCCTGTACCCAAAAGCACGTTGCCTGTATGAGTGATGTAGATCGATCGGACCTCATTGTCAGGTAGCGATGTAGGGTCACCATCGTGATGCTCGTAGCAGGTCGCCGTCATTCGTTTCAGGTCGATCACTGCCAGGCCATGAAACTCATAACCTACATAAAGATGGCCTTGTCCATCATCGTAGGCTGTCCAGATATGGTTATCAGGCATTCCTTTCACTGTTGTTGCATTGAAATGTGTGATTCGTCCGGTATGCGTATCGAGCTGGTCGAGTCCTTTTTCATAGGTTGTGATCCACAACTCTCCGTGGCGTCCTTGATGCAGTGAGGTGATATGATTGTCAGCTAGTGAACTGCCATCACCCTTGCGGTGTCGGTATTGCTTAAACGTGTTACGACTGTAGTCGTAGGCAGTGAGTCCGTTGCGTTCGGAGGATATCCACAATATAGGCAGTGAATGGTCATCGATGACATCGCTTAGTTCGTTGTCAGCTATGCCGGCGGTAGAGGGCTTCTCTGGTCGGTAGAAATGCCGGAAAGAAGTTCCGTCATAACTGTTGAGCCCTTCTTCGGTGGCTATCCATAGTACTCCGCGTTTATCTTGTGTGATGCCGACCACATCTTCGTTGGTCAATCCTTCGCTTCCTTCGATATGATAAAGATAATGTTGAGTTGAGGCTTTGGTTTTTGGGTGATTGCTCCTATGTTCCACATTATTATATGTCTTGGAGGGAGTGGTACGGGAGCAAGCTGCAAATGTTAAGAAGATCGTAGCCAAAAATGTTGTAAGTAATATCGTGATAGCACATCGTTTGTTCATATAGCATGGTCATATTTATGGTTGCGAAATTACAGATTTCCCCGCAGATAAAGACGGCTTAGTCAGATTTTTTTTTCATTTTTCTCCTGTTGCCGATGCGGATGAGCTTGTCACTGTTCTCTCTTTATATATTCTATTGACTTTTTGTATCTTTTAGATAATAAATGCATTCGAGTAGCTTTTTAAGGAACGAGCAGCTATTCTGAACGAAATATTTCAATAGAAGGCAGAGTGTAATAGTTGATGTATTCAATTGGTTATCAACACAAAGAAGAATTTATAGGTTATAGGTTCTTGTTTGGATGGCAAATCGTTCAATGGTGGTAATTATGTTAGTGTTTATTAATAATGAACGATTTATCGGTATATTTGAACGATTTGTCAGTTGATATAAATCAAGCAGTATGTATCTTTGCAACACAATTTAAGTAACCTATATTAAACACGGAAATATGAAAGACCGTTGAGTGTACCTTTGCAATATATCTGAGAAATAGGTAGACGAATCAAACAGACCTAATTATCGTCTGCTGGAAAAGATTTTTGTGGAGAAACATTAAATACCTATATAGGAACATACGTAATTGGAAAGAAACAACAAGACAGTTGATAAAAAGACTGTGTAAACTATTAATTAAAAACCATCTGAACAACTATGAACAAGCAATGGAAAAACATCGTGGTGCATCGTAGCACCGCTTTTGCTGCTACCTTAATGGCAGTGGTAGGCTTGGGGCTTCAGTCGTGCTCTGACGATGATGGCAATTTTACGGCTGTGGATGATCAAAATCCGGTCATCACACTGGCTACAGATCATCTGCAGACAGAGCCAGGTCGTGAATTTACTATCGCAGGAGAGGTGACTGATGCTGATGGCATCCGCTCTATCCGTCTTGTTAATGACGGAATGAACTTGGACAAAACAATCAACCTTTTAGAACTTTATCCTGACACGCTCTTTCACACTTATCAGCTTGCGTATAATTACACGGCATCAGCAGACTGGACGGAAGATATGCAGTTCCCTGTAGAGATCACGGCAGAAGATGTTGTTGGCAACACTACAGTTGTGGAGCAGCTTATCAGTCCTGATGGTGACTTTACGGCGCCAGAATTTACTTCTGCTCCCTCACAGAATATAACGGTGTTGCTTCAGAACCCGAAGCTGACACTCAATTGCTCAATGAGTGATAATAAGGCCCTTAAATATATTAAGGTATCAGTTCCAGGTCTTGGCATCAATGACAGCGTAACCATTAGTGGTACAGCGTATGATTTTAAGAAGGTGTACACCCTGCCTCAGACAGAAACGAGCTATGAGATGACTCTTACAGTAGGTGATACTTCTGACAATACAGCTACGTCGACCTCTACAATCAATGTTTCTGAGATGCCTGATTTTGAGAAGATGTATCTGGCCGATGTTACAGATGCTTCGCAACTTACCAGCGATCTGTTCGGTGTTCCTATGCTGATTGAGCACACCGGTTCTTATCAGTACACTGCACATTATTATAATCAGAAGGCTGGTACGGGTATTCGCTTTATTCCTCAGAAGACCGATTTCAATCCTATTTGTTTTGGTATTGATCCCAATACGAACAATACATTGACCAGCGATCCTTCACAGGCACAACCGATTGTGCTTCCCGAAGTGGGTTATTATGAGATTAAGTTTAATGCTGTTACCGGTGAATATAGTGTGAGCACTTATACGCCGAAGTCGACACCTTTCCCGCAGGGTGAGCATGTGACAATCAATGGCATTGACGAGACTTACCAGCTGGCTTTGGCTGGAGCCGGTTTGCCAGGAGTAGGCAATTGGTCAACGGCTGATCCTCTTTTGCTGACACAGGATGCCAAGAATAAATATTTATTCTATACAGAGTGCAAACTCACAAAGGGCACGGAGGTGGAATTCACGATTACTCCAAAGGATGCTTCCGGATGGTGGATAGAACCTTATTGGCGCTTTGAGAATGGCAATAATGACTCAAAGGAGAATGAGTATAACACGAAGAATGGAGGAAACAATATGACGAAGGTGACTGTTCCGACAGACGGTACTTATCGCTTTGAGTTCGATACAGAATTGCTCCGTTCGAGATTCTATCTCGTGAAATAAGCTGTAATCCGTTAAGACCCTATAGCAGAGATGGTTAAGACTGCCTCTGCGGGGAGCTTACGGAGTGAGAATAACAATAATCAGTATATCCAAGAAAAATGAAGAAAATAACATTAGCCATAGCAGCGACGATGCTTACTATGAGTTCGTACGCGCAAAAGATAAATGTGACGGGTACCGTTGTGGGACAGTCCGATCATGAGCCACTTATCGGTGTGACGGTACAGATACCCGGAACGAGTATTGGTGCAGTCACCGATCTTGACGGTCGTTTCACCCTCAGTGTGGATAAAAATGCCTTATTGCGTTTCTCCATGGTAGGATACAAGTCACAGGATGTGAAAGTTGATGGCCGCTCACAGCTTAATATCGTTTTAAATGACGACGCCAACGATCTGAATGAGGTTGTAGTTATTGGTTATGGTACTGCGAAGAAGAGTGATCTGACGAGTAGTATCTCCGCCATCAAGGGAGATAAGCTGGAGAAGCTCTCTACCGGTAATGTGATGAATGCTTTGCAAGGACAGGTTAACGGTGTGCAGATCAGCAATTCCGGAAGTCCTGGCTCATCGCCCCGTGTTATCATCCGTGGCGCTTCCACTATCAATGGTACCGACCCGCTCTATGTTGTCGATGGAATGCCGGTAGGAACTAACATTAATTTCTTGAATCAGAATGATATCGAGTCGATGCAAGTTCTTAAGGACGCTTCTGCTTCTGCGATCTATGGTACACGTGGTTCGAATGGTGTAATCCTTATCACAACGAAGAAAGGTCAAAAAGGAAAGGTAAAGTTCACCGCTTCTGTCAGTGAAGGCTTCCAGACACTGAATAAGCCCAACATTGCTAAAGCTTCCGAATATGAGCAGGTGTTCAAGGCACGCTATATCAATGATGGTAATGAACCCACCTATAAGGGTATTGAGAATATTACGGATGCACAAGGCACTGACTGGTGGGAAGAGTGTATGCGCGATGTCGCTCTGCAGCAGAATTATGACTTTGCGTTTTCTGGCGGTAACGATAAACTCATCTACTCGGCAAACATCGGCTACTATCGTCAGGACTCACAATATAAGGTCGGCGATTGGCAGAAGTTGACGGCACGATTCAGTATGGAGTACAACTTCAACAAGGTTGTAAAGGCTGGTGTTGACTTCACACCGAAGTACGAGAATTGGAATAATACGCCAGGCTTGATGGGAGCCATTATGGCAATGGATCCTACTACTCCTGTAATGCGTGACAAGAGCGAATGGACAGATAATGAATACAGTAATTACTCACGTTCACACAACAATCAGGAGTGGAACCCTGTAGCCTCTATGTATCGTCTTGATTCTCATGCAGATGAGTATGGATTACTTGCGACACCGTATGTGAGCATTACTCCTATCAAGGGTCTGACGATCCGTTCGCAATTTGGTATCAATGCACGTTTCCGTCTTACGGATACTTATAATCCGGACTTCTTCATTGACAACCTGGAGCAGAACGCTAATAATAATGCAGAACGTCGCATGGAGAACTGGGTGGATTGGAACTGGACCAATACAGCAACCTATGTTACTACAATTGCCAAGAAGCATAATCTCAATGTGATGGCCGGTTATACGATGGAACGTTTTCAGGATTATTGGGCGTCCGCTTATGCTGAGGATATTCCTTCCAATGTAGAGGATATGCGTTTCGTCAGTGCCGGAACAAAGAATATGAAGGCGTACGGCACTAATTCCTACAGCTCACTGATCTCTTATCTGGGTCGTGTGATGTATAACTATGACGAACGTTATTATCTTACAGCTTCTATCCGTGTTGACGGTAGCTCTAAGTTCCCGAAGGGTAGCAAGTATGCTACATTCCCGGCTGTGTCGGGTGCATGGCGTGTCACGGGAGAGCCGTTCATGAAGAATCAGCATATCTTTGATGACCTGAAGATCCGTGCCGGTTGGGGTAAGGTAGGTAATCAGAATATTGACAACTCTGCCTATATCTCTTCTATCGGTGCTGCCGATTATGTCTTTGGTAGTGATGCCGTACGTACGGTTGGTACTGCTGTCGGATCTATTGGCAACTCGGGTGTAAGATGGGAAACAGTAGAAGACTGGAATGTCGGTATCGATATGTCATTACTCAAGAACCGTTTGAAGATCACTGCCGATTATTTTGAGAAGAAGTCTCATGATATGCTCATGCTGAAGGACAACTTGCTTGTACTTGGTTATCCTATGTGGAACGGACAGATGTGGCAAAATGTAGGTAGTGTTAAAGCTAATGGATGGGAGTTGAGCGTGAACTGGAATGACCAGGTACGTGACTTCCAGTATGGTATCGGCGTAAATCTCTCGCATACAGTCAATAAGGCTGTGAAGTTCCTTGGTGAGCCTATCTACTCAGGTAGTTTCAATGGTGATTATATCATACGTAATGAGGAAGGACATGAGTTGAGCCTCTTCTATGGATATGTAGCTGATGGTCTTTTCCAGAATCAGACGGAGGTTACTTCTTATACTAATGAGCATGGCGTTCCCATGCAGCCCAATGCACAGCCTGGTGATATCCGATACAAGGATCTTAATCATGACGGTGTGATTGACGAGAAGGATAAGACATATATCGGAAGCCCATGGCCTGATCTGATGATCGGCCTGAACTTAAATGCTTCATGGAAGAACTTTGACTTCGTCGCAAACTTCTATGGCACTGTCGGTAACGATATCTTCAACCAGAACTGGGGCCGTTACTCGGGAGTGAACGGTCAGAATGTCTATGCCGGTACCTACAATAAGTCTTGGCACGGTGAGGGAACCAGCAATAAGATACCTCGTCTGTCAGTTAACGATGCCAATATGAATTACAAGCGTCCGTCTACTTTCTTTGTTGAGGATGGTTCATATTTCCGTTGCAAGTTGCTGCAGATAGGATATACACTGCCTCGCCAGTGGTTTAACAATAAGATGTCATTGCGTGTTTCCATCTCGGCTCAGAACCTCTTCACCATTACCGGTTACAGTGGTGAGGATCCTGAGACAGCCTCAATGGGTAGCGTAACAGAGGCAGGTATCGATACTACAGGTTATCCTAACCCACGTACCTTCCTCTTTGGCGTGAATCTCAACTTCTAATTATTCATAAACAAATAAATACGACAACAATGAAAAAATATATTACAGGTCTCATGATGGCTGCAGCAGTGATGGTTGGTTCAACCTCCTGCTCCGACTTCCTTGACGAACCGGTTTTGGGCCAGCAGGATTTAGGGAATTATTTCTCGAATGAGGACGAGTGTGCCAGACAAGTTACAGGATGCTATCAGTCGCTGGCATTTGATGATTGGTGGCAGATCTATAAATTCTATGTTTGTGGTGATATGTGCACCGATGATGAATGGATGGGTAACACCACCCAGGATCCTGGAGAGTATCGCGATTTGGCCCACTATACAGGTAATACGATTAATGCAGGTAACTGTGCCCAGAACTTCTGGCAGTATCGTTATAAGGGAATCCTGCGTTGCAACATCGCCATTGAACGTATCCCGGCAGTGGCATTCAATGACACTACACTGCGTGCCCGTTATGTAGGTGAGGCTAAGTTCCTGCGTGCCTTCCAGTATTTCGACCTGCTCCGTAATTTCGGAGGAGTACCTCTTGTAATGGGGTTGAAGATGCCGGAAGAGATTCAAGGTATCACTCGTGCCTCGAAAGAAGAGACTTATGCTGTTATCGAGAAAGATCTGTTGGATGCTATCAAGGTATTGCCCAAGCGTGCAGAGCAGAGTTCTTCTGACCTCGGACGTGCTACCAGCGGAGCAGCCAAGGGATTACTGGCTAAAGTGTATCTCTATCAGGAGAAGTACAAAGAGGCTGAGGCACTGCTGCAGGATCTCTGCTGCCGTGGCCAGTATAGTGGCAATACTCCGGAGTACAAGTTGCTTGAGAACTTCGGTGATGTATGGTCGATAGATCACAATAACAGTGAGGAGAGTCTCTTTGAGATTCAGACTAACAATGAGATCACTTATAATCTTGGAGAACGTATCTCTGTAGTGGTAGGATCACGTGATGACTCTGGTTGGTCATGGGGTATGCCTACCAGTCATCTGGAGAAGGCTTTCAAGGATGCCGGCGACACCTTGCGTCTGCGTTACACCATTCTTAAGGATGGTGCTACCTATGTGCCTGGTGATCCGACATGGAATGCAGATAATCCTTATATCGTTTCAGCCAGTAAGCATAAGAGCGGACGTTGCAACATGAAGCTCTATATTCCTGTAGCCAAGCGTCCTGACCCCTATGATGCCCCCCACATTCCCTTGAATTACCGTCTGCTTCGCTATGCTGATGTGTTGCTGATGTATGCAGAGGTGGAGAATGCCCTTGGTAACGACAGTGAGGCTCAGTGGGCACTCAATCAGGTTCGTCATCGTGCCAAGCTCGCCGATGTAACCTCTACGGGTAAGGAACTTCGTGACGCCATCCGTTTGGAGCGTCGTCTGGAGCTTGCTTTGGAGAATAACCGTCTGTTCGATCTCCGTCGCTGGAAAGATGATAACGGCAAACCGGCTATCGATAATTTGATGGGTCCCAATGGTTCTTTCGTACGTTATAATCTGGAAGAGTCGACTGATGAGTATGAGACGACCAACCAGCAGGAGAATTCCAATAAGGGTTATTACTTCAAGGAAGGACGTGATGAGCTCTTCCCCATTCCTAACTCGGAGATTACGATGTCGAACGGATCTATTGAGCAGAATCCGGGATATTAATAATTATCTGGAGGCCTGGGACTAGCTATTTAATGGCTGAGACCCAGGTCTCCGTTTTTAAAAAGGGATTATATCCATTATATTATTGAACTGAAAACTGAATCCGATAATTTTGAACAAAATATACAATCTATAATCTTATGAGAAAGATATATATACCTTTCCTTTGCTGCACAGCTGTTCTTTTGGGCGCCTGCAGTGATGAAGAAACATTCCACCCTGATTATCAGCTTACTATAGAGGCAGATACGACAATGGCTGTGACCGTGAGTGATGCTACTCCCCATCAGACCATTGATGGCTTTGGATCGAGTGATGCCTGGGATATGGAGTATGTAGGTCGTTATTGGAGCGACCAGCAGAAGTCTGCTATTGCCAAGATGCTTTTTTCGCAGGAGATTGATAACGGACAGCCTGAAGGTATCGGCTTGTCTCAGTGGCGTGTCAACATTGGAGGCGGTACGGCAGAGCAAGGCAGTGATAGTGGTATTGCTGATGATAGCAAAGAGCGTGTGGAATGCTATCTCTCGGCTGACGGCTCATATAACTGGAGCAAATGTTCCGGTCAGCGTTATTTCATGGAACAGGCCAAAAAATATGGTGTACAGGATTTCGTGTTCTTTTCCAATACACCACCTGTATATTACACGAAGAATGGAAAAGGCTTTTCCAATAGTGGCGATCAGAGTAATTTGAGGGATGATTGCTATGACAAGTTCGGCGACTTTCTTGCCACGGTAGCTGAGCATTTTCAGCAGGCTGGTTATCCTGTGACATATATCAGTCCTGTGAATGAGCCTCAGTATAATTGGGATGGAGGGCAGGAAGGATCAGGCTGGCAGAACAGTCAGGTGGCCCGTGTGGCCCGTTCGCTTGATGCCGCTCTTACAGCTCATAACCTGTCGGATACCAAAATGCTCCTTGCCGAAGCTGGCAAGTGGAACTATCTCTATGAGACAGCAGGCGATGCGGGAAGTGGCCGCAGCCGTGTGGCCGATGACTTCTTCGATAGTTCATCACCTAACTACATTGGTAATCTCCAGCACATGCCTGCTCTGCTTTGTGCGCATAGCTATTGGCTCGACACATCGTGGGATGCCGCTGATGTAGCAACGAAACATGGACTGAAACTTTGGCAGACAGAATGGAGTATGTTGAGTGACAGGTATGATTTCTTTGAGAATTATGATGCTGCTTCATATATGGATCTGGCTCTTGCCATGTCGGAGGTGATGCACAATGATCTTACAGTGGCTAACGTCAGCTCGTGGTCGTACTGGACATCCTGCTCTTGTGAGCGTTGGAGCCAGAAATCACGTTTCTATCTCATTCGTCTTGTGCCTCAGTCGGGTGACTATGGTCAGCTCACCGAGGGTGGAACGGCATCATCGGGTAAGAACCTCTGGGTGCTCGGTAACTATAGCCTCTTCATCCGCCCCGGCTATCAGCGTATCGACATCACATTGCCCATTACAGATCATAGTCTCTTCGCATCAGCTTATGTATCGCCGGAGAAGGACAAACTGGTTGTGGTGATCACCAATACGAAGCATAAGAGTGTAAAGGTGGAGCCTACGATCACCATCGGGGGAAAAACAGCGGAAAATCCAGTTGAGTATGTCACCTCCAATACGCTTGATCTGAAGCGTGTGCCTAACTATGAAACTACAATTCTGCCGGCACGTTCGGTGAGCACACTGGTATATGATTTGAAATAACAGTTATTAGAATAATGATATTCTCAAAAACATTTCTTCTGGCTCTTGCTCTCGGGTCTGTATCCTTGGGAGCAAGAGCCCAGTCGTTCACGTTGCTCCTTGACCAGCCCGAACAGACTATTGATGGCTTTGGAGCCAGTGATGCATGGTCGATGAACCGTATCGGCTTGTGGAGTGACAGTATTCAACAGCAAACGGCCGACTGGCTCTTTTCACTGAAAGACGATGACCAGGGTCAGCCTTTGGGTATCGGCTTGTCGATCTGGCGTTTCAATCTGGGAGCGGGAAGTAGCGAGCAGGGCGATTCTTCTAATATCAATCTGCTCACACGTACGGAGTGCCTGATGCGAAAGGACGGTACGTGGGACTGGTCACGACAGAAAGGACAACGGCGGTTCCTGCAGTTGGCCAAAGAACGGGGTGTTCCTCATTTCGTGGCTTTCCTCAACTCGCCGGCTGTCTACTTCACGCAGAATGGATGGGCTACCAATACGGGACGTGGCGGCACCTTTAATCTGCGTTCAGACTGCTATGAGGCTCAGGCTGCGTATATCGCTGCGGCGATCGACAGTATCGGTCGTCATGATGGTGTGACGATCGATTATGTGAGTCCTGTCAATGAGCCTGACGGCTCTTGGAACTGGCTGGGGCCTAAGCAGGAGGGCTCTCCGGCTACCGACCGTGAGATAGCCCGTCTGGTGAGACC
>ERZ779949.166-NODE-166-length-13836-cov-2.5279_pt1 | contig 13836 bp, 12 predicted proteins | sample MGYA00511540_ERZ779949 | MGnify/ENA primary metagenome ERZ779949 (study PRJEB29588, sample SAMEA2149539) | human gut metagenome | biome: human gut; feature: human-associated habitat; material: faeces | place: Denmark | collected 2008/2010 ...
ATTTAACAGTCGCCGCTTCGTTTGCTGCGTTCTGCGTAGATTTGCTTGTCAAGGATTAACTCGTTGATTTATAGTTTTGCAAATAAAATTTGATGTTAAAGCAGGAACTAATTAAAAATAAGCTACTTATGAGCATTCCTCAAAAGGTGAGGTAATGACTTGGCAACGGTCACATTTTCTGCGATATGCAGTGTATTTCTGTCAAACAACTCTTGTTCTATTTGCAAAATTAGCACTTTCTTTTGAGAAACAAGCAAAATACCAAATAAAATTTTGTACCTTTGTAACCGTCAGACAAAAGAATGTGATATGAACCGAATAAAAGAGGTATTGGAGACTAAGGGCATTAACCAAACAGAATTGGCGAATAGGCTTGGAAAGACTTTTAATATGGTCAATCTATATGCTACGAACAAGGTGCAGCCTCCCATTCCTGTTTTATATCAGATTGCGGACATACTGAATGTAGATGTCAGAGACTTGTTAATACCTAACAAGATTAGTAGATAGCATGGTAACAACGAAAAGAAGATACGATGGCAAACAGTAATTTGAAAGAAGCAAAAGCGGCCAAGAACGATGAGTTCTATACTCAATTCCACGACATAGAAATTGAGATGAACGCATACCTTGAATATGACCCAAACGTATTCAAGGGAAAGACGATTTTATTGCCTTGCGACGACCCCGAATGGAGCAACTTTACACGCTTCTTTGCCGCCAAATTTGATGAGCTTGGGTTGAAAAAATTGATTTCTACGAGCTATGCGCCGGATAGCAAAAAATATAAAACACCTTACCAACCGTCTTTGTTCGAGCAGGAAGCCCCACAATTCGACAGTGCCAAGACTTCCGTCAAAGGTAAGATATTCGTATTGGAACAAGACAAAAGCGGTGACGGGCGTATCAATATAGACGACCTTGAATGGGAATACTTGAACGGCGATGGCGATTTCCGCAGCAAAGAAGTTACTAAGTTGCGAGATGAAGCAGATTTCATAATCACCAACCCGCCATTTTCCCTTTTCAGGGAGTTCTTGGCATGGATAATGGAGGGAGGAAAAAGGTTTGCAGTTATAGGTAACATGAATGCCATTACTTATAAGGAAGTTTTCCCTTTGATAAAAAGTAATCAGATATGGCTTGGGGCAACAGGGAATGGCAATGATATGGTATTTGGAGTTCCTGAAGGAGCCAAAGTTGATGATAAGGATAGACAAAAAGCAGCCAGATTAGGGTATGTCGGGAATTATACTCGATTAGGAAACTCTTGCTGGTTTACAAGCATAGAACATGGACGCCGCCATCAGCCTCTTTCATTGATGACAATGGCTGATAATTTACGGTATTCCAAACATAAGGAAATACGTGGTAAAACCACTTATGCCCATTATGATAATTACGATGCAATAGAAGTTCCTTTTACGGATGCGATACCGTCAGATTATGATGGAGTAATGGGTGTACCTATTTCGTTTCTGATAAAATATTGCCCGGAGCAATTTGAAATCTTAGGGATAACCGATAGAGGAAATGAATGGGGCTTGAAAACCAAGGAATACACCATTTCCGACACACCTAACTTTGCGGATTTGAACCGTAGGGGAGCTATTTGGAGCAATGGCTCTTTGGTTTCAACATATGCCCGATTACTCATACGTAAATTATGATTTGATATGTCTAATAAGAACTCTTGCATAAACTTGTGTATAATATTTCCCGTCAACCATATAATAAGTTTCATTCTGAGGTACTTCGGAATGAAGCAAGACTGCCCCGTCATTGAGTTTCGTCACTCTGGATTCTTCCCCATGACGGTCAACTTGGATTTGTTCGGGATAAGTTTTGGAGGCACTTCCAAACCATGTCTTTGTTATCCCTAAGATTTCAAAAAACTTCAATTCCTTTATCAACATTATACTATGAGTCATGAACATTGTTTTTGATAAATATTCGCTTGAACTTTCGCTCTCCATTAACGAGTGGTTGGGCGACATTACTGTTTATTTTCCACAAGTTATTGGAAAATCCTTTTCCTTCACTTTCTGTTGCACCTAAGATTTCAACTTAAAAACAAAATATATGAAAACAATATTACATACAGAATGGACTGTTGCAGACATCTGCAAAGGTTTTACATACAATGAATTGGAAGGTAAAGGGCTGTTCGGACTTGACGGGCGGCTTACCATCCAGCCCGAATACCAACGCAACTATATTTACAATGACGGGAAAAAGGACGTAGCTGTCATTGAATCGTTGTTGAAAGGATACCCCATCGGACTGATATACTTTAACTGCACAGCCGATAGAAGGTATGAAGTACTCGATGGGCAGCAACGCATTACCTCATTCGGACGGTATGTTACAGGAAAATTTACCATAGAAGACACTGATGGTAAACGAAAAAGTTTCTTGGGATTGAACGAGGAACAGCAGCAAAAAATCCTGCAATCTCCTTTACTTATCTACGAATGTGAAGGCGAAGAAAAAGAAATCAAAGAATGGTTTCAGACCATCAATATTAAGGGAGTGCCACTCAATGACCAAGAATTGTTGAACGCCATCTATTCAGGTCCGTTCGTCACCGCAGCAAAGCGTGTATTTAGCAACTCACAAAATGCAGAAACGCAGAAGTGGAGTTGTTATGTAAAGGGAGATGTAAAACGACAAGAATATTTAGAAAAGGCTCTTGAATGGGTATGCGCCAGCAAAGGAATGACCATAGATGCCTATATGAGCCAGCACCGCCGCGACAGTTCTATAAGTGAACTTGAAAACTATTTCCGCTCCGTGATAGATTGGGTTTCCACTACATTCACTATGGTGGAACGGGATATGTGTGGTCTGGAATGGGGGCGGCTTTACGAAACTTATCATAAGACCCCTTACAGCATTAATCATGTGACGGAACGTGTGTTTGCCTTACAAGCTGATGAGAGCATCAAATGCCCACGCAATATCTATGAGTATATATTAGGAGGCGAACAAGATAAAAGTTTGCTTCAAATCCGTCTGTTTGAAGAATCAACAAAACGTGCGGCATATACTCGTCAAACCGAGGCGGCGAAAGAAAAAGGCATATCCAACTGTCCGTTATGTGCCATCGGTGACAATGCCAACAAGACACGGATTTACAAGCTTAACGAAATGGATGCCGACCATGTGACCGCATGGAGCAAAGGCGGTGCTACGTCTATTGAGAATTGCGAAATGTTGTGTAAGACGCATAACCGTTCAAAAGGTAACAAATAATGTGATATATTATAGAATATACGTATTTTGAGGGAGTTATGACATTATTAATTCTCTCAAAATTGTATATGCAGAAAACATTTCAAGAAATTTCAAAAAACTGGTGTGAAACAAAACGCCCAATTGTAAAGCACTCTACCATGTGTGCTTATTTGCTGACACTTCAAACCCATTTGCTGCCTTATTTTGGCACAAAGACATTCATTACGGAAGATGATGTCCAACAATTTGTCATTCACAAACTTTCTTGCGGACTTGCACGTAAAACCATAAGGGATATGGTAGCCGTATTAAAATCAGTAGCCAAATACGGGAGAAAACATAAAATTTTCCCATTTGAAGATTGGGAAATAGAATATCCTACAAATACGGAAGTGCCCCGATTGCCTACCTTGACAATAAAGCATCAACGCATACTGATGCGGCATTTGATTGAAAAACCGACAGCACAGAATATAGGGGTGCTATTAGCTCTATGTACAGGCATGAGAATAGGAGAAGTATGTGCATTACAATGGCAAGATGTGGATTTTAGACAACGAATTATCACAGTAAGGCATACTGTAGGGAGAGTTTACAATTGCGAATTGAAGGTCACAGAGAAAATACACTCATCGCCAAAGACAAGGAACTCATATCGGGATATACCAATTTCAAAACACTTATTTCAATGTTTGAAAACGGTCAAGAAAGTTTCTACTTCTCCGTATGTTGTCGGATCATCGGAACATTCCAAAGAGCCTCGTTCATATCGTGATTATTTTTCCCGATTATTAAAACGTCTTGAAATACCTCAAATCGTATTCCACGGACTTCGGCACACTTTTGCAACTCGGTGTATAGAAAGTCAATGCGATTATAAAACTGTGAGTGTAATACTCGGTCATTCCAATGTGTCGACAACACTTAATCTTTATGTGCATCCTAACCTCACTCAGAAAAAGAAGTGTGTTGAACGTATGAGCAAGTTTCTTGGAATAGCGGAACTGTAATTTAGAAGTAAGGCTTTTAACTTATGAGAGAATAGTAAATCAGTTTTGGGCGTACCCAAACACAAACTTACCATTCTCTCATTGGTATTGTTTATAATCCCATACCCTTGCCTTTTTTGAGTGGCGCAACTGTTCTGCGTACGGAAGAAAACAGTTTATTAAATTGTTCCTTGAACCACTCTCCAATAGGTTTTCCTTCGATACAAAGTACAAGTTTCGACTTGTCTTTCGGGTCTTTTACAACTTGGAAACCTGCGTTTTCTGTCTTAAACTTCCGTTTATGTTCCTCCGAATAGAGTTCGCCCTCGTAGAAAATCGGCTTGCCGCTTATAAGCGTGGCAGTTTGTCTTTCGTTGAAGCCGATTTTGAGGCAGAACTTCTCCATGTACACCAACTCTTGGAACAGCGGGAACCACTTCTTGGCTTTCTGGATGATTGATTTCAGGAATGACACTTCTTCTTGGTGTGCCGCTTCTTTATCTGTCATCTCCCTGCGGTGCTTGACTTGCAGTTCCATAAGTTGGCGGTTGTGTTCCTCCTGCTGCCGCCGCATCTGCTGTTGCAACAACTTGATGCCCTCATCACGGGCGGCGACCTCGCCTTGCAGGATGCGGTTGTCGGCTTCCAGTTCTTTCAATTTACCACCGCCCAAAAGAGAACCGACCTTTGCCACGAATGCGGCTTTCGCTTCCGTCTTGGCTGCTTCCAGTTTCTCCGACTTGACTTCCTGCCTTACCTCGTCAAGCTGTTGCTCTGCCTGTTGCTGCTCTGTCTGTAACTGTTGTACATTGGCTTCGAGTTCACTCGTCTGTCGTACCAAATCACGGTAGTATTGGGCTGTTGTCGTATGCCGTGCTTCCGAGCCACGTACGCCACGTTGCAAATCGTATTTTTCCATTACTTTTGCGTAACTGTCGTGATAGGCAACGAGTTTCTCACGTGTCAGCACATCATCGGCACACAGGCGCACGGTATTGGCTTTCTTGCGGTAGGAGCGTTTACCTTCCGTCTGCTTTTTCTTGGCTTTCCTGCGCTCTCCTGTTACTATCGGTACGATCGTGGCATGAATGTGCGGTGTGTGCTCATCCATGTGCAGGACTGCCGAAACGGTATTTTCCTTGCCGAAGGTACGTTGCAGCCATTGAAGGTTGTCATCACACCATTCGTCAAGTCTGCCCTCGCCCTGTATTTTCATCATATCCTCGTGCGTACCCGAAAGCACGATTCTAATTGCCCGCACTTGGCCGGGGGTTATCTTACGTTTGATGCCTGCCGTACGGATACGGTGGCTTATCGCTTCGGTACGGTCGGACACTCCATCAGGAAACTCCACCAGTTCACGGTTGAGATGTGTACGTGTAGGGTCTGCGTTCTTGGGTATGGTCTTACGTTCTATGTGGTCGGATGCGCCCGTGTCAGCCGAGCCTTTCGCTTTGTTGATTTGAATGCTTATATATCCCATGCTTGTTTTTCGTTTTCAGGTTTGACAATTTGGTTTGTTGGTTTCCGTCCGCTGCGGTCATGCCGCATGGCAAACGGGGGTGTCCAGAGGGGTGTAACCCCGTTGGCTCATTGGGGCATTTTTAGCTGTGCTTGCACTGCGTAAAGAAAATGCCCTAATGAGCTATGGCTTTTCTGTTTCCAAAAGCCTGTGAGAGTACCTTCTTCATATAGCCTCCGTCAATGCGGGACTGGTTCACAATCTTGTAGAGAGTTGTACTTACGCGAATGAATTCTTCTTCTTTTCCCATATTCTTGATACTGGTTTTAGTGTTGCCTACATCCTGTCGGCAACGGGTTAAACATGGTTGCAAAGCTACGGAAGTGTCGGTAAAATCTTGATACGCAAATCTATGCGGAACGGCGCAAAATAGGTCATGCCAAAAGAAAATGCAGTATAAACGGGTGGCTCTTTCAGGTAAAAGGAGATAAAAAAGCCCGAAGTCGTGGAATATGCACGTCTTCGGGGACTGGTTGTTGCAGATAATTACAGATTAACTGACGTACTGATTTACAGATTCAATGACTTCATGTCGTCACTACGTCAGATTAAACCGTTAATCATCAAATTGTGGTCGATGCCGAGAAAGTGAAGCGTGAGGAACAGGCTTACCGGTCTATACCCGTCATCACGGACTTTACAGATGCCGGCGGCAACGACCGCATGAAGGAGATGATCTAGGATAACTACAACCGTATCCGTGCCGAAGTCCGGCAGATTGTCGCTAACGAGTTGCAGCGCATTCAGTACGCCCCCGAACTGCAATCCCTCTTGCAGAACAAATAGAAATATCATAGACGAAAAGAAAAATCCGTAATACGACTGGATATTCCAGACTGTATTACGGATTTTCCTTTTTTATAACGCGTATTTCTGATTCAGATTGACTGAAAAGCCTTCCATTTCTTAGGTATCTGTAAATCAAAGTTTGCCTTTCCAAGATGTACCACATCAGGTAAAAGACATTGCCTGAAACGAGTTTCATATTGTTTCATATGGATAGGCTTACCCATACCCATAGTAGCAAGATTACTGGAGTACTGGTAAGGAGGGAAATATACAAAAACCTTTTGACAAGCTTCTGTTGCAAGTTCGATAGCAGGTATCATGTCACTATCAGCTGATACTACAATGGATATATCACAATTCTTCTGATAGGCATCTGCTACAATCTGTGTGGCTATTCGTACATCAGTTTCCTTTTCCTCATGGGTATGAATAACATTTCCGCATTTGAAACAGGTTATAGATTTTTTCAGGTACTTACCCAATATCAACTTGAATTTCGGATTTTCTCTATTGGCTTGAAAAAAGGCATTCTGGCGAAGACTTTGGTCTATATCGTCAGGCTTTGCCGAAAAATACTTGACGGCAACAAGCTCCTGATTCGGACGCATGAACATCTCGAACAACTTGACTATATCAAGCCAGTAATATTTCTTCCATTTAGCGTTGCTCTTCAGTCCGAAATAGAAATTGAATCCATCAATATAGACTATAACGCGTTGTTTTTGCTCCATATTCCAATTGTATATATAAAAAATAAGCCACCTTTTTAGGGGTGGCGAGCCTTAGTATTTTCCACCTAAGGGCGATATTGTATTGCAAAAGTACAATTTATATTTGATAATACAAATATAGTAGAAACTTTTTTATTTTTTTCGTAATAAATCAAGGCGGACTTATCGCTTATTTTCTTGCTTCACCGCCTCTTCCGTTCCGCCTTCTCGTCCCGCATCATCCTGCGGTTCAGCCGTTCCACCGCCCTGTCAAAGAAATACGTCCGGCTCTCGTTCTTCCGCCGCTTGATGTCCGCATGGGTATTGTAGTGGCTGAACATAAAAAGTTCATTCTAACATTCATTCGACATCCTGTTATTCATTGACACCAGCAGGACTTGTTTTTCTTTTCGGCGGCACAATCTTTCCAGCAGTGCATTGCGAACCGTTGCGGCACCTGACGTGTCAATGCGGAAAGCGAGTGCCACCACCATCGGCAAGGCATACATGTCCGCATAATAGCCGTTGGGCAGCTTGATACGTTTTTCAGCTTCAAGAGGATTAAAAACTCTACACTTGTACACGGCACGAATGGCGGCACGGAGCGTCGGGGCGATTACCCCGAACAGCTCTACCAGCTCCATTTCATTCATCCATATATTACCTGTATCGGATGGTATGGTAATTCTATCATAGCTGTCCGTTGTGATTATTTCCCGTTTCATATCCCTGCCATTTTCACGTTTCCGAATGATTTGCTCAGTTTGTCGCCCAGCATCGTGAGGTCATTATCCAATTTCTGCACGGTTATCTTCGCATAGATTTGTGTGGTCTCAATGTTCGTATGCCCCAAAATACGGCTGACGCTCTCGATTGGCATCCCTTTGCTGAGAGCCAGGGTCGCAAACCCATGCCTTGAGCAGTGAAAGCTGATTTTCTTGGTGATGCCGCATTCCTTTATCATCTTTCCCATACGCTTGCATATTGACCAATAGTTGAGATTGGGAAATACAAGATTGTTTTCCTGAAAAGCCTTGTAACGCTCGATTATCTGCAAGGGAATATCCAGCAGCTTTACCTGAAACGGTACACCCGTCTTGTGTCGTTTGGAAATAATCCATTTCTCACCGTTCACTTCCACAATCTGGTCATTGTTTAATTCCTTTATATCCACGAATGACAGGGCGGTAAAACTGGCGAAAACAAAAATATCACGGAGATAGGAGTTCTTAGGGTCTTTGAACTGAAATTCCATTAATGTTTTCAGCTCATTCTCCGTCAGATATTCACGCTCTTTCGTGTTCGGGCTTATATGGAACTGGACAAACGGATTTCTCGGTATATGTCCGTTGAAATGCGCTCGCATCACCACACCTTTCAGCCACATGCAGTTTTCCCATATCGAACCGTTGTGTAGTCCGGCTTCGTTGGAAAGGAACACGGCGAACTCCTTGATGAAGTCGGGCGTAAGTTCAGGCATGGAGATGTCGTTCCGCTTGTAATGTGACCTGATGAATGCCGCCACATGGTTTCTTGCCCGTACCCTTGCCATATAGGTAGCCCTGACCCTGTCTTTTCCGACACGCTTCTTGAACACTTCATTTTCCTTATCGAAAGCACCGAGGAATGTTTCATACTCACCGCCCAATCCCTGATAGGCATTGCGTACCATTTCTGCCGTTACATACGCTTCACGGTCGGATATACGCTGGTAATGCTTGATGATTTGAGCCTTGATGTTGTCAAGCACAAGATTGGTTTCCCTCGCTTCCATACTCTTGCCCTTTGCCTTGTTCCCTTTGGCATCCCAAAGCTCTTTCGGGATAGTCCGTTTGCAGCTGAACTGTGCTACCGTTCCGTTGATTGTAACTCGTCCCATGATGGGGACAATTCCGTTCTTTTCCTTACTGCCGTTCACGTAGAACAGCACCTTGAATGTGCTTCTTGCCATACTCGTTTCTTTTTGGTTGCAAAACTATAAATCAACGAGTTACCTATTGATAAGCAAAGCTGCGCAGAACGCCGCAAAATGAAGTAGGAACTGTTAAATCTGCACTTTCATCGGGTAATGATTAGGAAACCGTTCTTTTGCTTTAATCTGCTTTAAGACGGTTTTCAACTGTCTGCCCAACTTCTGCGTTTTTCTTCTAACTCCCTAATTATCAAATCCTGTTGCGTTAATCTGCTGCAATTCGGCGGATATTCCAGAGATTTTCCGTAAGTTTGCATGGCATAGAATAACGGCTAAAGTTAGCAAAAAGACTTTTGATTGATTTAGATGGCATCAAAATGTGAGAAAAGCCGTTAGGAAATTTGAGAAAATGTCATATTGAATTTAGAGAGTACCGGATGAGATTCGAAGCTAGGCATATCATAATTGTTTTCTTGTGCATTTGGGTGTCAGTTCAGATTGTTGCGCAAGAAACCATTTTTCCTGCTATTCAGCAGCAGGAAAAGATATTGAAGCGCCATCCTGAAGATGTACGGGCCTTGAAGGAACTGTGTTTCCTTTACTTGCATAAGGCGGATTACCAGAAGGCTATAGAATACGGAGAGAAGCTTTTCAAGCTGGGATATGAGAAGAGAGACTACAAGTTCAGTGCTCTGTACGCGCATATCGCACTGGGACAGGCGTATCTCATGTTGGGGGATAGTACGGCTATCAATCACCTGGGGCAGGCCATGCTGATAGGAGAAAGCGAGAAAAATGATTCTGCCTTGTGTTCTGTGTATAACGGGATGGGACTGTATGCCAGCAATATTCATAAGGACTATTATTCTGCCTTGCATTACTTTTTCGAAGGAATAGAAGCGGCGCACCGGTGTCAGTATAAAGAACTGGAAGCCCTCTTGCTTGGGAATATTTCCAGTATCTATTTTTTGAAGGAAGATCCGGCAGGGCTTGATTACTCTTTGCAGGTTTATGAGATGGGGCATGATTTAAATTCGGCTTATCTTATTTTTATTGGGGCATTAAATACATCGTATATGTACTATCTGCTTCATGACTACGACAAGGCTTTACCGTATATCAAGGAAGCGGAGTTCATCATGAAACAGAATGAGTATTACAATCAGGGAAATGTGTATGCCATCTATGGAATGATTGAGTTTGCCAAAGGCAACCGGCAGCAAGCCATCGAATATTATAAGGAAGGTCTGGCGTTGAATGACAAAAATCAGACCTCGTATAAGGTATTGCTGCTGAATGAATACGCCATCGCTTTGGCAGAAGAAGGGAAAAACCAGCAGGCCATCGATTTATTGTTTCAGGCTCTGTCGCTCACCAAGACAGAAAATTGCGAGATTTATCGGAACAAGGTCATCAATACGTTGTCTGTCTGTTACGAAAATATGGGAAAATATGTCGAGGCATTGTCCTGGCAGCGCAAGCTTCAGCAGGAAACCGACAGCATTTTCAATACGGATAAAGAGAAGGTTCTGAGCGAACTGCGTATCAAGTACGATACGGAACATCAGGCAAATGAAATCCGAAAGAACAAGTTGGTGTTGTTACAAAAGGAGAAAAAAGAGCAGGCTCTCATTGGCATTCTGATTATTGTTTTGCTGGTGATTTTCGCTTTATGGTATCGGTATAAGAGACAGAATCAGTTGTACACCAACATTGTTCGTCAGTATCAGGAGTCCATTCGCAAAGAACAGCAGTTGAAGGATGTCATTTCTTCTCTTCGGAAACAACAGGAGGAAACAGCTTCCGCATTACCTCCTTCGGCAAGTGAGAAGTATGCGGCTTCTTCCTTGACGAGCGAGAAGAAAATGTCTTTGTTCCAGCGTCTGGAAAGACTGATGCAGGAAGAGGAGGTTTACAAGGAGAACCTGCTGACAAAGGAGCGGGTGGCCGATTTGCTGGGGACGAACCGGACTTATCTGTCGCAGGTCATCAACGAACAGACTCAGCAGAATTTTACTCAGTATATCAATAATTACCGGATTAATGAAGCCATTCGTCTGTTGAGTGACCCGAAGAATGACATTCCGCTCAAGGCAGTGGCTGCCGAAGTCGGTTTTAGTTCCATGAGTACATTCTATAAGATATTCCAGAATACGGTAGGCATTCCTCCCAAGCAGTATCGTAATAAGGTAATGTCTATGCATAATAATACCTGAAAGATACTTTTTGTATCAAAATGTTATCCTCATGCGACAATTGTCGAATTTGGATGCGTGCTTCTTGTCAATATTATATCTTTTTTTTACATTTTTGCAATGAGAGAATTGTAAAAGTGTATGGAAACTCAGTCTATAAACCTCTAAAAAAGATATAGTATGGAAAAAAACGTATTGCACGACATTCGGCTCAAAATGGGCTTTCTGCTATTGTGTGCTATGTGGATATTATCTTCGGCTTCGGCTTATGCGAGGGGTGAACGTACTATTCATGGCATTGTAGTAGATGAAAACAAGGAACCGCTTCCTGCGGCACATGTCAAGCAGGTGAATGAAAATTCCGGTGGTTCGGTTGTAGCTGTTATAACGGATATGCAGGGACATTTCACTCTGACTCTTCCGGATGAAACAAAGGAAATAGAGGCTTCTTATCTGGGATATAAGTCTCAGCGAATCAAATTGACTTCGGCTCAGGATTATTACATTGTTCTTCAGCCTTCTACCGAATTGCTTGACGAAGTAGTGGTGACTGGTTATCAGACCATTTCCAGGGAACGTGCTACGGGAGCATTCTCGAAGGTGGATGCCAAGAAACTGGAAGCGCAGCGTTTGAACGATATGAGTTCCATGCTGGAGGGACGTGTAGCCGGATACAGTGACGGAAAAATTCGAGGTGTGACTTCTATGAACGGACTGACAACTCCGCTGTATGTCATTGACGGATTTCCGGTGGAAAAGACGACGAATGACGGGTACGGAAACTGGGTGGAAAGTGTGCCCGACCTGAATATGGAAGATATTGAAAGCATTACGGTCTTGAAAGATGCGGCTGCTACTTCCATTTATGGAGCTCGTGCAGCAAACGGCGTGGTGGTGATTACGACCAAGCGGGCCAAGAAGGACGAGCTGAACGTGTCTTTCTCTGCTACGCTGACCGTGCAGCCTTACGATACGTATGCCGACAAATACCTGGCCAGTTCGGCTACCATGGTGGAATTGGAACGGGAATGGGCGGCCCAGAATCCTCATCTGAGCGGATCCGATGCACAGAGTTATGCGCAGACAGTTCTCGACAACATGTCTTATCCTACACTCGGCATACGGAATATTCTGAATTATTATGCCGGACATATTTCCAAGGATCAGATGGAAAGTAATCTGGCTGGACTGGCTTCGCAGGGTTATCGCTATTATCGGGACATCGAGAAGTACGGCAAGCGTAATCCTTTCTCTCAGCAGTATAACCTGAATATCGGAAAAGGTACGGAAAAGAATACTTTCAATGCTTCTGTTTCTTATCGCAACAACCAGCTGGAGGATAAATATTCCGAGAACAGAACCATCGGTATCAATTTGCAGAACTCTACGAAGCTGACTTCCTGGCTGACGTTGGATGTGGGTACGTATCTGAATTATGGCAAGGGTACTACGCAGTCTTATAGTCTTTTCTCACCGGGATATACTTATATGCCTTACGATGGTCTGGTAAACAGTGACGGTACGAATTACACGAATACAGAAGCAGATCGTTATAGCTTGTACAACTTGAATCTGTTGCATGATAACGGATTGTATAATCTGGATATTACACCGCTGGATGAAATTAAGATGAATCAGACCAAGAACCAGGACTTCAGCAACCGTACGTTTGCTCGTCTGACGTTTAAGTTTACCGACTGGCTGAAGTATACAGCTTCTTTTCAGTATGAGTATGCAGAATATAAAACCGAACAATTGAAAAGTAAGGATTCATACGAGGTGCGCAACAAGGTTAACACGTTCTCTACTTCCAACAACGACGGTACATCGACATTTGCTCTGCCGTATGGAAACATTTTCTTTACTTCTTCCAATACAACACATGCTTATAATTTCCGACAGCAGTTGGATTTCAACAAGACTTTTGCCGAGGTACACGATGTAACCATGATTCTGGGTACGGAAACCCGGGAAAATAAATTGGATTACAATGACCGTACGTTATATAATTACGATCCTCAATTGCTGACCTACAGTTTAGTTAATGCCGGACAGTTGAGCGGTTTCCGTGGGCAATGGGGATACGGCTCTTTTGGACAGCAGGATATGTCCTACATTCGTGAGCTGGTAAACCGTTACGTATCTGTTTATAGTAATGCGGCTTATACCTACGATGGAAAATATATGGTAAGCGGAAGCATCCGTTGGGATAAGACCAATTTGTTCTCTACGGGTTCTAAGTATCAGAAGCGTCCTATCTGGTCGGTAGGTGCCGGATGGAACATCAGCGAGGAAAAGTTTTTCCAGGTGCCGTGGGTGAATATGCTGAAGCTGCGTGCAAGTTATGGTATCGGAGGTAATATTGCCAAAGACTCGGCTCCTTACATGATTGCTTATTATAATACCAATAATCAGGTGGGAGGTATTCAGGGAACAATCTCCAGTCGCCCGAATCCGAACTTGCGCTGGGAAAAGACTACGA
>ERZ779949.185-NODE-185-length-12884-cov-2.42404_pt1 | contig 12884 bp, 10 predicted proteins | sample MGYA00511540_ERZ779949 | MGnify/ENA primary metagenome ERZ779949 (study PRJEB29588, sample SAMEA2149539) | human gut metagenome | biome: human gut; feature: human-associated habitat; material: faeces | place: Denmark | collected 2008/2010 ...
ACAGCCGGATGTGCTTCCTGTACTGTTACTGTCTATGTAAGTCTCTCAAAGAACTCATTTGTTTTCGCTTTGAAAAGAGGCGCAGATTTTAGCACCACTTTTCTCGGTGGCTCTCATGAAGGAAGTAAAACTTTAAGAAGTATTGCTTAATTCTTGATTGCGTTTGCAAAGGTACGTCAAATTCTAATACCGTGCAAGCTTTTGGACAAAAAAAAATCTATTTTTAGGCACATTTTTCTGAAATCATGACAAAAAGGCGCATATTTAAGATAAAAAAGGCGCAATAACAGGTATTATCCTATTATTGCGCCCCATTTATCTTGCAAATAGAAAAGATCAATCGAAATTCACTTCAGGAGCTTTCTCCGCTCCAGCAGCGGCCTCAAACTTAGCCATGCGATCAAAGCCGAACATAGAGGCAAAGATCACATTGGGGAAACGACGTGCACTCTGATTATAGTCCTGAACAGCCTCATTATACTGCTGACGTGCCTCATTAATACGATTTTCCGTACCTTCGAGTTGAATTTGCAGGTCTTTGAAGTTCTCACTAGCCTTCAAATCCGGATACCGTTCAGCGACGACCATCAATTTGCCGAGCGCCTGAGTAAGGTCACCCTGTGCCTTTTGGAACTGCTGCAGCTTTTCCGGTGTTATATTATCAGCATCAAGCCGTATCTGTCCAACTGTTGCACGTGCTTTCGTCACTTCCTCAAAAGTTTTCTCCTCATGTTTGGCATAAGCCTGTACCGTTTTGGAGAGGTTTGGAATGAGGTCTGCCCGGCGTTGATAGGTTGCTTGTACATTCGCAAGTGCAGTCGTGGCCGTTTCTTGTTTATTAACTAAGCCATTATAACTATTGCATGCGCCCATACAAAGCAGCACTATCACCACCACAACAATAAGCCAAACTATTTTCGAATTCTTCTTCATTTGCTATATAAATAAGGTAATTACAGAGGCTTATACTCTACAAAAGCTTCCATAGCCTCATAACATGCAAGTCCCAGATGGTCATAAAGGGTTGCCGTGCCACGATTGCGATCTTCGGAACGTTGCCAGAACAGGCGCTCATCATTACCCAAGAAAGGAGCGCTCTCCATCTGGCTAGAATGTTTCAGAATAGCATTACGCTTTGCCCGCAGCTCTTCAGGGCTCATGGGCACGCACATCTCGATATTCTCGATTTCCCATTCTGCCCATGCTCCTCGATACATCCAGATTCGGCAATCGTTGAGCCATTCTGCCTTATCCTGTTTTTCCAGATCGATAGCTGCAAGAACGGCATCGGTACACTTACGATGCGTTCCGTGGGGATCTGCGAGGTCGCCAGCCACATAAATCTGATGGGGCTTAACCTCTTTCAGCAGTTCACGCACAATATTCACATCCTTCTCTGTCATCGGCAGCTTCTCAATCTTACCACTCTCATAGAAGGGCAGATCGAGGAAATGCACATGATCAAGAGGTATATGATTATATGTACAAGCCGTACGAGCCTCACCACGACGAATTAATCCTTTTATGGTAAGAACATCGCGTGTATCTATATCGCCCTCCTTTTTGTTAGCGAGGAATTTCTTGATCTCCTTATACTTCGTCTTAATGACCTGATCCTTGTCTTCTGCGAAGATCTGATTAAATCCATTGACAAAGTGCATGAAACGAGTGACCTCCTCGTCATTAACGGCAATATTACCAGAAGTCTCATAAGCGACATGCACATCGTGTCCCTGCTCCACCAGACGACGGATCGTACCACCCATGGAAATCACATCGTCATCAGGATGCGGAGAGAAGATGATCACGCGCTTCGGGAATGGTGTAGCGCGCTCCGGACGATACGTGTCATCAGCATTGGGTTTGCCTCCAGGCCAACCGGTAATAGTATGCTGCAAATCATTGAAGATCTTAATATTTGCATTATAGGCTGATCCATACAACGCAAGCAGATCACTCAAGCCATTCTCGTTGTAATCCTTATTTGTCAGCTTCAGAATAGGTTTCTTTGTCACTCCGCAAAGCCATACAAGTGCCGCACGGGTGAGTTTATCCGTCCATTCACAGCTCGTCACCAGCCAAGGGTGAACAATACGGGTGAGCTTTGCTGCTGCTGCCAAATCGACTACGACATGGGCGTCATTATGTGTCTGCAGGAATGTTGCAGGAATGGTATCACAAATAGGTCCTTCCACACTTTGCTGGATAATATCAGCTTTTTCTTCTCCCCAAGCCGTCAGGAATATCTTACGAGCTTTAAGAATCGTCGACACTCCCATCGTAATAGAACAAGGAGGTACACTTTCCTGAGAGCCAAAGCTCATCGTCATCTCTTCACGCGTCATATTATCAATAAGGATAAGACGAGAAGAAGAGGTCAGTCCGGAACCTGGCTCGTTAGTTGCAATATTACCGATACGACCGATACCCAGCAGCATCACATCAATGCCGCCAAAGCTCTGAATACGCTGTTCGTACAGACGGCATGACTCTTGAACACGATCCTGTGCTATATTTCCATCAAAAGAGAATACGTTCTGAGGATTAATATCTATATGATCAAGGAAACGATGTTTCAATTGATTAATACTTGAGTTGGCTGCATCTTTAGCCAAAGGGAAATACTCGTATGCATTGAACACTATGACATTGGTAAAGCTCAAGCCATCTTCCTTATGCAGACGAATAAGCTCATTGAATACAGGAGTAAGGGAATTTCCTGTACCCAAACCGAGAACACAATATTGGCCAGTCTGTTGTTTCTGTCGGATCTCGTTTTCTATACGCTGAGCAATATAGCTTGCACCTTCTTCAGCCTTGGAGAAGATAGATGTAGGTACTTTCTCAGCACGAGTCAATTCTGACTTTTCTACTGCTGTACGAGGATGATAATACTGCTCAGGAACCTTGTTAAGAACAATTTGCGAGCTTAAATTTAGCTTCAACATGATTGATAAGAATTAGATTGGTTTTGTGAACAAAGTTACGAATTAGTTCGGATAATCCAAGGAACTATAACATTATTTATAACTATATGGGAAATTTAATCCATCCGTCTGATATTTGACATAATTACACTGGATTCTATCATTTATTACACTATTTTCCTTGAAAGTCAACCATAATATTTCTAGTTTAACTATCGTTACCGGTTGATATAAGATAAAAGTTAATAGCTATCATGCTAACGATCCCCCCTCCCAGCCCGTCCGAGAACGGCCGTTTTGGGGTGTATCACATAGGGTAGAACCGCTATCACGACTCCACCTAAGCCCCTCTAAGGGCATATATTTTTTCATCTTAAAATTTTGTTTTATGTTAAATAATTCGTCATAAGGGCTTAAAAAGGCCGATATGAACACTAATAGAGCGTGTTTTTGATGGTATATGATTCCCTACAGGTCATTATCCAAGAGAAGCAATCAAAGTAGGTACACCTTTGAGAGATATGGCACGACGAAGGTTATAAGATAGGCAAAAGAGGCCCATCTCAGCAGTTACTTTCAGTTTGCCTTTCAGTAAAAAGTAGTATTGCCCAAGTGCTCGCTTCATGGTTCCGAAAGGATGCTCGGAGAGGCATTTGCGATTGTCCATCTTGTTCTGGTCTAGATGCAAAACGTAACGGACAACCTTCTTCACAACCTTCATTTTTGGAGGTTTTGGCTTGTCTTTATTCTCTTCTTTGAGTTGCTTGCGTTTTGCTTCAGTTGCCTTTATCAAGGTGTCTTTGTTGAAGTCTGCCTCCTTAAATTTCTGGATGGTACACTTGCACTTGCATTTTTTACATGCAAGCTTGTTGCAGTAGCGGATCATACCGTTTCTTTTGATAGACTTTTGCCTCAGGATTTCTCCTTGCGGACAATAGACAAGATTGCGTTCGGCATCCCTCACGAAGTATCCTTCAAGAGCCTTGGCACGCATCTGCTCGGGAGTCATCTTCAATACAGCAGACTCTGCTACATCAGAAGTGTACTCCTTGACCTCTACAATCTGTGCATCGGTTAAAAAATCCTTGTAGGCTTCCGGTATGACTGCAGCTTCAAGACATGCCTTCAAATCTTCTGGATTAGTACTTGACTTTTGTTCGTCAGTTATGGTAGCTTCGTTATAGTCAAACTGAATCTGCTCCGTGCAGCAGCCATCACGTTGGATGACATTTGGTACGATACCATTAGCCAATGCATCTGCATGATCCTCGGGACACTCGTACCCCTTGTCTGCAGTAGATTCTAGAACGTCAACACCATAATCGGCTTTCACCTCAGATGCTACGCTTGTAAGCTGACCATGGTCTGTTGGACTGTTGCTTACCTGGAAGCCTGCTATCAGATGGCTCTCCGCATCAACAGCTGTTTGCACATTATAACCGACACAAAAGCCTTCGTTGGCTTTCATTAGTCGGGAATCAGGATCGGTTAAGGAAATCTGGCTTTCACCGCTTTTCTCAAGTGTATCACGGTATCCTTCATAACGTTCCTTGCGCTCCTTGCAAATATCAAGCTTACGTTGCAATTCATCTTTGGAGAGCCTGCGTCCTTCCTCATGATCGTATGCGTCAAGTTCTTCCATATAGATTGAAATATGTTCATCAAGACGCTTGATTCGGTCATCGAGTTTGCTTAGAGTAAGGTTGTTGTCCTTAGCATTTACAGCCTTAAACTTGCTTCCATCAATAGAGATGTACGACTTGGAAAAGAGCTTCAGTCCCATGCAAAACTTGTTGAACTCTTTAAAAACTTTAGTAATAGCCTTCTTGTTGTCCTTGCGGAAATCGGAGATTGTACGAAAGTCTGGAGTCAGCTTGTTGAGCAGCCACATTACCTCTACGTTACACTTGCACTCACGAGCAAGTTTACGAGAGGAACGTACCTGATAGAAGTAACCATAAATATAAAGTTTGAGGAGATCGCGAGGATCATATCCTGGAGTACCTGTCTCTGCAGGAGTACTGCGGACGAATCCCAGTTCATCCATTTTGAGATTATCGACAAAAGCATCGAACAAGCGAACAGGGGCGTCAGCCTCTACATACTCGTCAATGCAATCAGGGAAAAGAACCCTCTGTCGTCTATCTTGACCTTTTTTATATGCCATATCTTTCTTGTTTATTACTACAAAGATACATAAAATAATTGAGAATCAAGAAGATACGAGGTTAGTTAACTATAAAGAGCAAAAGAAAAATGCTCAATTCAGTTGTTTGCTTCCCTAATTAAGTTTTCGGACGGCCTCATCCATTTGAATAGAGTGACAAGTTATAAGACATACTATAATGCGTCCACTTATCATTCTGTCCCAACTGTTTATAAGGCATCATCAGCTCCCAAAAGGCTGTATATATCACCTTCGGACCGTACATCTCGACCCCATAAGTGAAAACCTCCAAATCAGTTTCTACGACGGTTCTCATCTTACTTTTCTACTATTAAAACTGCCGATTCGTAGATCCTAACAAACATCACAACAGCCAAGATACACTTCCATCCATCCCAGGGCGCACTTCGCATTCATATATCAATTGGGATTAGCATAAGTTCGATGGAATTATAACTCTTCTTTGGATAGAGGACATTATTCCCTATCGATCCAACGGCCAAATTAAGGAGTAATAAGATAAGGTAAGACTAAAACAAGAAACGGCTCATACGCCATTCTGCTTGACGTATGAGCCGTTCTATTTTTAAATGATCAACTTCTGCCACTACAGGCATAGGCAGATCTTTCAGATTCATTATTTCTACAGGGGATCATTAGCCTATCTCGATCTTACGACCAGCTTCCGGAGCCTCCTGTTTCGGCAATTTAGGCAATTCGATAGAAAGAATGCCATTCTCAACTTTTGCAGATATGTGCTCGCGATCGACATCGTCAGGCAGCGTATAGCTCTGCTCATAGTTTGAATACGAGAACTCACGACGTAGATAGTGCTCTTTCTTGCCTTCCTTCTTGTCTTCCTCCTTATTCTCGAACTTATTCTCGATCTTGACACTCAGATATCCATCCTTGTCAATATTGATGCGGCAATACTCTTTCTTGAGTCCGGGAGCAGCAATCTCCATCGTATAAGCCTTGTCACTCTCTTTCACGTTTACGGCGGGGGCAGTGGCGTTCATCTTCGGCATCCAATCGGTGTGGAAGAAATCATCAAATGCATTGCTCAACCAATTGTTAGAATTCAAAACTGGATACAACATAATAAAAACCTCCTGCTTATTTGTTAAATTATTTATCATTGGATTCGTCTCGCTTCACATTTCTGCTCTGCTCGACAACGGATGTCTGTCAAGCCTTTCAACCCGACCGGCTGTCCGTACTCCCTTTGCCCTTTCGGACTCCGTTTGCATTAGGCATAGAAGCAATATCCATGCCTAAGAAAAGAAAAAGCCAAAGTGTCACAGGCTGTTGACACTTTGGCATTAAATGTAAAATAAATTAAGACTTCTATCATAATTGACAGAAACGGATGCAAACAGGTTTGGAGAGCACAATGTCCTGATGCGTATCCGTCAGCAGCCCTGTCTTCCGATTAATACGGTAGACCCGGATGTGATTGCTATCGCGGCAGGCACAAAGCAAATAGCGTCCATTGGGCGTAATCCGGAAATTACGGGGATGAATGCCTGTAAGCTGATAGCCGACCTTTGTCAACCGTCCTGTCTTCTGATTGACTTTAAATATAGAGATTCCGTCTGCTTTCAAACGATTACTGGCATACAAAAACTTTCCATCGGGGGAAAGATGGATATCCGCTCCTCCATGACCGCCCACCGAATCAGACTGTATCTCCTGGATACGCTGCATTTCTGTAACAGAATGCCCGTCTGAAAGCGATTTTTTCTTTTCTAAAGACCTTTTTGCCGTCTCAATACGATTATCCCGAAAGACGCTGACAGCTCCCGACACCTCACTCATCACATAGAGATATTTCCGATTGTTGCTCCATACGAAATGACGAGCGCCAGAATCATGCGAGAGCTGGGCAGCAACCCCATCAGGCTTTAACTGACCATTCTCGTCAATAAGGAAACGGAGGACCCGGTTGCCACTAAAATCCGTTGCCAGCACCGTCTTTCCATCAGGAAGGAAACGCGTGCAATGAATATGAGGCGACTGTAACTGCGCTACATTTGTAGTTGTGACACTACCTTTAAATTGTTGCGTCATCGGCAACAACCTGCCATCCGATGAAAGAGGGAAAACGCTCATCGAGCCACTGCTATAATTAGCCGTGAGCACCAAATGTCCGTCTGTATCTACATAACAGGGGTCCAACCCATGTGTAGGCTGGCTATTGAGCACTTTCATGTGGCCACTTTTGGGATCAAAGTCAATGGCATTGACCGCCGCTGTCGTGTCATGGTTCTCCGTTACAGCATAGATACGATGACCGTCACGAGCTATCGTCAGGAAAGAAGGGTTCTGCAGGTCCAACGTGTCAAGAGGCGTAGCCGTCCCCTTCAGTTGGTCAAACATATATGAATATATGCCACGGCTTCCGGCATCAGTATAAGTACCCACGACCATTGTGAGCTTATTGCCCGCCAGAGCAGAGAGAAATGTCGCCGTCATGGCTGTCATTAAAAATATTTTTTTCATTATATTCTTTTCGTCAACTACTCGTAAACCTCCTCTACACTATAGCCAACATCTTCCTCATCCTTCGCACAGGGATTAAAATCCTGTGGAAGGTCAAAGACAGCCGTCGAGTCGTAAGGCAATGTCTGATCTCTATAGATCTTCTTCATGTAATAAGCCCAGATAGGCAATGCCATCGTCGCTCCCTGTCCCATGGCCATGGAGTCGAAATGGATGTCCCGGTCTTCGCCCCCTACCCAACAGCCACTGACGAGCTGAGGAGTAAAGCCCATAAACCAGGCGTCCGAGTTTCGGTTGGTCGTACCGGTCTTTCCTCCTATCTGCCCGTTTATATGAAACTTATAACGCAATCTGCCTGCTGTACCCTCATCGACAACAGCCATAAGCTCAACGAGCATCTTATAAGCACTCTCCGAGCTGATCACCTCCTCCATACGAGGTTGGAACTGAGCCACGACATTACCCTCACTATCCTCTATACGCGTAACAAACATCGGAGCGCAGCGGATGCCATTGTTGGCAAAGGCCGTATATGCACTCACCATCTCGCCTACACTCACCTCGCAAGGACCGAGACAAAGTGACATGGAAGGATGTATGTCAGGATTGTTAATGCCGAATTTGTGAAGCATCTGTACGAACTGATTAGGGTTCAGCTTCGACATGAGATAAGCCGAGATCCAGTTGTTCGACTGTGCCAGTCCCCATTTCAACGTCACCATCTGTCCATAACGACGGCGATTAGAGTTGCGTGGTGTCCAAGGCACTCCCGCCACCATATAGGTACGCTGCACGTTAGGCGCTTTATCACAAGGTGACCATCCATTCTCCATAGCAAGAGAATAAAGGAATGGCTTAATTGTCGAGCCTACCTGACGGCGACCCATCATCACCATATCGTACTGGAAATGCTCGAAATCCATGCCACCGACATATGCCTTTACGGCTCCTGTATGAGGATCCATACTCATAAAGCCGGCACGAAGGAAAGACTTGTAATAGCGTATGGAGTCAATGGGAGTCATCGTCGTATCTACATCCCCATGATAGGTGAAGATCGACATGTCAGTAGGTGTATGAAAAGCCCTATGGATCTCCTCCTGCGATGCTCCGGCCCGCTTCATGGCCCAATAGCGGGGGCTCTGGAGCACAGCCCTCTCCATGATCTGATTGACCTGCTTCTGTGTCAACTTATCGGTAAAGGGCGCATTCGGCTTCGTCCGATTTTCCTTATTAAAGGCGGGCTGCAAGAATTTTGCCACATGACCGTAAACACTCTGTTCGGCATATCGCTGCATACGCGAATCGATGGTCGTATAGATCTTCAGACCGTCCGTATACACATTATAGAATGTGCCGTCCTTCTTCGTATGTTTCTTGCACCAGCCGCACAGCGGATCGGTGGCAAACGCGATAGAATCGATGACATACTGCCGCTGGTTCCATTCCGGATAATCGCTACGCTCCGGACGGTCCATCATCAGATACTGACGAAGGAACTCGCGTAGATAGACGGCCATACCTTCCTTGTGATCGACACGATGGAAACGAAGCACGATAGGCTCTTCGCAATAGCGTTCATACTCCGCCTGTGAGAGATAACCAGCCTTCAGCATCTGACCAAGTACCACATTGCGCCGTTCCCGACAACGCTCAGGATAGCGTACGGGATTGAAGAGCGAGGGGTTCTTGCAAAGTCCTATCAGCAAAGCCGACTCCGTCACCGTCAGGTTGCGTGGCTCCTTACTAAAATAGGTATTTGCCGCTGTCTCTATTCCCGCAGCACCATGCAAGAAATCAAAATAATTAAGATAGAGGGCAATGATCTCCTCCTTTGTAAAGTTACGTTCCAGTTTGATGGCCGTCACCCACTCTATCGGCTTCTGCAGCAATCGTTGTGTCGTAGAAGTAGCGGGGGCTGAATAGAGCTGTTTGGCCAACTGCTGCGTGATCGTTGAGCCACCACCCGCACTAGTCTGCCCCAACAGGCCTCGCTTCACTACCGCACGTCCGAGAGCCCAGAAGTCAATTCCCGAATGATCGTAAAAACGGACATCCTCCGTAGCAACAAGTGCCTGAACAAGATAAGGCGAAAGACGGTTGTAAGGAATAGGAATACGATTAGCCTTATCGGCATTCCAAGTGCCGAGTACTTTTCCATCGGCAGAGATCACCTGTGAAGCCGATTTATTGATAGGGTTCTGCAGATTGTCGACATCAGGCGAATAGCCAATGACGCCAAACCAAATAAGGAAAAACAGCAATGCCGTTATTCCCGTTACCGAACCGAGAAGGATCCAAAGAACATGGACAAAGGATTTTCTCATCTTTGTTTACTAATGTTTATGGTGCAAAAATAAGCAATTCCGAGCGAAAGGGCAACTAATTGACCTTAAAAGTTGCAATATTAGGCGCTGAAGTCCGTTTGATAGTAAAATAAATATATTACAAATTATGAAGCGAGTACTTATACTTCTCACAGCCATTATGGCTACAGTAGGTCTGCAGGCGCAACCCCAGGCAGGCACTTTCTCCATCATCCCGAAAGTCGGCGTGTCTATCATGCAGATACATTACAGCAACATACTCACCTCTGATAAGGAAGAACCTTTCAGTACGGACTCCAAGTCACTCTCGGGTGTAACAGCCGGTATCGACTTCCAATATCAGATCAGCAATATGGTCGCTGTCTCTGCCGGAGCAATGTATGCCCGTCAGGGTGCCCAGTTTGACGACTCCGACCTGACTGGGCTGTCAGCCGGAAGTTATACCGCCTACAGCAATCAACGACTGTGCAACGACTATCTGCTCATCCCCATCCTGGCCCATGTCTATGTCTATAAAGGACTTGCCGTCGAACTCGGAATCCAGCCCGGTTTTCTATTAGGCAGCCGTTCAAAATACAGACAGCAGACAGTAACCATCTCAAAGGAAGGCGACTTCTCTTATGGTGACTTTCAGGAAAAGGACGAGTCGAGCAGTGACCTGCTCAACAAGACTGACTGGTCGATCCCTGTCGGACTAAGCTATGAATATGAAAATGTCGTGATCGATTGCCGGTATAATTTCGGCATATCAAACGTCTACAAGCTGGTCAGCGGTGACAAGAACCGTGGGTTCCATCTCACTGTAGGTTATAAGTTTAATCTGTAATTATAAGCTAAAAGGCCCGCAAAAGCGGGCCTTTTAGCTTATTGTGGGTAAGTCAGATTTTCAGGCTTTATGTCATCAAGCACTTCTGTAAGGAACTTACGTGCTTCCCACTTCGCCATAGGCAGATCATGAAGCAGATAATTTCCACAATCGCGGGGAGCCGCACCCGGTATCTCTCCCTCATACTCCGCAACAAACTTGAACGTGCGACGCATAAGGTCGACAATATTTTCCGACTGCAGGTCACCGCGCAGCAACAGATAGTTGCCCGTGAGACAACCCATCGGTCCCCAGTAGATAACGCGGTCCTTCCACTCTGCATCATTGCGAAGGAAGGTAGCCGCCAGGTGCTCGATGGTATGAAGTGCACCGGGGTGCATCACCGGTTCCCGGTTGGGCTTCTTCATCCGGATATCAAATGTGGTGACTACCTCACCACCTACTTCATCCTTGCGCGACACATAAATACCACGCAGAAGCTTCTCATGATTTATAGTAAAAGAGGGTATCTTGTTCATTGTATGAATAAATTTAAATTTACTAAGAGAAAAAGATCATCAGAGTCAAAGACCTCTGGCATACCGTTCCTTATAAACTATTAATGAAATTTCGTGTCACGTTAAAGCTGCCTTCCGCCATACGTGCCCAGAAATCGAAATACTGCCAGGCCTTGTCATCGCGCAACGGCACATCGCTGATAATACGAAAAGAAATAAAAGGCGTATGATAAATATGGCAAACCTGTGCAATGGAACAGCTTTCCATGTCGACGGCCATCGCCTCGGGGAAACGGTCGAGTATCTGCTGCATTTTCTCACGAGAATCGACAAACCACTCTCCACTGACAGTCAGACCACTATGCACCTTACCTGTCTTGTCACTATCGACAGCCTTAGCGACCAACTCCTTTGGGCTTCGGAAACGAGCCGGCATACCCATGATTTGTCCGTACTCAACATCACTGCCACAATAGGCATCATGATATACACACTCCGTGGCTACCACCACATCCATCACGTTCAATTCGACACTGGCACCCCCGGCCACACCTGTCGAGACAACCAAATCGGGATGATAGTTATTGATCAACTCAACCGTGCCTACTGCTGAGTTCACCTTACCAATACCACACTGTAACGCGATGATCTCGTGTCCGCCTATACGGCCACCGACAAAATCGGTATAGCCATGACGCTCCACCTTCTCTTCTGTAAGTATACTCTTAAGTTGCGAGAACTCTTTATCCATCGCAACAATTATTCCTATCTTCATGACTGCAAAGTTACAAAAAACGTAGCGAACGACATGATTTTTTAAGTTCTCTTTTATTCAGACGCGTATTTTTTACTACCTTTGCAACATATATAATACGTTTAAAAGAGACAACATAGAAATGAACAACAACTTGAAGAAATGTCTGCCCGACATTGTAGCCATCGTACTCTTTGCCGTGCTTTCGTTTGCCTACTTCATGCCCGCCGACCTCGAGGGGCGCATCCTTTATCAGCAAGATGCATCTGCCGGTCGCGGTGCCGGTCATGAGAGTGACGTCTACCATGAGCAAACCGGTAACACAACCCGATGGACCAATGCTCTGTTCGGCGGTATGCCTACCTATCAGATGTCGCCAAGCTATGGCAGTACCGATGTGCTGCAGCAGTTCATGAATGCCTATCACCTATGGCTGCCCAATTACGTTTGGTTTGTCTTTGCCTACCTGCTGGGCTTCTACATCCTGTTGCGTGCCTTCGACTTCAAGCAATATCTTGCCGTTTTAGGCTCTATCGTCTGGGCCTTCTCCAGCTATTTCTTCATCATTATTGCAGCCGGCCACCTATGGAAAGTAATGGCGTTGGCCTACCTGCCACCTATGATAGCCGGTGTGGCGCTAGCCTACCGGGGCAAATATTTCTGGGGATTCATCCTCACGGCTCTCTTCTCTGCCTTCGAGGTAAAGGCCAACCACGTGCAAATGACCTACTACTACCTCTTCATCCTTTTCTTTATGGTGATCGGCTGGCTCTTCATCGCCATCCGTGCTCACAAGATGAAGCAGTTCTGGAAAGCATCCGCCGTGGCTGTTGCCGGCGGACTGATCGGTGTGCTCATCAACGCCTCCAACCTTTACCACACTT
>ERZ779949.187-NODE-187-length-12856-cov-2.58855_pt1 | contig 12856 bp, 10 predicted proteins | sample MGYA00511540_ERZ779949 | MGnify/ENA primary metagenome ERZ779949 (study PRJEB29588, sample SAMEA2149539) | human gut metagenome | biome: human gut; feature: human-associated habitat; material: faeces | place: Denmark | collected 2008/2010 ...
TTCAACAGACGGATGATAAAGACACAAGAGGCCGAAGAGTTTTTGGTCGTGTCAAGAATATTTCTTATTTTTAGATCACGTTGAAGCTGTGCGGATGTGCACGGCTTCAGTGTCATCCCAGACTTGTCGTTCGATCTGCAAGGATATGATGTCCTTTTCGGGCCCAAGCTAAACAATCCCCCATATTCATCGGGTGAACCTAAATAACATTACTGCACATGAATAATTAAAGGCAGGATTCAGAAATTATCTCACAGACCAAATGTCTTGGATCAATTACGAAATGAAAATTAGAAAAATGGAAAAACGCGCCGTGTCTTATGCCTCAAATAAAATTCTTATCATACAAGTAGTAATACATCGTCTTTCGCATTTCGATGGTAAGGAATGTTGGATAAATGGTCATAAGAAATTTTACGTAAATAGAAATATTCTAATCTACCATGTCTCCATCACGAACAGGACATAATTGTCGAAATGCGAGAACTGCCAATATTTGAATTAAAAATCATCAGAAGAAAATCCTGAAAGATCTATTCCATTACTTCTATGTTCCTAGAATATACTATTATTCCCATAATTAATGACATCAGGTGTTCCATCTATCCGATATGGAACACCTGACACCAACGAATATATTATTTGACGGTAATATGCCAACAGCCTTGCTTCACTTCGTATTTCACACAACACCTGCCACGTTCACGAAAATCACGCAATACTTCAGCCAGCACCCATTTCAGGGTATCGTTCTGAACCTCGCGTCGCCGCTCCCCTGGTGCCTGTACCGTCTTATAACGGTTATAGCACACATCAAACGTTGTACCGTAAAGATGGCAAGAATTCTCCGTAGCATTACTGTTGTGTCCCCTCAACGCTTGCACATCAGCTTTCGAACGCGTCACGCTCGTTACGATAATCTTATGAAGAGGGATCTGCTTGATAGCCAGAGAATCATAGAATGAACGACCGATATCCTGTAAAAGTACGGAAGCACGGGGTACCAGATAAGGAACCGAATGATTCAGTTTGTCGACATAGAAATAAGGATTACTGCCAACATATACAAGTTCTGACTTTCGTCTTTCTGCATCCGCCCGGTCAATGACAGGCTCCACTCCCCATCGCTTCGCTTCAACAAGCTGCACATCGTTCTGATCAGGAAAGGCATCGGCATAACTGGGAACAGAAATAATGCGATGTTTCACAGGATTTCCGCCAGCATCAAAAAATCGAGACCGCTCTCCCGGCTTTAATGCAAAGTCTTGACGCTCTACTGCTGTATGTATGTCCTTATCTAAAGAGTCTGCCTCATTCTCCTTATCGTTTTCTGCAATTTGAGATTTCGCAGAAAGGCTTTTATCCGCGACTCCTGGAAACACACAACGAACAAGAGCCAATAACAATGTTACGGCCAGAAAGCCATGAATATATCTTTTTTTTGTTATCTTAATTTTCTTCATTCCTATCCATCAGCCTTGTATGATTGCGGCAAATTATCCGTCAACGGTTTTTATACATGCTATCATAGTACTTCTGATAGTCACCAGAAGTGATCCGATCCATCCATTCCTGATTATCCAGATACCAACGGACGGTCTTCTCTATACCCTCTTCAAATTGGAGCGAAGGCTCCCAGCCGAGCTCTTTCTGAAGTTTCGTACTGTCAATGGCATAACGGAGATCATGACCGGGACGGTCTGTAACATAGGTGATCAAGTGATCACTATAACCCTCCGGATGACCGAGCAAACGATCCACTGTCTTAATGAGTACTTTAATCAAGTCGATATTCTTCCATTCGTTAAAGCCTCCGATATTGTAAGTGTCACCGTCCTTGCCTTCGTGGAAAATAAGATCAATGGCACGCGCATGATCAACCACATAAAGCCAGTCGCGCACATTCTCACCCTTGCCATAGACTGGCAATGGCTTACCATGACGAATATTATTAATAAAGAGAGGTATAAGCTTCTCCGGGAACTGATAGGGACCATAATTATTTGAGCAGTTAGTCACAATAGTCGGCATGCCGTAGGTATCGTGAAAAGCACGCACGAAATGGTCGCTGCTTGCCTTCGAGGCACTATAGGGGCTATGAGGCTGATATTTTGATGTCTCATAAAAGAATGTGTCTCCGTATGCCAGATGATGTGTTTCCGAGGATGCCGTTGTTGTATAGGGTGGACGGATTCCCTCGGGATGGCTTAACTGCAAGGCTCCATACACCTCGTCTGTAGAAATATGATAAAAGCGTTTCCCTGTCCATTTCTCCGGCAACGATTCCCAATAGAGCTTAGCAGCCTGAAGCATACTTAATGTGCCGAGGACATTTGTCTTGGCAAAGGTGAACGGGTCTTTGATAGAACGGTCCACATGACTTTCTGCCGCGAGATGGATGATACCATCAACATGCTCCCGCTGCATCAGAGCATAAATCGTGTCAAAATCACAGATGTCAGCCTTTATGAAAGTGTAGTTAGGCTTATCTTCCACATCCTTCAAATTCTCAAGATTGCCGGCATAAGTCAGTTTGTCGAGACAGATGATGTGATAATCCGGATACTTATTGACGAAAAGGCGGACAACATGATTGCCGATAAATCCGGCTCCGCCTGTAATGATAAGGGTGCGTTTGTATGACATAATATTTATCCTTCTATAGGTGTGATTGCTTTGATCTGACGAGCCAAACGACGCGATATGGGATGATGCTTCAACGCCTGAAACATGGCATAGCGATGGATGTCAGTACCTCGATAGCTGTAATAGCCTTCCTTAATAAAGCGTTCAGCTTTCGCTTTAGCCTGACGTCCGTAATATCCTAAGGGAGAGGCTAGATTGAGCTGGAAGCGAACATGCATATCAAGCAACTGCTTATAATCTTTCTCTTCCATATAAATATATCGCTCAGGATGAGCAAGAATGACATGATAGCCTGCAGACTGTATGCGTCCGATAAGACCGAAAAGGTCCATAGGTGGATTATAATAGGAAGTTTCGACAAGAAGCATATCTTCCTTTTCGCCAATAGTCAACAAGTCACGTGTCTTCAAACGCTCCTCAAATAATGAATCAAGCATATTTTCTGCGGCAAGATGCAATGACACTGATCCCTTATAAGCTGTCTGCAATTCTGCAAAACGGGAACGTAATTTCTCTGGCGTGTTGGGAATGTCTTCCATTATATGAGGAGTAAGCCAAACTTCCTTTACACCCATTTCTTCATATTTATTCAAGATTGCCAGTGACTCATCCATTGTCTTCACGCCATCGTCCACCCCCGGAAGGATGTGGCTATGCCAATCAGTGTAGCCGGAATATAGTCCAGCCTCATAGAGGGTTGTTGAAAATAAATGCATAATGGTCTTATTTTTAAGAAGGGTGCATCAGAAACAGCCTTACCGGCAGTTCTAACACACCCTTTTATTAATATCGTACTAAGCGGTTGTCAATTTATTTATTGTCCGCTCCATTTCCATAATAAGAATTAGATCCATAGCCATAATGATAGCCGTATCGATAGCCATAGTGCGAACCAACACTCACCGTACCATTGAGTACAAGAGACATATTCTTGAATCTCTTCTCTGTGTACAAATTCTCGAGCTCGGGCAACATACTACGTTCTAACAAGCCTGCACGAACAACGAATACAGTCCGATCGGCCCATTTCTCGATAATCTGCGTATCGGCTACGATCTCGATAGGAGGACAGTCGATAAGGACATAATCGTATTCCGCGCGGAAGCGCTTGATCAACTCCGGGAATCGTCCACCTTCCACAAGCTCTGTCGGATTGGGAGGAATATGTCCAATAGGCAATACCTTCAGATTGGCTTGTCCCTGATAATTGTAGATATACTGGTCAATGTCATCTGTTTTTCCTGCCAGGAAATCGCACAAGCCATGATGGAACGTACCAAACATATGAGAGGTAGAACCATGGCGCAAATCACCATCGATCAGCAATACCTTCTTATTCTTAATAGCCAAACTAATGGCAAGGTTACCTGAGATAAACGACTTTCCTGAGCCAGGATTGAACGACGTCACTATTATAACCTGAGAATGATCGCCCTTTCCTATCATAAACTCAAGATTCGTACGGAATACACGGAAGGCCTCGTTGACGATATCGCGATTTCCCTCTGCTACAACCAAAGGACTACTCAGCTTAGGCTTCTTCCACAATTTACCGCCACGCTCGGGCTGACATTCTGGTATTTCTCCAGCAAATGGAATAGAGATTCTCTCCAAATCCTTACGTCCACGCAACTTAGTATTTGTCGACTCTTTAAGGAAAAGAATTCCGCCAGGAACAATCAGACCAATGGCGAATGCCAGAAGATAGATACGTCTCTTCACCGGTGAAGTGGGCTTATCGTCACCCATCGGTGGCGTGATGATACGGGTGTTATAAGCTGTAAATGCTTTAGACAATTCGTTTTCCTCACGTTTTTGCAGAAGGAACACATATAGTTGTTCCTTCACTTTCTGCTGTCGTTCTACACTTAACAGATACTTTGCCTGAGTAGGCGATGCTGCCATCTTAGCATTATTCGTCGACTCTTGCGATCCATAAGCACCTATCTGATTGTCAAGTGAACGAATAGAATTCTCTACAGAGGTAATGATAGAAGAACGCTGTAAACGTAAGCTTTGCTCAAGATCCTTTACCAAGGGGTTAGCTTCACTACTATTAGCCAAAAGCTGATTTCTCTCAATAAGGTCTTTGTTATAAGACTCTATCTGCTGCTCAATATTCTGATCTGTCAATCCGAAATTAGCTGGCAACACATGATTACGCTGTTTTGGATTGGTGATATAGCTAAGTACATACTGCGCCATTGCACGCTGTGTGTTCAGATCGAGCAGTTTTGCATTGGCGGCTGTACTCTGATCAAGATAGCTTGTAGCAACAGCATCAACATCCGTTATTAAGTTCTTACTTTTAAATGAAGATATGCTATTATCTACATTACCCAATTCCAATTCTATCTTTTTCAATCTGTCATCAATGAAGGCTGAAGTAGCGACAGCTACCTGGTTTTTATCCCTCACCCATCGATCCTTATACACTGCAATGATCGTGTTAAGGATGTCCTCCGAGCGCTGGATGTTCACATCCTGCATCTCCAAATTAATTACCGAAGCCTTATTGTCAGCCAATGACACACTAAGCCCTTTCTGATAATAGCTCATAGCCGACATCATCGGGATATGAGTAACATAGAGATTAGCATACAGACCACCGGGCCAACTATTATAATAATGTGAAGGCTTGATCGTCACGCGACCTATCGGTGTATGCACTGTCTGATTAAGTTTTGCTGTAACATCCTCACCGTCAAGTTCTTCATTATTACGGATAAACTTAGAAAGCACAAAGCGAGTACCTTCCATTTTTACCGTAAATTTGACAACATCCTCATCTTGCACATCCGGCATAGACACCGTATAAGGCATGTTCTGGCCATAAAGCACACCCTTGTAAAACGTACTATCAGTAAGATAGCTGACATTCAATCCGAGGCGCTTCACTACCTCAAGCATAATAGATGGCGATTGCAGAGCAATAAGCTCATTATTCACATAATTACTATTAGTGCTGATACCACCACTACTGGCAGATGAAAAGATATCGTCAATAGACACAGAACGGGAATCATCGGAATTAGAGATGACTACCGATTCGGTACGTGTATAAACAGGAGGTGTACGAAGAATGTAAGCGATGGCTACACCAAACGCTATAATAAGGGCGATGGCAAACCACCACCATTTTCTCAAACAGAGATAAAGGAAGTCGGTGATCACTACTGAATCATCCGACTGCTGATTCTGTTGAGGTTGCTGTGACTGTATCTGATTATTTGGCATAATTGAGAATAACTTCTATAAGTTAACGGATTAATACAAGAATTGACGTCAACAGTGAAGCAAGCGAAATCCAGAAGGACGTAGAACGGACCGTATTACCATTTACCGTCGTCTGGCGCTGCTTGTACTTATTAGGCTTAACATAAATGATATCATTCTGCTGTAAATAATACACTGGCGAACTGGTAATACTCTGATTATCTGTCATATTAACAGAATACACATGCTGTACGCCATTCTCCTGACGCATCACAAGTATCGTATCACGAACGCCCTGGATTGTCAGATCACCAGCCTTACCTATAGCTTCCAACAATGTCGGATTATCTTTATCTATTGTATAATATCCGGGCTTGCTCACCTCTCCAAGAACTGAAAAGCCGAGATTAAGATAATCGACACTCACTACCGGTTCTTTCACCAATTGCTTTTCTACAAGCAGATCCTTTATTTTCTGCTCTAATTCAGAACGGGACAAACCACTTACATGAACTGTTCCCACGATAGGGAAGTCGATATTTCCCGCCTCGTCAATCGTATAGCCAAGCTGTGTACGTGTACCGCTAGAATAGGTCTGACCATACTGAAGATTAAAGATACGGTTCATCTGCTCATCACGAGTAGTTACATTGATAGACAATTTGTCGCCTGGACGTAATTTGATAGTGGAATAGGTTTTGTTGATCTCCATTGATGTTCCCGGTTTCAAATCCTGGAAATAGACGACATCCTTTGTCGGAGCGCAAGCATTGACAACCGACAACACAACAGCGGCAACAGCTGCCGATATGCCGATGCGAAAATGCTGCATAAAAGATCTCTTATTCATTCTATAATTATTAATTAGTCTCTGACAATCAGAGAATTACAAATTATTTTCTTTAACCGCTGGATAACCAGCCATTTATCGCTCGCAAAATTACAAAAAAAAGACTATTGCTCAAAATTAAACTCACAAAATTTATATAATTCTCTCATATTTCACGAATACCCATTTGGGAAATTTATGCGTTCTACAAGAGTCCTTAATATTAAGGGCGACATAAGAGTTTCCGACATTTCTTTCAAATAAAACGCACTGATATTTATTAAGATCGAATTGGCATTTTTACATTCGATTTTCTATCAAATATAACAATAATCACTCATTAATCTTAAACTTTTGATTTTCCATCAGATCGCGTTATTTTATTGGCTCGTCTAACGCTTTCCTTCTCTTTTCAGTACCTTCATCACATTATTTCAACGCAGTCAGCGTCTCCTTTGAAAAGTAGCAGGCCAAGCGCCTGGCAACATATAAAATTCTTCGAAACTCTAATAACTGACAATTGTAGAAATTAAACAACCCTTTTAACAAAAAAGATTATGGCCACAAAAAGAATTACGACATAGCACTTTCATACTTTCATACTCATTAACACAGCGAAATTTTCCATCTCATTATTTCTTTCTTTAGCTAGAATTTTGTAAATTTGCAGCGTTATACGTATAAACAGCATATAATTTTGATAGAGAAACATATCGTACTCGAGGATATCGACCCCGTGGTGTTTTACGGAGTGAACAATTGTCACCTGCAGATGCTCAAATCACTCTTTCCCAAGTTGCGCATTGTAGCACGCGACAATGTGATTCGTGTGTTAGGTGACGAGGAGGACATGGCCCGCATTGAAAAAGACATAGAAGCCATACGGGCCCACGTAGAAAAATACAACACGCTCGAAGATGAAGACATCCTCGACCTTGTGAAAGGACGGAAGACAAAGGCCGATGCCATAAAGGACGTGCTCGTTTATTCTATATCCGGAAGACCTATCAAGAGTCGGTCGGAGAACCAGCAACGCATGATAGACGCATTCCAAAAGAATGACATGATCTTCGCCGTCGGACCGGCCGGTACAGGAAAGACCTATCTCGGCATAGCGCTGGCCGTCCGGGCACTGAAAGACAAGCAAGTAAAACGCATCATTCTTTCACGCCCAGCTGTAGAAGCCGGTGAGAAACTAGGATTTCTGCCCGGTGACATGAAGGAAAAAATAGATCCGTATCTTCAACCTCTATACGATGCTCTCCAAGACATGATCCCTGCCAATCGTCTGCAGGACATGATAGAGAAGCAAATCATACAAATTGCGCCATTGGCTTTCATGCGAGGCCGCACACTTAGCGATGCTGTTGTGATACTCGATGAAGCGCAAAACACGACTACCGCCCAACTTAAAATGTTTCTGACTCGTATGGGATGGAATACAAAAATGATCATTACAGGTGACATGACCCAGATCGATCTCCCCCACGAAACAAAAAGCGGACTTAAAGAGGCTTTGAGAATCTTAAAGGACATAGAAGGTATCTCTATCATCGAACTCGGACAGAAGGATATCGTGCGCCATAAACTTGTAACGCGCATTGTAGAGGCCTACGAGCAAGAGGAAAAACTCAGAAAGCAATCATTCAATAATAAACCATTTAATAAGGAGACCCGAGAGGACGCGCCCACTGACGCGGAAACCACGGGAAAGCAATTATGAAAGCATTAACAAGTACTGATTTCCATTTTGCCGGACAAAAGAGTGTGTATCATGGCAAAGTACGCGACGTGTATGACATCAACGACGATTTGATGGTAATGGTCGCTACAGACCGCATCTCAGCTTTTGATGTAGTATTGCCTAAGGGTATTCCTTTCAAGGGACAAGTGCTCAACCAGATCGCAGCTAAATTCCTCGATCTGACAAGTGACATCTGTCCGAACTGGAAACTTGCCACTCCCGACCCCATGGTAACAGTAGGTCTGAAGTGTGAGGGATTCCGTGTGGAGATGATCATCCGTTCTATCCTCACTGGTTCTGCATGGCGTGCCTACAAAGACGGTTGCCGTGAACTCTGCGGTGTAAAACTTCCTGAGGGCATGAAAGAAAACCAGCGTTTCCCAGAGCCCATCATCACTCCGACAACAAAGGCTGATGAAGGTCATGACATGAACATCTCAAAGGAAGAGATCATTAGCCAGGGTATCGTATCTGCGGAAGACTATGCCGTTATGGAAGATTACACCCGTAAGCTCTTCGCACGTGGTCAGGAAGTAGCTGCCAAGCAAGGTCTAATCCTCGTCGATACCAAATACGAGTTCGGTAAACGCGATGGCAAGGTCTACCTCATCGATGAGATCCACACACCTGACTCCAGCCGTTACTTCTATGCTGATGGCTATGAAGAGAAGTTCGAGAAAGGTGAGCCCCAGCGCCAGCTCTCTAAAGAGTTTGTACGTCAATGGCTCATCGAGCACAACTTCATGAACGAGCCTGGACAGGTAATGCCCGAAATCACCGACGAATATGCAGAAAGTGTTTCTGAACGCTACATCGAGCTTTATGAGCATATCACCGGTGAGAAGTTCAACAAGGCCACAGAAGAGGGCGATATCGCAGCACGCATCGAAAAGAACGTAACCGAGTGGCTTGCCGCCCGTAAATAATGTATAAGCAAGAAACGATACGTCCTTATAGGGACGAAGGGGACAAGGGGGAGCAAGTAGAAGAAATGTTCGACCGCATTGCTCCCACTTATGACACTCTCAACCATCGTCTCTCTTGGAACATCGACAAGGGATGGAGACGCAAGGCCATCAAACGGCTGGCGCCCTACCATCCCCAGACGATGCTCGACATTGCTACGGGTACAGGCGATTTTGCACTACTTGCTGCCCGTATGCTTCATCCCCATACGCTTATCGGAGCTGATTTATCGGAGGGGATGATGAAAATCGGTGAGGAGAAAGTGAAGGCTGCCGGTCTGTCTGACACGATCTCTTTTGCCAAAGAAGACTGTATGCAGCTCAGCTTTGACGACAACAGCTTTGACGCTGTGACGGCCGCCTTCGGCATCCGCAACTTTCAAGACTTGGACAAAGGTTTGAAAGAAATCTGCAGAGTGCTGAAACCTGGCGGACATCTGAGCATTGTGGAACTTACTACCCCAGTAACATTCCCGATGCGACAGCTCTTCCACCTCTATTCGCATACCTTCCTTCCCCTCTATGGACGACTCATTTCTAAGGATCGTAGTGCCTATAGCTATCTGACAAAGACCATTGAGGCCTTCCCACAGGGTGAGCGTATGATGGAGATATTCAAGAAGGCAGGATTTAAAAAGTGCAGCTTCAAACGTCTGACGTTTGGCATCTGTACTATGTATTTCGCTGAGAAATAAAAAAGAAAAACATGATGGAAAAGTATGGCTTGATAGGTTATCCTTTGGGGCATTCCTTCTCAATCAACTATTTCAATGAAAAGTTCCAAGACGAAAAGATCGACGCCACTTATGAGAACTTTGAAATACCCTCGATAGACCAGCTGCCCGTAATCCTTAACACACATCCAGAACTGTGTGGTCTGAATGTTACAATCCCTTACAAAGAGAAAGTAATCACCTATCTCGACGAGCTCAGTCCGGCAGCCCGTGCTATTGGAGCCGTGAATGTCATCCGTGTCATTCACAAAGGCAAAAAAATAGAACTAAAAGGATACAATAGTGATGTGATAGGTTTTACCGAAAGTATAGAACCTCTCTTGGAGAAATATCATGAACGGGCATTGATTCTCGGTACCGGCGGAGCCTCGAAAGCTATCGAATATGGCTTGCGCCAACTCGGTTTGGAAACTGTCAAGGTAAGCCGCACTGCGCGTCCTGGGGTTGTGACCTATGATGATATTACACCGGCTACAATGAAGAAATATAATGTCATCGTTAATTGTACACCCGTCGGCATGTATCCTCATGCTGATGAATGTCCGAAATTGCCCTACGAAGCCATGGATAGTCATACTCTTCTCTATGATCTCATCTACAACCCCGATGAGACTCTCTTTATGAAACGAGGACGTGAACAGGGAGCCACTGTGAAGAATGGTTTGGAGATGTTACTTCTTCAAGCTTTCGCATCCTGGGAGTTCTGGCACGGAAAAGAACAATAGAAAAATCTTCAATAATGAACAATAGATATATGATGCGCGGTGTTAGCGCCGCAAAGGAAGATGTACACGCAGCTATAGAGCACATCGATAAAGGTATCTTCCCACAAGCTTTTTGCAAGATCATTCCTGATATTCTGGGAGGAGATCCTGAGTATTGCAACATCATGCACGCCGACGGCGCAGGCACAAAATCATCATTGGCCTACCTCTATTGGAAAGAGACCGGCGACCTGAGTGTCTGGAAGGGCATTGCCCAGGATGCTGTGGTAATGAACACTGACGACTTGCTTTGCGTAGGTGCCACAGACAACATCCTTGTATCCAGCACCATCGGCCGCAACAAGATGCTCATCCCCGGCGAGGTGATCTCTGCTATCATCAACGGCACCGACCAACTGCTGGCCGAAATGCGTGAGATGGGAATCGGTATCTGGCCTACTGGAGGTGAGACTGCTGATGTGGGCGATCTCGTCCGCACAATCATTGTCGACTCTACCGTCACTTGCCGCATGAAACGTAGCGATGTAATCAACAATGCCAATATCCGACCGGGTGACGTGATCATCGGACTTTCTTCTACCGGTCAGGCAACTTATGAGCATCAATACAACGGAGGTATGGGCAGCAACGGTCTGACCTCAGCCCGCCATGATGTATTTGCCAAATATCTGGCAAAAAAGTATCCGGAAAGCTACGACCATGCCGTACCAGAGGAGCTAGTGTACAGCGGCAAATATCAACTGACCGATTCTGTAGAAGGCGCTCCCATCAATGCCGGCCAACTCGTTCTCTCTCCAACCCGTACTTATGCTCCCGTGATCAAAAAGATGCTTGACGAGATGCGACCTAAAATCCATGGTATGGTACACTGCACAGGTGGTGCACAGACAAAGGTTCTGCATTTCGTTGGTGACGATTGTCACGTTATAAAGAACAACATGTTCCCCATTCCTCCCCTCTTCAAGGCCATTCACGACTGCTCCGGCACTGACTGGAAGGAAATGTATCAGGTATTCAACATGGGTCACCGCATGGAAATCTACGTATCACCGGAAGATGCAGACAAGGTGATAGAGATCTCCAAGTCTTTCAATATCGATGCCCAGCAAATCGGATATATTGAAAAAGGAAAGAAGAGCCTCACCATCGAGAGTGAAATGGGTACCTTCGCCTATGAAGTATGACGGCGGATGGCGAAATACGCCCACGCTGCCTATAAACAGATAACTCCGAATGCCGGATAAACATAGAACATTATGTCTGAAGAAAACAACAGCATATTACAGAAACTAGAAGGTCTGGAAAGCCGCTACGAAGAAGTATCAACCCTTATCACAGACCCAAGTGTTATCGCAGATCAATCCCGCTACGTCAAGCTCACGAAAGAATATAAGGACCTAGGAGACATTATGTTGGCTCGCAAGCGCTATATTGATTGTCTCAATGCCATTAAAGAGTCCAAGGACATTCTTGTTAACGAGAGCGACACTGACATGAAAGAGATGGCACGCGAGGAACTTTCTGAAAACGAGGCACGTCTTCCGAAATTAGAAGAGGAGATCAAGATAGCCCTCGTACCCAAAGATCCGGAAGATGCTAAAAATGTACAGATGGAGATCCGAGCTGGTGCAGGAGGCGATGAAGCGGCTCTCTTTGCCGGCGACCTTTTCAATATGTATAAGAAGTTTTGCGACTCCAAAGGTTGGACGGTGAGCGTCACGGCAGTGTCTGAAGGCGCTGTCGGTGGCTACAAGGAGATCGACTTTGCTGTCAGTGGCGACAATGTCTATGGTACGCTTAAATATGAAAGTGGCGTTCATCGTGTACAGCGCGTTCCTGCTACCGAAACCCAAGGCCGCATGCACACTTCCGCTGCTACCGTTGCCGTATTGCCCGAAGCCGACAAATTTGAAGTAAACATCAATGAGGGAGATATCAAGTGGGATACCTTCCGTTCAAGTGGCGCCGGCGGACAGAACGTCAACAAGGTGGAATCG
>ERZ779949.193-NODE-193-length-12563-cov-2.31684_pt1 | contig 12563 bp, 7 predicted proteins | sample MGYA00511540_ERZ779949 | MGnify/ENA primary metagenome ERZ779949 (study PRJEB29588, sample SAMEA2149539) | human gut metagenome | biome: human gut; feature: human-associated habitat; material: faeces | place: Denmark | collected 2008/2010 ...
CCTACACGTCTGTCGCCAATATCTCGTCGGCCTAAACTGACAGACCTTAACGATGCTATTACATTCAGTGATATTGCTGAACAACTGAATGCCCTGAATTTATCTATTTATACACCTTCATTGTTTATCTTTGAAAGTGCAAAAGATAATTATGGAATTGATTTCCAGGGAGAAGGATTGACTATAGATGGACGTGAAAAAGGTATCCGGAAATTGATGGCTATTAACCTGCTGAAGCGTTTGGAAAGTAGTGTCAATTCTTTCCGTTTGACTTTGATCCGGATACACGATTTTATTAAGGATTCCATTACGGCCATTGATAAGTTTGAAGAAAGTGGCGCGGGAACAATCGATGTTACAGATTTTACGGAAGATTTTGATAATGAAGATATGGAAAACGATCCGTTTGTTGGTCGTAAATCAAAAATCAATCTCCGTGACATGGATTATGTGAGCTGGCGGCGTGACCTGAAAGCTGATTTGGAAGTGCTGGAATTGTTGATTCTCATGCTAAAGGATATCACACCGAAGCATGACACCAAATTGCAACAGTTAGTGGCCGACCTGAAACATAAGTTTGAGCATCCTATCAACGGGAGCAACAAGAAAGTGCTGATATTTACGGCCTTTGCCGATACAGCCAATTATCTGTATGAACAGTTGTCTGGCAAGATATTGAGCGATTGCGGACTCTATACGGCTTTGATTACCGGTAGTACAGAAGGTAAAACTACATTGCCTAAACTGAAGTGTACGTTTAATAATATATTGACGTATTTTTCTCCGTTATCAAAGGACCGGGAAAGTATTCATCCGAACGATACCCGCGAGATTGATGTGCTGATTGCCACGGATTGTATCAGTGAGGGGCAAAACTTACAAGACTGTGACTATCTGATTAATTACGATATACATTGGAATCCGGTACGTATCATTCAGCGTTTCGGTCGTATAGACCGTATCGGGAGTAAAAACGAAGTGATCCAGTTGGTGAACTACTGGCCAGATATGGAATTGGACGACTATATCAAACTGAAAGGTCGTGTAGAAAGCCGAATGAAGGCTACCGTTATCACCAGTACCGGCGATGATAACCTTTTGTCAAATGACGAAAAGGGTGATTTGGAATACCGCCGTAATCAGTTGAAGAAACTACAGAATGAAGTGGTTGATATTGAAGATATGGATACGGGAGTGAACATTGTAGACTTAGGGCTGAATGAGTTCCGTCTGGATTTGCTGGCAAACTTAAAGGAGCATCCCAACATGGACTTGACTCCCTTTGGAATGTGTGCGGTGGTGAGTGCTTCCGACTTGGTAGAGCCGGGCGTAATGTATGTGCTGAAAAATAAGAACAACGGTGTCAACATCGATCATTCCAATTTGCTTCATCCGTTTTATATGGTTTATCTTTCACATACCGGGAAAGTAAGTTGTGACCATTTGTCACCAAAAAAGTTATTGGATAAGATGCGTTATGCTTGTAAAGACAAAACGGTACCTGACAAGGCGCTTTGTAAGCAGTTCAACAAAGAAACTCGTGATGGGAAGAATATGCGGCATTACAGTGACCTGTTGCAATCGGCCATAGAAAGTATTATCACAGTGAAAGAAGAGAGTGATATTGATAGTCTGTTCTCTGTAGGTGAAACAAGTGCGCTCACTTACAATATTAAAGGACTGGATGATTTTGAATTGATTTGTTTTTTAGTGATAAAGTAATTATGAGTATATCAAATATTGAAATAGGAACGTTTCTTAATTTTTTCAATAGAGGTGGATATGTATTAGATTTCTCTACAGTAGATTTTGATACTTTTACTCACGAAAGTATAGGTGTACCTCTTTGTGAAACATATAAAATGTCAAAAGGAAAATCATTAGTAGCATATGTAAAACAAGCATCACAGCAAGATATAATAAAGCTATTTAATGATTTGATAACATATTATGAATCATCTCCTCAAAAAGAAAACGACGAACAATATCATAAAGCATATGCAGAAGGATATAAAAAATGTCGTTCAATTCTTGATAGAATAAACACAAGTACGATAGCAGATGTGGAATCTGTAAAACTTAAAGAGGTTTTTAATAGTGACTATATTTCTTCTCAAATAGACCTAATGGTAAAAATGAAAGATGAGAATCCGACAGAAGCTATAGGTAAAGCAAAAGAACTTATTGAAAGTTGTTGTAAAACTATATTGGAAAAAGAGGGGTGTAGTATTGATAAGAATTGGGATATGACACGATTAGTGGATGAAACTTTTAAGTTGTTTGGTATTATGCCCAAAGAAATCTCTGATGATATTAAAGGTGCTAAATCCATTAAACAAGTTTTAGGGAATTTAAAAGCCATATCACAAGGTATATCTGAATTAAGAAACCTATATGGCAGTGGTCATGGCAAATCAAGTTCTTTTACAGGACTTGAGCCAAGGCATGCAAGTCTTGCGGTTGGAAGCAGTGTGACATTAGTAAGATTTTTATGGGATTCCTATGAACGTTACAAGCTGATTAACGACAAAGGATAATGGATAATATATTGAATTTTCCATCCACGACAATAGTCAATAAGCCAGTACCTAAAAATGCGTTTTATGGAAGAAGTAATGATTCTTCCTTACGTGAATTTTTGACGCGGGAGTTTGAAGGAATTATTTGGTTGTACAAACTAGCACCTGCTACACTCAATGTAGAGGATGGAGAACATGTGCATGAGATAGATGTGTTCTATTGTAAAATGAAAGAAGACAAGTATAGTCTGAAGCCTTTCTGTGCAATGGATGAACTATTGCCCCGTCATACACTTTTTGTGATTGAGTACGGAGGAAAATTTGATTTGCTGATGCATCACAAAGAAATGGCACTTGTGAAAGGTACACAGCAATGGAGGTGTGGAGTTAGCGAATTGAAACAAGATATTCAACTAAATGAGAATCTGTTACGCATACAAGGGCAGTCGATGGATGCGGTATATAATGGATTGCTTAGTCAAGTTTCAGGCCTATCAATTTCTGCAGAAAGAGGATATAAAGAACAAGCTGAATTGCGGAAGCAGATAGAAAATTTGCAGAAACAGGTTCTTACTTTGCAAAAAAGAATAAAGGCCGAAAAACAGTTTAACCGACAAATAGAATTAAATACTGAAGTTCGCCGGCATAGGAAAGAGATAGCATTATTAACAGATAAATTAAATAAGAAAAATATATAATCATGAAACCCAATAAATTAGAATTGAGTTCAGTGGATGGTACGAAGCTGAATCTGGAAGCGCTTTACCAGATAGCTCCTTCTTGCTTTACCGAAGTAAAGGACGAAAAGACAGGCGAATTGCGCCATGTGGTCAACTTCACGACGTTACGTCAATTACTGGGTGATGATGCGGTGGAAGATGCAGAGGAAATGTATCAATTCACCTGGCCGGGCAAACAGGAAGCTCGCCGGGAAGCTGCACGCTCTACTACAAAAACTTTGCGTCCGGTGGTAGAGGATAGTGTAGATTGGGATCATACGCAGAATCTCTATATTGAAGGGGATAATCTGGAAGTATTGAAATTACTCCAGAAATCATATATGGGTAAGGTGAAGATGATTTATATTGATCCACCGTATAATACGGGTAATGACTTCGTGTATGACGATGATTTTGCAGTTTCACAAGATGATTATGATTTGTTTGCTGGAGATGTGGATGAGTTAGGAAACCGTTATCGAAAGAATACAGAAACCAATGGACGTTTTCATTCGGACTGGTGTTCGATGATGTATTCTCGTTTAATGGTAGCTCGTTCTTTGTTGACTGAGGATGGGGTGATTTTTATTTCTATTGATGACAATGAAGTTGAAAATCTTAAAAAGATATGTTCAGAAATTATGGGTGAACATAATTTTGTAAGTCAAATTATTTGGAAAAAGAGAAGTACACCACCAAATGATAAAGTGATTGGAGCTGCACATGAATATATTTTATGTTATTCTAAAAATAATCTATTAGTAAAGTTAAATTTAAGAGAGAGAACAGATGAACAATTACAAAGGTATCAGAATCCAGATAATCATCCAAAAGGTCCTTGGACACCAGGTGATTTAGGAGCAAATGTTAAAGGTGGACGATATGTTGCTTCATTATATTTTCCAATAATAAATCCTAATACAGGGGAATCTCACTATCCGCCACAAAATGGTAATTGGAGATTTAATCAACAAACGATACAAAAGCTTTTAGAAAATAATGAAATATATTTTGGCGTAGATGGAAAAGGTAGACCAAAATTGAAACGATTCTTGAGTGATGTGAAAAATGGAATAACATATACATCTATATGGGATTTTCTTCCATTTAACACTCAAGGATCAAAAGAAATGACAAATCTTTTAGGTAATATATCTATTTTTGATAATCCAAAGCCAGTGGATTTAATAAAAGAATTGATAAAGCTTGGCAGTATGCCTAAAGATATCGTTCTTGATTTCTTCAGTGGTTCATCTACGACAGCTCATGCCGTAATGCAACTAAACTCAGAAGATGAAGGAAATCGTAAATATATAATGGTTCAACTTCCTGAAGAAACTCCAGAAGATAGCGAGGCGCGTAAAGCCGGTTATAACACAATTCCTGAAATAGCCAAAGAACGTATCCGACGTGCCGGAAAGAAAATCAAGGAAGAATCTCCATTGACAACCCAAAACCTTGATACTGGTTTCCGCGTTTTCCGTTTGGCGGACAGTAATTTTGAAGAAGTAAAAAAAACTCCGGCTGAATATGACCAGTCTCAGCTTGATCTTTTCCTCAATAATGTGAAGGATGATCGTACAGACCTTGACCTGCTGTTTGGCGCCATGCTCAGTTGGGGTGTACAGCTTTCATTACCCATGAGCAGTGAAGAGGTAGATGGCAAGATGATTTATACCGTCAATGAAGGCGATCTGGTAGCTTGTTTTGCCGAGAATATTACGGAAAATATTGTAAAGGCGATGGCGGAAAAGCAACCGCTTCGTGTTTTGTTCCGTGACAGTTGTTTTGCTCGTGATGATGCAAAAATTAATGTGTTCGAAACTTTTAAACAGTTGCTTGACTGGAGCGAGGAAGAAGCAATGAAGAATATTAAGGTGATCTAATGCGATGAGGTATGGAAGAAAAAAAGATCATTATTTACACGTCAAGCGATGGACGAACAAAAATAGACGTCAGGCTAGAAGATGAAACCTTGTGGCTTACACAGCAACAAATAGCTGAACTATATCAGACGTCGAGAACCAATGTAGTGGAACACATCAAGCATATCTACGAAGAGCAGGAACTTGAAGAAAATTCAACCTGTCGGAATTTCCGACAGGTTCGCATCGAAGGTTCCAGACAGGTAGAGCGAGAGATGCCATTTTATAATCTGGACATGATTATCTCATTGGGCTACAGAATAAAATCGCGTATAGCTACCCATTTCCGCCAGTGGGCTACCCAGCGGTTGAAAGAATACATGATTAAAGGTTTTACGCTAGATGATGACCGTTTGAAAAAGCTAGGTGGAGGTAGTTACTGGAAGGAGCTTCTGGAACGTATCAGAGATATTCGTGCCACGGAAAAGGTATTTTATCGTCAGGTGTTGGAAATATATGCAACAAGTATCGACTATGATCCCAAAGCTTCTGTATCACAGGAATTCTTCAAGAAAGTACAGAATAAGATACACTATGCCATTCACGGACATACTGCAGCTGAACTTATTGTGGAGCGTGCTGATGCTGAAAAAGACTTCATGGGTTTGTTGACATTTAAGGGTAGTCAGCCTACATTGGTAGAAGCAAAAACAGCCAAAAATTATTTGGATGAAAAGGAGTTGCGCGCAATGGGGCAATTGGTTTCCGGATATTTGGATTTTGCAGAACGTCAGGCTGAGCGTGAACAACCTATGACCATGAATGATTGGGCAAACTATTTAGACAGAATTCTAACTATGTCGGGAGAACAGTTGCTGCAAGGTTCTGGTAATGTTTCACATGAAGAAGCCATGGAACATGCTACGAATGAATATCGTAAATACAAACAGCGTACAATCAGTGACGTGGAGCAAGACTATCTTGATTCGATCAAGATGTTGGACAAGTTGAACAAGAAAGGAAAATTAGGATGAAATTGAAATTCAAACACCAGCGTTTTCAAGCAGATGCAGCCAAAAGCGTAACTGATATATTTACAGGTCAGCAATACTGTGATAGTGCCGATTTCTTGATAGATCAGGGAGTTCAGAAAAATATGTATGCTGTAACCGGTTTTGGCAACCAGAAATTAATGCTCGACAGAGAGTCATTGACTGAGAATGTACGACAGATACAAATGAACTGGGGATTGAAACCTGTAGATTACCTGCAAGGTGATGCATCTAATCCGATGTTTACCATTGAGATGGAAACGGGTACCGGTAAGACCTATACCTATATCAAGACTATGTATGAACTGAACATGAGGTATGGGTGGAGTAAGTTCATTATTGTGGTACCTAGTATTGCTATCCGGGAAGGTGTGCAGAAGAGTTTTGAAACCATGCAGGAACATTTTGCCAACGAATATGGCAAACGTATCCAGTTCTTTGTGTATAACTCCAAACAGTTGTCGAAGATAGATAGTTTTGCCAGTGACAGTGGCTTGCATGTGATGATTATCAATACGCAGGCTTTCAACAGTTCCATGAATGAGGATAAGAATCAGGAAGGACGCAGCGGAGATGCAGCAGCCCGTATCATCTTCTCCAGGCGGGATGAGTTTGGAAGTCGTAGACCGATTGATATTTTGGCTCAGACCCATCCAATTATGATTATCGATGAACCGCAGAGTGTGTTGGGGGCAAACAAAGCAAATGCTACTCGAAGAGGAATTGCCAAGTTTAATCCATTGTTCACTTTATTGTATAGTGCTACTCATAGAAAAGAAGATGTATATAATATGGTGTATCGGCTGGATGCGATGGATGCTTACAACCGGAAGTTGGTGAAGAAAATCGAGGTAAAAGGTATTTCGCAGCAGGGCTCTACTGCCACAAACGGATTTGTTTATTTAGATGAGATTGTCATCGGACAAGGGAATCCGCAGGCTCGTATTTCATTTGATGTGAAAACGGCCAATGGCTTTAAACAAACTACGAAATTAGTGGGTGAGGATTTCAATCTTTATGAACAGAGTGGGGAACTGGCAGAATATGATAATCATTTTATTGTAGAACGTATAGATGGTGTAGTTGGATCTGTCCGTTTTTTGAATGGTATTACGCTTCATGAAGGGGATGCCATTGGGAAAGTGAATGAAGATACACTTCGCCGTATTCAGATTCGTGAAACGATTCGTACGCACATTGAAAGAGAAAGAGAATTGTTCTCGAAAGGAATCAAGGTGCTTTCTCTTTTCTTTATTGATCATGTCAACAGTTACCGATTGTATGAAAAGGGGGGAGTAAGTAACGGCAAATTTGCCGATATGTTTGAAGAAGAATATCGGAATGTACTTCAAGAAATGCAACCTCACTTTACAGATGAGGCATACGTGCGTTATCTGAATAAATTCCCGGCTGAGAAAGTGCATCAGGGTTATTTCTCACAAGACAAAAAGGGAGTGGCTGTAGGCTCTAAGGAAAAAGAAGGGGATAATGAAATCCGGGCATACGATTTGATTATGAAGAATAAGGAGCGTTTGCTGAGTTTTGAAGAACCTGTACGCTTTATCTTCTCTCACTCCGCTCTGAAAGAAGGTTGGGATAATCCGAATGTATTCCAAATCTGTACATTGAAGGATACCGGAAACGAAATAAAGAAACGTCAGGAAGTAGGGCGTGGTATGCGCCTTTGTGTGAATAAGGACGGTGAACGGCAGGATCAAGATGTGCTCGGTGAGGGCGTGTTTGATGTGAATATCTTGACGGTAATAGCTAGTGAAAGTTACGAACATTTCAGCAAGCAGCTGCAGACCGAACTGGCGGAAGATGTAGCAGACAGACCGATACAGGTTACTCCACATCTTTTTGAAAATGTGTTGATGGTTTCTACAGGAGGTAAGGAAGTGAAAGTAAATTGTGAATTGGCTTGCGAGATTCACGAAATATTGGTAACTAACGGCTATATAAAGAAAGGCAAGTTGACTGAGAAGTATTTCAATGACAGGAAAGCTGGAATCATTGATTTAGGCGAAGAGCTGAATCCAATAAAGTCTGGTATTATCAGTCGGTTGGATATTGTCTTTAATCCGGATAGAATGTTGCCTGACAACGCTCGTAAACCCAAGGTGGCTACGTTTAGAGAAGAGTTGTTCAAAGAAAAATTTACGGACGTATGGAAGCGTATCAATGTGAAAACTTACTATAAAGTGGATTTTAGCACGGATGAGCTAATAAAGAGGGCTATTACAAGCATTGACAAACATTTGAGTGTCACAGAAATACGTATTGTGATAGAAAGTGGCTCTTTGGAGAATATCCGTGATAAAGAATCTTTGCAGGCTGGTGCGGCTATGACCACTGGAAAGATGCGTACTATTCGTGTTTCTGAAGCGGTAGGAAATAGTGTGCGTTATGATTTAGTGGGTGATTTGGTTAATACTACTGGGTTGACGAGAAAAACAATTGTGGAAATATTGAAAGGTATCAAACCAGCTACTTTTGCCCAGTTCAGGATGAATCCGGAAGAGTTCATTATCAAGACTGCAAACATTATCAATGATGCAAAGGCTATAGCCGTTATCCAAAAGATTGCCTACGAACGTAGTACAAATACATACGATATGGATATTTTCACTGAAAATACCATACGTGGTAAATTGGGCGTAAATGCCATGGAAAGTGCCAAGTCATTATACGACATTGTGGTGGTGGATAGTCTGGGGGTAGAGAAAAGTTTTGCGGAAGCTTTGGAAAAGGAAGATGCAGTAGAAGTGTATACCAAACTTCCTCGTGGTTTTTATATCAATACTCCCATGGGGCATTATAATCCTGATTGGGCCATCGCATTTAAGGAAGGTAGTGTAAAGCATATTTATTTTATTGCTGAAACTAAAGGTAATGATTGGCAGGAATCGCAGCTTCGAGGAGTGGAAGATGCAAAAATTGAATGTGCTCGCCGTCACTTTGCAACTATTAGTGACAGTAAGGTGATTTATGGAGTAGCTAAGGATTATCAAACTTTATATAACCTTGTGACGAAATAGGCACAAGGTTATTTCTTTTTAATTGTCAGAGAGATATGAAGTTTAATTCAAAGGTAGAATATTGGGTATGGAAGGATAGTGATGATGCTCCATATCGAGGTCATTATGCTATTGATGGGGATACGCATTTTAATTATAGTATTGATGATATTAGAACTTTTATAGAAAGTAAAGATCTATCCAAGGAAGAAAAAGGGTATTTTAGTGTGAACGTTCCAATAAATTTTGCGTATGCTATTTTTAATAAGAATTTTGAAATTCAAAGTTGTAACTTTAATTATGATTTTGAGCTATATGATTGTAAATTCAATTATCGTTTTATTATAATTCACGACAAATTTAATCGGATATTTGATGTTTCTGGCTCTCATTTTAATGCTGGTATTCTTTTTATTCGTAAGAATGAATTTTTGTCGAGTGTTAAACTTTATGGAATACTATCAAAAAGTGAAATAATAATAGAAGAATGTCTTTTTTCTGATGAAGTCGATTTTAGCAATAGTGAATTTCATGGAAGAGTGTTAATTAAGAATTGTACGTTTAAAAAAGGAGTAAAATTTAATCGAGTAAATTTCTTCAATGATTTTTCATTTATAAACAATGAAGTATATGGTTGCATAAGTTTTGAAAATAGTGCTTTTAAAGGGAGGGTTAAAATATTTCATATTAAAGGAATAATGGATGAAATAAATTTAACTTCATCTGTTATTAGAGGTTTTCTAGAATTAAATGGTTTAACAAGTAGTCTTATTTTGCCTGAGAAATCATCTATTAAACTAAAAAATGTATTTGTAGAACCTAATGGTTATTTAATCATACGTAATATCAATGAAAATCAGAAATTCACTGGTGAAATTGATTTCACTGATGCCAACTTATTAGGGGATGTGGTATTAAAGAATATTTATCTAAAAAGGTTCTTTTTGACAAATGCTGTAATGGTTGGAGGATTTTATACAGAGCATTTACATTTTAAAGAGGAGTCTGATAGTCAGACCTATGTTCGTTTGAAAAATGAGGCACTAAAAAATAATAACTCTATAAAAGCCATGCAATATAAGGAAAAGGAAATGTCGTCGTATAGTAAAGAATTAACTACACAAAAATCTAGATCTAAATTTTGGGTATGGCTTACAGATGAATCTATATTATTTTTGAATACAATCTCCAATAAGAATGGATTAAGTTGGTTAAGAGGTATATTTTTTACTCTTGTGTGTGCTATATTTTTCTTTTGGATAATAAATTTTCTCGGTATAGAAGATGATCAACCTCATTTTTTTACTTTGGATTTTAAAACATTTCATTTTGAAGGGGTTGGGGAAATATGGAAAAGATTTTTGAATATGTTCTATTTAACCAGCTTCAAGGATAAATTTGAGGGTGTTAAATTAAATGCATTGGGCGAGACTGTCTTCTTTCTGTCAAAGATCTTTATAAGTTATGGCATTTATCAAACGATTGTAGCGTTTAGAAAATTTAGTAAATAGATTTATATTGACTTTTATCGTAAATTCTCCTACGATAACTATTCGCAAGATAGCTGAATGTTAGTTCATTCCCTGAATATTCTCCCTCATTTCCTCCCATTCTAAGCGGATTTCATTATTTTTGCGATTATTTTGAGAAACACAATCTATGGCGATTTGGGATATATTCACAAAAAATAAGACATCACGCTATGCCATTGTAGACGTAGAGGTAGGATTGAAGGATCATAAGATTCATGATATAGGAGCCCTTCGGCAGGACGGTGCAACTTTTCATAAGGCATCGAAAGAAGAATTGTTCGATTTCCTGCGGGACACGGATTACCTCTGTGGACACAATATTATTCATCACGATGCGAAATACTTGTTTTCCGACAAACCTTGTCGCTGGACACTGGTCGATACGTTATATATCTCGCCTTTGTTGTTTCCGGAACGTCCTTACCATCGGCTGGTGAAGGACGATAAGTTGGTGGGCGACCAGATGAACAATCCGGTGAACGATTGTGAGAAAGCACGTGATTTGCTGCTGGATGAAATTGCCCGGTGGAATTCATTGCCCGATGAAAAACGGAAAATATTTGCTACGTTGTTGAAAGGCAAGGAAGAGTTCGACGGTTTTTTCAGTATGGTGAAGGCTGAGCGGACGAACTGGGGATTGACAGGTCTGATACGTCATCTTTATGAAGGGAAAATCTGTGAACATGCTGATATAGATATGCTGGTCCGGCAGTATCCTTGTGAAATGGCTTATGCGCTGGCGTTGATTGATACCACCGATTATCGTTCCGTAACGCCGGGATGGGTACTTCGTAATTATCCGGCAGTGGAATATGTGATGAAACTTTTACGTCGTACTCCTTGTTTGGAAGGGTGTACGTATTGCAACAGCCAGCTGGATGTACTTCATAATTTAAAGTTGTTTTTTGGATATGACCAGTTCCGTACGTATGGCGGAGAACCATTGCAGGAACGGGCGGCTCGGGCGGCAGTAGAGGGCAAGTCTTTACTAGCCATTTTCCCGACCGGAGGCGGAAAATCACTGACTTTCCAGTTGCCTGCGCTCATGGAAGCACGTGCGGTGCATGGACTTACAGTCGTAATTTCTCCGTTGCAGTCACTCATGAAAGATCAGGTGGATAATCTGGCTGATAAGGGAATTACGGATGCTGTGACCATCAATGGCTTGCTGGACCCCATTACGCGGGCACTGTCTATTCAAAGAGTACAGGAGGGAGATGCTTCATTGTTGTATATTGCACCGGAAATGTTGCGTTCGAAAACCATCGAGCGGATTCTGATGATGCGCCATGTGGTGAGGTTTGTTATAGATGAGGCTCATTGTTTTTCTTCCTGGGGACAAGATTTCCGGGTGGATTATCTTTATATCGGTAAGTTTATTCAGGAATATCAGGAAAAGAAAGGTTGCAAGAATCCGATACCAGTGTCTTGCTTTACTGCCACGGCTAAACAGAAGGTGGTACAGGATATCTGTGATTATTTTAAACGGACTTTAAACCTGGATTTAGAGCTATTCGCTTCTACGGCTTCGAGAACCAATCTGCGCTATTCGGTTATCCATGCAGAAACGGATGAGGATAAGTATGCCAAACTGAGAGAGCTGGTGGCGGAATCTACGTGTCCGACCATTGTGTATGTGTCGCGTACCCGGCGGACTAAGGAACTGGCTTTGAAGCTGACGCGCGACGGGTACAAGTCGTTGCCTTTCAACGGAAAAATGGATTCGGACGAGAAGATTGCCAATCAGGATGCATTTATGAGTGACCAGGTACGTATCATCGTAGCTACGTCAGCTTTCGGCATGGGAGTCGATAAGAAGGATGTGGGGCTGGTGGTGCATTACGATATATCCGATTCGT
>ERZ779949.198-NODE-198-length-12393-cov-2.81148_pt1 | contig 12393 bp, 7 predicted proteins | sample MGYA00511540_ERZ779949 | MGnify/ENA primary metagenome ERZ779949 (study PRJEB29588, sample SAMEA2149539) | human gut metagenome | biome: human gut; feature: human-associated habitat; material: faeces | place: Denmark | collected 2008/2010 ...
GCTTATCTGAAAGCTAAGGAAAAGTATGATATGCAGAGGGAAAAACTGGCAGGCAGATATAAAACAAAAACAGCCATGTATGAAGCATTGATGTTTCTGCTGATATGGTATTCCGTATCAACTACTCTTTTTCAGATGATACGGTCAAAAATATTTATTTCTGATTGCGTGGTATTCTTTGATACAATCGCCACTTTTATACAGAACATTGCAGGATTGACTATACTGGCAGGGAAGAATGTGGCACAGGTTAGCAATGGAATATCCAATCCTGTCGTTGTCGGAATTATATACTGGATGATAAGAATACTGATTTCCGGTGGATGTCTGGTGGGTGTGGGAATACTTTTGGCATTCATCGAAATAAAGATTGCAGGGCTATATAAGAAATACTGTTGGGATATGATTACCATAATGGTGATACTCGTAAGTATGGCAATAGCAATCTATTTCGCAGGTTGGATAAGGACAATATTACCAGTCAATCTACTGTTTCTATTGTTATTGGTACAGGTAATATATGTCGTGATAAGATGGTATGTGAAAGGCTGGCGGGAAACAAGGGGATATTACTAAAACATACTATACCATGCCTAAAACTGTTAAACAATAAATCGGCATAATTGGTCATTTCATGATGCAAGATAAAAAGACTGATTATGTCGATATACAGATCCTGTGAATGAATGAAAGTGGATAACTTGTTTTGTCCGAGCAAGGGAACTATAATGTTTTGGTAGAAGTAAAAAAGACAACCATTTGGTTGAGAAAAAAAGATGCAGAAAAACCTATTGACGGAAGAATAAAAAATCAAGGAGTAATCATGATAGAAAACAAGATAATATTGATTGAAGATGATAAAGAAATAAGAGGAATGATAAACGATTATTTATCAGGAGAATTTGAAGTGACAGCTTTTAATGATGGTATGTCAGCTATCCAGAAAATTACAAGCTATGATGAATATGCGCTTGCGCTTATTGATCTTATGTTACCGGATATAAGCGGGATGGAGATTATTAAGATAATTCGTAAAGTCAGCAAGATACCAATTATTATTATTACTGCTAAAGACAATGATATAGACAAATCATTAGGATTGAATTTGGGTGCTGATGATTATGTGGTAAAACCTTTTTCACTCATTGAGCTTACTGCTAGAATAAAGGCTAACATCAGACGAGCAAGAACCTACCAGGCGTTACCGAATAATTCAATTATCAAAATTAAAGATATAGAAATCGACCCTCATAGTCACATGGTTCAGCGCAAAGGAGTAACCATAGATTTAACGCCAATTGAATTTCAAATTTTATACATTTTAGCAAGCCATCCGGGGCAGGCTTATTCAAAGGAAAGGCTATATGAACTGATTTGGAAAGAACCATATTTTGGAAATGAAAATGTGTTGAATACACACATCAATCGTCTTCGCTTGAAATTGAAGAGCAATGCAGAAGACAGTACAGCCTATGTTAAAACTTTATGGGGCATTGGATATAAGATGGAGGAGAAATAGATGATGATTTTATTTGTGGTTCTTTCATTTGTTATGGTTTTTATATTGATCTGGCAACAGATACAGCATAAAAAATTAGTACGAGAAATTGATTATATTACAAGTAGGCTTGATACTATTTCTGTCATTTCTGAAAATGGCTTTGTACTTATACCTACAGATAATGATAGTATCAAGAAATTAAGCGCTGCACTTAATAAGCTGCTTCAGGATTTTTATACAAAAAAGTCACAATTTGAGCAGAGTAAACAGGCAATGGCGAAAGTCCTTACAAACATCTCTCACGACATCCGAACTCCACTCACTGTTCTAAAAGGAAATAGTGAAATGCTTTCCAATATAACAAACACTTACTCTGCATCTGAAAATGTTCATGCTATGGCTGTTAAAATAGACCAAAAGGCTGATGATTTAATCTCAACAATTAACGACTATTTTACAATGTCTAAAATAACTTCTGGAGATTTTTCTATTAAAATGAAAATATATCAAGGATTTGCCAAGATACAATTTTGGACTACTATGACCTTCTTGAACAGAAACAATTTGAAGTCAATATTCAGATACCGGATACACCGATTTTTGCCTATACAGATAACGAGGCGTTACAACGCATTTTAAAAAATCTGATAGACAATGCCATCCGACATGGTGGTGATGGTAAGTATATTTCTTTAAGGCTCATCACATCAAATGGAAAAAACATTATTGAAATAGAAGATCGAGGAGATGGGATATCACCACAGCAGCAAAAACAGATCTTTGAAAGGAATTATACAACAGCCCGAAAAACTTCCGGCAGTGGTTTGGGGCTTTCAATTTCAAAATGTCTTGCTGAACAAATTGGGGCAGACTTAGAAGTTTATAGTGTACAAAATGAGCAAACTATTTTCTCAATCATCTTGAAAAAGTTAGAAAATCGTTAGATTTATGACAGAGAAAAGAGAAGTCCATTTTGTATAATGGCAGCTATAAAGGAGGCACACAAAATGGATTATATTATGGAAACCGTAGGTTTGCGAAAAGCCTACAAAGATAATATTGTTGTAGACGATGTAAATATGCATATATCTAAAGGGGCAATATATGGCTTTGTTGGTCCAAACGGCGCAGGAAAAAGCACGGTTATGAAAATGATTTTGAGTCTTATCCAGCCAGATGCTGGAGAGGTTCAGCTTTTAGGCGAAAAAGTTACCAGTCACAGTTATGAAATATTCAAAAAGGTTGGTTCTATTATTGAGAATCCATACTTTTACGATAAAATGACTGCCAGACAAAACTTAGAGCTGCACTGTGAGTATATGGGATTTCCCAACAAGGAACGAATCGATGAGGTTTTGCATTTGGTGGACTTGCAGAATGTCGAGAAAAAACAAGTTTGTCATTACTCGTTGGGTATGAAACAACGACTTGCTATTGCAAGAGCTATTCTGGCAAAGCCAGAATTTTTGATTTTAGACGAACCGATCAATGCTTTAGACCCTGAGGGTATTCGTGAAATGCGAACCCTTTTTCAACGGCTAAATCAAGAAGATGGAACAACTATTTTTATATCCAGCCACATTCTATCCGAAGTGGATCTTCTTGCTGATACGATTGGAATTATTCAACACGGAAAACTCTTAACAGAATTACCTATCGAAGAAATCCATAAGCATCAAACAGATTATATCAGCTTGCAGGTTGACGATGTGACTCGTGTTGCTGCACTGCTTGAAAACATGAGAATCACGAATTTTAGTGTATTAGATAAAGAATTTATCCACATTTATGATTCTGATATTTCAGGTAAAGCTCTGTCAAAAGCCATCATTGAGAACGGGATTGGTTTGGAGAGCATGGGACGCAAGCAAGACACACTGGAAGATTTCTTTTTCCAGCTTACAGAGGAGGAAAAATGAGATGACACATTTGATCAAACTGGAACTGAAAAAATTTGGTATTGCACAAAATATTATCTTTATGTTTGCCGCAATTCTTTTCAGCATCCTTTTCATTACAATATCTTTATGGGATAGCATGACAGACCCCAAACAGGTCAAAGACACATTTGAAAGCACATACCTTGTCATTGGCTTATTGATGTCATTCATTTTTCTTGTGTACTCGTCGGTCTTAACGGCAAAGCTGGTTATTGGAGAATATAATCATCGAACAATTACGATTATGTTTTCTTATCCTTTAAACAGAATAAAATTGATTGCCAGCAAATTAACTATAATCATGGTTTATACAGCGATTTCAATGACGATTGGATATATCTGTTGTAGCAGTTATATTATATTTGCGGATAAATCCTTTAATATGCTGGAGGGAACATTTCAACCATCAATGCTCCGAACATGGATACCAATGGCAATAACCACTGTGATTATATGTATGGTGCTGTCTCTGTGGTCATTTATTATTGGCATGATCAGAAAATCTGTTCCTGCAACAATCGTTACTTCTTTGATTGTTATTGTGTTACGGCAAGTTATTATCACCAAAAACACAACCAATCAGGAGTCCATAATGCAAGTTATCTTAGTTGCTATTGTTACCGTCATTGCTACACTACTTATCTTTAAAAGAAAAGTGCCTGAACTATATTGATTATTTCTATTTTTACAAATGGTAAAAGAAAAAGCCGTCGCAAAGCAGATTCAATTTCATGTATTTATATAACGGCGGCTTTGATTTTTAAAGTCAATGTTTTTAGTGATTACACAAACAGATGACAACTTACATGTATGTGGTAGCTGACGTAAGTTTGGATTATTTTAAAAGATTTCCAATGAATCTTCCGCATCTACCCACATCTGCATATTCCCATCCAGATATAATCGTACATATTCAAGCGGTTCATCAATTGCAAGTGCATTTAATGCACAATCTGAGCCAGGCGTAGTTTTTAAATTCTTTTCTGCTTCCCAACAGTCAATGCGGAGCATATAGCTCGCAGAGGTATAAACATCAACACTATTACGTTGTGGATTGTATTCTGCAAATATTGTTCTCATTGTATCAAATCTCCTTATCATTCAATCAATCATTTCTTACAAAAATCAGAAGCGTTTCAATCAGTTCACCATGTCATTTTCATTTTGTGCTATAATGTGTTATCAGTTTTTTTGCCCTTGTATTTGCCCTTATCAGAGTTCGTAAACACTGGTGGGACGATATAACACAAGGGAAACAATAAGGGAAAGCTCACCTGCGCCAAACTTAGTGTTTTCAAAGGCTTGAGAGATATTTGATAATAAAAGATAACAATTATTAAATCCCTTGGAATACATGAAATCTCAATTCAAGTTTGTAGAATCAAGAAAATCGGAATTTGTTAAATTGGAAAATTAGAATTTAGAGGATGTGAATGAGCAGCATGAAGAAAACAAAAGAAGGAGTTAATTTGAAGAAAAAGAAATTCCTTAGACTGAAGAATACAGGTAGTATCCTTGTGCTTATGGGGCTTTTGATAATTTTTGTAATAGCACTGTACACATTTATCCTGCAAAGTTCTTACACTAAGACTGCCCTTGAAACAGAAATTGCGCGCGATACAGCGAGTGCAGATGCAGTACACAAACTTGTGGATGGAAGAATCGGCAAAGAAGATTTTGATCAAATCAAAGATAAATCTGATGAAAAGAAGCAAATATATAAGGATATTTCTTCATATTTCAATGAAATCAGAACACTGAATTCTACTCGATATATTTACACCGCTACAAAAAATGAAGAAGGAAAACTCGTTTATGTGGTAGATGGTTTGGATTCGGATGCGGATGATGTAAGACACCCTGGAGATTATATTGAGGAAGAAATGGTTCCGTATATTGATAGGGCTATTTCTGGGGAGAATGTGTACTCTCAGGATATCATTGATACAACATGGGGGCCGATTTTTACGGCTTGCTATCCTGTAAGAGCAAATCATGATGGGACAGGAGAAATCATTGGCGCATTTTGCATTGAAATGGATATGCAATCAGCTTATGGAATGGTTGAAGAGACGAATCATATTTCCATCATCTGCGGTTTAGTCGCAGGAGCTGTATTGCTTTTAATTTGTCTATATACCTATTATGTTTACCAGAAAAGCAAGGCAGAAGAGCAAAAACAAAAACAATTATTAATGAACGCCGCTGAGAAAGCAGATGCTGCCAACAAAGCAAAATCTGCGTTTTTGCTTAGTATGAGCCATGACATCAGAACGCCGATGAATGCCATTATTGGATTTACAAACATTGCGCTTCACCAGAACACGGTTTCAGATATTCATGATAGCTTGGAGAAAGTTCAAAAAAGTTCGAATCATCTTCTCTCTTTGTTGAATGACGTTTTGGATTTCAGTCGCATTGAAAGCGGAAAAGATATCATTTCGCCTGAGCCAGTGGACATTACTCAATTGACAGATAACGTCCAGGCGATTATGAATGGACTTCTTTATAACCGAGATCTTAAGTTTGAAGTACATCGAGAAAGACCAAAGAACCCATATGTCCTTGCGGATGTTACGCGTATTCGAGAAGTTTTGGTGAATCTTCTTGGCAATGCTGTGAAATTCACAAAGGACGGTGGAAAGATTACTTTGGATATCAGCAGTTACCCCGGAACGGATGAGAAACATATCATAATTCGTTATGTTGTTCAAGATAATGGTATTGGCATGAGTGAAGAGTTCCAGAAAGAATTATTCAAGCCGTTTTCACAAGAAGATGATGCTAATGCCAGAACCCAATATAAGGGAACCGGTCTTGGCATGGCCATCACAAAAAAACATATAGATATGATGGGCGGTTCAATTGCTGTTGAGAGCAAAAAAGGTGTAGGTACTACATTCACTGTGGAGATTCCACTGGAGTTGACAGAACAAGTTATTCAATCAAAACAAAAACAACCTCCACATAGAGATTTGACGGGTATTCATGTTCTTATGGCTGAGGATAATGATCTAAATGCTGAACTTGCTACGATAATACTGGAAGATGCTGATATGACCGTAACACGCGCATCAGACGGAAAAGAAGTTGTGGAATTGTTTAAAAATCATCCACGAGACACATACGATCTTATTTTGATGGATATTATGATGCCAAACATGGATGGATACCAAGCAACAAAAGCCATTCGAGCCTTGGGTATAGAGCGGTCCGATGCAGTTACGATTCCAATTATAGCTTTGTCTGCAAATGCTTTTGTAGATGATATTCAGGAATCCCTGGATTCAGGCATGAATGACCATATTTCCAAGCCGATTAACATGGAGGAATTAATCGATACTATCACTAAATACATTAAACACGATTAGGAAAACAAAGAAGTTAATTCTGATGAAAAGTTTGCACTGGTCTTGTCGGATGCGAAAGCGCAAGTTTCCTATGATTATGATACAGGTCGCATCACCAAATTTCTTATCAGCACCCAGCACCAGTTTGTTGCTCTCAAACTTTCCCGACGGGAGTCTTCCAACATCCATGTCCGTCTTGATTTCACTGTGATACTGCTCACTTTCTCCGTGGGCATGGTAAAGATCAATGACTGTTTCGTCTGGCAGGGAAGTGTTTGTCCAGTATGTGCCCAGTTCTATATCGGGTACGATAAAATACTGCCCATATCGGTCAATGGTTCTTTCCGTGATCTCATAAATTGTGCGTATTCCGACAGTTTTCTCCTCGTTATCAGAAAGGGAATATGTCACATTCCGGAAGGTCTGTCCGATATAAACAGTTTTCCCATCACGTGGATGCTGGATATTCTGGCAGCATTCCCTGACGGATTCCAGCCATTCTTCTTTACTTTCCTGTCTGGGATTCCGTTTTATGATGAAAGACACATTGTTGTATTTATAGCTTTCTTCCATAAAGATGCCTATGTTTTCAGATGCATCGTTGCCGGAATCCAGCCGGATGAGCAGTGGTTTTTCCGTCAGCTGTCTGCACAGTTCAATGGTCTCTCTCAGGAAATCAGGAGTTTCTTTCTGGCAGTGCTGTTTCCCAATCCGCAGTTCAAGATTGACGAGGTATCCTTCTGTGCCGATATATGCCATAATTGGTGCATATCCGTCAAAACCCTTGTAGGTACGGGATACGCCTTCCTTATTGGATTTCGAATTGTCAAAGGGGGTTACATCAATATCGACAGGAACAAAGCCGTTATCCAGGGCTGTCGGCTCTATGTGCATTTCACGCAGCATGTCGACATTTGCCTGCTGGATGTCTTTGCGCAGGGAATCCCCGATCATGTCAAAACGCTGACGGAGTGTTTCGGCGGAAGGAATCGCATAGGAGATGCCTAATGCGTATTTGTAGTAGTCAGGGTCATCCATCATTTCACGGACAGCCTCATACTGGGGTTTTCCCTGACAGAGCATACCAATATAGGTGAGGAGCACGTCTCCATTTTTTATCTGTTTCTGCAGATAATCTTTTGAAATTGGAGCACGGTTGATTTTTTTAACAAAACTGCTTTTTCCAAGTATTTGCCCTACGAATACCAGACCACTGGGAGTAATGAGCCGCTCATCGCTGAATTCAATGTGTATTTTCTTCATTGCACTGCCTCCGCCTATCTTTTGATACTTTCATTATACAGGATAATGCATGATGATACAGTAAAAAAACAAAATTTTGTTTAACCTAGTGGGTGAAATAAAATGTATTGCGAAAATCAGTTTCCAGCAGGTATTATTGCTGAAAAAAAGGGATGTAACACTATGGTAAGTTTCACGGAATAAGGTGGATTTTCATTGACACATATAACACCTTACAATATAATAAAAGCAAATATATAGCTTATAAAGGAGGTTCCTTAATGACGAAAAAAATAACCGCAATATTCTTGGCATTGTGCATGGCAATCTCCGTTTGGCCGATGACCATTCAGGCGGCATCAAAGCCCGATATTAAAGTTGGCGACTATGTTAAAATGGGCGCGTATAACAATGCCTCAATTCTTTGGCGATGTGTAAGCATTGACAATAACGGACCGCTTATGCTTGCAGACAAAATTGTTGACACCCTTGCATATGATGCCAAAACAAATGACAACAGCAATTCAAAATCACACAGCAGAAGCTATAAGCGTGATGATTACGGTTCTAACTATTGGAAAGACAGCAATATGCGTTCTTGGTTAAATTCGACCGCAGCTGAAGGCAAAGTCGATTGGCTTTGCGGCAACCCTCCGAAAGACGGATATGTAAGCGGTGTGGGAGCGTACAACGAAAAAGCGGGTTTTCTCAACGCTTTTTCAAAATCTGAAATTGCGGCAATGAAAACCGTTACCCAGCGTTCTCTCGTTTCTCATCCCGAATACAACAAGGGCATAGTTGATGGAGACGCAAATTCGGATTTGTTATACTACACCGATATTTCGGAAGCGGTGGCAAACTACGACAGTTCATATTTTGAAACTACAACCGAAAAGGTTTTTCTTCTTGATGTAAAGCAGGCTAATGCCGTGTGGAAAAATCTCAAAGGTTATTATGTTGCGTATAATAATGACGGTATGGCTTGGCCTTATTGGCTTCGCACTCCTGTTACCGATTGCAATCACGATATGCGTTATATCAGTTCATCGGGTCAGGTCGGTCGTTATGCTCCGTGGTATTCCGATTTGGGCGTAAGACCTGCATTTTATCTCGATTCCGAATATTTTGTTACAACTTCCGGCAGCGGCTCACAAAGCAGTCCTTATATCGGCTCTGCTCCAAATAAGCAAGAGGATGATTATACAATTTCGGAACCTGCCGAGGACGCAAATCCCGATTGGAATGTCAGCACCGAGCAAAGCATTCAGCTCACCCTCGGCCCGTGGTATTCAAATGACGGAAAATATTCTAATCCTACCATCCCTGTTTATACCATCCAAAAAACACGCAGCGACACGGAAAATATGGTTGTTGTCGTTTGCGGCGAGGGATACACAAAAAGTCAGCAGGGCAAATTCATCAATGATGTCAAACGACTTTGGCAGGACGCTATGAAATATGAACCGTATCGCAGTTATGCCGACAGATTCAATGTTTACGCTCTTTGCACAGCTTCCGAATCGACTTTTGACAATGGTGGAAGCACCTTCTTTGATGTTATAGTCGACAAATATAATTCGCCTGTTATTTCTAATAATCTCCACGGAAGTCAGTGGAAAAATCATATTTTTGAGAGATGTATCGGTCCTGAATTTATCGAGAAAATTCACGATGCTCATATCAAAAAAAAGTGTGATCCAAACACAATTCCGTCCGGTTCGGAATATGAGCCTTATTATTATGTTCACGATTATATTGCTCAGTTCGCTATGGTTGTAAACACAAAATCAGATTTCGGCGGTGCTTATAATAACCGTGAATACGGCTTCCATTATTTCATTTCGCCATCAGACAGTTATCGTGCGTCAAAAACTTTTGCACACGAGTTTGGACACGGTTTGCTCGGTCTCGGTGATGAATACAGTGACGGATATTTGCTTGACGATAAGGAACTTAAATCACTCAATCTTTCCTCGGTTGAAGACCCGGAAAAGATAAAATGGCGACAGCTTTTAGGTTTTAGAAACACATATACCTGCCGCAATGCTTACGGCTCAAAAATGCTTGTTTCAAGTTATGAGTGCATAATGAGAGACACAAACTATCAATTCTGTGAGGTTTGCCGTTTGCAGGGCTTCAAGCGAATGTCTCAGCTTGTTAAGGATGTAGACCTTTATGTTGCAACTCCCGAGGTTAAGGAATATACGGGCGCTTATTCAAAGCCGTCTGATTTTACCGACCTTGAAACAAGTTCATATTATAATTACACATATAATCGCAATGACCGACTTTTGAGCGGCAACAGCAAAAGCAGATTTAATACTAATATGAACGGTAAAAAAATCGAGCTTAGAACTGTTATTCAAAACATTTCAGATAAAAATGCACGACAATTAAAATTCAAAATGTGGATTAAGCACTCCGACGGAAGCGTTGCGACCGATTCATCGGGGAATCCGCTTCAAACAGTACAAACCTTTGACATTCCTGTTTGGAATGATAAGGCAAATTTCTGGCCGCTCGGTGCTTTGGATCACATCAAAAGCGACTTTAATTCAGGCTTAAAGAGTTGCTCGCTTATTTATCAAATTCCGTCTGATGCACAGCTTAAGAGCGGCGATACCGTGGCATTTCAGGTGCTCGATGAAAACGGAAATGTGCTTGCAGACGACAATACGGAAACACAGCGCTACACAACCGTTTCAATTCAGTATAAATTTGAGGACGGCTCTGAAATTCCAAACACTGCCGGCGGAACATTTACCGTGCCATACGGCACAAAGCTTGATTTAACACCGGCAAAAACACTTTATGATTATGAATTTATAAAGGTTGACGGCTTGAATAAGCCTATTGTTTCGGACGGAACGGTTGTTACATATTATTACAAAAATAAAAACGAAGAACACACTCACAATCTGACTTTGGTTGCTGCGAAAGCTGCCACCTGCACTACTGCGGGCAATTCCGCATACTACACCTGCGATGGCTGTGACAAGTGGTTCGCAGATGCAACAGGATCGGTAGAAATTACCGATAAAACCAGTGTGAAGATTCCGGCTCCCGGACATACCGCAGGCACAGAATGGAAGTCTGATGATACTAACCACTGGCATGAATGTTCTCGTTGCCACGACAAAAAGGACGAAGCGGCTCACGATTACGGTTCTGACAATGTTTGCGACACCTGCGGATATTACAAAACTGTACCGCACACTCACAATCTGACTTTGGTTGCTGCGAAAGCTGCCACCTGCACAGAGGGCGGTAAGGAAGCATACTACAAGTGCGAAGGTTGTGGCAAGTTCTATGAAGATGTACTCGGTACAAAGGAAATAACCGACCTTGCATCTTGGGGCAATATTGCTAAGATTGCCCACACCACAAAGCAAACCGTAACAAAGGCAACCCCAACAGCAAACGGCAAGATAGTAAATTACTGTTCGGTATGTAAGAAAACTCTTTCAACGACAGTAATTCCAAAGGCATCAAGCATAAAGCTTAAAGCAACATCATTAACATATAACGGAAAGGTTAGAACACCTAAGGTTATTGTTAAGGACAGAACAGGAAAGACACTTGTTAAGAATACTGACTATACTGTGTCTTATGCAAAAGGCAGAAAGTATGTTGGCAAGTACGCAGTAAAGATTACCTTTAAGGGTAAATACAGCGGAACAAAGACGCTTTATTTCACAATCAAGCCAAAGGCAACAAGTATTTCCTCACTTAAAGCAGGTTCAAAGAAGTTTACAGTAAAGTGGAAGAAGCAGGCTACACAGACAACAGGCTATCAGGTACAGTACAGTGCCTCAAGTAAATTCAGCAAGGCTAAGACCGTAACAGTAGGCAAGAATACAACAGTATCAAAGAATATTTCAAAGCTTTCGGGCAAGAAAAAGTATTATGTAAGAGTTCGCACCTATAAGACAGTTAAGATTAACGGCAAATCCATAAGGATTTATTCAGGCTGGTCAAAAGCTAAGACTGTTACAACAAAGAAATAAAAACTATACCGTAACCTTTGATTCTGCCGGTGGCTCTGCAGTAACGACTCAGACTATCGAAGAAGGTCAGAAGGCAACCAAACCTGCCGCTCCTACCAAGTCTGACGATACCACCAAGCCTTCGGGTGATGTTCAGAATCCGCAGACCGGCGACAACAGTATGAGTGGCTGTGGATCGCTCTGCTGTTCGTCAGCGGCTTCGGAGTTGTGACAACTACTGTTTATACTAAATTAGACGAAGCAATTTCTGATGCTGTTAAAACTGGGAAAATCACTCAAGAAGAAGCGAACGCAGCTTACAAATAAATATACGAGGCTTGTCTTAAAAAAGACGAGCTCAAAATGACAATGAA
>ERZ779949.202-NODE-202-length-12329-cov-2.78703_pt1 | contig 12329 bp, 10 predicted proteins | sample MGYA00511540_ERZ779949 | MGnify/ENA primary metagenome ERZ779949 (study PRJEB29588, sample SAMEA2149539) | human gut metagenome | biome: human gut; feature: human-associated habitat; material: faeces | place: Denmark | collected 2008/2010 ...
CTGCAATAAATGACATAGGGCTTTATGCTTTAGATTTTATTGCGTGCAAATATACAAATTTTATTCCAATCAAGAAGTATGCTTAACATCTTTTTTTATTTGCCAATTGTTTTCCAGCTTTCAAAAAAACATGCGGAGGCAGTCAAAATAATTTGTACAAAAATGTTTGGAATTTGTACAAAAAATAAAAAAACATCGAGAAAAGTTGCCCTGCACACCACGACTTTCTACAATCTGCCTCCTCTGATCTTTTGTCTTTTTTCAGCCGTTAGATAGTAAAAGAAATAAGAATGATTTTAGCTATTTTTTTGTATAATTAATAAGATGTTAGTTATCTTTGCGCGCTGTTGAATAAAGATCTTTTATAACGCAAGAAAAAACAACTATGAACACACAAAGCACTTATCTGGCTTCGAAACCGCACTACGAAATTCTTGACGGACTTCGCGGAGTTGCAGCACTAATGGTTATTATCTTTCACCTGTTCGAAACACATTCTCAGGGAAACCATCTCATTCAAATCATCAACCACGGCTATCTTGCCGTCGATTTCTTTTTCATGCTTTCGGGATTCGTAATAGGCTATGCTTACGACGACCGCTGGAACAAGATGACATTGGGAACCTTCTTCAAACGACGCATCATTCGCCTGCACCCGATGGTCATTATGGGAAGTATCGTAGGAGCCGCCCTTTTCTATTTCCAGAAATCGTCTTGCTTTCCACAAATAGAGCACACCTCCGTAGGGACCTTGTTGCTCATCATGCTGCTGGGATGCACGCTGCTACCGCTTCCGCTGAAATGGGATGTGCGGGGATGGACAGAAATGCATCCGCTGAATGGTCCGGCATGGTCGCTGTACTATGAATACATTGCCAATATCCTCTATGCACTTGTCATACGCCGGTTCAGTAAAAAAGCCTTGGCTGTTCTGGTTGCCGCAGCAGCTTGTCTTACGATCTACCGCAGTCAGACTGCACCGATGGGCGACATGGTAGGTGGATGGGCCCTGAACTGGGAACAGCAGTATGTAGGCTTCGTACGACTCTTGTTTCCCTTTTTCGGGGGATTGCTGCTCTCACGTCTTGGCTGGCTGATACGACTCAAGAAAAGAGCCTTCTGGTATTGCGCCCTGATTATTGTCGTCATATTATCTGTTCCCCGCCTGGGAGGTGAGGAACATTACTGGCTGAACGGGCTTTACGAATCGTTCTGCATCATTTTTATTTTTCCTGTTATTGTTTCCATGGGAGCCGGAGGTAAGGTTACAGGCAAGTATTCCAGCCGTATCTGCAAGTTTCTAGGAGATATTTCGTATCCCATTTACATTACTCACTACCCGCTGATATATATTTACACTGCCTGGGTATGCAATAACCATGCAACAATATCCGAAGGCATTCCTTATATGATATTGGTTCTGGCAGGAGCCATTGTTCTGGCTTATGCTTCTCTGAAGCTGTATGATGAACCTGTCCGTCGCCGACTGACTGAACGTTTTCTAAAAAGGAACAAATAAAAAGGAAGTTATATAAAAATTGTGGCAGCAGGCAAACGGTATAAACCGGAAACCTGCTGCCACAAAACTTATTAATGTACCGACCTTATCAGTTAGCCATTTCTGAAATGAACTTGATACGAACCAAACGAATTTCTTCTTCGGTGTAATCTGCACCCAGTTCATCCATCGCATCGTCAATCTTGTCGGTCGTAGATTCCTTAAAGTAATCATAGATGTCGAGCATGTGATCTTCATCCATCACATCATTCAGGAAATAGTCGATATTCAGCTTGGTACCCGAATATACAATTGCTTCTATTTCATCGAGCAATTCATTGAAATCGATACCCTTTGCTACGGCAATATCGTCTAAAGCCACCTTACGGTCAATACTCTGAATAATCGAAACTTTCAGCTTCGACTTGTTGGCAACCGTACGCACGCGCAAATCTTCCGGACGGTCAATCTCATTTTCATCGCAATGCTTCTTGATCAATTCGCAGAACTCCTGACCATAGCGTTTAGCTTTACCAGCACCTACACCCGGAATATTTTGCAACTCTTCCAGTGTTACCGGATAAATAGTTGCCATGGCCTCCAGTGAAGGATCCTGGAAGATGACGTAAGGAGGAACATCCAGTTTCTTCGACATCTTCTTGCGCAAATCTTTCAACATAGAGAAAAGTACCGGGTCTACCGCACACGATGCACCGCTTCGCATCGGAACCTCTTCAACTTCCTCATCGTCGAAATCAGCGTCTTCGACAATCTTGAATGATTTCGGTTTTTTCAAGAACTTATGCCCTTCCGGAGTAACCTTCAGCAAGCCGTAGTTCTCTACATCTTTGCTTAAATAACCAGCAATCAACGCCTGACGAATAACGGCGTTCCACAAACGTTCATCTTCGCCCATACCCGAGCCGAAGACTTCCAAATCTTCGTGTTTATGCGCCAGTACCTCCGACGTTTCTTTTCCTAAAAGGATATCAACTATATAGTCTTGTTTAAAATTTTCTTTTACCGCAATGATTGTTTCAATCACTGCACACAACGAATCCTGAGCCTCCACTTGTTTTTTCGGATTTAAACAGTTATCACAATTACCACAATTATCTTCTGTATATTCTTCTCCGAAATAATGCAACAGAATCTTTCTACGGCACAACGACGATTCAGCGTACGCTGCTGTTTCCAGCAACAGCTGTTTTCCGATTTCCTGTTCCGAAATAGGTTTGCCCTGCATGAATTTTTCCAGCTTCTGCAAATCCTTGTTCGAATAGAAAGTAATGCACAAGCCTTCTCCTCCGTCACGTCCGGCACGTCCTGTTTCCTGATAATATCCTTCCAGGCTCTTCGGAATGTCATAATGAATAACGAAACGTACATCCGGTTTATCAATACCCATACCGAAAGCAATCGTTGCCACGATTACATCGATGTCTTCTTTCAAGAAAGCATCTTGATTTGCATTACGGGTAGCAGAATCCATTCCGGCATGGTAAGGACGGGCCTTAATGCCGTTTGCCTGAAGAATTTCGGCCAGCTCTTCTACCTTTTTACGGCTCAGACAGTAAATAATGCCCGATTTCTCCGGATTCTGCTTAATAAAACGGATAATATCTTTATCTACATTATTTGTTTTGGGCCGTACTTCGTAATACAGATTCGGACGATTGAATGACGACTTAAACTCCGTAGCCCCTACCATCCCCAAGTTCTTCTGGATATCCATTTTTACCTTAGGAGTAGCCGTAGCCGTCAATGCTATGACCGGTGCCTTACCGATCTCATTGATGATAGGACGGATACGACGGTATTCCGGACGAAAGTCATGTCCCCACTCTGAAATACAGTGTGCTTCGTCGACTGCATAGAAAGAAATCTTCACATGTTTCAGAAAATCAACATTTTCTTCTTTTGTCAGCGATTCGGGAGCTACATACAGCAGCTTTGTCTTCCCGGCCAGGATATCAGATTTAACCTGTTCTATCGCTGACTTTGTAAGTGATGAGTTGATGAAATGTGCCACTCCGTCTTCTTCACTGAAGTTTCGCATGGCGTCCACCTGATTTTTCATTAGGGCAATGAGTGGAGATATAACGATAGCCGTTCCTTCCATTAGCAATGAAGGTAACTGATAACACAACGATTTACCTCCACCGGTAGGCATCAAAACAAAAGTATCCTTCCCGGCCAGTAAGTTACTAATTATAGCTTCTTGGTTTCCCTTAAAAGTGTCGAAACCAAAATACTTTTTCAACTGTTCCGCCAAATTAATCTTTTCCGCCATTGTCCTTTTATTTTAGTGATTTTAATTCTTCAAGATATAAGTCTCGCTTTATGCGTATGTAACAAAGTTATAAACAACTTTTGATATTATGCAAATAATCGAGTAATTATTTTATTGAAGAACTGCATTTTCTCATCACTTTTTTAGTTTTTCAGGCCATTTGCAGACGAGACAAATTGGCTTTGTTCATTTGCTCTTTCGCATAGTCGAGTGTAATGACAAATGTGTCCACTTTATGCGACGGAACCTCGAACATAGCATCCATGACGATCGTTTCCACTATCGATCTCAGACCGCGGGCACCCAACTTGTATTCGATAGCCTTATCGACTATATAATCGAATACCTCCGGTTGAAATTCCAACTTTACCCCGTCCATCTCAAATAACTTGATATATTGCTTGATGATTGAATTCTTAGGCTCGGTCAGAATATTGCGTAATGCAGTACGATCCAACGGGTTCAAATAAGTCAATATAGGCAGACGCCCGATGATTTCCGGTATAAGTCCAAAAGATTTCAAATCTTGAGGAGCAATATATTGCATCAAATTTGCACGGTCGATTTTAACCTTTTCCTTGGCAGCACCGTAACCTACTACGTTTGTATTCAGACGCTGGGCAATCTTGCGCTCGATACCGTCGAACGCTCCTCCGCAAATAAACAAAATATTCTTGGTATTGACAGGAATCAGTTTCTGTTCAGGATGCTTGCGGCCTCCTTGTGGGGGCACATTGACAATAGACCCTTCCAGCAGCTTCAACAATCCCTGCTGGACTCCCTCTCCGCTCACATCACGCGTGATAGAAGGATTGTCTCCCTTACGGGCGATCTTATCAATCTCATCAATAAAGACAATGCCACGTTCAGCCTCGGCTACGTTATAATCAGCGACTTGCAGCAGACGAGTCAGAATACTTTCGATATCTTCGCCTACATAACCAGCCTCCGTCAGTACTGTAGCATCAACAATGGTAAAGGGAACATGTAATAACTTGGCAATGGTACGCGCAAGTAATGTCTTTCCCGTACCTGTACTTCCTACCATGATGATATTGGATTTTTCAATTTCCACATCATCTTTCGACGAAGGCTGCAACAAACGCTTGTAATGGTTGTAAACAGCCACAGAAAGATAACGCTTCGCATCGTCTTGCCCAATCACATACTGATCGAGGAAGTCTTTTATATCTTTCGGCTTCGGAAGCTCTGCCAGATTCAAGTCGGTATTGCTCCCTTTCTGACGCATAGCCTCCTGAACGATTTCATGTGCCTGTTCCGAACAGCTGTCACAGATACAACCGTTGACACCTGTTATCAGGAAACCGACCTCATCTTCCGAACGTCCACAAAAGCTACAGCGTCTTTTGCTCTTCTTAGTTGATTTATCTTCCAAAGTAAATAGCTTTTATTAAATTAAATAGTTACACAGTCGGCTTACGAGAAAGCACTTCATCAATCATACCATATTCCTTAGCTTCCTGAGCCGTCATCCAGTAATCACGGTCAGAATCAGCCCATACCTTGTCAAAATCAGTATGAGAATGGTCGGCTATAATCGTATACAGTTCTTTTTTCAACTTCTGAATTTCACGAGCTGTAATCTCAATATCAGAAGCCTGACCCTGTGCTCCGCCCATCGGTTGATGAATCATGACACGCGAATGAGTCAGAGCCGAACGTTTTCCTCCCGTCCCGGCAACCAGCCATACCTGTACAGATTGTGGCAACATCGCTGGAGATGAACTGCATTGTATCGTAAATGCCCAGTCCGGCATAAACCGATCCGCCCGGAGAGTTGATGTAAATAGAGATATCTTTTCCAGAGTCTACAGAATCCAGATACAACAACTGAGCTTGCAGTGTATTGGCTGTATAATCATCTATCTGAGTTCCGAGGAAAATGATACGATCCATCATCAGACGAGAGAACACGTCCAGTTGTGTAACATTCAACTGACGCTCTTCCAAGATATAAGGATTAAGATATCCTGCCTGCGATTTGATTACGTCGTCAAGCACCATACTGCTCATACCCAAATGCTTGGTAGCATATTTTCTAAAATCGTCCATTAGTCAAATCTATAAATGTGAATAATAAAATAATAAAAGAGAAGCTTCTGATCGCTTCTTCCCATATAGAACAAAAGTACAAAAACTGCTGTTCAATCGGACGAAAGCCAGACCAAAAGCCCCTCTTTTAGCAAGTTTTAGCAATTCGCCTCAGCTTACCGCGGGGAAATTACTGAAACATTTTATTGAATTCTTCTGCTGAAACTGCTTTGTGGTTCAATGTAACCTGACCTTTCAGGATTTCTGACAACTTCGTTTCAATAACACGGTTGATCAGTGCTTCCACGCTTTCACGCTTCTTCAACATTTCCTTAGAGTAGTTTTCCAACAGTTCATCAGGTACATTAATCATACCATACTGAGCAAACTGAGCACGTGTTGCTTCTTTTGCCATGTTGGTAATGTCAGCCTGTTCAACTTTAATATTGTTTGCTGCAACCAGTTTTTCCTTGATCAGGTGCCATGTCAGTTCTTCAATGCTCTTTTCATAATGTTCTGCAACGAACTCTTCACCTTTTTCCTTGTTGTTTTCCAACATGATACGTTTCATCAGTTCGTCTGCGAATTCCAGTTTACCGATCTTGTTAACAACATAGTTACGAACATCGATCAAGAACTTGTAGTCGCTGTCAGCTTCAAACTGTTTAGCGATTGTTTCTTTAATCTGTGCGCGGAATTCTTCTTCGCTGTGAGCCTTACCTTCACCCAGAACCTGGTCGAACAGTTCCTGATTCAAGTCACCCGGAATCATACGAGTGATTTCTTCGATCTGGAAGCTGAAGTTACCTTTGTAATTTGCAACTTCTTCTTTCTTGATTTTCAGCAATGAAGCCAGCTCAGCTTCGTTGTTGTCGAATGCTGTTGCAGGGTTGAAAACCAATACAGTATTTGTCTTTGCACCATTGAAGATAGCTTTCTGGTCGTCGTTCTTCATGTAAGTAGGCATCATGACAGCACCTTCTACCTGAAGACCACCTTCTTTTGTATTACCGTTTTCATCCAGTTCAGCCAACAGACCTTTCAGCATGTCATTGTCCTGATATTCCTCAACTTTATCGTATTTTGCAGTACGCTGAGTATACATCTTAACCTGCTGGTCAACCATTTCGTCTGTTACATTGATATCATAGTAATCAATAGTATCATTGTTAGACAATTCTACAGTGAATTCAGGAGCCAAAGCGATATCGAAAGAGAACTCAAAGTTTTCATCAGTTTCGAAATTCACGTTGTTTTCTTTCGGCAGCGGAGTACCCAGCATGTTTACATTATTTTCACGAATGTATTCGCCAACTTTTTCCTGCATCAGCTTGTCAACTTCTTCTACTAATACAGAAGTACCGTACTGCTTCTTGATCAAAGCCATAGGAACCATACCTTTACGGAATCCGGGCATATTCACTCTCTGACGGAGAGTTTTCAACGATTTTTCAACTTTTTCCTGATAGTCAGCCTTTTCAATCTGAACAGTAAGCACAGCGCTTACCTTGTCTACGTTTTGCAATGAAATATTCATTTCCGACTTATTTATTTAATTATTACTATATTCCAAATATATTCAAAGAGTGTGCAAAAATAGTGTTTAATATTGCAAAAACCAAAATGTCGAAGTAAAAATTACAAAAAACACAAAGAGTGTTTCACGATTTAAGTCTTTACACAAACACTGGCAACTTATTCCCGTACATCCTTTACCTGAAAATCCTTTCTGCGGAGTACGAAGCTGTTACTCAAATATTTTTCACGTACAATCTTGTTTTCGGCAAGTTCTTCAGGAGTACCCTGGAAAAGAATCTTCCCTTCAAACAGCAGATAAGCACGGTCGGTAATACTCAATGTTTCCTGCACATTATGGTCGGTTATCAAAATACCGATATTTTTATCTTTCAATTTCCATACAATATGCTGGATGTCTTCTACCGCAATCGGGTCGACTCCGGCAAAGGGCTCATCAAGCATTATAAATTTCGGGTCTATGGCCAGACAGCGCGCAATCTCCGTACGACGGCGTTCACCACCCGACAACTGGTCGCCTAAATTCTTACGCACCTTCTGCAAACGGAACTCTGCAATCAGACTCTCCAGTTTTTCCTTCTGATACTCCTTCGAGGTTTTGGTCAGCTCCAAGACGGAAGCAATATTATCTTCCACACTCATCTTACGAAATACCGAAGCCTCCTGCGCCAAGTATCCGATACCATTCTGTGCACGTTTGTATACCGGATAGTCAGTAATATCCTGATTGTTCAGGTAAATATGCCCCTCATTGGGAACGATCAATCCCGTCGTCATATAAAAGGACGTTGTCTTTCCAGCTCCGTTCGGACCCAGCAGTCCGACAATCTCTCCCTGTTTCACATTAATGGAAACATGACTTACAACCGTACGCTTACCATATTTCTTTACCAGATTCTCCGTACGAAGAACCATGCGTCCATCCGCTGGAAGTTCAAACGCTGCTTCTGCATTATGTTGTTGATTTTCCTGTTCTGCCATAAAGCTGTTTAATAAAGAATTAAGCATGAAGAATCAAGACCTTCATAGCAGCAGCAAAAGTAGTAAAAATCTTGGGTTCTGTGGTAATTCCACCCATTTTCGTCTATGCTTTTATTATAATATAGCTAAAAAACAGTACTTTTGCATAAAATTAGACTCAATTTAATATGGTAAGACCAATTACGACTTTAGGCAAATACCTCATGCTGATGGGACGAGTATTTGCTCGTCCAGAGCGATTCCGGATGTATCTCAAACAATATCGCAACGAAATGGCACAGTTGGGAATCAATTCTATCGGTATTGTGTTGCTGATTTCATTCTTCATAGGTGCCGTTATCTGTATACAAATAAAGCTGAATATTGAAAGCCCGTGGATGCCCCGTTTTGTAGTGGGATATACCACACGTGAAATCTTGCTGCTGGAGTTCTCATCTTCTATCATGTGTTTGATTCTGGCAGGTAAAGTAGGCTCTAACATTGCTTCCGAAATTGGAACGATGCGTGTGACTCAACAGATTGATGCACTTGAAATAATGGGTGTAAACTCAGCCTCATACCTGATTCTCCCTAAAATATTGGGACTGATGACCATGATTCCATTGTTGGTGATATTCAGTATTTTCGCGGGAATCATAGGTGCCTTTTGTACGGCATGGTTCGCTGGTATCACCAATGCAACCGATCTGGAATATGGTTTTCAGTACAGTTTCGTCGAATGGTATGTGTGGTGCAGTTTTATCAAGTCACTGGTGTTCGCATTTATCATAGCTAGTGTATCTGCTTATTTCGGATATACCGTAGAAGGAGGTTCCATTGCAGTCGGCAAAGCGAGTACAGACTCTGTAGTATGCAGTAGTGTGCTGATTTTGTTTTCCGACTTAATACTCACTCAAATACTCAGCTAACAATGATACAGATCAAATCACTTTATAAATCATTCGAAGACCGCACTGTATTGAACGATATCAATTTTATCTTCGAAAACGGCAAGACCAACCTGATTATCGGGCAAAGTGGTTCCGGTAAAACAGTTCTCATGAAATGTCTGGTGGGGTTGCTTACCCCCGAAAAAGGAGAAGTGTTATACGACGGGCGTAACCTGATCACCATGGGGAAGAAAGAGAAAAAAGCCTTACGCCGGGAAATGGGTATGATATTCCAAAGTGCAGCCTTATTCGATTCTTTGTCGGTACTGGAAAATGTCATGTTCCCACTTGACATGTTCTCCAACATGACTTATCGTGAACGTGTCAAACGGGCTGAATTCTGTCTGGATCGTGTCAACCTGATAGATGCAAAAAACAAATATCCGGGAGAAATAAGTGGCGGTATGCAGAAACGTGTGGCCATCGCACGTGCCATTGCCCTCCAGCCTCAATACCTATTCTGCGATGAACCTAATTCCGGACTGGACCCCAAGACTTCACTGGTCATCGATGAATTGATTCACGACATCACAACCGAATACAACATGACCACCGTAATCAATACCCACGATATGAATTCGGTATTGGGGATAGGTGACAGCATATTATATATTTATCAGGGACATAAAGAATGGGAAGGAACAAAGAATGAAGTATTCAGTGCAACCAACCAACGTTTGAACGACTTTATCTTCGCATCCGACTTGCTTAAAAAAGTAAAGACGGAAGGAGAAAAAGAAATACGATAACCTACTCTTTATTCTTAAACAAAAAAACGGATACTCTTTCATGGTTAAATGGAAAGAGTATCCGTTTTTTCGTTAAGTCACTTCAGAACAAAGGCTACTCCGCTATTTTCGTTAGTGTTTTTACCATCTTCTGCCCAAGTTTCCGACTCGTTTCTTCATGTTTCACCAGCCCTACACCTTTGGCGTACCATTCGGTAATCTGACTTTCATCGGAAAACATGAAAAACTTCATCTTCATGGAATAAGTCACTTTTACGCAATCAAACTGACCTGCCGGTGTAGAAATAGTTTCTGTACCCTCATATTCACCTTTCATCGAAACAGTCATCGTTACAGGCTTTATCCGGATACTCATTTCATTAGCCTTAATTTTATCTCCTTTTTTCTGCTTTTCATTTAAAAGTAAACAAATCTGTCCGTTTACGTCAAACTTCTCCTTTGCCGCAGTCATATCGTTTTTATTCAAGGCTGCTGCCATCAAGCCAAGCATATTATCCTTCATAGATTCTCCATCCTGTAGATAAACCAGCGTATTGCCATTTGCATAAGCCACTTTGTGGTAAAACAAGGTATCCTTCATCTTTTCATTCATTTTTGGAGCAAAATCTCCCAAAGTTATAAAAGTAGAATCATTCTTAGTTTCCACACCCACTACTGAAGTATAGGTTTCGATTTTCTTTTCACCTGTAAGAACCTCATAATAAAGTTTCTGTTCTTTCTGAAGACTACAATATTGGGCAAATGCAGTCGTCGAACATAGAATACAAGCAATTATTAAAACATAGCTTTTCATAAAATATTAGATTTAATTGTAGTTCTCTCGCCTTTCCAGAAATGTAGTAATGATAAGTAAAGATATATATTTTTAGACAACTAACAATTATGCATAAGATAATTAGGTACGAATGCACTATCTACTTATAAAAAAATCTTCCTCCCAGTTTTAAACAACTGGAAAGAAGATTTTCCACAAACGCCCAGAAATGTCCAATTATTTCTGACGAATGAAAATATTTATAGGAGTACCCGAAAGTTTCCAACGTTCACGTATCTGGTTTTCAAGAAAACGTTTGTATGGTTCTTTCACATACTGAGGTAAGTTTGCAAAGAACACGAACGAAGGAACCTGTGTATTCGGCAATTGGGTAATATATTTGATTTTGATATATTTTCCCTTGTTCGAAGGTGGCGGATAAGCCTCTATCAGAGGAAGCAACTCTTCATTCAGGCGAGCAGTCGGTATTCTGGTAGTACGTGCATGATAAACTTCCTTTGCAGCTTCCAGAACCTTAAAAATTCGCTGTTTAGTCAATGCGGAAGCAAAGATAATCGGGAAATCAGTAAACGGAGCGAAACGATTACGAATGGCTTCTTCATAATTTTTCATTACCTTCGTAGTCTTTTCTTCCACCAAATCCCATTTATTTACCACAACAACCAGTCCTTTCTGGTTCCGCTGTATCAGCGAAAAGATATTCAAATCTTGTCCTTCTATACCTCTTGTTGCATCCAGCATCAGAATACATACATCCGAATTCTCAATGGAACGAATAGAACGGACAACCGAATAATATTCCAAATCTTCACTGACCTTATTCTTTTTACGGATACCTGCCGTATCTACCAGATAAAAATCAAATCCGAATTTATCGTAACGCGTATAAATAGAATCACGGGTTGTTCCGGCAATTTCTGTCACGATATTACGTTCCTCGCCGATGAAAGCATTGATGATAGAAGACTTTCCGGCATTAGGACGTCCTACCACAGCAAAACGAGGGATCTCTTCATCCAGTATCTCATCGGAGTCCTTCTTGAACTTACTTACAATCAAATCCAGCAAATCACCTGTTCCGCTTCCACTCAATGCAGAAATACAATAAGGATCACCCAAGCCTAAAGAATAAAACTCGGCTGCATTGTATTGCAAATCATTATTATCCGTCTTATTTGCGACCATAATAACCGGAGTTTTGGAACGACGTAAGATAGAAGCTACCTCCATATCCAGGTCGGTCACCCCGTTGGTAACATCAACCACAAACAAAATAACATCCGCTTCATCCATAGCCAAAACAACCTGCTTACGGATCTCGCCTTCAAAAATATCATCCGAATTAACTACCCAGCCTCCGGTATCCACTACCGAAAATTCTTTTCCCAGCCATTCCGACTTACCGTACTGGCGGTCGCGGGTTGTTCCGGCCTGTTCATTGACAATAGCCTGACGCGTTTTAGTCAGACGATTAAACAGTGTCGACTTTCCCACATTGGGACGTCCTACGATTGCT
>ERZ779949.203-NODE-203-length-12309-cov-2.29982_pt1 | contig 12309 bp, 15 predicted proteins | sample MGYA00511540_ERZ779949 | MGnify/ENA primary metagenome ERZ779949 (study PRJEB29588, sample SAMEA2149539) | human gut metagenome | biome: human gut; feature: human-associated habitat; material: faeces | place: Denmark | collected 2008/2010 ...
GGCAGGAAAGCGTCGGAAAAACCGCTTGCAGGGCATCACATCGGTCTCTACGGTCGGATATTCACCTACGACTTCGAGACCGGGGGGACGGGCTACATGGGCGGCAAGCCTGGCGGTACGCTTTGGGATAAGATGAACTATTCGGTAGGTCTGGAGTATGGTTATTCGCTGCCCGTCGCCCGTCGTCTGAATCTGGATTTCGTCATCGGTGTGGGCTATTGGGGTGGAGAATACCATAAATATGCCCCTATCGACGGCCATTATGTCTGGAAGGAGACCCGACGGCGCCACTGGTTTGGTCTCACGGAGGCGGAGATTTCGCTCGTATGGCTCTTGGGCCGTGGCAACTACAACGAGAAGAAAGGAGGCAGGCAGTGATACTGATACGCTTTAGTCTGGTGTTCATATTTTTATGGATGGGACTGACGGCTTGTGAGCATAAGGATTTATGTTACGATCATCCGCACTTTGCCACGGTGCGGGTAGTATTCGACTGGACCAAGATTTCCAATCATGACAAGCCTGAAGGCATGAGGGTCGTATTTTATCCGACCGATGATGAAAGCAACACGTGGATATTTGATTTCCCCGGAGGAGAGGATGGGGAAGTGGAGCTCCCCGAGAATGATTACCGGGTAATTTGCTTCAACTACGATACCGACGGGATGGTTTGGAAAGAAAACGGCAGTTACACGCTTTTTACTGCCGATACGCGTGATGTTCGGTCGCCGGATAACCAGACAATGGCCGTCACCCCACCCTGGCTGTGTGGCGACCATATAGACAGAGTTATCCTCAAGGACATTCCGGAAGGAAGCACGAAGATAATACGGCTAACTCCCGTAAACATGGTATGTCACTACACGTATGAGGTGAACGGAATTCGGGGACTGGACAGGGTGGCGGATTTGCGGGCCGCTCTTTCCGGCATGTCCGGCTCGCTTAACATGTCCGGCGACAGTTTGCCCGCCGATCTTTCGGAGAGCCTGCTCTTTGATGGAATGGTTTCACGGAATCAGATTATAGGCGGATTCTATACGTTTGGACATTCCGCACTTGAAGGAGAGCCCAATGTTTTCCGGCTGTATCTCAAGAACCGTTCAGGCAGCATGTCTGTATTGGAACAGGACGTGAGCGACCAAGTGCATGATGTCCCGGTAGCGGGGCATATCGGTGATGTGCATCTGGTGTTGAATTTTGATTATGAGGTACCATCCGAGCCGGGAAGTGGCGGTCCGGGATTTGATGTGGATGTTGATGATTGGGATGATGTGAATGTGGATATAGTGTTGTAATCGAGTTTTATTAATTATATTTATTAACAATTTTATTCATTTTATGAAAAAAAGTACAGTAATGCTTTGGGCAATCTTTGGAGTACTACTGATGAGTTGCTCAGAAGAGGAGATTGCGAATGTGGAAACCTCCTCACGAAATGCGATTGGTTTTAACGTGTTAAGTAATGCGGCGGAAACGAGGGCTACCCCTACTACCAACACCAACTTGAAGAACACCGATTTCGACGTGTTCGCTTTTACGGCGGATGGTACTGCCTTCATGGGAAAGAACGACACGGAATTTGAACATGACGGAGTGAAGATCGTGTACAAAAATGGTAAGTGGGATTATGACAATGCGAGCGACCTTCGTTATTGGCCTACCGAGGCTTTGGACTTTTACGCGTTCAATCCCGGAACGGTTAGTGAAGACATGATGGCGTTTTATAGTTGGGAAGCCACCAAGGATGTCCAAAAGATAAGTTATACCTGCATGGATGAGTATGGAAGCGGTACTACTCATGCAAACTACGACGTGATGTATGCCATGGCCAAAGGCCAGACAAAAGACATGAACAACGGAATAGTGAAATTTAATTTCAAACATATTCTGTCACAGGTCGTATTCAAAGCAAAGACCCAATACGATAACATGCAGGTGGACATCGACGTGATCAAGATTCATAATTTCAAATTTGCCGGCGCCTTCACATTGCCTGCGGCAGCCGATGGAACGGGAAGTTGGAGTTCGTCTGATTTAGCATTTCCACACGCATTTACCGTAGTGAAAAACGCAAACATCACGGTCAATAGCAATACCGAAGCTACCGATATTACCACAAATACTCCTATGCTGAATATACCACAGGAGCTGACTGCTTGGAAAGTTTCCGAAACAGCCACCAAAAGCAAGTTGGAGGCCGATAATGCGAAGCAATGTTATCTGGAGATCGCCTGCAAAATCCGGCAGTCCGGAGCTTATCTGTTGGGTTCAGCAAGCGAATACAAAACAATTTATGTTCCGTTCGGAGATACATGGGAACAGGGCAAGCGTCATATCTACACGTTGATTTTCGGTGGTGGTTATGATGATCAGGGAGAGGCTGTGTTGAATCCGATCCAGTTTGATGCAGAGACAACAGGCTGGGTTGATGCAGATAAAGACGTAAACGTCCAACCTTAATCCAAACGTTTATTAATATCGTACCCGTTGGCAGGTTAAACATACGCAAGATTAACCCTGCCAACGGGTTTTTTATAGGGAATCGCATTTTCAATATACTTTTTGATGTGTAGGGGTGCTTTTTGCGTACCTTTTTCCTGGAGAATTTCTTTTGTGGAGTGTTTGCCCTGTATATTCCCGATACGCTGTTATAGCAGGGAACTGTTTTTATCCAAGTAGTCAGATATAGCCTCTTGCAATACCGATTTTAGCGAATCGCCTTTGCGGATCGCGATCAGCTTTAAGTTCTGGTGATAGGTTTCGTCCATGACAAAATTACAATGCACGGTTTTCGCTTTCTTCGGCTTTTGAGCCTCTTTTTGCCCGGCCGTGGATTGGATCAGGCTGTCTAATCCCCCGGTCAGCCCGGCCGACATACTGTTTTTTAAATCGTTCTTCTTTGCCATATGGTTACTTTATTTCTGTTAGCAGTTCGTTACATACACCCTCGTAGTCCTCTGCCCCGGCAGATTTGGGGGCATAGTGAAAAATATCCTGCCCTTGTGTCGGGGCTTCGGCCAGCGCAATGGAGTTGCGTACATGGGTGCTGAACACTTTGCCCTGGAATGTTTCCTGTACCAGTTCCGAAACGCTCTTGTTCAGGTTCTTTCTTCCGTCGTACTGGGTTATCAGAACCCCGGCGATCGAAAGATCCGAGTTCAAACGTTGCTGCACCTTGTGGACTACCTGCATAAGTTTGGCCATTCCACGCATTGCCAGGAATTGAGCCTGAACCGGGATAATCAACCGATCCGAGGCCGTCAGTGCGTTAAGCGTGAGCAGCGACAGCGAGGGAGGACAGTCGATCAGGATATAATCGAATTTCTCCTTTTGGCCTTTGATAAGGTGGGCTAAGATAAGCTCCCGTCCGGCCTCGTTGATTAACTCCGTTTCAACGGCCGAGAGATCCAGGCAGGAGGGAACGACGCTAAGGCCGTCCTTATGCTCGTAGATCGGCAGGTCGTATTCGCCTTTCATCGCACCGTAGATCGTTTGGGGAAGCTCCGCAGAGAAGCCCAGCGATTCGGTCAGGTTGGCCTGCCCGTCAAGGTCGATCAAAAGAACCTTGTACCCTTTTTGACGTAACGCACCGCCCAGGTTGATCGTGGTTGTGGTCTTTCCTACTCCCCCCTTGTGATTCAATACGGAGATTACTTTTGCTTTGCTCATAAATTCAGTTTTTTAAATGGTTGTCATGTCCACAAATATAGTTAAAATACTAATATACTAAAATACTAAAAGTAGTATTTTTCGTTTTTTGCGTGTTTTTTGTGCCGATCGGGGAAGCGTACCGAAATAAATCCTGTTTCCGTCTTTCGGTACGTTTTGTTTCTGTACCGGAATTAATCAAAGATTAGAATAACCATAAATGTTTTTATACGTTAATCATACGTATGTATATATGTATATATTTGTTTTTGAGTATCTTTGTGTGCTATAAATAAAAAATAAAAGACATGAGCACTTATTCGTATAAAAATCCGAAGTTTATAAATTCCCCTAAAGGGGTGGTTGAAGTTGTAGAAGTGATTTATGACGGCAAAGATGATCCGGCCTATTCACTGGCTATTATTAAATGGGAAAATACCTATAAATTAGGTATTCGTTGGAACATCGCTTATAGTGAATGGGACGATTACCGCAAACAGAACGGGCAAGATGAATGTATAGGTAATCCACAGTCGAGAGGTATTCCCACCTGGTTTGTTTTGCCCGATGATATGATGTTTGGTGAGAAGTTCAGCGGTGCGATGCAGAGGCTTGATGAATTAAGAAAAGGTAAGTAAGCAATGGAACAGGGAGAAATCATATTATACCAGCCGGATGAAGCGGTCAAGTTGGAAGTGAGGTTGGAAGATGAAACCGTTTGGCTGACACAAGAACAAATAGCCGACTTGTTCGGGACTAAAAGGCCAGCTATTACCAAACATTTGAACAACATTTACAAAAGCGGCGAACTTGATATAGATAGCACATGTTCCATTTTGGAACATATGGGTAATGACGGCAAACAGAGATATACTACTAAATATTATAATCTTGATGCGATTCTGTCAATAGGATATCGGGTTAATAGCAAGAACGCAACCCTTTTTAGGAAATGGGCGAATAGTGTATTAAAGGATTATCTTTTAAAGGGGTATTCCATTAATAAACGTTTGTCAGAACTTGAAAGGACTGTCGCTCAACATACCGAGAAGATAGATTTTTTCGTGCGTACTGCCTTGCCCCCGGTCGAAGGCATTTTTTATAACGGCCAGATTTTCGATGCGTACAAGTTCGCCACCGATCTGGTAAAGTCGGCCAGGCGTTCGATCGTGCTTATCGACAACTATGTGGACGAAACGGTCTTGCTCATGTTGAGTAAACGCAGCGTCGGTGTCTCGGCCACCATTTACACACAGCGTATCACGCAGCAACTCCAACTTGATCTTGACAGGCATAACAGCCAGTACCCACCTATCGACATCAGGACGTACCGGGACAGTCACGACCGTTTCCTGATCGTTGATGAAACGGACGTGTACCATATCGGAGCCTCGTTAAAGGATCTGGGGAAAAAGATGTTCGCTTTCTCAAAGCTGGATATTCCGGCGGCTGTGATAACTGACCTGTTATAATATCCCTTGTCTTATGAATGTGGTTATCTATTCACGTGTAAGCTCGCAGTCGGCCAGGCAATCGACCGAACGGCAGGTTGTCGATCTGGAGAGGTTCGCAGCCGGACGGGGGTACGAGGTGACGGCGGTCTTTGAGGAAAAGATAAGCGGACGAAAGGCCAATATCGAACGCCCGGTTTTAAGCCGTTGCCTGGAATACTGCACAGATCCGCAGAACCGGGTGGATATGCTGTTGCTGACCGAGATCTCACGCCTGGGGCGTTCCACCCTGGAGATACTAAAGGCACTCGATACGCTGCACACGCATAAAATATGCGTGTATATCCAAAACTTGAACCTGGAAACATTACGGCCGGACAAGACGGTAAACCCCTTGTCCTCTCTGATTACTACCCTATTGGGGGAACTGGCCGCAATCGAACGCCAGGGGATCATTGACCGCCTTAATAGCGGACGGGAGTTGTACATCCAGAAAGGGGGCAGGCTGGGACGGAAGCCGGGAAGCCGGAAAACGGCCGAACAGAGGAAAGAGGAATACCGGGAGGCGATCGCCTTGTTGAAGAAAGGCTACTCGATCCGGAACGTGGCGAAGCTCACGGGAAAGGCCGTTTCGACGATACAACAAGTAAAAAAAGACTTCATTAATAGCTGATTATCGGAACAAATATTGTATTTTTGCAACAAATACGAGTAAATGCACGTAATTAAAAACGAGTATTTGCGCGTGCCTAAAAACGAGTATTTGCACGAAAATAATCAGAATCTAAATAAAAACGGTTATGGCAACAATGGCGGAGAAAATGGCGGCTTCACTGGAGGAATTAAGAAAGCTCCAGGAGAAAGACCGCTGTGTCGTCCTGCAAGGGACGGCCGAGATAGGGAGGACGCATTTAACCCGGCTGTTGGATAACGGCTGGTTGCAGGAAGTAATGAAAGGCTGGTATATTGCGGCCAGGCCGGGAACAGAGGGGGATACGACGGTCTGGTACACCTCATTCTGGTATTTTATTGCGAAATATGCGGCCGTCCGGCTGGGGGAACGGTGGTGTTTGACGGCCGACCAGTCGTTGGATCTGTATTCGGGGAAAACGACCGTGCCCGTACAGGTGGTTATCAAATCGCCGAAAGGCCATAACAACACGCAAAAGCTGATGTATGATACCTCGCTTTTGGTGTTTCAAAGCGAGATCCCGGATCAGGTATATAAAGAGCCGGAATACGGCCTTAATCTCTATCCGCTTGCCGAAGCCCTGGTATATACCACGCCGAGATATTTCCAGGTGGAGAGGATCGATATATTAAAGGTACTGACGAAAAACGGGGCTTCGCTTCGTGCCGGAAGAATAGCCGGGGCGTTCCGGAACATCGGGAACAGCGAAATCGCCGACAGCATCGTTTCCACGATGCGGGGGTTCGGGTATGACGTGAGAGAAGAAGATCCGTTCGAGGATCAGCCACGAACGCCCCTTGTTTATGAGGTGTCGCCTTACGTCACACGCTTGCGCCTGATGTGGGAGAACATGAGGGATAAGGTTGTAGAACTGTTTCCCGAAGCCCCTGGAAAGATTGATGACGTGGAGGGGTATTTGAGATCCGTCGATGAAAAGTATTCGGAGGACGCTTATCATTCTCTCTCGATCGAGGGATATAGGGTTTCCCCGGAACTGATCGAGAAAGTGCGTGTCGGGAACTGGAAGCCGGAGGAAGAAGATAAGGAGCATAAAAACGCGCTGGTGGCACGTGGGTATTACCAGGCGTTCCAGGCTGTCAGGGGGACGATCGCCGATATACTGAAAGGAAAGAACGCAGGGGAAGCGGTAAGGGCGGATCATCCGGTCTGGTATATGCAGATGTGGATGCCGTTCGTTACGGTGGGGATCTTGCAAAGGGAGGATCTTGTGGGTTATCGTACCGGGCAGGTCTATATACGGGGATCGCAACATATCCCGTTGAACCCGAAAGTGGTCAGGGACGCTATGCCCGTCCTTTTCGATCTCTTGAAGAATGAGCCGCACCCGGCGGTAAGGGCTGTCTTGGGACACTTCTTTTTCGTGTATATTCACCCCTATATGGACGGGAACGGGAGAATGGGACGGTTCGTCTTGAACGCCATGCTTGCGTCTGGAGGCTATAACTGGACGGTTGTTCCGGTGGAGCGTAGAAAAGAATATATGAAAGCGTTGGAAAAGGCCAGCGTGGAGGGGGATATTTCGGAGTTTACGAAAGTAATCGCATCATTGGTCAAGTAATGATATTTATAATAATGACAATATGAAATCAACGGAATATATCGAATGGGATAAACTGGAGCAGATCCCGTTCTGCCTTTGCCGGATCGCGGAGGATGAAGAAAACCAGGAAATAGATGTTTATTATCTGGATAAACGGGTTTGCCATGATTACGATCATGTGGGGCATTATTTTCGTACTGCGATAATCATGTTTAGAAGGATCAGGAACATAACGGCCGATTGGGTGAACCTCAAAAACCTTTGGTTGCTAAGGGACTGTATCAGGGAGAATTTTAATCATGGCCTGGAGGTGGACGATCTGATCTTCGGGGAAACATTCGACGGTGAGGATCCGGAAACTATAAAGCCGCTAACCAAAGAACGGCTGTTCAAGATTAAAAAGGTGATTCAGGAAAAAGATCCATACGCTACCGTATAGGGGGGGAGTATATAAAAACAAAACCCTGGAGTTTGTCTTGCGACAGGGACAACAGGGGATTACTACGCAAATATAGGGAGTATATCTCGTTTATACAAGGATTTTATGGCTTTTCTGGATTGATTTTAAAAAGAATAGAGGCTTGTTCCCTGGAATGTAGTATTTACTACTTTTAGTATTTTAGTATATTAGTACGCTTTTCTTTTGGAGGATTTGGGCGTTCCCGTAAACGGTCGGGCTTTCCGCCTCCAAGTCCTCGCCTAAAGGCTGTGGGCTTTCCACTGCAATCCCTAACGCATGAATACACCCACCCACCCGATTAAGGTAGGCTATTTCCGGATAGAGCCGTTCGGTGAAGCCAGCCGGATAAAAGCCGCCTTACTTTTCACTGATCGGCACAATCCGGGTACTCCGGTAGCCGATTGTCGAACCCGGTTTTAACCCCCCTTTCAGGGGAGAGAGGTATTTTAGTTTTTCCGGCGTGGCCGCCTTGCGTTTACCTTGACCGGGGTTTTTGTCTGCAAAGGTCAAACGGCTTTTTCCATATCCCAAGTTGAGCCGCAAGCGGCTTTTAGAAAAAATCTCCAGCCTGGCTAAAGCCAGGTAGTATTTTTCCTAAAAAACTTGTGCTATGGAAAAAAACGTTTGGGGTGTTCTCATACAAAAACCCCTCGGAACTCAAGGTAAACGCAAGATGACCACACCGACAGCCCCGAAAAACCAAAATGAGGTTGTCTTGATACAAAAACATCGGAATCTTAGGCATCCGCAAGGTTTTTTGGGGGGGGAGGGTGCGAGGTGGGGAGTTTACTATCGGAAAAAATCAGGTAGTAAATACTAAATTTAGTATATACTAAAATACTACTTTTTCATATAATTATCTGATAAATAGTTATTTAAATGTTGTTTAAATACTTGCATATCTCAAATAAAAGTGCTATATTAGAGGTATAGAAAAAGAGATAACAACCTTTAGAACTGGCTCACCCACCAGGATAAAGAACGGGGGACGTAGTTATGAAAACTGATTATTTCGACAAGGCAGCGCAACAGTTTGCAAATTTGATGATCGAGAAGATCCAGCAGGTAGAGGACAATTGGCAAAAGCCCTGGATCACCATTGCGGCGAATACACGCAATTTCTTTCCGCAGAACCTCACAGGACGCAGGTACGCCGGAGGTAACGCCTTTTTACTTCTTTTCCTTTGCGAGAAATTCCAGTACCAGACACCCGTATTTATGACATTCAACCAGGCGAAAGAGGCCGGGATCTCCGTGCTGAAAGGATCGAAATCGTTTCCGGTCTATTACTTCCTTTTCTACGTGTACCACAAGGAAACACGCAAGAAAATAACCTTTGAGGAATACAAGGCGTTAAGCCGGGAGCAGCAACAGGAATACAACGTTATACCGACCTATAAATATTACTCGGTCTTTAACCTGGATCAGACCAATTTTTCGGACGTGAGGCCGGAAGAATGGGAAGCGTTAAGGGAGAAGTTCAGAGGGGGACAGGCAGAGCAGCCCGACGGGACAACCGGAGAGGCGCACCCCGAAATAGACGCCATGCTGGAGGCGAAAAGCTGGTTTTGCCCGATACGGGAGCAGCAAGGCGACAGGGCTTTCTATTCTCCTTTAGCCGATTATATCGTAGTGCCGCTTCGCTCGCAGTTCGTCGATATGCAGAGCTTTTACGAAACGCTTCTGCATGAAATGGGACATTCCACGGGACACCCCACCCGATTGAACCGGGATCTTGCGCACCCGTTCGGATCAGAGGAATACGGCAAGGAGGAATTAACGGCCGAGTTCGCCGCAGCCCTGGCAGGAATGTTTTTCGGGATAGCCGAACATATACGCACTGAAAACGCAGCTTATCTGAAAAGCTGGATAAAGGCGATCCGGGAAGAACCCAAGTTCATTTTAAACGTACTGGCCGACGCTATGAAAATTGTCAAGATGATAGCCGGGAAACTGAATGTCTCCGTAGAAAGCGAGGAAACGGCAGCAGATGAAGCGGAACAGGTGGCATGATACAAGGAAGATCCCCCGAAAGGGGGACAGCCTTTCGGGGGGAGTTCTTTTTGGCACTCGCCCCAAAAAGAACCAAAAAACGCTTTGCCGCTACACTCCGTTTCGCTTTCATAGCTCTGATAATGCGTTTTTTGATTGGATAGATATATATTTGTAGATAAAATAATGTAATATGAACAAACCGAAGATTATACAGATTATTGATGTTGTTTCCAATGCGATAGCAGGAAACCGTATCGACGAGGATTTTATAAAGAGTTGTATTTACGGAAAAGTGGATGCGGAACTGTATGCGCATCTTTTAGGCAAATACAGGGGGTATGACGGGGATTTCTTTCAGTTTTATTTGGGGACGGACGATCGGATAAACCGGGCTTTGCTGGAGAACCTGGGGATTAAGGTCGAACCCGACAAATATCCGGACTATGATAGCCGGATTGTTGCGCAGGTCGTCCAGGGAAAGAAAAGGTTTGATATTTATCCTTTCGAGTTGGAAGCCTTTAACAGATATGCCATGTTTGGCAATAATAATGCGCTTTCATGCCTGAAAGGGATTTCCCCGACAGCCGGGCAGACCGTCCGGGAAAACGGTATTAACGAGTATGGAAACGCCTTGAATTGGTCGCTGTTCTGGATAAAGGCAAATCCGGAGGACAAAGCCCTGTTAGTGGATCACGTTTTGAATATCCCCGAACGATGATAGCGGAATATTTCATTTACCGGAGAAAGGGGGATAAAGAGCTGTTTATCTCCCTGGGGGAAATGCCGCAATACGGGTTAAGGCCGAAACAGAAGTTTACCGGGAAAAAACTTAAAATAGAGGTGATCCGCAGGCTTTCCGGTGTGGAAATCGAGCAGACGGCCACCACTCCGCAGATAAACGCCTATATCGAGGCGAATATCTATGATACCGAACGTTGGCCGGAGTACCGGAAGTTATACCGACAGGTGGCCGGAGAGGTGGAAACCGTGGCCGACATCTTTACGCTCCAGTATATTTTAGTGGCCGAACTGGAGGATCAGACCAGGACGGGAAAGGACTGCCAGCCGCAGCCGACAGATCCGAAAGACGAGAGGCTGATACACCTAATCCGGTGCGAGCTTATGGGTGAACCCCTGGAAATGTACAAGACGATGATAAACCCGATCATCGCCTTAAAGAAACGTTTCGTTTGATACTACATCTACTAAAAATAGTAGATACTACTTTTAGTATTTTAGTTCGTACGCTCAATCCTGGGAGAAAAACTAATCGGGATATTCATTGAGTTCCCGGTATACCTTAGCTAACTCTTCTTGGGTGTGACGTTTGAACTTTTTACGGCTTATGATGAAAGGCAACCTCTGATTCATTTCATTCTCGTACTCGTCCAGGAGATGTTTACCCCTTCCGGTAAGGACGACATGGGTACGGTCGTCGGAAAAGCGGATCTCTTTTAAATCTTCCATTGTATCTAATATACGGAGGATGATTTTCTCGTAAATGGGGGTACGCAGTAACGGGTGTGCGAGCATGGGGGAATTGTATTTTATATCGAAATTCTCGATGATCTCCGTCTGCACTTCCTCTATATGCTTGGGAAGTGCTTTTCCCAGCGTGTAGTAAACAGCTATCTGAAAGTCTTTGTAATTTGGAAACATGGGCGTATATGGTTTATTGGGAACGTGGATATTTTTAATATTTCCGTTCCGGGATTCTTCGGCCGAAAGATAAAAAAATCTCTCGAATAATCTTTGGGATAGATGCGCTTTTTTTAGTAAATACTAAAAATAGTATTTTTGTAATGCGCATTACAGTAGTGTATTTTGTAAACGTAACGTGTACTTATTCAAGTATTTTAGTAAAATGGGTATCTTTTATATCCGGTTATACTAATATTAGTATTTTAGTATTTTTGTAATGTACATTACAAAAATATCCGTATCTTTGCATTCAGATTGAAAAACAAAAGGCTTATGATAACGACGATCCAGTTTAAGACGTTGGACGACTTGTATCAGTTTTACAACGACGCAATTTTTAACGGTGAGCTTTCGGAATGTATCGTGAATATGTCCCGTCACGGTGGGGCGTTCGGCTTTTTCGCCGCCAACCGTTGGAGAGGGGACGGGCAGGAAAAAAAGGTCGTTCACGAGATCAGCATCAACCCCGATTTTATGAACCGGGAAGATCGGGACTGGCATTCTACCCTGGTACATGAAATGTGCCATTTGTGGCAGGAGGATTTCGGCAGGCCGAGCCGGGGAGGGTATCATAATTCGCAATGGGCTGACAAGATGATCCAGGTCGGACTGATGCCGTCCGACACCGGGGAGGCCGGAGGCAAAAGGACAGGCCAGAGCATTACGCATTATATCATTCCGGGAGGGAAGTTCGAGCAGGTTTTCAATACGCTAAGCCGGGAGGATCTGCAAAACTTGCGGCTTAGGTACAAGCCGACTTTGGCGGCCGTACCTACCCGGCCGATCCGCCTCGCCGGGAGCG
>ERZ779949.207-NODE-207-length-12057-cov-3.94834_pt1 | contig 12057 bp, 10 predicted proteins | sample MGYA00511540_ERZ779949 | MGnify/ENA primary metagenome ERZ779949 (study PRJEB29588, sample SAMEA2149539) | human gut metagenome | biome: human gut; feature: human-associated habitat; material: faeces | place: Denmark | collected 2008/2010 ...
GTCAGCCGGACGGCAGCCGCCATCCGTTCGACAGCTTCATCGTATCTAAGACTCCTGCCGCACGCTGGGGCACGCCTGAAGACCTTATGGGCCCTGCAGTGTTCCTCGCTTCAGACGCTTCCGATTTCGTAAACGGCCACATCCTTTACGTTGACGGCGGTATACTTGCATACATCGGCAAGCAGCCATGATGAATGACATAAATACGGAATATGCAGGCACAATGCGGCCTGCGTGTTCCGTATTTCTTTTACAAGTCAGACAATATGCAGTGTCTGCGCAAGCACCACAAGAGAAGATTTGAAATGACTTAATAAAAACAATATAACCTGAAAAACCAATAATTATGACTAAAAAAGGACTTTTTATTTGCATTGTCTCTGTCTTTACATTTACCAATGCAAAAAGTAACGTTACTGACAAATGGCCTGACATCCCATTACTTACTGTTACAACCGAGAACGGAGACTTTCCTACATGCGACATCGTTTATCCGCCTGAAGGATGTGTAGGAACCGGTATCACGGCCAACGAATATGTTGCCGGAAGACTGGTGATGACTCTTGGTACAGACACGCTTTATGACTCTGGCGAATATGTTAAGGACGAGTCGGGCGTGAGAATGAAAATACGCGGTAACAGCACAGGTGCGTCAGAAGGACAGAAACCTTACAAACTGAAGCTGTCGAAGAAGTTTGACATGCTTTTTCGTGGTGATGAAGACTATAAGGAGAAAGACTGGAACATGCTGAAGATAAGCACATGGAATCCTGGCTTTGCCAATTCTGAGAGCAACATCCTCAATGTACTAGGTTTTGCCTTGAGCAAGTATGTCGGACTGGAGTGGACTCCAGGCTATACATTCGTCAATCTTGTCATGAACGGCAAGTATATGGGAATGTATTATCTTACAGATGCCATAGAGCGCGGCGACAAAAGAGTTGACATCAAGAAGTCGGGCTATCTTATAGAGAACGATGCCTATTGGTGGAACGAAGACCTGTATTTTAAAACCGGCCATCAGAACTCTGTCATGGGGTGGACTTACAAGTATCCTGACGCAGAAGACGTGGATGACGCCATAACGGGCAATATACAGACATACATTAATGATTTTGAAGATGCTCTTTATTCGGGCGCGGATATCGACGAATACATAGACCTTGCCTCGTTTGCCAAATGGATACTTGTGCACGACATTCTTAATTCTGACGATGCGGCAGGCACAAACATGTATATGTATAAGCATGACTATGATGAGAGCAATCCGTATTCAACAAAACTGATGATGGGCCCGCTGTGGGATTTTGATTCCTCGTTCAAGACCGACGCCTACGACAGTTGGAGCTCTATGCACAGGCTGGATTACTTCTATTATCCGCAGCTCTTCAATAACGGGAAGTTTGTTGCCGAATATAAAAATCAGTGGGAGAGCATAAAACCAACATTGGCTGAAACCGTAGCAAACGCTCTCGACTCTGTGGCACAGGCTTATGGTGGTGCGCTCGAAGAAAGCATGAACCTGCATAAAACGGTATATCCCACAGAATGTGCCAACAGTCTGCAGTCTCAGATTGATGAAATTAATGACAAAATAGGAAAGAGAATAGCCTGCTTGGACAGCATGATAGAAAATCTTCAGACATCAGGTATAAGTCAGACAACCGAATTTACCCTTCCCCGCAGTATAGTTGCCGTTTATGATGTATACGGCAGACAGTGCAGCACCGGTATCGATAATCTGTCCAAAGGTGTATACGTTGTGCGTTATGACGACGGCTCGTCGCAGAAAATATTGAAGAAATAACTTCTTACAAATAATACCTCCGGCATATAAAGATTAAGTATGTGTCCGGCTTGGCGCAATACATCATAAATGTTTGGCATGATGTATTGCGCCTTTTTCATATAGTTAAGCCTGTCTTGCGGTAAAGTGTTTATCGGCTTATCTTTTTTATTAGTATGCAACATACATCATTGATGACATTTTAGCCACCAGAAACCTCGTCTGTTGCCTTAGCTTTTACTCTTCTTCCCATTCCGCATCTTTTTCTTTATTCATCGTTTTCGGGCATTACTCATGTATGTAAGGTGGTGAAATATTTAATAGATTTACCCCTTTTGAAATGTGTATCAATAAAAACGCCCTGAAGATCGTAACATTTTTATATGATAATGCTTATACATTTAAATGTACAATATAGAATAATGCTATTTTGTTAACCAAATATCATGTGTCTACTTTCAAACTGTTAATGGCCCGTTTACGACCCGTAACTCGGCCACTTTTGCATCAAAACTCGGCCACTTTTTGTGCGTAAACCGTAGACTTATTTCTTTAAAACGGCAAAGTTGTGTGTGGCGATGTAGGATGACGGGGCAGGGGAGTGTCATGGCTGTCTTGACGCCAATGCTAATCGCCTTAATTTAATTGGTCGGGCGGTACAGATGTAGCCAACGCGATTGATTATGTGCCGCCTGCTCTCCGTCTTGCCTGATGTTCGTATCCGGCCTTTAAAATCATTAAAGCTTGTTGCCATACATTCAGTGGAGAAATAACATGCTAAATGTTATTTTTAAATAAGGTATTAGTATCGCATGTATGACTTGCATGCAAATAATAAAGAAATGTAAAAACAAAATACTGAAACAAATGTCAATATTAAATAATATTGGCCTATATATATAAATATAATAAGGTGTAAGGATTTTTATGAAAAACGATGTCCATCTCTTACCAAGAGATAGAATTTGGCTGCAAAACCGTTTATACAAGGGATTTTCAGCCCTTAATACTAACAGGTGTATCTTCTAATGCTTTTTTCAATGTTTTTGAAAAAAAATCATTAAATCATTTGCAGATATTAGTATTTGTTCATATATTTGCATCGGAATTCTATCTCTTGGTAAGAAAGAGTATGTTGATAAAACCAAATGAAATACTTATATATATAGTTTTTTAATTTAATTAATTTATCAAATGAAAAGAAAAATTTTCAGTTCCCTGCTCCTTGTGGCGTTCCTATGCGCTTCAATGGGCATGTTCGTTTCTTGTAAAGACTATGAGGATGACATCAATGCGAACAAAGATGACATCACTGCTTTACAGAATCAGTTGGCTGACTTGCAGACTACACTGTCAAATGAGTTGAGCAGTGCAAAAAGCGAGTTGAGTACTCAAATCTCTGACGCCAAGGCTCAGCTTCAGGCTGCCATCGATCAGAAGGCTGATCAGGCTACTGTAACTGCACTCGAGGCAAGAGTTGCTACTTTGGAAGGCGACCTCGCTGCTAAGGAGGCTGCTTTGAATACAAAAATTGATGCTGTTAATGAGGCTATCACCGGCCTTGACGGAAGACTTGAAAGCGTTGAAGCTGCTTTAGCTACAATCACAGCCATGACAGGCGACTTTACAGCTCTTCAGCAGACAGTTAACGACCTTAAGTCAAAAGTTGAGGGTCTTGAGAATCTTGACATTGCTGCTATAGCAAGAGAGGCTGTAGAGAAGGATCTTGAAACTCAGAAAGAGGCTCTTGAGGCTTTCAAACAGGAGATTGCTGATGCTGACTATCAGGGCCAGATCGACAAACTGCAGGAAGAAATCGCTGCACTGCCTACAGCTGACCAACTGAAAGAGCTTGCAGACAAGATTGACGCTTACGACATCGACAACCTTGCACAGAAAATTTCTGACGCAGAGGATGCCATCGCAGCTTTACAGTCTTCACTGTCTGACTATGCTACTGTTACAAGCGTAAACGAACTTGAGCAGGCTCTGCAGAAGCAGATTGATGACCTGAACGAGCTTATCAGCGGTAAAAATGGTCTTAACGACAACATCAACACTCTTACTGTATTTGTTGAGAAACTGCTTAACAGCATTGCTCTTGTTCCGGAACTCTATGTTGACGGTATCGAGTCTATCGAATTCCGTACATTGTTCTATAGTCCAGTAATGCCTGGTACAAGTGGCGAAGTTGCTGATTGGTCAAAAGAACCTGTTCGCGTAGATAACGGACAGACAACAGCAACTTACAGACTGAACCCAAGTTCTGTTTCTATCGAAGGAATCGATTCTGCAAATATCGATTTCGTAGCTGCTACTGCTGAGGTAAGATCAGTATTGGCTAACTCTCCTGTTAAGTTCAATGGTATTAAGAGTTTCCAGAATGGTCTTATGACTGTTAAACTTAAGAGAACAAGTACTGAAGGATCTCTGAATCTTAGTGGAAACAAGACATACATCGTTGCTTTGAAGGTTCCTCGTTATAATAAGGACAAGAGCACAACTGATATCTATTCAGAAAATTCACGTCTTGTTGAAACTCTGTTTACTCCGCGTATAGCTAAACTCGCTTGGGATGTTACAGATAAACAGCATCACTATGCAGACAGTGCAACCATCTGGAAAACAAGCGTTGACCTGGATGATGAAGTTAAGAATCCTATCGCAGCTGAGATTTACTATAATGAGACAAAGGATCTTTCTACTCTCGTAACTGGTTGCTATCTGAATGCTGACGACGATCATACACAGATTACAAAGGATGAATTGAAGGAGTATGGTATTGCATTCCGCTTTGCAATTCCTACAAAAACTTACAATACGGATGCTGACAACAATACAGACCAGCAGCAGTTTGCTACTGTAACTCCTGAAGGTGTTATTTCTTCAAAACTTCCTGATGGTGTGACAAACAATATGGCTTGTGTCGGCAAGGAGCCTATCGTTCGCATAATGCTTTGCGATACTGTAAATCACAGACTTCTTGACGAGAAGTATATGAAGATTAAATGGACTCAGAAGATGCTTGAGGATGTAACTCTTGATAGTAAGAGTGACGAGTTTACTCTTGGCTGCAAGGGTATAACAGCTGAACTGAAATGGGATTGGCTTATCACTAAGGTTTATGCAAAAGTTCAGGCAGAGGGTCTTGATCAGGCTACATTCGAGAAGATTTATCCATTTGCTGATATAACATGGACTCCTGCAAATGATGCTGCTGCTGACAAGAACAACGGTATCCTTGTATTCAACAATACAACAAACGAGCAGGGCGATGCTCTTGCTGCTACATGGCTTCTGACAGATGACATTATTGGTGATATTACTGCTACTGGTAGCAAGACCTTTACTAAGGTTATAACATTCAAGTCTTCTATGCCGGCTCAGTATCCTGACTTGAAGATGACTTGGAATGTTACAGTTAAGCTGCCTACTCTGCCTACTATCGCTGGTTACTTCGATACATATTGGTTCGAGAAGTACAACACTTATGATGTTCTGCCTGTTCAGTATGGTACAGATGCTGCAGTTGGTTACACAACAGTAAGATATGAGAATAACCTTACAAGCGCATTTGGATATACAGCAAAATGGAACAATGATAACTTCTTCATCAAGGATATGACTGACTGCGGTACTTGGGATCTCCAGTTCTCTTATGGTGACCAGATGACAGGCTATGCTGTTAACGTATCAAAGGAAAGCTATCTTGATAATATCGAGTCAGTAAATAACTTCGGTGGATATATTTTGAGAAATACAAATGTTGGTGATAATTCTGCTTATCTGAAGTGGGCAAACCGTATAAATTCTTGGGGTACAACATTCGATACAGATGCAACTCCTTATCTGTATGTTCCTGCTAACAAGTCAAGCAACTGGAATTTGATCAACCCGCTTGCACAGGCTGACGAGAAGGGTATACCAGCAAGAACTCACGACAATAAGGTTAGCATCAGCGTATGGGCTAAGATTAACGGTTACAACAAGGTTCTTGTTAAGAAATATAATGTATGCCTCATTGCTCCTATCCGTCTTGATGTTGAATCTAGAGGTGGATTCGAGGAAGGTATCGTAGACGGTTCTAAGGTTGATGGAAGCAAGTTGGTTTCAATAACAGACTTCCGCGGCTATGCTGTAGCAAAAGACTACATCGGCTCATCAGAGCTTGAGAAGTATGCTCCGAAACTTTGGGGTTACTATGATATTCATTCATTGTCATTCGATCTCAGCAAGGCAAGATATACATTGGCTGTTGATGGTGGCAGCGTAGTTGCAAGCAATGACCTGTCTTATGAAGATGCTATGACAGCTTCTAAACTGGTTCAGCTTACTAATGGTGCAGTTAATCTGTCACTGAGCAAGGATGCCTATAGCTACGAGATCACATTCAAGAACAATGGTGGATCTAACGTTGAGGAAATGTTCTACGTTTACATTCCTGTAACACTTAAGTATGCTTATGGTGAACTGACAGAATACGTTAAGATACCTGTTTATCCACGTGGTCAGAAACCTGCATCTGCAAGACGTTAATGAATGAATTGATAATGCCTTAAGGCATTTGATAACAGACAATAATAACTTCAATTGGGAGCGCCCCTTGTGATATTGAGGGGCGCTCTTTTAAAAACAAATAAAGTTTCTATGATTAAATCAGCTAAATATGTCGTAATTGCAATGGCTCTGCTTATTGTGGCTTCATGTAGCGAAAAAAAGAAGAAAGAAACTATTCTTCCGACAGATCCACGTATGGATCAGACAATGTCGCGTACAAGCAAGGATACGACGATGCTGCTCGACATGACAAAGAAGTTCCTGGAAACTTTGAAAAATAACGACATCGACGGTGCAATCAGCCAATTGTATGAGGTTAAAGACAATAAGGTTCTGCCTCTATCAGCTGAGCGCGAGAAAGAAATACGTAAGACACTGACTACATTCCCGGTATTGTCATATAAGATAGACGAGCTTCTTCTATATAGCGACAGCGACACCGAAGTGCGTTACACAATCGAGTTTTTTGAGAAACCTAAGGGCGATACACGTCCTAATACGATAAGATGTTCGGTTAATCCGACTCGTATAGGTGGTAAATGGTATCTGACAGTCTCTAAAGTTGCTCAAGAAAATAATTATAAGAATGACTGAAAATAAATAAACACCATTAGCTATGCGTTATTTAAGTTTTTTATTGGCCGCAGGTTTCCTCTTGTTGGGAAATCACGTGTCAGCTCAGGAAAGCGAGCCTGAGTACGAATTTAACAAGCATTGGTTTGTAAGCGTTCACGGCGGAGCGCAGTACACATTGGGCGAGGCGCCATTCGGCGACCTTATATCTCCCAACGTTCAGGTAGCAGCCGGATATCAGTTCACGCCCTGGTTTGCCACACGTCTTTCAGTGGGCGCATGGCAGAGCAAAGGCGGCTGGAACGGCTACATGCTCAACGGTAAGCCGTAAACACTACATATAAATATAATTATGTAGCTCCGGGCATTGACTTCATGTTCAATCTGTCTAATGCCATTTGCGGTTATAACCCAATGCGTCTGTTCAGCGTTACGGCTTTCATCGGCGGCGGTGCCAACATAGGTTTCGGTAACGACGAGGCCAACGAACTGGCTAACGCAGGCTATGACATGCGCTATATCTGGAGCGGCACGAAGGTGCGCCCTGTTGGCCGCGGCGGTTTGTCGTTCGACTTCCGTGTGAGCGACCGCGTTAGCCTCGGAATCGAGGGCAACGCCAACGTGATGTCCGACAAGTATAACTCTAAGAAGGCAGGCAATGCCGACTGGTATTTCAACGCTCTTGCAAGCGTAACCATCCGTCTGGGCAAGACCTACAAGAAGAAAGAGGCTCCTGTTGTAGCCCCGGTTGAGCAGGTTGTTGCCGAGCCGGTTGTAGAGGAAAGACAGCCCGTAGCCGAGCCTGTAGAGGAGAAAGTTGAGGAGAAGGGCATGAAGCGTGACGTATTCTTCACGATTAACTCAAGCGTAATCCGCGATTCAGAGCGCGCAAAGGTTGAGGAACTTTCTAAATATTTAAACAATCATAAAGATGCAATTGTCGAAATAACAGGCTATGCCGACGCCGGCACAGGTACAGCGGCCGTAAACCGCCGCCTGTCTTCAGAGCGTGCAGAGGCTGTTAAGAAGATGCTGATAGAAAAATGCGGTGTGTCAGCCTCGCAGATAAAGACCTCTTACAAGGGATCAGAGGTTCAGCCGTTTGCTGAGAATGACATGAACCGTGTATCAATATGTATTATATCCAATTAGTCGATTGCAGAAGGGTGGAGACATTTGGGCTTGTGAAAGTCGTAGTCTCCTCCCGTTTTTTTTTAGATCATTTACACTGTTGAAAATCAAGACACGAGCTAAACTGGACTTTTTGTTTTTTTATTATAATCTTATTTCTTTTTACTTATACCTCTTATTATTTTGTTTTCCTGTAACTTATTGTTTTATATACGTTGACTGATTTTATGTCATAATGCGTGATTGACCTTGGCTTAAGGCAGATTTTCATTGTGATTTTTCTGCTGATTTCGTAGCAGTACCATTTATTTTTCACTATGCCGCCGCGCCGTATGCTGAAACCGTCATTTAAAGAAATATGTGCTTTTGTGTTGTCTTGCATCGCTCTTGGGTATCAAATCGGCAGGCTGTATATATAAAATGTGTATAATCTTTAGACTTTATGTCTTTAGGTACGTGCCTGCGGTATAATAAAAAAAGCCTGCATCCGTATGGACACAGGCTTGATATTTTTGAGGCTTTTATTTTAGTTCAAAGCATCTGTGAGCTCTGCACCAGCCTTAAATTTTGCAGCCTTTTTAGCAGCAATCTGTATCTTCTCCTTTGTAGAAGGATTGATACCTTCGCGAGCCGGGCGTTCGTTAACGCTGAATGTGCCAAAGCCGACAAGTGCTACTTTGTCTCCTGCAACGAGTGCATCCTTTATGGCTGCAACGGTTGCGTCGAGTGCTTTCTTAGAATCAGCCTTTGACAAACCTGAGCCAGCAGCTATTTTTTCAATTAGTTCTGTTTTGTTCATAATAAAAAATGTTATTTAAAATATTAGAGTATAATTTTATTCTGACTTATTTTTATCGCAAATATAACCTAATCATTTTATTTGTCAAACAAAAAATAAAAAAAAGTGAAGAATTTAATGAAAAAAAGTTGCTATAAGCCCTGCTTTATGCTGTATAACAGATATTTTTAGTACTTTTGCCATTGTTTATTGTTTTAGATAAATCATTTTGAATATGTTCAGAATACCTGTAATAACAAAGAATTTGCTGATAATCAACGTGCTGATGTTCGCTGCCACATGGGTTTTCGGACGTCAGGGCCTGGATCTTAACAATATTTTCGGCCTTCATTTTTTCCTGGCACGTGATTTCCAGATATACCAGCTGTTTACCTACATGTTCATGCATGCCGGCTTAACCCACCTGTTCTTCAATATGTTTGCCTTGTGGATGTTCGGTTGCGTAGTTGAGAATGTATGGGGACCAAAGAAATTCTTGTTCTACTATCTTACCTGTGGAGTAGGTGCCGGTCTGATACAGCTGCTGACACAGTTCGGAGAGTTTTACATGCTCGCGAGCGACCAGATTCCGGGCTTTGGCTTTGGTGATGTCATGACGGTTGCCCACAACAGTGCCGCCATACTTAATCTTTGGACCACGGTTGGCGCCTCGGGAGCCATTTATGGCGTGCTGCTTGCTTTCGGAATGTTGTTTCCGGAGGAGCGGCTGTTCATATTCCCGTTGCCTGTTCCGATAAAAGCCAAATGGTTTGTGTGCATATACATCGTGGTTGAGCTGCTTTCTGCCCTCGGTACTTCTAACAGCAGCGTAGCCCACTTTGCCCACCTCGGCGGTATGCTCTTCGGCTGGCTGCTGATAAGATACTGGCGCAACAACCCCGGTGGAGGCAACTTCGGACGGTCTAGGGGACAACAGTTCTTTGACAACCTGAAGAGCAACTGGGAGCGACGCTCGCACCGCAAGTCGGACGACGCAAGCCGTTATGACCGTACAAGGAACGAATCAGACTGGGACTACAATGCCCGCAAAAAGGCTGAGCAGGACGAGATAGACCGCATACTCGACAAAGTGAGACGCAGCGGATACGACAGCTTGAGCGAAGAAGAAAAGCGAAAACTCTTTGACGGGGGTAAATAGCACGAAATAACTGTGCTTGCAGAATAATGAAGAAAATTAAAGACTTTACTTTGCAGGTGGTGGCCGGGGCTAATGTGGTTACGGCCTTCACCATGTTTCTTATAGGATTGTCAGACAGAATTAACCCTGCCGACCATCCTATTTTGGCTAATATCGGCCTTATATTTCCCGGGTTTATCATTATAAACCTGTGTTTCTTGGTTCTTTTTGCGGTGCTTAAGCGCGAGTATATGCTCATATCGTTCGCCGGATTTTTGATAAGCTATCCGTCGGTGCGCACATATAGTCCGCTCAACATCAGCCGCGATGTGCCGCCGGGTTCAATAAAGGTTCTTTCTTACAATGTTCATAATTTTGCCAGGGACAACGCGCCCGAAGGACAGGTTAATCCTATTCTTGACTATATCATAGCATCAGATGCCGATATAGTGTGCCTGCAGGAGGCAGTTATCACCGACAGTCTGCGCACGGCCGTAAAGGGCGTTTACAACTATGCCGACTCGGTGAAGAGCAAGAACGGCGGAGAATGTCTTGTGCTGCTTAGCAAGTTTCCCATAATATCGCGTGAACGCATTGAGTATGAGTCGAAAAACAATGTCAGCGCGGCGTTTAAGGTTAATATGAACGGAGAGACGGTTACGGTAATCAACAACCACTTTGAAACCTCGGGCTTGTCGCTTGCCGACAGGGCCGGATTTAAGGATATGGTGAAGGGGAATGCCGGCAGCGATACTGTTAGGATTGAGTCGAAGCGCCTGGCCGTAAAACTGGGAGAGTCGGCCAAAATACGCGCGCCGCAGGCTGAGGCCGTGGCCCGTTATGTAAGGAAATGCGGCAAGAACGTGATACTTTGCGGCGACTTTAACGATAACCCCATATCTTACACCCACCGCACTCTGGCTAAGGAACTTACCGACTGCTATATAGAGTCGGGCAACGGGCCGGGCATATCCTATCACCACAATGCCATCTTTGTGCGCATAGACAATATTATGTGTTCTGAATTGTGGAAGCCCTATAAGTGCAAGGTTGACAGAAGTATCGGCTGTTCAGACCATTACCCCATTTATTGTTGGCTCAAAAAGGTGGAAAAGGATAAAAATAACCGCTAAAATGAATAATAAGAGGCATTAAATTTTTCAAAGTTTAAAAAAATAATTATCTTTGTGCCCTATTAGTATCAAACTCGAAAAAACATTAAAAAAATTAATAATAATCAACAAAATGCAAAACAAAGGAATTGTAATTGTTACAGCCGTCTTACTGACGCTTGCAAGCCTTTTCTATTTGTCATTTTCTGTCGCAACAAACTATTACGACAGTCAGGCAGCTAAGATTAAAGACCCTGTAGAACAGCAGAATTATAAAGATTCTGTCAAGTATCTGGGTATTTATTCTTACCAGAAGTGCTTGGAGACACAGATAGGTCTGGGTCTTGACCTTAAGGGCGGTATGAACGTGATCCTCGAGATTTCTGTTCCTGATGTTGTTGACGTGCTGGCTGATCACAAGACAGATCCGGCTTATGTCAAGTCAATGGAGCAGGCTAAGAAGGAGGAAGAGACAAGTCAGAGTGATTTTATCTCTCTTTTCATTAAGTATTATCATCAGAATGCACCCGGACATCGTCTGGCAGAGATTTTTGCCACACAGCAGCTGAAGGGTAAAGTGAGCACACAAAGCTCTGATGCTGATGTCGAGAAGGCACTGCGTGCAGAAGTTCAGTCGGCTATCGACAACTCTTACAACGTAGTACGTAACCGTATCGACAAGTTCGGCGTCGTGCAGCCCAACATCCAGAAACTCGAAGGACAGGAAGGCCGAATAATGGTGGAAATGCCAGGCATCAAGGAGCCCGAGCGCATCCGCAAGCTCCTCCAAGGCAGCGCGAACCTCGAATTCTGGGAGACTTACAACAGCGAAGAAGTAACCCCGTTCCTCATACAAATCGACCAGATGCTGGCCAACGGCGGACAAGAGGCTGACACCACAGCCGTGAAAGACACCGCCATGACAGCACAGGCAGAGACCGCAAAGCCCAAGTTCGAACTGAAGAAAGACGGAGCTGAAGCC
>ERZ779949.231-NODE-231-length-11316-cov-1.81707_pt1 | contig 11316 bp, 7 predicted proteins | sample MGYA00511540_ERZ779949 | MGnify/ENA primary metagenome ERZ779949 (study PRJEB29588, sample SAMEA2149539) | human gut metagenome | biome: human gut; feature: human-associated habitat; material: faeces | place: Denmark | collected 2008/2010 ...
TGCACAGAATCTGTAGGATGTTCCTACCATCTCCATGAGCGTCAGCTTGTACCTGTTCATGGTCTGTGCAGATCTGTGCAGCTTCTCTATCTCATCATGTACTGCTCCCTCAATGGCATCTCTTTTGCCAAGATATATTGACTTGATAAGTTCATGCATATTTGCATCTTCATACTGTACTGCGGCCTTCTGCTCCTTCGGTGCGATCTCAGCAATATTTATAGCCCTCTGGGTTCCGTATAAGACCCTGTATGATACCGCCTCCCTGGCACCCTCATATGAATTATTGATATTCAGGAGACTGTCACACACCCTGCCAATACCGGCAGTCACCACGGCACCCATGACTCGGTAAGCCCATCTGCAGAATCTGTCGCAGGCATCCGTCAGCTCTGCCATGGCATCCTCTGAGGCTATTTCGATGATGAGCACTGAGTTGCCCAGATATGTAAATACCTTGCATTTCCATGTATCAGCAATTCTGTCCTTGATCTGCTGTTCCACCGACATTGACAACAGAAGCGGATTCATTCCATCTGGAACGTGATGCTCCGATGTATGAAAAACCGCGCAGCAATAAAGCGGTCCCTTCATATCAATCTGGTATGCTGCAAGAAATTTCTCATAATCCGACTCGCTCACTCTGCCCTCTATCAGTGATACAAACAGATTTGTCTGAAGAACAGGCAGAGATGCATTGAAATAATTTGCAAGCTTTTCTACATTCAGTTTTTCCTCCCTCTCCTTGTCCAGAGAGTTCTTGACCCTCTTCAGACAGTCCGAGAGTTCTAAGGCATTTATAGGCTTGAGCATGTACTCCTCTATCTCAAGGTGCACCGCCTCCTTGGCATACTCAAACTCATCAAATCCTGTGAATATGATGATGTGTATATTCTGATAATCATTGTTGAGCCGTCTAGACAGCTCAAGACCGTCCATATACGGCATCTTGATGTCCGTTATGACCACATCCGGCTGCAGCTTCTCCACTAATTCAAGAGCCTTCACACCATTGTTGGCACTTCCCACAACATCAAACCCAAGCATATCCCAGTGGATCTTTCTCTCTATAACATCTATAACCTCTTCCTCGTCATCGACAAGGATAACCTTGTATTTATCCATCTAACAGAAATCCTTTCTATATATCAAATGCCACCCGGTTCACCGGTCTTTTCCAGCAGTGTAATTATATCAAATACCGCAGAGAATATCTGTACTTTTATTATTATTTCTTCATCTATACCGTCAAGAAATTTTTCTCACCTGTCCGTGACTCGAAACCTTGCCTGTTTCCAGCTGAGGATCCAGCTTGTTTCCGGCTGAGGATCCAGCTTGTTTCCGGCTGAACATCTTGCCCTCCCGTAATCTGGAATATTTTCTCTATCTCCAACAAAATAGCTGCTGTAGGATAAAATTGTAACTCCCCCCCCCACATATAACCCTTGCAGGAAAATAGAGCGAAGGAAGCGGAACACTCGCCCAAGATTTTACAATATATAAATATCTCCACAGCACAGCCTTCTGTGCATGCGCCTGCCACTTTTATGCATGCCACCTAATCGATAGCTAGACGCGACTGAGCTTCAATGATTTTTGCTAAGGCAGAGCGCGCAAACGCCCTTATCGCGCGCGGCGCCGCATGCAGATAAAATCATTGGAGTGAAGGAAGCGGCTGCGTGATTAGGTGGCATGCATAAAAGTGGCATAGATGCAGGAAGGCGTCCGCCAATCCACATGCCTTGCGTCATGCGTGCACTTCGTGCACTTCACAAGGAATCCTCCCGCTTATGCGGGCCCCTCCTTATGAAAAAAACCGCTCAATCCATCCTGTAGACGATCCGAGCGGCTTTTTATATAAAGGTTTTGTGAGAGTTAAATTTGTTGTTCCTTACTTCTTCTGTACATACTTGAGACAGTCAAGAGTTACAGCGGCAAGGATGATGATACCTTCGAATATGAACTGAAGGTTTGTATCAATACCAAGAATGGTAAGTGAGTAGGTAAGTGATGTGAAGATAAGAACACCAGTTACAACACCGGAGATCTTACCGATACCACCTGTGAATGAAACACCACCAACAACGCAGGCTGCTATGGCGTCCATATCCCAGCCCTGTCCATAAGCTGCACTACCTGAACCAACCATTCTGTTACACTCAAGCCATGATCCGAATCCGTAAAGGATACCGGCAAGGATGAATGCGCCAAGTGTTACCTTGAAAACTGATATACCTGAAACTGCTGCTGCCTCTGGGTTTCCACCTACAGCGTACAGATTCTTACCAAATGTAGTCTTGTTCCAGATGAACCATACTACTACGATTGCAACTACTGCCCAAATGATAATAGTTGGGAAGTTTCCTATTGTTGGGATGAACATATTTGGTATTGCTGAATCAATAGCACCAAACGAAACACCCTTTGTCGCATATGTTACAAGTCCGAAGATGATCAGCATGTTCGCCATTGTTGAAATGAACGGATGCATCTTGTACTTCGCCATGAAGAAACCTGCAATACTTGAAAATACTGTTGTGAGGATAATACATGCAACAAGTGCAAATAATGCTTTTCCTACAACCGGCATACTTGAGAAATCAAATATGTGTCCAAACACACCACCTGTATTTGCACCATTGTGCATGATAATGGTAGCTGTAACCATACCCATACCAACCATACGTCCAATCGAAAGATCGGTACCGGTCAGGAGGATAAGTCCCGCAACGCCGAGTGCCAAGAACATTCTAGGTGATGCCTGCTGAAGTATGTTCAGTATATTGGTAACTGTGAGGAGCTGTGTGTTCTTCACAATTGGAGTGATGATACAAAGTGCAATGAATATCAACACGATTACTATATACAGACCGTTCTTGTAAAGGAACTGTGTTGTGTTGAATGTGTACTTGTAATTCTCAAATTTCTGTGCTCTGCTCTGCATGAATGTGTACTTGGACATTCTAAGGAGATCTATCAGATGATACTTGTGTGAAAATGCATCATGCTTTCTGTCCTTAATCTCCTGAAGTCTGTCATCTGTGCATCAAAGAGCTTGTTCTTGTATACATATTTCTCGTCCTTGATCTCTTCCGGATCAGAGAGTTTTGCAAGTGTCTGCTCATGCTCTGTCTTGAGTGTTGCCTTTACTCTCTCATAGGACTCATTTTCTGCTGCCTTCTCAGTCTCGCAGCTTGCCACTACTTTGCTGTAGTACTCGCTGTCATAATGCTCCTTAAGGTATCCCTCTGCGTCAGCGATAAGCTTTGCAACCTTATCCTTATTGGCTGCCTTCTCCAGGGCTGCCTTATCCTTTGCGATTATGCTATCCTTTTCTTCCTTTGATAAATTCTTATCTTCCTTTGCGATAGCTATATGGTTCTTCAAACTACGAACCTTGTCAGATCCATCAACTCGAAGTTCATCGATCTGAGCCTGTATCTTTCCAACATATTCATCAATCGGCTTGAGGAGTTTTTCCTCTGCATCAGCCGAAAGGATCATATTTTTATCTGCCATATCCATGCTCCTCTCTATTACAAATATTTAGCACTAAGTCTTAACAATTCTTCCTGATTAGTCTCCTTGGTATTTACAATTCCGGCAAGGTGTCCATTTGACATAACACCTATACGGTTTGTGATACCCAGGATCTCCGGCATCTCAGAGGAGACAACTATGATAGTCTTGCCCTGCTTTGCCATGTTGATTATAAGTTCATATATTTCATACTTGGCTCCTACATCGATACCTCTTGTAGGATCATCCATCATGAATACATTTGGTGAACGCTCCAGCCATTTTCCGAAGATAACCTTCTGCTGATTACCACCGGACAGGTTGGCGATCATATCGTCAGGTCCCATACACTTGGTGTGCATGACCTTGATCTCCTCAGCTGTGGCACGAACCATGCTGTCATGTGACAGTGCCACGCCGCTCTTGTAGTGGTTCATATTTGCAATGGTGGTATTGAAGGTGATATCTGCCTTGAGGAAGAGACCATTTGCCTTTCTCTCCTCAGTGATGAGGGCAAATCCGTGATCCATAGCATCCTTTGGACCGGTGAAGTTCATGATCTTGCCACCATACATTACATTTCCTGCTGCTCTTGTACGAATACCAAATATAGTTTCCAGGAGCTCTGTACGACCTGCGCCAACCAGACCATAGAGACCGAATATCTCACCCTTCTTCACATCAAATGTGATGTTCTGGAGCTTCGGTGCATACTTTGTGGAGAGTCCCTGTACTGAGAGGATCGTCTCACCCGGCGTATTGTCGACCGGTGGGAATCTGTTATCAAGTGAACGACCAACCATGGCTGATATAAGCTCATTCATGTTGGTGTCCTTGCTGTCCTTTGTCATGACCAGACTACCGTCTCGGAGAACTGATATCTGATCACAGATCTCGAATATCTCATCCATCTTATGTGAGATGTAGATCAGGGAAATTCCCTGCTCCTTGAGCTGTCTCATCATCTTGAAAAGCTTTGCAACCTCAGGTGCTGTCAGTGATGATGTAGGCTCATCAAGTACGATTACCTTGGAATTGTACGAGATAGCCTTTGCGATCTCACACATCTGTCTCTGGGAAACTGACATTCTCTTCATCGGCTGTGTAAGATTGACCGTTATACCCAGCTTTCTGAACAAGTCTGAAGCTTCCTTCTTCATACGGCCCTCATCGATGACTCCAAGAGAGTTCTTTGGATAACGTCCAAGGAACAGGTTGTCAACAACGCTTCTCTCAAGACACTGATTTAATTCCTGATGAACCATCGCAACTCCATTCTCGAGTGCATCCTTAGGGCCAGAGAAATTTACTTCTTTTCCATCTAATATTATTGTGCCTTCGTCCTTCTGATAGGTTCCGAAGAGACACTTCATCATTGTCGATTTACCGGCACCATTCTCACCCATAAGTCCCATGATCGAACCAGGTTTAACATTCAAATTAATATGGTTAAGGACCTTGTTTCTGCCGAATGATTTGCTCATGCCTTGAATCGATAAGATGTATTTATTCTTATCTTCTGCCATATCTCTACTTCCTTTCATTGAACATCAGCCCATTAATAGTCGCCTTCGGCGAGGGCTGATGCTACATATCAAGTTTTCATAGAAAACTTGATACATGCTCTTAGTAAAAGAAGGGTATCAAATGTTTAGTCTGACACCCCTCTGAGTTAAATCATTTCCTATTGATCAATCATCCAGGTAACTTATATTACTTAGAGAGAATTGATGTGTATGATGCTGCATTGTCTGTCTTAACCATGTTGATTGCAAATGCATCGTACTCGCCTGGGTTACCAAGACGGTTTGTGATGTTAGACTCTGTCTGTCCATCACCACCGATGTAATCTACATTCAGGTTAAGAAGGTCATCGTAGTTCTGAAGAAGTGGCTGGTATGTTGAGCTCAGGAAGTTATCTGAAGCGTTGTAGATGTCAAGCCATACCTTCTTGCTTGGACTCTTGCTTGAGTCAAGCTGCTTTGAAACCTTGTCATAAACCTTTGTTGAATCTGTGAAATCCTGATAGTTGTCTGCTGTTACTGCCACGTTCAGTGCGTAGTATGATCTCTCGTCTGCGCTGTATCTGTAGTCAACACCTTCCTCAAGCTGGTTTCCAGCCTCGTCTGCTGTACCGATACCAGTATCAACATCTACACCATCAAGTGCGTTACGGAGAACTCTCAGTGTCAGGTAAGCCTGAACATCTGCATGCTGTGAAATTGTTCCGCCGTAGCCCTCTGCAATTGCTGCAACTGCATCGCTGTTAGCATCGTATCCAAATGTAGGAACCTTGTTGTCCTTTGCCCAGGCATTGAACATTGACATTCCCATACCATCGTTATTTGAAACAACTACATCGATCTGATCACCAAATGATGCTGTCCATGTTCCTATTGCATTACCAGCTGTAGCTGCATCCCATGTAGCTCCTGCTGAGTTCTTCATCTCCTGTGATGCAAGCTCTCTGATCGTATATGTCTTGCCATCAACATCAAGCTTAGCATCCTGTACTACTGTTGCCTTACCATCTACGTTTGTTCCGGCTGGTGTTGAATCAACTGCTCCGTTTGCATCAACTCCTGTGCCAAGTGCTGAACGAACACCTCTTGTACGTGCGATTGAATCATTGTGTCCGATATCACCGATTGCAAGTACATATCCGATGACTCCATCACCGTTACGATCGATCGTTGCTGCATTTGCCTTGATGTAATCAAGAACCATCTGGCCCTGGAGCTCAGCACCCTGATTAGCATCAAATCCTACATAATATGTGTCCTTGTTGTAGCTAAGAGCGTCCTTGTCAAGCTCTCCTGTTGAACTGTTAGATGGCTGACGGTTGAACCAGCAAAGTGGCTTGTCCTTGTTGGCTACTCCACTGCTTGAGCTTCCGCCACTTGAGCTTCCGCCTGATCCACATCCTACCATTGATAAAGCAAGTGTTGCAGCTGCTGCTACAGCTAAAATTCTTCTTTTTCTCATATTACATTCCCTCCTGTTCTTTGAACATCAGCCCATTTGTAATTGCCTTCGGCAAGGGCTGATGCTGCATGTTAAGTTTTCTGAAACTTAACACATCCTTTGGCTTTGTGTGTTTTATTTTTTCGTCTTGCCTCATTGACTGTACTCATTATAAGTTGATACGGGATTTGAAAGAATAGAATATTTTTGGATTAATTAGCAAAATTTTGTGATTTATCAAAATTTTTATAGATATTTTTACCAATAGCGGTTGATTAATAGTTATATATTAGGATATTTTTGACTTAATAGTGATGGTTTAGCTTGCTTTACTGGGCAATTTTCACCTGTCACCGGCAAGTTTGGAGGGCGGAATGGTCTGTGATAACATATTCTATACGGTGGCTTAGCGGCGTTTTAGTGGCACTTCCTATAACAGCTTGTTTTTATCTTTTGGTTGTTTTCCATCTGTTTTGCGCATAAAATTATCCCTCTTTAACTTAGAATATGCAAATAGATACAAGTTTTAGAATTTTTGTATCTAATAAACTTATTTTAAGGAAAAAGATACAATTTTGTGCTCTTTTACATATAGTCATAAAAGCAAGCTGCCTTCCTCACATAGCACATGACACAACAGTACATGTTTCAACAGCACATGTTACAATAACGCATGCCACAACCGCACATACCGCAATAGTACATGACACAATAACACTTGCAACGCATAGCACATACAGCATAACACAAGCCTCTCGCGTCACTGCACATTTATGGCGATGAGCAATTCATGCTAAAACATGGTCATGTACAGTAATCCACGCAAGCAAAAAAGAGCGTGGGTTCGACTCACCCACGCTCTTTTTCAGGCTTACATATTCACATTCAAGTAATTTCCACAATAAGGACATTTGCTGGAATATCCAGTCGCTGCACGGAAACTCGAACCACAATTCGGGCATCTGACCGCCACAAGTCTCAGCTTATCCGGTGCCACCGGCTTGTCGTCCATGAGCTCTTCCTCACCAGGAAGCCTCTCATCCCTTACTGAATCCGGATCATAGCCGTATTTGCCGTTGTACTCAAATATATCTATCGTCAGACCTATCGGGTACATGCCGGCACCCCTTGTGAATCCCGTTGGTATTATAGCCTCCCGCTCGACATGGTAGCTGTCAAAGTAATGCACGATCGTGTCCATCATATATGTATTGTTCACCTTAACAGAAGTATTCTCTGTGTATCCATATATCTTTGCAGGATACTTCACACCTTTTTTTACTATCATCTTCTTGTTGTGGACCAATATCGCCACCACTATATCCATGCCCCCACCGATCAGTAAGAAACCTCCCGGAAGGCTCAACATAGCCAGGGGGAATTTTCCCGGCTCCGCCACAATTGCAAATATAATTCCCACGAAAACGCCGACAGCAAGGAATATACTGCCAACCAAAACCACTATCTTATGAGCCGCATTCATACTATTTCTTCCTTTCTCAAATATCTGCAAAACCCACCGATTCTCTGCTCATACCATGTCTACATCACCATCTGCCAGATTATGTACAATACAAGCAAGTGTCCCGGATAAAATGCATAACAGAAGTATTTAAACCACTTCTTATGGTATCCCAATTTTCCATTGTATAGCCATATCACTGGCAATGCGATTAGCGCAAACGCCTGCTGCGGGAATTCAAAGCTATGTCCCGCTATACTAAATGTATAACAATATCCACTAAGCAGCTGTGCATTGATATAATACATACACACGAGCTGTGCTATCAATTTCCATGGTTCCTTGCCCCGGAACAGATAGAACATTATAACCATGACAACTCCCGCTCCATAGAAATCAACCATGGTGATCGTTCCTATCACATATCCCACAAGAGTCACAACAATCGCAACCGGGATCCACAGCCATACCTTGCCCGTTTTCCTCACCTTGTCTATCAATGCTATCAGCAGCAATCCTATGAGAAATGTCCAAAGTACATTCTGATGAAACAGATACAGGACACTGTCTCCGGACACAAGATCAAACGGAACTTCAGATATCACCGCAAATATCAGCATTCTGCACAGATATCTGCGGAAATTACTGGTGTGATAAAATCCCTCAACTATCATGAAGGCAAATATCGGAAATGCTATTCTTCCTATGCACGTAAGTATATCCACATACGGAAACAACGTTGCCCACATGTGATCACTGAGCATGCATGCCATCGCAATGATATGCAGCATACAGGAGCTGAATACTCCTGCCTTTATATTCCAGGACTGTTTCCCCGGATCAATCATTTTACCATTCTGTATATCCGTCATATTGATTCCTCCTTTTTATATGACTTCGTCATATTGGTTTCTCCTCTTCATAATGTATCGCCCCTCTCGCTCATGCGAGCGGGGCACGTCGTCGGAACCATTCCGATAATATGACTCCGTCATATTGGTTCCTCCTCTAATATGTGCCGCCAACTCCTTCGCCCTTGTTAAATCCGAATATGGCGCAGCATATCAGATCTATGATAAACAATACCGACAATGTGATACATATAATGTTCTGCACTTTTTTGCTCTTGGAATTCAGAAATTCACTGAGCTTCGGTGCCGCTATATACACTCCAAACAGGCTGCCCAAACCAAATGCAAGAAGTCCCACCAGACATATTCTTCCATTTACATTAAGAAACTCGTTCTTGTAGTCCCAATACTGTGAATTAAAGAAGAAGTCCAGTGCCCAGCTTGCTATGAATTCTATGATTCCACATACCACCATCGCCATAGCAAACAGCTTTGCCTTATCTGCCTTGAAGCGGTCAAGCAGGAATATGATAGCAACGCCGCCGACTCCGTACACAGGCAGCCACGGTCCATACATGGTTCCACGGTTTACAAGAACATGATCCATAACTATATAGAGTACGACCTCCCAAAGCCATCCTATAAAACAGAACACGAAGAAGAAGAAAATGAAGTCCCTGAGACTGTATTCACTCTTCACCTTCATTCCCTCAGGCACCTCGACCGCGACATCCTGGAGAATATAGGCTGGTTTAGTCCATACCTCAGCAACTCCCGCGTCTCCTGCCGACTGATAAGCAGCCTCGATAACCTTTTTGTTATATGGTGCAGCATTGAATGCTTCCTCGACAAAATTTTCCACACCTATATTCTGTCTGAACCAGAAGTACATCTCCACATCAAGCTCCATCTGAAACGGTAATGCTACCAGAAGTCCTGCAACCGGTATAGCCTTGATCATCCACACGTGGATGCATGACAGATCCGTCAGGAACATTTTCCACTTATAGCCTCTCGTCATCTCCCTTGACATGTTCTTCGCATCTCTCCACTTGAGTCTTGGATTCTCCGCCAGGAGATATGGAACCATCCTATACTGATAATACTTGTACACACCACCGATTATCGTGAGCCACCAGAGTGTCATAACAACATTGTAACAGAACATGACCCACATAAGTCTGAGTAAATAATGTCTGTGGAAAGGTGCAAACATTCGGTTGACGGACACCTTGTCACTGTATCTGCACTCCATGGCATAACGGCATTTGCCCACTATCGCCGCACTCTGTATAAAGAAATGGACAACAGCCATGATAAGAGCAGATATCAGGAGCATCACTATGACCTCGCCGGGATTTCTCTCCACATATGCCGTGTTGGCGCCTAAAAGCTTGATGATCCAGGTCTGCTTCGCCGTCACCGAGTCTATCACACGGGCTACTGTCTCGGCTTTTTTCTCCGACATATGCTCAATCATCGGCATATTCTTTACATACTCCTTGAGTATGGTCACATTGTCAGCCTCATGCTCGGTCTCCTGTCCAAGCACCTGATCTATTCCCTTCACGAATTTTGTCTGGGAAGAATCATCTACCCCAAGATAAGAGAAAATAAAACACACAGCGACCATAGCCATCCAAGCCATAAGTCCACGTTTAAATACCGTGTTCCACGCTCCCTTTTTAAGCTGTTTCCTGTTCCAAGTCATTATAATACATTCTCCCTTATAGAATTTTAAATGTTATCATCTTACGTCTATATCCCGCATTTTTAATGTCACATCACTCAGGCAAACTGTGAAACTCATAACCTGAATCCCCCTAGATGAAGTCGAAGGTTGCCTGCTCATAGGAAAGTTCCTGATATTCCAGTTCTTCCTGATCCGTCTTACTGGTGTAGTCCACCACTACCGTCTGCTGCTTTCCGCCCACCATCTGCTGTCCCAGGATATAGTTCACATCAAAGCGTCCTGTGATGGCCGGTGTCGCGCCACGGGCAGGTACGATGAGCTGCACATGATTAGCTGCCAGCATGGCAAATATAGGCTCCCATATGTATATATCCTTCGCCGCACCAAACGGGTTGTCAATAAATATTGTTTTAGACTGTACCGACTCCTCCGGTGCCAGGCTGTACATTCCTGCAATGTAGTTGATGACAGCAACCAGAAACTGAATGTAGATACCCTGGGACTGTCCTGTACTTCCAACAGCTTCCTCATACCTGAGATACCGGCTCTGCTCCTTTATCCTCTCCCTCTTGTAGAGATTGAGTCTGATGGCATTCATATCTGTAACCATGACACCGAACAGCTTCTTGAGGCCCAGACAGTCACGGATGTACTTGATCCTCTTTCGTTCATCCTCGTAGGCATCCGCACCCTTCACTATGTCATCTATATAATCAGACATCCTCTGCTTTACAAATTCATCCTTCACGTAAGGTATGGTGAGATCGACCATCTTGATGACATCATCGCCCACCGTGATACGTGACAGCTTTGGAAGCTTCTCAAGC
>ERZ779949.234-NODE-234-length-11304-cov-1.46182_pt1 | contig 11304 bp, 9 predicted proteins | sample MGYA00511540_ERZ779949 | MGnify/ENA primary metagenome ERZ779949 (study PRJEB29588, sample SAMEA2149539) | human gut metagenome | biome: human gut; feature: human-associated habitat; material: faeces | place: Denmark | collected 2008/2010 ...
CACCTGTCGCATGAGGATAAACGTTATGCAGCTCTCTATCACTCCGTATAAAAGCGTCGCTCCAAGAATGGCTGCCACAACCACGGGGCTTGTCTTTACAAGCTGCGACAGTATAGGGCCTGCCATGTCCCTGAACACATATATGATAAGTCCGACCAGCACCAGCACACACAACCATTTTATAAGTGTTTTCTGTCTATCTGATAGTTTTTTCATAGTCTTATATCCCTTTTCCCCTAATATCAATTCATTCAGATCAGTCTTATCCCAATCTGCCCACCATCTCAAATACACCGGCAATTAGCTGCTGATCTCATGTTTCGTACAATAGATTAACAAGCTAAAGTGAAAAAAACAAGCATTTGTTATTTCATTCTGACATAATAGGTAGACTTGCCTGTACCGCCTCTGCCTATATCGCCCTCTTTTACGAGTTTTCTGAGTGCTCCCTCTACCGAACTGATGCTGAGAGACGGACAAAGTTCCATTATATCCTGCTTTGTAAACTTTCCTATTTTCAGCAGTATTGCTTTTCGCACCATCTCAATCGCCGGCAACTTTTCCTCTACGATTTCAAAGCGCTCCTCAAAATCCTTATAAGCAGCCAGTATTGTCCCAAGGAGATATTTTATAAACGGGATCACGTCCTCCGTGCCCTCGTGCCAGCCTGCCTGGGCTTTCCCAAGCGACTCATAATATAACTCCTTATTCCCCGCTATCTTTGCCTCAAGAGAAATATACTTTCCAACATAGAATCCACTTCTATATAGCAGAAGCGTTGTGAGCAGTCTGCTCATTCTGCCATTGCCATCATTAAACGGGTGTATGCACAGAAAATCATGTATGAAAACAGGAATGACGATCAGCGGCTCCACCTCGAAATTACCGATCACCCTGTTGTATTCCCCACATATCCTGTCCAGCGCTTCCGGTGTCTCAAATGGAGCCATCGGCGTGAACAGGACTTCCGTTTGCCCATCAGGATAAGTTGCGCTGATATAATTCTGCACCGTCTTTGTTCTTCCTGCAAATGGGTTATTCATATGACTGTACAACATCTTATGCAGCTGAAGTATATAATTCTGAGTTATAGGTATTGCATCAAAGCTTTCATGTATAACCCCCAGCACATCCCTGTAACCTGCTATCTCTTCCTCGGCTCTGTTCTTCGGTGTGGTCTTCTCCTCAACCAACTGCTTTATTCTTGTATTTGTTGTGACTATACCCTCTATGGCATTGGACGCCTCCGTGCTCTGGATCTTTGCTATCTCAACAAGCTTATCCAGTTCATCCGGACGCTGTCTTAAATGCAGTTCCTGTTTACCTGCATATCTATATATTGCAGCTATGAGTCCAAGCACTTCAGAATCCCATTTTTCTTCTTTTATTTTACTGTAATTAAAAGTTCTCATTCCCTTAATTTACTCCTTTTCCCTTAAATATTAGCACATTTTAAGGGAAAGTCAACCCGATTAAGGGCATTTCCCCTCAAAGTTCTATCAGTTTTAAGGTTATCCAATTGTATACTATTTATGCAGCTAATTAAGGGTACTTTCAAAAAAAGCCACCACATCAAAACACGATGTGGTGGCTTTTCCATATAAATTCTATATCACAGCAATTACTATATATCCATTTAGCCGAATAACGGAGTTGAGTAATATCTGTCTCCACTGTCTGGAAGAAGTACTACGATATTCTTGCCTGCATACTCAGGGCGCTCTGCGATCTGCTTTGCTGCATAGTAAGCTGCACCTGATGAGATTCCTACGAGGATTCCCTCTGCTGATGCGATCTCCTTTGCTGCTGCAAATGCGTCATCATTCTCAACGGCGATGATCTCGTCATATACCTTTGTGTTAAGTGTGTCAGGAACAAATCCTGCACCGATTCCCTGTATCTTGTGTGCTCCTGAAACGCCCTTTGAGAGGACTGGTGATGTGGCAGGCTCAACGGCGATGACCTTTACATCTGGATTCTTCTCCTTCAGATACTCGCCAACGCCTGTGATAGTTCCACCTGTTCCGATACCGGCTACAAATACATCTACCTTGCCGTCTGTATCCTCCCAGATTTCAGGACCAGTTGTGAGTCTGTGTGCCTTTGGATTGGATGGATTTACGAACTGTCCAGCTACAAAGCTGCCAGGGATCTCCTTTGAAAGCTCATCAGCCTTTGCGATGGCTCCCTTCATTCCCTTTGTTCCGTCTGTGAGAACTATCTCAGCACCGTATGCCTTGATGATGTTACGTCTCTCAACGCTCATGGTCTCAGGCATAACGATGATCGCCTTGTAACCCTTGGCTGTTGCTATGGATGCAAGACCGATACCTGTGTTACCTGATGTAGGCTCGATGATAGTTGCACCCGGCTTGAGTGTTCCATCCTTCTCCGCATCCTCGATCATCTGGAATGCGATCCTGTCCTTAACACTTCCTGCTGGGTTAAAGTACTCCAGCTTCGCAAGGATATTTGCCTTGAGATCGTTCTTCTTCTCTATGTTTGAAAGCTCCAGAAGTGGAGTCTTACCTATAAGTTCTGCTGCGCTCTTATAAATATTGCTCATTGTATAAAACCTCTCTTTCTAACTGCAAAATTTTAATATATGATTTGCGGTGCGAGAACCAAGTATATCTGTCGCAAGCAGTAACCAATACCACTTGCAGGACATTTGAGGCCACCGGTACTCAGCGATACGAAGTGAGTGCTAGTACCGCTGTAGGCCGAAACGAGTGGAAACGTTCCTGCAACGTGGTATTGTTTATCTGCTGCGACATTCACAAGCCGCACCGCAAATATATTACTCCTGAATTGCCTTGAATGCCTCGTCAAGATCCTCGATAATATCGTCTATGTTCTCAGTACCGATTGAAAGTCTGATAGTGTTCTGCTTGATTCCCTGGTCGATAAGCTCCGCCTCGTTCAGCTCTGAGTGAGTTGTTGATGCCGGGTGGATAGCCAGTGACTTTACATCAGCGACATTTGCAAGAAGTGAGAATATCTCCAGATTGTCAATGAACTTCTTGGCTGTCTCTGCGTCACCCTTGATCTCAAATGTGAAGATTGAACCACCACCGTTAGGGAAGTACTTCTTGTACAGTCTCTGCTGCTCAGGATCTGTTGAAACTGAAGGATGGTTTACCTTCTCAACAAGTGGATGATTGTTCAGGTACTCAACTACCTTGAGTGCATTTGATACATGTCTCTCAACACGGAGTGACAGTGTCTCAAGTCCCTGAAGGAATATCCATGAGTGTATTGGTGAGATCGTAGCACCTGTGTCACGGAGGAGGATAGCTCTGATCCTTGTGACAAATGCTGCAGGACCTGCTGCGTCTACAAAGCTTACACCGTGGTAGCTCTCATTTGGCTCAGTGAGCTGTGGGAACTTGCCTGATGCCTTCCAGTCGAAGTTACCGCTGTCGATGATGACGCCACCGATAGTTGTTCCGTGTCCACCGATAAACTTTGTTGCTGAGTGAACTACGATGTCAGCGCCGTACTCGATAGGTCTTACGAGATATGGTGTTGCAAATGTGCTGTCGATCACAAGTGGAATCTTGTGTGCGTGAGCGATATTTGCAATTGTCTCGATATCTGAAACCTCTGAGTTAGGATTTCCAAGGACCTCGATGTAGAGAGCCTTTGTGTTCTCCTGAATAGCATCCTCAAATGCCTGTGGATCAAGTGGATCAACGAATGTTGTATCTACATTGTAATCCTTGAGTGTATGTGCAAGGAGATTGTATGTTCCGCCGTAGATATTCTTTGCTGCTACGATGTGGTCTCCTGCAAGTGCAAGGTTCTGAATTGTGTATGTTACTGCTGCTGCGCCTGAGCCAACTGCCAGTGCTGCAACGCCACCCTCGAGGGCTGCGATTCTTCTCTCAAATACATCCTCTGTTGGGTTTGTAAGTCTTCCGTAGATGTTGCCGGCATCCTTGAGTGCAAATCTGTCAGCTGCATGCTGTGAGTTGTGGAATACGAATGATGATGTCTGGTAGATTGGTACCGCTCTTGCATCCGTAACCGGGTCTGCTGTCTCCTGTCCTACGTGTAACTGTAATGTCTCAAACTTTAAATTTCTCTCTGCTCTTGTCTTCTTTGCCATGATCTTATTCTCCTTAAATTCAAATAGTTTATCTGTCATGCGCACCTGCCCATTCATCTTGTCATGTATATGAGCTCATGTGGCATTATACTCTTCTTTATTATCTTCTGTCTATTATGTATGATCTGTTATTTATATCTGTGTCATGATTATTTGTTCTGTGTTCGCTTTAACAGCAGCAACACATGACTTCTATGAAACACATTCGTCTGTCTTCGTTAAGGTACTGTGGTTTAAATGTACTTCCCAGCATATCAACACCTCTTTCTCGATTTTCGTCTTTGAAATTTGACTTGATCGCATCATTTCTGTGATTATTTTTACTTTTCACATAATTCCTACTCGGAAACTATGAATTAAGCATAGCTGTATATTACAGCCTAATTCCCACTTTGTCAATAGGTTTTTTATGAATTATCTTGATTGTTTTTTTTATAATAGACGTGTAAATGATGTGAAATCATCAGTAAATACAGGCATTTGGGAGGTTTATATTATGAAAGTATCCACAAAAGGGCGTTACGCTCTGCGTTTTCTTATAAATATAGCATCGAGGACAGACGGCAAGCCAGTGAGCATCAAGGATGTTGCCGCACAGGAGGAAATATCCGAGAAATACCTTGAGCAGATCACTTCTGTGCTGAACTCCGGCGGGCTGGTGAAGAGCACCAGAGGACCGCAGGGAGGCTATCTTCTAAGGAAAGCACCGGAGGACATAACTGTTGGAATGGTTTTAAGGCTCACTGAGGGCGGCATATCTCCTGTTGCGTGCCTTGATGCAGATGAATTCCAGTGCGAACGCGAGGCAAGATGCTCCACCATAGGTCTCTGGCGCAGACTGGACAAAGCGATCCGGGACGTGGTAGACACCACCACCATCGCTGACCTTGTGGCAGAAAGACCTGAGGCGGCAGATAACTATTGCATTTAAATCATATATACATGCTTTTGTTATATTTTTTATACTTTTGACTTCAACAGCCGTATGACCTTCTCAACATACGGCTTTACACCATCCCCAGGGAACACATCTTCCGGCATCTCAAATCCGTGTTCCTCACGGTACATATAATACCTGTTATCTATGTATTCACCATATTTTTCACAGAGATCCTATACCTCCCTCAAATTATGCATTTATTTACAAAAAATAATACCCTGTCCTTGCGGACAGGGTAAGTGAACCTGTGGTGTAAAATTTTCACTCTTACTTGTGAGCCATTGTCTTGATCTCTGTGTCGATCTTCTGTACGAACTCGTCAAGTGGAAGCACTGTTGTGTCAGCCTCACCATGGAGTCTGTATGATACTGTTCCGTTCTCAGCCTCGTTGAATCCGATTACGAGAAGGTATGGAACCTTCTGAACCTGACCCTCACGCATACGATAACCAAGCTTCTCTGCTCTGTCATCAAGCTCTACACGAACATCGATGGCATCAAGGGCATCAACAACCTTGTGAGCATAAGCCATAAGATCCTCGTTGTCTGTCTTTACAGGCATAACTCTTACCTGTACAGGTGCAAGCCATGTTGGAAGATTGCCCTTTGTCTCCTCAAGGATGTAAGCCATGAATCTGTCGAGAGATCCAAGGATAGCTCTGTGGAGAACTACAGGTGTCTTCTTCTCGCCGTCCTTGTCGATATACTTCAGATCGAACTTAGCTGGCAGACAGAAGTCGAGCTGACATGTCGAGAGTGTATACTCATTTCCTACGGCCGGCTTAACATTTACATCAAGCTTTGGTCCGTAGAATGCAGCCTCACCGATCTCCTCTGTGTAATCGATTCCTATATCATCAAGAACTTTTCTAAGTGCATTCTCTGCTTTGTTCCACATCTCATCGTCATCGTGATACTTTACCTTGTCCTCTGGGTCACGGAGTGACAGTACGCATCTGTAATCTGTGATTCCGAAATCCTTGTATGTGTCAAATATGAGCTTAACAACTCCTGCAAACTCTTCCTCGATCTGGTCTGGTGTCACAAATATATGTGAATCGTTCTGACAGAAGTGTCTTCCTCTCTCAATACCCTTGAGTGTACCACTTGCCTCAAATCTGAAGTCGTGTGCGATCTCAGCGATCCTGATAGGAAGATCCTTATATGAGTGCATCTTGTTTGCATATATCATCATGTGGTGCGGGCAGTTCATTGGACGAAGTACAAATGACTCTCCCTCCATCTCCATTGCCGGGAACATGTTGTCCTTGTAGTGATCCCAGTGACCTGATGTCTTGTAGAGGTTTACTGTACCTACACAAGGTGTCATAACGTGGAGGTAGCCAAGCTTTCTCTCCTTGCGCTTGATGTAGTTCTCAAGCTCCTGCCATACTGTATATCCCTTTGGAAGGAACATTGGAAGTCCACGTCCTACAAGGTCATCGACCATGAAGAGCTGCATGTCCTTGCCGATCTTTCTATGGTCTCTCTCCTTTGCCTCCTCAAGTAACTGAAGATGCTCCTCAAGCTCCTCCTTTGTAGGGAAGCACACACCGTATATTCTCTGGAGAACCTTGTTCTTGCTGTCGCCCTTCCAGTAAGCTCCTGAATGTCTGATGAGCTTGAAGTTACGGCAAAGCTTTACATTGTCTACGTGAGGTCCACGGCAGAGGTCTGTGAAATCACCCTGCTCATAGCATGTGATCGTTCCATCCTCAAGTCCATTTATAAGATCGAGCTTGTACTCGTCTTCCTTGAACATCTCAAGAGCTTCTTCCTTGGATATCTCCTTGCGGATGATCTTCTTGCCGCTCTTGGCAATCTTCTTCATCTCTTTCTCGATGGCTGCGAGATCTTCCTCGCCTCTGATAACGTCATCGCCGAGATCTACATCATAGTAGAATCCTTCTGCAACTACCGGTCCTACCCAGAACTTTGCCTGTGGGTACAAATGCTTGATAGCCTGTGCCATAAGATGTGCACAGGAATGATTCAGTGTCTTAAGCTGTTCGTCTTCTTTGAAATTAACCATGTCAGTTCTCCTTCTTACTTCTTATAAAGTGAAAATACGTTGCAGACGCAGCAGACATCAATATATTCTGCCCGGCGTCTGGTTATACATGAGCTTTCTGTAACAACTAAAAAAGCACCCTTAGATATAATCTATCTAAGGGTGCGTATGCACGTTTCCACCTTAACTTTTAACTCAATTATGCCTTTAACGCAGCTACGCGGTGACGCTTATATCGCGCACGGCTCGGGAGTGGTCTTCATGTGATATATCATAAGCTGCTCCCACCATATGTTCTGGCTCACGTCTGATTCATATCTGAGTCCGATTCACATATGCAGCTCTCTCTGGATGCATCCACCACACTACTCTTTCCGTCTATGCCTTTGTCTTATCTGCCACCTAGTGTAGCACGATATATTTTTTTTCACAATAGTATTTTTTATTTTTTTGCCTTTATTTTTTTCAACCATTTTCAGCCTTTTTCAGCCAATCAAACAGCCAACAGACTTCTCTCTACCTCATCTCCATGGAAAGACTCATATCCTGGCCGTCCACCACAAGAGTTCCCATGCTGCCGCATACCACAGGCATCATCGGTGACAGATGTCCGAGATCCACATCCATCACGACAGGCACATTGTATTTTCCTATGATCCCCAGCACAGCCTGATACTGGTCAAGGCCCATCATCTCCTGTCCGAACTGCAGCGGTCTGCCGATCATAAAGCCCTTACAGTATCTGAACCATCCGCCGTTGTCCATCTGCCACATGGCTCGTCTTATGGACATGACGTTCAGATCACAGGACTCGAGGAACCAGATAAATCCATCATCCTTATATCTCTCAAGGAATTCGCCAACATGGTCAAACTTTGTTCCTATAAGGTTCACCAGACAGTCCATGCAGCCGCCTATCATTCGCCCGCTCACCTGGAACTTCTCAGGATAGCCCTTTATCACTCTTGGCTCTGTGATGTTGTATGGCAGGAATGGATGTTCCTCATCCCTGAGGGATTCCTTCTCCCATCCGTCATATCCGGCAAATGACAGTTTCTGTCCCTGAAGGACCGCCATAGCATCCGCAACTGATCGGTGCCACGGCTCTTGTCCAAATGTCGCCGCACACGGACCATATATGGACGCCGTATCGCACAATGTCGTGAGCAGGAATGTGAGATTTGTGTTGTCCGAATATCCCATAAACCACTTCGGATCTGCTGCCCTCAGTCTGTCAAAATCAACATAGTTAAGTATCTCGCACATGAGCTCTCCGCCGCCGCAGGATATGAGTGCATCGTTCTTCTCCGATGTGTAATAGTCATTTATCTCCTGACCGCACAGCTCCGGCTTGTTGCTGATTCCTATGCCTTCTCCGACATAACAGTTTGGCCCGATCTGTATACCAAAACCCATATTCCTGAAGTTCTCCTGCGCTCTGCCAAATGCAGTCTTATACGGCTCTGTATCACAGCCAAATGATGGCGCAACGAAACCTATCGCATCGCCCTTTTTTATAAATTTCGGAAATCTCATATATCATACACAGGTATTTCCTGCTTACCTCCTTCTTATCGTTTTATCATATTCAGCCATCCGGTCCAAATCTCCAGACATCATAGATTTCTACATCAGTTTTAATATCCACTCCACCACGAACACGGTCACACATGCCGCAGCGGCAACTACTATAAGTCCCTTCTGCTTTATTCCCAGTATGAGTGCAACCGCAAATCCACACACAGCGCTTATAATACTCTCCGTACTGTATAAAATGGACGGAAGTGTCAGCGCCGTGAGACATGAATACGGCACATAATATAGAAATGAATTGACAAATCTGTTCTCTATCTTCTTGCGGAACGCCACCAGCGGCACCATTCTTATGAGGTAGGTGACGACCGCCATGGTTATTATATATATGTATATATTCATCACTGCACCTCCTTTTTCTCAGCAGTTCCCACTGGGAAGAATATAGCCCCTATCACAGAGGCTGCCACCGTGCTTATGATTATGGCAATTCCAGTCGATATAAACTTGAATATCGGAACGTAATACAACACGCATGATATGGCAGCACAAGTGCCACTATGGCAACCGGTCTGGACTTCCTGGCAACCGGCATGACTATGGCGACGAACATTCCGTAGAGTGCCAAGCTTAATGCGCTGCTGATGGACTTCGGAAGGATCCCGGATGCCACCGCACCGAACAGGGTTCCGCCTGTCCAGCCAACTATCGGCAGCAGCTGAAGGCCGATCATATAGCCAAATGTCAATTCCTTCACATGTCCCATGGCAACCGCAAATATCTCGTCAGTATTTGCAAATGCTATTACGAGTCTCTCCTTGATTCCAACTGCCTCCCCAAGCTTCTGTGAAAGTGACAGGCTCATGAGAGAATATCTCAGATTGATTATGAACTGGGTGAGTATCATCTCAACCAGCGTTCCCCCTGCAAGGATAATCTTGAGTCCTGCAAACTGTCCCGCACTGGTTACATTTGTCAGGCTTATGATGACCGCCTGAAAACTTGTGAGTCCGCCCTTTACCGCCAGCAGACCAAAACTAAAACTTACTGCGAAATACCCCAGTGCTATCGGTATTCCATCCTTTAACCCTTTTCTAAATTCCATCTTAAATACTACTTCTTTCGTGACAAATTATGTTATCTCTTCCTTCTGCGTCCTCCGCAGTCGTAACACTTTACATACTTCCACACAAATCTGTCCTTGAACCCAAGGCCAAGATATGTGTATGCCCTTACCTTTGTATACAGCTTTCTGGCAGCCGCGATCTGCCTGTCATCCGGCTCAACGCGTCCGTATACAGCAGCCTGAACCCATTTTATAAACTCTGTGAACTCATCGCCCTTTATAAAGCTGCACGACTCCGTGACAGTGTCGGCATACTCCGTGTCGTTCTCACTGACGTTCTCTATGGCACCAGAAAACACCATCATATCATACATCGCCGTGGACATCTCGTATATAGCTGATATCCTGTTTCTTCCCACAAGCCTGCGTCTCCTGCGCGCAACTATCGTCCTTCTTCTGAAGATGACTGCGCCCCACAATATCAGTATCACGGCAAGCACAACAACGACTGTTCTGAACACTCTGTTCTGTACAAGCTCCGACAGACCATCCCCGGCATCCCCTGGTGATCCCGACTGCGCATCTCCACTGCCATCATTCGGGACATCGACCTGATTGCCATTTTCTCCTGTGCCATTTGAAGAATCACCATCCGTCTCCGTAGTGACTTCTGTATTCTCTGACATCTGGGTTGTCGAATCAGTTGTCGCCTCCTTTGTTACATCCGGACTTGAAGTCTCCTCAGAAGTCTCCGGCTCCTCTGTATCATCCGATGAATTGTCCGCAGTATTATCACCGCTGTAATCCGGTTCCTTCGGTATCCCCAAAGTATCCGCCCTGTCTCCAAGCGGTGTGGCATCCACGATCACCCAGTCACCGGCATCCTCACTGTACGCTTCAATCCACGCATGACTGTATTTATCCAGAACCACCGCACGGTATGTTCCATCCGACTGCTTTATCCACGCAGACGACGGCACCACATAACCTGTATTATACACGGTGGAGATTCCCAGTATCCTGAAGCCCACCGCCGCCGCAGAAGCAAAGTGAACACAATATCCCTCATGAACGTCATACATCGCACTGTTGACCGGATCCTCACCCTCGGTAAATTTCTTTGGTGCTGTGGTATATGACATATGCTGTCTTATATATGTCACCAATTTGTCCATGACCTCATTGGAAAACTTCTTATCTGGCGCATATCCCTGTATCTCTGATTCGTATCTTGCAAATGTATCCTTATCATAATACACCATGACCTCATCATCAGGGCTGTGTCCATCCGCCCTTCCGTGCCACGACCCATTCTCATATGTAACATAGCTTCTCGACTTGACGTAGAGATTTCCCTGAGGCTTATCCTCCCTGATTATCTCATCCACAACTTCATCACCGGGATTGACCTCAGAATCATCCACCTTATAGTAACCTGAATATCCTTTGTTACTTTCCCCCGACAGAAAATATTCCATGTTGTCCACCATGTCGAGCAGTTTCCCTTGTTCCTTCACACCTCTGTCGTATACGCTGTCATATACAAGAAGGGTGACAACAAGGCACGCGGCAAATACCGTCACAGGAACTGCAATGTTCCACACCACCGACAGCGGCTGTCCCATTCTCATGAGAACATATCTC
>ERZ779949.246-NODE-246-length-10930-cov-1.70915_pt1 | contig 10930 bp, 8 predicted proteins | sample MGYA00511540_ERZ779949 | MGnify/ENA primary metagenome ERZ779949 (study PRJEB29588, sample SAMEA2149539) | human gut metagenome | biome: human gut; feature: human-associated habitat; material: faeces | place: Denmark | collected 2008/2010 ...
CTCTCGGCATCAAGGTCTATTGCCTTGAGAAGCTTCTGTATAGCCTCTGCGCCCATCTCTGCAACGAATGAACCGTAACCATACTCCTTCTCTGCCTCTCTGAACTCCTGCTCGTTGAGGATCTGCTTGTAAGCAAGCGGAGTATCCTTTGGATCTGTTACTATATATGATGAGAAGTACAGTACCTTCTCAAGCACTCTTGGTGATATATCAAGGATCAGTCCCATACGGCTAGGGATTCCCTTGAAGTACCATATATGTGATACAGGAGCAGCGAGCTCAATATGTCCCATACGCTCTCTACGAACGTTGGACTTTGTTACCTCAACTCCACACTTATCACACACGATTCCCTTGAATCTGATCTTCTTGTACTTACCACAATTACACTCCCAGTCCTTCTGTGGTCCAAATATTCTCTCACAGAACAGACCGTCCTTCTCAGGCTTAAGTGTTCTATAGTTGATAGTCTCAGGGCGCTTTACCTCACCATGTGACCATTCTCTTATCTTTTCAGGAGATGCAAGTCCGATTTTTATTGCGTCAAAGTTCAATGACTTTTCCTGTTCTGCATTGTCTACATTGTATTCTGGCATCTTACAAAGCTCCTTTCTTATTCTTCCTCATTATTATCCATATAATCTGAATCGCCGAGGTCTTCCATATCACTTATATCGCCGTTCTCATCAACCTCTGAGAATCCGCTTGCCTGAAGCTCATCTGCGTCATCGCCTCTGAACACCTCAGGTGCATCGCTCTCATCCATATCATCGTCTCTGTCTGATGATCTGTCGCTGAGAAGTCTCTTGATACTTGTGTTGTAATCATAAGCTTCCATGGTCTCGCTGAGATCAACTTCAACCATCTTCTTGTTGCCTTCCTCGTCCTCTTCCTCTCTTACGACTCTTACATCAAGTCCGAGAGCCTGGAACTCCTTGAGAAGTACCTTGAATGACTCAGGCACACCAGGTGCTGGTATATTGTCGCCCTTGATAATAGCCTCATATGTCTTAACACGTCCTACAACATCATCAGACTTAACTGTCAGAATCTCCTGCAGTGTGTATGAAGCACCATAAGCCTCAAGAGCCCAAACCTCCATCTCTCCGAAACGCTGTCCACCAAACTGAGCTTTACCACCCAGTGGCTGCTGTGTTACCAGTGAGTACGGACCGGTTGAACGAGCATGGATCTTATCATCAACCAGATGGTGCAGCTTGAGGTAATGCATGTAACCGATAGTTACAGGGGCATCAAAGTTCTCACCTGTTCTACCATCACGGAGCTGAACCTTACCTGTTCTGTTGATAGGCACGCCCTTCCACTCTGCTCTGTGGTCTCTGTTCGTGTAGAGGTAATCCATAACCTCAGGCTTTACTGTATCCTTGTACTTAGCCTCGAAGTCTTCCCATGTACCATTTGCATAGTCATTGGCCATCTCCAGTGTATCCATGATGTCAAACTCTGTAGCACCATTGAATACAGGAGTGGATACCTTGAATCCAAGAACCTGTGAAGCAAGTCCGAGATGGATCTCGAGGACCTGTCCGATGTTCATTCGTGAAGGAACGCCCAGTGGGTTAAGCACGATATCAAGAGGACGTCCGTTTGGAAGGAACGGCATATCCTCAACAGGGAGTACTCGTGAAACTACACCCTTGTTACCATGACGACCAGCCATCTTATCTCCGACCTGGATCTTTCTCTTCTGTGCTATATATACTCTGACCTTCTTGTCTACGCCTGCCGGAAGATCGTCTCCATCAGCACGTGTAAATACCTTTGCATCTATAACAATACCGAATGCTCCGTGTGGAACCTTCAGTGATGTATCTCTTACCTCTCTTGCCTTCTCACCGAAGATGGCACGAAGAAGTCTCTCCTCTGCTGTCAGCTCAGTCTCTCCCTTTGGAGTAACCTTTCCAACGAGGATATCACCGGCACGAACCTCTGCGCCGATTCTGATGATACCATTCTCATCAAGATCCTTGAGGACATCATTTGACAGACCTGCAAGATCTCTTGTGATCTCCTCCTTACCAAGCTTGGTATCACGAGCCTCACACTCGTATTTCTCCATATGAATTGATGTGTATACATCATCCTGTACAAGTCTCTCGCTGAGAAGAACCGCATCCTCGTAGTTGTAACCTTCCCATGTCATGAAACCGATCAGTGGGTTCTTACCAAGTGCGATCTCTCCGCCAGATGTTGAAGGGCCATCTGCGATAACCTCTCCAGCCTTTACGTGGTCACCCTTGAACACGATAGGTCTCTGGTTCATACAGTTACCCTGGTTGCTTCGTGCAAACTTGATGATGTGATATACATCCTTTGTTCCATCCTCATCTGCTCTTACACAGACCTCTGTGCTGTTTGAATATTCTACAACGCCGTCTCTCTTGGCAACGACGCAAACACCTGAATCTACAGCAGCCTTTGCCTCCATACCTGTTCCAACCACTGCTGACTCTGTCATCATAAGAGGAACCGCCTGACGCTGCATGTTTGATCCCATGAGGGCACGGTTAGCATCATCGTTCTGAAGGAATGGGATCATCGATGTAGCAACTGAGAATACCATCTTAGGTGATACATCCATGAGATCAACCTTTGACTTAGGGAACTCGGTTGTATCAGCTCTGAATCTTCCTGATACATTGTTCTTGACAAAGTGTCCATTCTCATCTATAGGCTCATTAGCCTGTACTACTCTGTATCTGTCCTCCTCGTCTGCTGTAAGGTAAACAACCTCATCTGTAACAACAGGGTTAGAAGGATCTGTCTTATCAAGCTTTCTATATGGAGCCTCAACGAAACCATACTCGTTGATACGCGCATATGTAGCCAGCGAGTTGATAAGTCCGATGTTAGGACCCTCAGGGGTCTCGATAGGACACATTCTACCGTAGTGTGTATAGTGTACATCTCGGACCTCGAATCCGGCTCTGTCTCGTGAAAGTCCACCAGGACCAAGGGCTGAAAGTCTTCTCTTATGAGTCAGTTCTGACAGAGGGTTATTCTGATCCATAAACTGTGACAACTGTGAACTTCCGAAGAACTCCTTAACAGCAGCCGTTACAGGCTTGATATTGATAAGGGACTGAGGTGTGATAGACTCAGCATCCTGTGTTGTCATTCTCTCTCTTACAACTCTCTCAAGTCTTGAAAGACCGATTCTATACTGGTTCTGAAGAAGTTCTCCAACCGCTCTGATACGTCTGTTGCCCAGATGGTCGATGTCATCGTCATTACCAATGCCATACTCGAGGTGAATGTTGTAATTTATGGAAGCAAATATGTCTTCCTTTGTAATATGCTTTGGTACGAGGTCTGACATGTCTCTCTCTATGGCAGCCTTGAGCTTCTCTGTATCATCGCCATACTCCTCGAGGAGTCCCTCGAGAACCGGATAATATACTCTCTCCACAATGCCAAGCTCAGCAGGATCAAAATCCACATAGTTGGCAATGTTGACCATCATATTAGAAAGAACCTTAACGTTTCTCTCCTCTGTCTGGATCATAACATAAGGAACTGCTGCATCCTGAATTGTGTCTGCAAGCTCCTCTGATACTGTTGTTCCAGCTTCAGCGATAACCTCTCCTGTGCTAGGATCGATAGCATCCTCAGCAAGGACATGTCCTGCTATACGAGCCTTGAGAGCAAGCTTCTTGTTGAACTTGTAACGTCCAACCTTTGCAAGATCGTATCTTCTCGCATCAAAGAACATAGCATTAATAAGGCTCTCTGCATTCTCAACTACTGAAGGCTCGTCTGGTCTGATCTTCTTGTAAAGCTCTACCACGCCCTCTGCATATGACTTTGCAGGATCCTTGTTAAGACTCTCCATGATCTTTGGCTCCTCGCCAAATAAATCTATGATCTCCTGATCTGTTCCAAGACCAAGTGCACGGATAAGAACAGTCACAGGTACCTTTCTGGTTCTATCCACACGAACATAGAATACATCGTTGGAATCTGTCTCATACTCCAGCCATGCACCTCTGTTAGGAATTACTGTACATGCATACAGCTTCTTACCAACCTTATCATGTGTTATATCATAGTAAATACCAGGTGAACGCACTAACTGGCTTACTATAACTCGCTCTGCACCATTGATAACGAATGTTCCTGTCTCTGTCATAAGAGGAAGATCACCCATGAATATCTCATGATCTGACATCTCCTTAGCATCTCCGACTCTGAGTCTGACCTTGACTCTGAGAGGCGCCGCATATGTTGCATCTCTCTCCTTGCATTCCTCGATACTGTACTTCAAGTCATCTTTACAGAACTGAAAATCTACGAACTCAAGACTATACTGTCCAGAGTAATCAGTGATAGGAGAAATATCCCTGAATGCTTCCTTCAGACCGTCAGTTAAGAACCAGTTGTATGAATTCTTCTGAACCTCTATGAAGTTAGGCATCTCCAGGACGTCCTTCTGCTTAGCGTAGCTCATTCTGTAGCCTTTTCCAGACTTGACAGGACTAATTCTGTTCTTTTCCATCGACACATTCACCCCTTGGAATTTATTTTTATGCTTTTTAAGACAAACCTTAGTTTAAATAAGTGTTTTAAAGCCATTTATCACCATATTATGATGTGTATGCACACGAAGCCATAATAGTGACAGTTTACTATCCTAACAGCAAATGCAATATTTGTCAACTATATTTTGGAAATTTTTTAGATTTTTTTATTAATTGAGAAAAGATGTATAGAAAAACCGGCCCGGCGGGATGAGATCCATCTCCGCCAGGCCGAATAAAGTCTGATAATAAAATAAGGATCAAATTACTTTAATGTAACCTTAGCGCCCTCAGCCTCGAGCTTTGTCTTAGCTTCCTCAGCCTCTTCCTTAGTAGCGTCCTCCTTGATTACCTTTGGAGCACCATCTACAGCGTCCTTAGCTTCCTTAAGACCTAAGCCTGTAAGCTCACGAACAACCTTGATAACCTTAACCTTGTTCGGTCCAACTTCTGTTAACTCTACGTCGAACTCAGTCTTCTCTTCAGCTGCTGCTGCGTCTCCGCCTGCTGCTGCTACTACAACACCTGCTGCTGCAGATACGCCAAATTCTTCTTCACAAGCTTTTACTAAATCATTTAATTCTAATACTGATAAACCTTTGATTACTTCAATAATTTCCTGAGTTGTCATTATGTTTTTCCTCCATATAATATAATTTGTTATTTTGTAATGCATCCACACATCATTCTCGTATCATGCGGATACCATTTGTCCATGATATAGACAGTTGAATATCTGACAGCATATGATCCCGGCAGTGCCGATATATACATCAGATGTTCTATCAGGCTTAATATTAAGCCTCCTTCTGCTCTGCGATCTGCTTGATAACACGAGCGAAGTTTGCGATAGGTGACTGGATACTTCCAAGGAACTTGGAAATAAGCGCGTCTCTTGAAGGGATCTTTGCAATAACCTGGATTCCTTCTGCATCGTAGAATGTACCTTCTACAACGCCGCCCTTAAGCTCAAGAGCTGGGGCATTCTTTGCGAAGTCTGCAAGAACTCTTGCAGCCGCTGTAGCGTCATCCTTGCAGATTGCAAGACCAGTTGGTCCCTCTAAACAACCCTTAAGGCCTTCGAACTCTGTTCCCTCGATAGCGAAGTTAACCATTGTGTTCTTGTATACCTTGTATACAACACCAGCTTCTCTTAAATTCTTACGGAGCTGTGTATCCTGCTCAACTGTAAGACCACGATAGTCTACAACTACTGCAGTAGCAGCGCCTTCAAGATTTGCCTTGATCTCTTCTACTATTGGCTTCTTTAACTCTACCTTTGCCATAATGCGCCTCCTTATTTTACTAATGACTGCACATTCCAAGATATAAAAAAACTCTCAAAGCCCTAAGACCTGAGAGTAGATTGTTAATTCAATAACGATATCTTTCCTCGGTAGGTGATATAACATCTTACGCCCTAGGGCACCTACTGTCTTCGGCAGTTCATCGTTGCTTAATGTAACACACTGCAAATGCAATGTCAACATTTTTTTTATTTTTTACCCGGCCTGACTCAAATCCGTTTATTGCCAGGCTCACGCTCACGCGCCAATCGTCTCATCCACAGCATTTGCTATTGCATCTGCTATGGCTTCAAAATTGTAATCATACAGGTAATTGTCGTAATCGTTGTTGATAAAGCCTGTTTCTATGAGCACTGCGGGCATTTCAGTCCGGCGCAGCACCGCCAGTCCCGGCCTCTCCTCAACATTTATATTTCGAAAGCCCAGCTTTTCAAGCTCGCTGTTGATCTCCTGTGCAAGATTGTATTTCACTCCGCTTTTATCGTAGACAAGGGTCTGCACTCCGCTGTACTTGTTGGCCTCCGGTGCAGAGTTGCGGTGAAGCGATATAAAATAATCTGCTCCGCTCTCATTTCCCTTCTGTGCTTTGCGGACCGGAGAATCGTATACATCCTCCGTTCTGGTGTATACCACATCATATCCCCTGCGGGTGAGTTCATCCCCAAGTGCCAGCGCCAGGTTCAGGTTATCGTTTTTCTCAAGCCTGCCCTCATACGATGCACCGTTGTCATATCCGCCGTGCCCGGCATCTATCATAATTTTTTTTGCCATATAAAACATCCAGCCCCGGTTGTTTATTCCATTTATAATATGTAACAACCGGGGCTGTGATAACACGTTTATTCAAGGTTTATTATTTGAACCAGAGATCCAGATCCACGTCTCCGGATATACCGTCAACGGTTCCGGACTCGGTGTACTGCCATCCTGTATATTTGTATAGTGTGCAAGCCACAGCTCGTAATCCCCGAGTCTGTCCATGTCAAGGCACTGTGCGAACATATTCCTGCTGGCATATATCATCGGCGTGTAGCCTGCCGCCTTTATCGTCTCACAGAAGCCGACTATGCCATCCGTCCTCTCATCATTCGATGCGTTGTCGCCTCTCGCCTCACTGTCGCCGATAAGCTCCGAGTCGATAACTATAGGATACTTGACGTTCATCTTGCCTATCTGTTTGAGGACAAAATTCGCTTCCTCTACACCCTCGTCATACGTTATCGCCTGGGTGAAGAAGTAAAGCCCTGTCGGTATTTTGTATTTGATGACGGCCGCCTTGCTGTCCTCAAAGCTTGAATCCAGCATCAGTCCGCCCTGCGTGTAGCCTCTGTAACCCACTCTGAGCATAACAAAATCTATGTCTTTGTTCTTCGCCAGAGTCTCCCAGTCTATGTCTGACTGGAATGTTGACAGATCCACACCCACCAGTGTGTCCTTTATATTGTCATCGCTGTAATGCATATATCCATCGTCGCCCGTGTAGAACTTCTCAACATCGAGATTGTTTCTCTCCACCTTGTCGCTGATCTTGTACAGCAGCGCATCAGGGCCGAGTTCTCCGACATTGATGTACGCTGTCGGTATATAGTTCCAGTAATTGTCATATATAAGACTGGTTATCTCCGTATCCTCGAGCGTATATCCCGATTCATAGGAAAGCCCCGGAGATGCCTTGGAGTTGGTAAATCCTCCCGCTCTTCCTATAAATATTCCTATAACAATTCCAGCAATAAGACATACCGATCCAACCAGTATGCACCAGTTTCTGGTAAATTTCTTTATCTGTTGTGTGTCCATATCTCTACCTGTCTCTTCCTTCTTAGCTTAGTCCGCATACACTGATTACATATTATCAAGGAAATGTTCCGTGCCAAGCCGCAAATGTATGACCTTGTCATACTTCTTCTTTATGGCATGTCTGAACCTTCTCGCCTCCCTGTGTGAGAACATTCTCTCAAGATCCGCTTCTCTGAGTATCGGTTCATCACAGAGTATCTTGTACTTGATGTTCCAGTCATACATAAGACTTGTGCAGTTATCTATGCTCACCCGCAGCATCGTTCCTTTGTTTTTACCCACGAACACGCTTCTGTTCCATCTGTGTTTTGCAACCGAATTCTTGGCATCAAATACAACCTCAGCCCCCGGATACTTCTTCCATATCGCATCCAGGAACAACTTCAGCTTGTCCTTGTCAAAATATCTCATCATATCGTATACAACAAACAGGATCGCCACATCCTGAGGCTTCTGCACTTCATCAAGCCATTCGTAATCAAATATTGAACTTCCTATGTTGACCTCTCTGTCCCGGATCTCCATGTATTTTCTTCTTATATCTATGCGCTCCGGGAGATCAACATTGTACCACTTTATACGGCCGTTATCCACACGGGAAAACATGGTATCCAGTTCGCATCCGACATTGACGATAATTCCGTCCGCATATCTGTTTATGAAGTTTCGAACCCTCTCGTCCACAGCGACCAGCCTCTCCATCATGACTGTCCTGTCGTAAAATGTGTATCTGGCATTCCTCTTCTTATGCTCGATGCCTAATTTGTCCGTGAGCTTTATGGCCTCGTTGTCCTCATATAACTTTGGATAACGCTCCGCCATCATCGCCCTGCACCAGATGTCATTCTCTATGTCAGCAGGTACAAAATCCGAATCTCCCTTGATGCAGCCGGCGATCTTCTTCATGATGGTCTTGCACTCCGGTATGAGGGGATGCTCGAGATAATCGTGTGTCACCGCATAATACTGATAGTAATGCACCTTCATATTCGTCCTGCTCGCGTTATCATACAGCCTTCTGGCATAGCAGTTAAGCATGTCGTCATTTGTCGTGAATATATCCATCTCATCGCATATATCCGTTATGTCGTAATACACGGGACTTGTCATATCCGTCCTGCCTGCCGCATCCTTCACCCAGTAAGCAGAGAGAAAATGCTTTATCCCCGGCGTGTAGTAATATCTGTACATAAAACGGCTCTTGTCACTCATCTTCTGTTCAAGCTCCGTGTCCTCAAATTCCGTGTCAAGAACCGGGGAGCACAGTATGAGCTTGTCCGGTCTTCTCCTGCCCTTCTTCCACAACTGTATGGCAAGCGATAACGCCAGACAGCCTCCGGATGAATGTCCGAGAAGCACCAGACGCTGGACATCCTCCGAGTCACACAGCTTGTCATACGCACCCGTAAGCATATCCAGTGCCTCTGTCACCGAATGCTCCGGCGCAAGCGGGTATATCGGAACCACCGCCCCATAGCCGGTTCTCTCCACCGTGTCGAACACAAACTTCCATTCATTGTGTGTTATCCTCGACACAAATCCTCCGCCGTGTATATACATGAAGAACTCCGTCGCCCTGCCGTCTTTAGGCATCACATAAAAGCACAGTCCGTCCTTCTCAAACACCGATCTGACCTTAAACTTATCTTCATTATAAGAAGGCGGATTATAATCCTCTTTTTTGTGAAGCTTAACCGCTGTTTTATATATGTCAGAGGCTTTCATATGCCTGTCATCAAGCATGACGTGCCCCATCTTTTCTATTGCAATAGTTAAGTAATTCTGACTCTCCATTGTCCACCTTTCCAAATGTCCGGTCTACAACTCTCTTTCAGTTATTTTTGCACATGTCAATAATATAATCAAGAAATGATTTTATTTACTGTTGCAATATTGTCAATTTATGATATTATAATTGCGGTAAACAGGATGCATACAGCATAGAAAGGCAAATCTTATGAATATTACGATGTTAAAGAGTAAGATACACCGCGCAGTTGTAACTCAGGCTGAGCTCAATTACGTAGGCAGTATAACTGTAGATTCTGAGCTTTTAAAGGCCGCCGGAATCCTTGAGTATGAATTAGTACAGATTGTTGACATAGAAAATGGTAATCGTTTCGAGACATACACCATAGCAGGAGAGCCGGGATCAGGAGTTATGTGCCTCAACGGTGCTGCTGCCCGTCAGGTCCAGGTCGGAGATCACATCATTCTCATGTGCTACGCATCAATGACACCTGAGGAGGCAAAGGAGCACACGCCTAAGGTCGTATTTGTAAATGATGACAACTCCATCTCACGTATTACCGATTACGAGAAGCACGGAGAGCTTTTCAGCTAGATCATATATAGAATAAAAAGAACTATTCGTTTTAACTAAAGACGAATAGTTCTTTTTTATATTCGGATATGACCGGTCTTATCTGTCGGCATCCTCAAGGATAAGTCTGCACATCTCCGGCACATTTACCTCATCCATAATTATATCTGCTTTTATGTCTCTGTCAGCATCATCCACCGGGGATATATTGGAGTGTACATAACAGGTGTGGAGTCCGACCTGCTTCGCCGCCAGCACATCACATACCGCGTCATTTCCCACCATTATGGATCTGTTCGGATTGATATGATTTCTGTCCAGGAGCTGCTGATAGAACGCTGCATCCGGCTTCATTGCACCGAAATCCGAAGAGAGCGATATATCTGTAAAATATCCCTCTATGCCAAGTGATTGAACCTCAGGGAAGGTGAAAACTCTCTGTGCATTTGACAGGACGTATAATTTCTTTCCGGCCTGCTTGAGCTGTTCGAGCATATCCGTCACGCCGTCATACAGTCTTATATATCCTGTAGACGCCTTGCGGAACTCCTGAGCCGCAGCCACTGTCAGCTCTGCACAGTCGGACGGTGTCTGATCTTTTTTCAACGTGAGCTGCTCAAATACCTCAAGTATCTGTATCTCAGGGAATTTGAACCTCTTCTTTGCCATGGCCTGTTCTGCGCGTCTGATCTGTCTCTTGTACCTTGATCTGAGTCCTGCCGGATTGTATTTCACTCCGTGCTGCGCATAGAACTCACACATATGTTTCCACACAGCGATGTCCTCCTCATCAGTGTGAATGTCTATCAATGTTCCATATAAGTCAAATATAATATTGTCGTACACGTCATACCTCCGGGTAATTCTTTATTTTTTAGCGATAGCAGGCTCTCGCACCGCCAATGTATTTTGCACGGGTTCTCGCCATAACCACATGTGCACTTCCAACCATGCTGTGCTCAGAT
>ERZ779949.257-NODE-257-length-10647-cov-2.21545_pt1 | contig 10647 bp, 5 predicted proteins | sample MGYA00511540_ERZ779949 | MGnify/ENA primary metagenome ERZ779949 (study PRJEB29588, sample SAMEA2149539) | human gut metagenome | biome: human gut; feature: human-associated habitat; material: faeces | place: Denmark | collected 2008/2010 ...
AGAATTATGTGCAGGAAGCAGGCAGGGCCGGGCGTGATCCGCATCTTAGTGCACGTTGTTATGTGCTTTACTGTGACAATGATTTGGACAAACACTTCATTTTGCTGAATCAGACAAAGTTAAGTATCAGTGAGATTCAGCAGGTATGGAAGGCGGTAAAGGATATGACGAAAAAGCGTATGCGGGTGTGCTGCTCTGCACTGGAAATTGCCCGAAATGCTGGATGGGATGATTCGGTATCGGATATTGAAACACGTGTGCGGACGGCTTTGGCGGCATTGGAACAAAGTGGTTATCTGGAGCGGGGAAACAATGTGCCGCATGTGTATGCTACCGGTATTACGGTGAAGAATATGGATGAGGCCCGAAAACGTATTACGGCATCGGTCTTGTTCCATAGTGATGAAATAGAAAAGGCTGTTCGGGTTATTACTTCATTGATTTCGCAGAAATACATTGCCAAAGCACAGGATGATGGGGCTGAATCGAGGGTTGATTATCTGGCTGATATATTGGGCTTAACGAAGAAGGAAGTGGTATCTGTAGTTGAGCGAATGCGACAGGAGGGTATATTGGCGGATAGTAAGGATATATCGGCTTATTTGCTGGATGCTGGCGATTCGGAGCGAAAGGCACGGATGTTTCTGGAGCGTTTTGCAAAGTTGGAACGATATATACTCAGCCATATTCCGGATGAGGCTTTACGGATATCTTGTAAGCAGTTGAATGATAATGCAGTGCACGATGGTGTCACAACATCAAAGGAAAAAGATATACGGACGTTGCTTTATTTCCTGACGATTAAGGGATATACTTATAAAAAAGAAGATGCGGCTCATAATATGGAGCTTGTGCGCCGGGCCGATATGGAATCGATTATCAGGCGCTTTGAAAAGCGGTTGGTGATTAGTCGGTTTGCTGTGGAGTGGCTGTATAAGCTGGTGAAGGAGAAAGTAATTAAAGATAGTGACACGGAAAAGGCATCTGTTCAGTTTTCGGTGGTGGAATTGATGAATCAGGTGAAAGCTAATTCTCGGTCGCTCATGGGGGAATTGGATGATTTGCAGTTGGAAGATGTGGAGGAAGCGCTTCTGTATCTTTCGAAGATTGGAGCTCTGAAGTTGGAAGGGGGCTTTCTGGTTCTTTACAACGCAATGGACATCAAACGTATCAAGGATAATAAGTCGCGTTACAAACAGGACGATTACCGGATGCTGAATGAATTCTATAAGCAGAAGATTCAGCAGGTGCCTATTGTGGGTGAATATGCTAATCTGATGGTGAAGGATTATCAAGAGGCTTTGCAGTATGTACAGGATTATTTCCAGATGGACTACAAGAAGTTTATTGCCAAATATTTTAAGGGGGAGCGGGTGAACGAAATTCAGCGAAACGTGACACCGGAGAAATACAGGCAGTTGTTCGGACAGTTGTCCAAACGGCAGATGGAGATTATTTCGGACAAGGAATCTCGTTGTATTGTGGTGGCGGCAGGACCGGGAAGCGGGAAAACTCGTGTACTGGTTCACAAGCTTGCTTCGCTTTTGTTGCTCGAAGATGTAAAGCATGAGCAATTGTTGATGCTTACTTTCTCGAGGGCGGCTGCTACGGAATTTAAACAGCGGTTGATGGAGCTAATTGGAAATGCTGCGCACTATGTGGAGATAAAGACATTTCACGCTTATTGCTTTGACTTGCTGGGGCTGATTGGTAATCTGGATGAAGTGAAGAATGTGGTAGGAAAGGCTGCGGAAATGATTGAGCAGGGTGAAGTGGAACCGAACCGGATTGGCAAGACGGTACTGGTGATTGACGAGGCGCAGGATATGGGGGCCGAAGAACATGCACTGGTGCGGGCTTTGATGCATCATAATGAAGAAATGCGTGTGATAGCGGTGGGAGATGATGACCAGAATATTTATGAGTTCCGCGGATCGGATGCGGGATATATGTTCCGCTTGACACAGGAGTCTGGAAGCCGGTTTGTGGAGATGACCGAGAATTATCGTAGTGCCCGTCATGTGGTGGCTTTTGCCAATGAGTTTGTGAAGGCAATCGGCCGGAGAATGAAAACGATGCCTATTGTTTCTATGCGCAAGGAAGATGGATGGGTTGGAGTGACTCGCCATCAGTCTGCTTGTATGTACCAGCCGCTTGTGGAGGAATTGCTCCGGAATAGAGGGGAAGGTACCGTATGTGTACTTACTCAGACAAATGAAGAGGCGGTTATTGTGGTGGCTCTTTTAAGGAAACAGGGTATTCATAGTAAATTGATTCAGTCGATGGAGGGTTTGCTGTTTTGGAACATGGCCGAGATGAGGTATTTTCTGAAGTATGTGGGTAAACGGGTAAGTACACCATTAATCCCAGACGAATTATGGGAGGAAGCGAAGAATGCTACGTTCGCAGCTTATGAGGGAAGTTTAGGTTTGGCTTATGTGAAGCGTTGCGTAGAACTTTTTGAGCAGATCAACAGAATGAAGTACTTCACGGATTTCAAGGAATTTGTTTTTGAATCTTCGATGGAGGATTTTTGTGAGTTATCTGGTGCAGATGTAGTTGTGTCGACTATTCATAAGGCGAAAGGGAAAGAATTTGACGATGTATATATGTTGATTTCGGATGATTATTTGAAGGATGATCATTTGATGCGTCGGTATTATGTGGGAATTACTCGTGCCAAGAACAGGCTGTTCGTACATACAAATGGTGATTGCTTTACGAATTTGAGTGCCGATCGGTATTGTGTAGACCAGCGGGAATATGCGATGCCTGAAGAAATCGTATTGCAGCTTTCGCATAAGGATGTGAATTTGGGATTCTTTAAGGAACTTAAGCGGGAAGTGCTCTCATTAAGGGGTGGTGATAAGTTGTTGTATAAGGATTACACATTGTACAATACGGCTCATAGAGTGGTAGCGCGGTTATCACAGAGTATGCAAAAGAAGTTAGCAGAGTGGAAGGAACGCGGTTACGAAGTGAAATCGGCTTCTGTACGGTTTGTTGTGGCCTGGAAGCCTAAAGATGCTCCAAAGGAAGAACCGGAAAGCGCTGTTTTGTTGGCAGATTTGGTTTTGTCTAGTAAGATTTGATTTGAGAATTTCCATTGTAGATGGTATGTTACGGAAAGAATAAACTTGTTAAGCACATATAAATAATCCTTTAGTTGCAGTAAACGGATGGTTCGCTTCTCCTTTCAGTAAGCTGCAGGGGGCAACTCAATATTATCCCTATCGGGTATCGGCAACCTATTACAGGATAGTGCTATTGGACGTATTCCTTGGGGACACTACAAATATATTATAGACAAATGTTTCAACGAGCCTAAGAAAGCTATGTTCTTTGTGCAAAAGACACTCGAGAACAGTTGGAGTCGAAATATCCTTTTGAACTTTATGGACACAGATCTTTACGAACGGCAAGGGAAAGCCATTACCAACTTCAAGCTTTGCAAAGTGACCTTGCGCAGGAAATGACCAAAGAACCATACAAGTTCTACTCGAAGAATATCGTGAGAAAGAATTATTTAATTTTAAACAACCCGCTATCCGAATCATAATTATCCATTTTCTTTCGGATAGAAGCCTTTTTCTTGCCAGAGCTGAAGTTCCATGAAATACTCAAGGCAAGTGCATGATCTTTTCGTTTTGAATGGAAATCTGTTTTGTGGTAGACGATACTTCCCGGTATAGTTTCATTTGAATATTTATCTTTTATGAAAGGAAAGAAACACTGAAGGCCGAAATTTACTTTCTTATATGTATAACCTAAATTGATGTATGAAACCTTTTCAATTCCCGTTTTATATAATCCTGATAGAAACGTACCTCCAAATTTCTGAAGAATATCCAGTGAGAAGTTTTTGTAGGATGCTGAGAGATATACAGAAACAGGATGCGACCAGTAACTGAACGAACTGATCTCTTTGGAAGGTTGGAATACTTGCTGAGATACTCCAATGCTTCCTCCTATTCGCAGAAAATCCCATGGCGTATAATTGATATTAAACTCGCCGCCTCGACGTATGTCTTTTTCTGCATTGGCGGTTTGATATAATACGCAGTTATTGCCATATTGGTACGAATCGAATAAGCTGTTGTTGGTATAGTCATAAAACAGATTGGCAGATAGTGAGAACTTTAAATATAAATCATAGCTTAGTCCCCATGATTGCAAGTGCGAATTCTCCAGATCATGGTTACCTGTCTGATAGAAATTATTCATTATCAGAATACGTGCATCAGACATTTGTAGCATATCTGGCATTTGGGTGCTTGAATGATATGTGAGGCGTATGCTATTGGACTCGTTGATATTATAACCAGCCATCAGCATGGGGGTAAAGGTAAAATTGTGAAATCCGTTTTCTTCCGATTGTGTATCATAGTTTACTCCTAAGCTGACGCGATACATGAATGGTTTGAATTTTCCGCTTATTTCTCCATAGGCATAATGTTTTTGGGTATTTATGTTTTCTTTCTGTAGATTTTCTGAAAGCGAATTGCTCAGCTCATTTGTCAGGTAATTTAAATGAGCACGGTATCCGATAGATAAGTTTGCCTTAGCAAATCTATGCTTGTAAGCAAATTCACCGATCAATGTTTTCTTTTGGTTATTGATGAGCATCATATCGTCAAAACCGGTACTGCCACTTTCTGCGGAATGAGTATTTTGCTCGTTATCAAAATAGCTTCCTACCAGATTGAATAATATTGAATTGTTTTTAGGCAGTGTTTTGGAAAAGTAAATATCTACAGTAGGAACCAAGCTTTTGGTATAATCATTCAAGTTGCCGGTTCGCTTTTCCTGAAGTTCGTTTTGTGCAAATGCAATCGTTTTGTTTGCATTCAGTTTCCCGTTAGACGTATTTGTAAAGGCTTTGATTTGAAAATCGTAATTCTTTTCCTTACTGATAGAATATGTGAACCCTATATTATGTTGGTGTCCCCAAGTTTGACTTTCCCGAAAATAGTCGTAGGTATAATTGTCATTATTGATTTGATAGTTGTAATGTCCGGTTTCTAAGTCTTTGATGTTGCGCTTCATGTTGATATGAGTGCCATAATTGATCGTAAATTTGTTATCTCCTTTAACGTAGGATAGGGCAAAGGAAGCGTTGGAAAACATTTGTCCTAATGTTCCATATAGATTGCCACTCCAACCGGTATCCAAAGGTTTCGTATTGATATTTACAACATTCTCGGCATCATTTATGTAACGCATTGGAGGCACATCGTATATTTCAGCATTTTTTATTTTGTCGGCAGGAATTAGTTTCAAGTCATCATCGGTTGCCTTGATTCCGTTTATGAGAATCATAATGGATTTTCCGTTTATGGTCGATAATGAATTGGTGGTTTTGTCAATGTGTAGATTGGGTAAGATGGCAATAAGGTCACGTCCGTCTTTCGCCTTATCTATTTGGGTGGTTGTAAAGGTATAGGAGGTCTTGTCGATACTGCGAATACTTCTTTTCCCCTCAACCACTACTTCGGTAAGTGATTGGGAGTCTGATTCGAGTATAATATTTTGTGTGAGATCTTTAATTATATGAACTGGCAGAGATACGGTTTTATATCCTATATATGAAACTTTTAAGATATAGTTTCCTGAATCGATGTCTTGTAGGAGATATTTTCCTGCTAAGTCGGAAGCTGTACCTTTTACGATGCTTATGGTATCGTTTGCTTGGTATAGAGCAATATTAGCAAATGGAATGCTTTCTTTGTATTTGTCCTCTATTTTCCCTTTTAGTACCAAATTTTGGCAGAAACAGATATTGGAACAAAGTAGTGCTATTAATGTAATTGTGGTTTTCATACTATTTCATTTTTAGGATATAACTTGAGTCCTTTTTATTAGTTTCTCATTCCAGCTCAATTGTCAATCTCCTGTTTGTACAAATATAATCTATTCTTTTTATTATGATAGTATGGTGATGTGTTTCTTTTTGAAAAACATATTATATATGTAAACATGTTAAGCACATATAAATAATCCTTTAGTTATAGTAAACGGATTGTTTACTTCGGCTTTTTTCGTAACTTGCGTGCCCTTATCATCAAAAAATCATAGGAAACGAATAATGAAGAGATCTCGTCGCCATACAGGCATACGGACGTTTTCCGCTATCATACTGCTGATGGTGATGCTGCTGCAAGTGGGGGTAAAAGGCTTTCACAGGCATCATTGTGTGGAGACGGCAAGCGTAACTTGTAGCGACTGTGAGCATCATCGTGTTCACGACGGACACATTCTCAAGTGGAATGGCAGTTGCGATGACTGTATCGTCTGTCAGTTGTTCTCTTCTCCTTTCTGTAAGCCGCAGGGTATTCAACTCAATGTTATCCCTGTTCGGTATCAGCAACCTTGCATGTGCTTCGTTGCCGCCATTCTGGATGTAAGCAGATGCAGCATCATTCCCCGGGGGCCTCCGGCTTTTCTATTATAATATGTTTGAAACTCTTTGCCAGTATGTTGGTAGAAGAGCGCTTATTTATGCATTTATAATAGAAACAACAATGAAAAGATACATATTTATGGTGTGTCTGCTGGGCGTATGTGCCACAGCATTCGCACAGGTTCAGCATGACCATAGCGCATGCTACGAGGATAGTATAAGCTCTCTGAAGGAGGCTATATTAAGTGAAGTTACAGTTTACGGATTGACCGGTACGCAGCGGATGAAAGATTCGCCCATCGCTTTTTCGGTCATTTCGCCCAAGAAGTTACATCAATCGTTCGGTACCAATATCGTGGATGCCATTACGTTCCAGCCGGGTATTTCCCAAATTTCTACGGGAGCGGGTATCAGTAAGCCAGTTATTCGTGGACTCGGTTATAATCGGGTAGTGGTAATAGAACAGGGTATACGTCAGGAAGGTCAGCAGTGGGGCGATGAACACGGTCTGGAGGTGGATGCCGAGGGAGTTCATTCGGTAGAGATACTAAAAGGTCCGGCTTCGCTGATGTATGGCAGTGATGCGATTGCCGGTGTCATGATTCTGCATCCTGAACCGTCGCTTATGCAGGGAACGATGCAGGCAAAGGTAGGAGGTGAATATCAGTCGAACAATGGTTTGTACAACTATCATGCTGGTTTTGCAGGGAACATCGATGGATGGATGTGGAACGTGCATTATGCTGATAAGGCTGCTCATAGCTACAAGAATGCACTCGACGGGTATGTGCCTGGTTCTTGGTTTAAAGAGCGGGATGTGCAGGCGATGGCAGGCGTTAAGAAGCGCTGGGGACATTCGTGGCTGCGCTTTTCGCATGTGAATTTTACTCCCGGCATTACTGAGGGTGAACGTGATGAGGAAAGCGGACAGCTTGTATGGGAAAAGGGAAATTCTCCGAAGGCGTACAGTTGGCATTTGCCTTTCCAGCGGGTACTTCATACCAAGGTGGTGAGTGACAATGCGTGGTACATTGCAGACGGGATGCTGAAGGCTGTCGTGGGTTATCAGCAGAACTATCGCAGGGAGTTTGAGGAGGCTATGGATGAAGCGGAACTGGCTATGCGATTGCATACGGTGAACTATGACTTGCGGTATCAGTTGCCACTTGCCAACGACTGGAGTATTGCTACGGGGGTGAATGGAATGTGGCAGCGGAACTTGAATCAGGCGGAAGAGATGCTCATTCCTGATTATCGTCTTTTTGACTTTGGTTATTTCTTTACGGCCAATAAGCAGATAGGGCGCTGGAGTCTGTCGGGAGGTGCGCGTATCGACAACCGGCATTTGCATACTCAAACGGCGGAGAAGGATGGAAAGTTGCATTTTGAAGCGTTGGGTAAGGACTTTACCGGAGTGACCGGAAGTCTTGGAGCGGTGTATAATGTAAGTGAAGGGATGAATCTGCGGTTGAATGTGGCTCGTGGTTTCCGTGCACCGACTGTCAGTGAACTCTTGTCGAATGGAGTGCACGAAGGTAGCATTCAGTATGAACTGGGAAACAGGGATTTGAAGTCGGAATACAGCATGCAGGTCGATCTCGGCATGGATTATACGTCGCGTTATGTGGCTGTCAATGCATCTCTTTTCAGCAATTGGATTGATAACTATATCTTCCTGGGCCGGCTTCCTTATGAAACGGAAGGGTATCGCACTTATCAGTATCGTCAGGGCAATGCGCGGCTCATGGGAGGAGAGGTATCTGTAGATGTGCATCCTGTAGAGCCCTTACACTTCGAGAATACATTTTCGTACGTACGTGGTGTTCAGTTGAATCAGACAGCTGAGAGTCGTAATCTCCCGATGATGCCTGCACCCCGATGGACATGTAATCTCCGGTATGAGTTTCCCGATTTTGCCCGGAAGCGTTGCAGACGTGCGTTTGTCAGCTTGGGTATGGAGTACAATCTTCGTCAGGACAGTTATTATGCGCTTGATAATACTGAGTCGGCTACTCCCGATTATGGCATTTTTAATTTTGCTGCCGGCATGGACCTGCATGTATTTGGTCATAACTGCATCGAGCTGAGTCTGTGTTGTCAGAATCTTTTTGACAAGGTATATCAATCTCATCTTTCGCGTTTGAAATATGTCGAAGTCAACAAGGTTACAGGTCGCCAGGGTATTTCGGCTATGGGGCGTAATATCTGTTTGAGGGTGAATATTCCGATTGATATTCATGTAAAATAAGAATTCTATTAAGGCTGGCTTCGTTTGTGAGGCCAGCCTTTTTTATGATCTGTTACTTGCTGAAATGTGTCTATAGATGTATCTTATGACGATGAAAAAAGTCGTGTGATTTGTTTGTGGTTATAGAAAGATATTATACCTTTGTTATATGTAAATTGTTGATATATAGTATGTTTATATAAATAAATCAACTTGGGCCTGAACGGAGAATCATTGATTAGGGGGGATTTTATGAATCTTACGTAGAACGTAATGTATGAATATAACATACTTAAAAAAGAATATGATGCAGTAGCATTAATGGAATAGGTAAATTCTTTATAAGTTATATAAATAAAATTAGCTATCAGATTTATAAGGTCGAGAAGAAGCCTTACCGGCAGATGCTTGATGAGTTGTTCTCTCATCTTGATGTAAAGCTGTCTGTATTGCGCATCGTGCTTTTTGGAGAGGTAGTCGGTAAGGACGATTATATGTGGCAGTTGGCGCAGTTTCGCAGAAAGGCAGAAGAGTATTTTCAGGATGCTTTGCCTGTAGTGACATTTGTTGCACAGAAGCCTCTGGATGCCGAATTAGTTTTGGAGATACATGGTTACATGTCTGAAGGGAATGACCGGTTGGAGTATAAATCTTACGAAGGTTTTCCTTATGTGGTTCTTACAAATGAGTGTGGACGTTTTTTATATGCTGGAAGTGTGTGCGTTTCTTTTGACAGTGACATCTATACTCAGTCTAAGGAGGTTTTTCGTGTGTTGGAGTGTATCTTGAACCGTGAGAAATTTCCTGTTGGTTCGATTGTAAGACAGTGGAATTATATTGACGGCATTACTGCTTTCGATAATAACGGTGACCAGCATTATCAGATGTTTAACAATGCTCGTTCCGAATTTTATTTGTCCGATACCTGGAAGAATGGTTATCCGGCTGCTACGGGTATTGGTACTCGGGGAGGGGCGTTATAGTAGATATTGATGCTGCAATGGCCAAGGAAGCTTCTTTTTCTATTTTACCGATTGACAATGAACTACAAGTTGCGGCTTATTCGTATTCAGGTTCTGTATTGGAAAAGGCGAACACTGGGAAAACAACTCCGAAATTTGAACGGGCAAAAAGTTTACAAACGGGTGATTGTTGTATGATGTATCTGTCTGGTACAGCAGCTATACGAGGTGAAGTAAGTCTGGCGGAAGCGGATGTGGTTGCTCAATTACGTATTACACTGGAAAATATTCGTCATTTGATAGGGGATGCGTCGATGAAACTTTTACGTGTATATCTTAAGAATGAGAGCGATTAGAATAAAGTACACGATAGTTTAGAAAGGGAGGGGGGTGTATTTCTTATCTGTTGGCTGATGTGTGCCGTGATGAACTACCGATAGAAATAGAGGGTATAGCATGGTGTTCTTTTGGTCGGGAATAAGAATAAGTTCCTGTTTGATAATAAAATCCTGCTAAAATCTCACTTTTTTTCATCGGGAAAGATTATCTTTGCAGCCGATTTTAAAAAGTTTTAAGATATGGTTTCACAAGGTATATATTCGATTGTTTTGCTGGTGTTCTCGAATATCTTTATGACGTTTGCATGGTATGGACACCTGAAAATGCGTGAAGAGTTCAGTTGGTTTGCCGCATTGCCGCTGATTGGAGTTATTGCTTTCAGTTGGGCGATTGCTTTTTTTGAATATTGTTTACAGGTTCCGGCCAACCGTCTGGGATTTAAGGATAACGGCGGACCATTCGACATTATGCAATTGAAGGTGATTCAGGAGGTGATTACACTGACGGTATTTACCGTATTTTCTATGATTGCCTTTAAAATGGAACTGAAATGGAATCATCTGGCTGCTTTCTGCTGCCTGATTCTAGCTGTATACTTTGTGTTTAAGAAGTAATTGAAAAATTATTTATTTTTCGCATTATAGAAAAAGAGGCCGTCTCAAAATGTACTGCACCCCAAAAGTTAGACACAAAACTTTTGGGGTGTTTTTATGAAGTAC
>ERZ779949.261-NODE-261-length-10570-cov-2.76358_pt1 | contig 10570 bp, 7 predicted proteins | sample MGYA00511540_ERZ779949 | MGnify/ENA primary metagenome ERZ779949 (study PRJEB29588, sample SAMEA2149539) | human gut metagenome | biome: human gut; feature: human-associated habitat; material: faeces | place: Denmark | collected 2008/2010 ...
CGAACTCAATCGCGCGATAAATCAGAATTTACCGATACTTGACCGTTCATTAAGAGAGGTAGGAGTTCGTTACGCTGCTTAGTCAGATTTAATATTTCCTCTTGTAACTTGATCATCTGTCTGAAAATAGGTGATATTAATTCCTCGAATTTATCCGCAATATCTTTATTATCAGGTATAGCTATTGTGCTTTGTTGTAAATGGTCTTGCGTAATATGTCCCATCGTCGTTTTCCTTGCTTCTGCCATTTTTTTGAATATATCCACATAATCCAAAAGTTGAAAGTAGTAGAATGACTTCGGGAAATCATTTGCTGATGTGACCTTAAAGATGTGTTGATTAAGTCCTCCAAGTCCATAAGCCCAAAGTATAACTTCCAGTGATGCTGACCATGAAAATAGTACATCCCCATTATACACTTTTACAGACTCTGGTATATTTGGAGTTACTTCTTCAGTGTCAGCAGAAATACCATCGTGCATTTCTCGTATCTTGATAACAGGCAATGGTGCTTCATCATCCTTTGGCCTAAATTTCTGACAAGCCAAACCATTTGTAAAAACAGCAATTTCGAAAAGGTTTCCGCAATGCCAGTCGATAGGAATCTCTCGTTTCAGCTTATCATTCCAAACCATCTTACCACCGCTTGACTTGTACGGCTTGCCATCTTTATTAGGAAACCAGTAATCGTAAAGTTGCTTTGCCATCGCCTCTAAATTCTGATTTATCGCGCGATTGAGTTCGATTTTAGAATCAAGAGTACGGAGCAATTTGCCTATGCACTTCTGCTCCGTCAATTTTGGGATCCATACTATGCAATCTTTGATTTTATCAGGAGAAGTATGACGTATTTTGGTTTGTTGAGCGGCAGCACTTAGCTGTTGCTTCACAATTGTAGAGGATATTAGATAAAAAGCAAAATCTTTATCCAACAAATCCTCTTTACAAACAATTTTTGCGATATCTTGGCTTTGTATATATTTACCGCTTTCGGGAATAATCGCAGTAGAACCAAGTAAGCCAATTGCCTGTTCAGTCAAAGGGGTAATAATATCTCCCTTTTTCATGAGAAATTCCGATCTGAACTCTCCAATGTAATAAAGATTGTCTTTAGATGTATTCTCCTTGAAACAGTTATTTTGGTAATCAAAGTTGCCACAAGTCAGACGAATATAATCACCTTCAGTGGCATAATATTCGCCACTGAGACTTGCTCCCCTTGTAACATCAAGGATTTCTCCCAATTTATATTTTTTCAATTCCATTACTATGCTTATTTGTTAAAATGGTAAATCATCAGAGGTAGATGTTGATGGCAAATTATTATCCATAGGAGGATACTTTGCTTTATAATAGTTTAACAGAAATAATCCCACAGTAGATACCGCATTAACGATAAAGGATGCACACATAGGATCTTTAATAATGAAATCATCTTGTGTCTTACCATGCATTTCTGTTTTTGTGCTACGAAGATCTTCAATAGCATTACTACACCCAATTAGGGATTGGGCTATTCTCTGAACTTCATTAGGTAATGAATTCTCTGTATCATAACGAAAAGCTTTACAGATATTTTTTATTAACTTTGACAAAGTATCTCTACCATTATACTGAACATCTAACCTTTCGTCTTTTAATATCTCCTTAAGAATACTTTCTAATGCTGAATTTGCCAAACCAATGGCTAGGTTTGGATCTTTTTCTACATTACGGTAGGCTTTTTCGAATGTTTGAGCTGCAGTTGCATAAGATGATTTTAGCTCATTCTTGAAAGTCGGAATGGAAGGTATAAAATCAGGCGTTTCGATACCCAAATCAATAGCCATTTTCAATAATGTTTCGCCATCTACTAGATGAAGAGTTTTTTTTAAATCAATTTTCTTATGTTCATTATTTTTGTACTGAATGTAGAAATTTGCATTACCAAATTCATCATAGACTTCGCGCCATTTTTCAACATAGGCCTCAACATCGTCATACGATTTAAATAATTCATACAACCTATCATTGATATTTTGTACAATTTCCATTTGATATTTTGGAGAAATTTTATCCATTGCCACTATCTATTACTATTATTATTTTCCTAACATCCCTCTAACCTGTTTGTCGAAATCAGAATCTATCTGCTGAGTTTTATTAAAAATATCGTATTCACTTTCAGCCTTAGTTTTTGCTTGTGATGCAGAGATACGTCCTTTATCCGGAAGAATCTGATAGTCATTAAATGTAAGGAACTTATTGACGCTTGCAGCAAATTGCTCCATCGTGAAAGTATTATGGCGCTCAATCTGATTTTCAATGTAATCAAAATATGATGTTACAGTTCTTTCCAGTTGCTTAATCTCTTTTTCTGTCAGATAATTCTTGGCTATAGACACATCCGATTTGAGAATCCGACCATCAGGAGAATTTTTCCACGTAGTCAGTCCCATGTGTTCTTTTGTATGATCGGCTTTCGAATAGATAATCTCTGCTGCAGTCTGTCCTGTAATCGCATAATGGAAGCGATTTTGTATCATGGCATAAAACTCTTGAGTCGTCAAAGCATTTTTGTCGTAATCAATACTGCATTCCGCATATATATCAGTAATTTGTTGCCAAATACGGCGTTCGCTGGCACGAATAGAACGTACTCTTTCGAGCAATTCACGGAAATAATCCTTGCCAAACACTGCCGTTCCTTGTTTCAATCGCTCATCATCAAGTACAAATCCCTTCCGGATATATTCATTCAGGATTCTGGTTGCCCATTGCCGGAATTTTGTAGCTTTTGCCGAATTAACTCTATAACCTACGGCAATAATTGCATCAAGGTGATAGAAATCGACAGAAGATGTTTGTGTTTTACCCTCTATAGCACCATGCCGAGTGGTTATTTCCATTTTGGAAACAACCATTTCTTTCTGCAGCTCTCCTTCCTGAAAAATGTTCTTCAGATGCTTACTGATAGCAGGGACCCCAACCCCGAAAAGCTGTGCCATAACCTTTTGAGTACACCAAATAGTTTCGTCTTTTACGATTACTTGTACCTTCCCCTCTTCATCTGGAAGATTATACAACAAGAACTGTATTTCGCTACTCATTGTTCCCGATATTAGCATTAAACCTCAAAGCGTCCAACTGCTTCATGATCTCTTCCTCCAGACGATGGCTTTCAGCGAACTGTTCGCTTAGTGTCTTTTTATATTCTGCCATGCGGGAGTTAAACTCTTCTTCCGTAATATCAATATAATTAATTTTGATGTCAAAATATTGCCCGGCAGATAACGAATAACCTTTTTCTTTAATTTCATCGTAGCTTACAGCAACCGAGAAATCCTCTACGGCTTCTTTATTTTTGAATGTGTTGACAATTAAATCAATGTCTTCATTCAGCAATCTACGTTTCTTATTTTTCCCTTCCTTATATTCCTCTCCTAATTTGCTCGCATCAATCAATATGACTTTCTCGGCGGAAGCAGCTTTGTCAAAGAACAGAACGGAAACATTCGTACCTGTATTTGCAAACACATTGCTTGGCATGGAGATACAGCCATATACCCAGCGGTTATCTATAATTTTCGTCAAAACCTTTCTTTCAACACCACTTTTGGCTGTAATGAATCCCGTTGGAATGACAATAGCCCCCTTTCCGGTCGTTTTCAGTGAATTGATAAGATGCTGTATAAAGCACAGGTAGATAGACATTGACTCTTTCTTCTTTGCCGGGACAGATGGCACACCAGCCCAAAAACGTACTGTATCAGAAGCCAATGTGTCTCTAAAATCCGAGAAATCCAGATTGAATGGCGGATTGGAAACAACGAAATCGAATTTTCGAAGTGTCCCGTTTTCTTCCTTATGGTATGGTTCTGTAAGCGTATTACCCTGTACGACATTCGGAAGACTTCCTGAGAGATTGTTCAAAATGAGATTCAGTCGAAGCATCTCACTGGATTTTTCTGATATATCCTGACTGAAGATCGTACAACGGTCTTCCCCTATCTGATGAGCTAAGGCCATAAGCAAAGTGCCTGTTCCTGCTGATGGGTCATAACATGTGACACCCCTCAAGTCTGCATTATCACCAACGAGCAAACGAGCCATTACTTGTGCGATTGCCCTTGGAGTATAATATTCCGCGTATTTTCCGCCTCCTGCGTTATTGTAATCTTTTATAAGATACTCAAATATCCGTGAGAAGAAGTCATATTTTTCTGCAAAAACACTTTCAAAATTGAATGACGCAACGGAACTCATCAATGAACGTGCAAAATCATCTCTTTTCTGAGGATCTGTAACAAACTGGGTAAGCGCACTGAATATATTGACCCTGCTTTTTCCGGAAGTTACGACAGAAAATGTATCTGCATTCAGATTGGCAATATCAATCAATGTCGCATCCAGTCGTGTAGAAAAATCTCCAGCTCCAGAGGTATTATACAAATGCGCCAATGTATGTTCAGGTTTAAGCAAAGGTACAGATGCTGGGAGGTAGCTGAACAAATCTTCTACTTCATCTTCTGTAAATTTGTCATATTCTGCATCCCATTTGTCTGCCTTGCTCAATCTTTCTCCATATACTTTATCACGTTTTGCCTCATATCCGAATTTGTCATTGAAATACTTATACAGGAACATTTCCGTAATAATTTTGTATTCGCTTCCACTATTAGCAAGACCGAAATGGGAAGTGGTTGATTTTAATGAATCGATAAGGGCTATCGTAGCTTCTGATATATTCTGGGTATTTGCGTCCATATTATTTTAAGTAAACTTGATTGTATTGGTTTATATATTCATTTGCAATGAGGTTGTTAATGAATTTCCGGTCGGAGATACTTGTATTTATCCCCAAATCTATGAGTTGATGGCCTATCATAGCCAATGTGTCTCTCTTGAAACTGTTCTCATTAGCTATAATGTTTATATCAAGGTAAATCCTGTTATCAATTTCACGTTTCATTTTTGACAGACTTTCTGCTATTTCGTATTCAGCCTTGGAAATAATAGGTTTTTCACGCTTTTCATTTTCTTCCTCAATGCGCTTATGAATACGGACAAAGCGTTCATCTCCTTGATATTTCTTTTTGAGTATATTATTTCGGCGGTTGATCTCACGAATTTTCTTCATCACTGAATCCATATAATCAATGCTTTCTTTCGCATCTTGCGTACTTTGAGGAACAAAACCTTTCTTTCTGAAATATTCCCGAAATTCGTCAGCTAAAATCACATACTTGTCTTCTGTTCTATCAAAGTTAGCTTCAAATTCTGCCTGAACTCTTTCACAACGTTCTCGGATGTCATTGACTACAATACGCAATTCCTCTGAAATTCCTTTTTTGAACTCGAATTCCAGTTCTGAAAGAGCAACATTGATGATTCCTGAGACATCCGCCTTATGTTCGGTACTTTCCAGCAGATTCATTCGTTCGATACGGTGCGAAACCTCTGTAATGAGTGTAGGAATACTACCTTTGGGAAGACTGTCAATTTTTTCTTTAAGTTCTTCATCTCCAAATGCCCTTATTTGATTTATGATTGCTTTGGCATTTTCAAGAGTAGAACGGAGCGTATATAGATTTTCTTTATTCTCAATCTCGTCTATTTCCTTTCTGAATTCTTCAAGATTATCACAAGTATAATTGAACAAAATGTTGCGGATTTCCTTTATCTGTTCTATAATCTGCTCCTTATCTACAATGAGAGCTTCTCCTACTGTTTCTTTTTCGCCTGTTTCCTCAATATCAGCAGTACGGTTTAATTCACGCAGATAGCGGTCATTCGTAGCATCGAAATTTTCCTTGATATTCACAAAATCCACGACATACCCATACTTGAATTTATGGTATGGCCTGTTTACCCTTGTCAATGCCTGCAGCAAATCATGCCCGTCAAGACTACGCCCCAAATAGAGTTTCTTCAAACGGGGAGCATCAAATCCGGTCAGGAGCATCTGATTGACAATCAAGATATCAACTGATAGCTTCTTCTTGTATTCATCAATGTATGCCTTACGTTCTTCCTTATCTCCTTCATCATGCAAAATTAAAGAAGCCCTAAGCGGTTTTGTATGATTTCCATAGGCTACCATAGGCTCAGCAGCCATCATCAGATTTTCATCATGTTTCTCTTCTATATACAATGCCTTATTAAAGCGTTCTTGCCACAAACGATACATTTCACGGGCTTGTGGATTTGTCTTGCATACAATCATCGCACCCACCGTATCATCAGCTTGTTCAATACGGAACCGTCGGAAATCGGCTATAATATAGTCTATTAAAGCATTAAGATAAGATTCATGTTCAATGATCTTGTTACGGTCAATATCACTCTTCCTGACTTCAATACCACCTGCCAGTTTGTCAAGAATACTCTCTATTTTCTCTTTATAGATTGTTTCGACAGGTTCTCTCATAAGTTTCAGTGTATAGCCGTCTGCTATTGACTTGTCATAATAATACGTGTCAATATAATCACCGAATACACGCCAGGATTCCCTTTCCTCTTTCAGCAAAGGTGTACCTGTTAAAGCAATCTTTATAGAATCGCTATCGGCTGCCAATAAGTTTGCCAAGAAACTTCCTTGTGGGTTATAACCTCTATGCGCTTCGTCGATAAAGAAAATACGCTGTAAACGGGTGCTATAATTGGAATCAATCTGTATTTTGGCGGAATCCTGTTTGAATTTCTGGATATTGACCACCATAATCTCAGCTTTTCCTTCTGCATTTTCTGTCAAATTCGTACTGCGTATATCTGACATCAATTCTTCTCTGCTGTTAGCCGTCCTGACAGACAGTCCTCTTGCCACGAATTCATCCTTGGCCTGCTCCATCAAGTCAAGACGATCCACAATGAAATAAAATTTCACGGCGGTTTTCTTTGCTGCATAAAAATCAGTCAGACTACGTACGGAATAATACGCCAAGGCTGTTTTTCCGCTACCCTGTGTATGCCAGATAATTCCGCTTTTTACTCCATTATTCAATTTCTTTCGGATAGCAAAAGAGGCAAAGAGTTGTTGGTAACGCATTACATGTTTTTCCAACTGGGTAGTCTTACTACCGTCTTCCAATTCGATCTTTCTGTCCACATAGGCAAAACCATATCTTAGTAAAAAGAGAAATCTCTCTTTACTGAGCATCGATGTTAGAATCCGGTTGGTTGGAGTATTTATATCTTTGTTTGTATTATATTCAGGTAGATTTTTGATAACGACACAATTTCTGTGCTGCAATATCTGTTTTTCCGTACTATCAGATACAGCCTTATAAGGATACCCTGCTACAAAACCTTTATCAGCCTCACGGAAGACGTTGAAGAAAGCTTTGCTTTTAGATGTACAGCAATAAAATGCACCTTGAATCGGAACTCTACTTTCATTGTCATATTCCTGATTGTTGGAAAATATCATCAACTGAGTAACATTCAGGAATCTCCGGAATTTTGCGTTATTCATTCTCATGTTGATACGCTCCCTTTCTGCCAAAATACCGTCATGGTTATTCGGCTTCTTAACCTCAATAAAAGCTAATGGAAGTCCGTTTACAAAGCATGTTATGTCCGGTCTAAAACTGTCTCCGCTATCCTGATTCTCACACTCAAATTCAGTGGTTACATGCCATTCGTTATGATCGGCATTTTGGAAGTCTATCAGTTTTATATTACTATTGGAAGACAGTTTGTTATAAAAATCCCTTCCAAGATCATTATTATTAAGTATCAATATGATTTCACTCAGCAATTGCTTTGCCTGCAAATCGGACAGCTCTGGGTTTAGACGTTGAACACTACGCAAAAAAACATCCGTCAGAATATTAGTCTTGCTGTCATATTCTGTTATATTGTCCAAATATGTATATCCAAGCCTACACAAATGTAAGGCAGCCGGAACCTGCACTCGTGTATTTTCATTGAATTTGTATTCCATAACTTTACCTTTCTCCTTTATCGGTTATCAATTCCTTCAAATCAACTTGAAGAATCTCCGCAATTTGCTGAAGAGTATCCAAATTAGGCTGTGAACGGTTACAAGCATACGCATTGACCATACTGAAACTCTTACCAAGTTTCTTAGCCAGCCATGTTTGAGAAATACCCTTTTCTGCTAAAACAGGTTTTATTCTGTTCAATTTCATAATACAAACACTATTATTCTACAAAAGTAGTGAATTATATTATATAATAGGCTTCTTTAGTCGTACTTTTGTATTGTCCAAGAAATGTTTAAGTGTTTTATTCTGTAAACTTTCGAAGTTTTGTCGGGGGCATTTAATGAAGCGAGTTCTAATCAAACTTGTTCTGAATAGACGTGATTAAAAACAATTAGTTCCGAATCGTATCTGAATTATACCGATTCGGAACTAATTCTTCAAATTTACACTGTGGTTTTACCCCAATGCTTACAATTAACCTATAAAATAGTACTAATTATTTTTAAATCTACTATTTAAAAATGCTACTGTTTTTTTTATCATTTCGTCATTTTTTTCAAAAAGGTACTCAACAACCATCTCTATCAATTCATTTCTATCTTTCCTTCTTTCTCTTAGTTCTGCATCTATTAGACGATATAATATTTTTCCATTATCATCATTTGTTGCATGATGTTTTTTAGTGTAATCATTTACAATATCAGTTAAGCTTTTTTGTTGAAAAATATAGTCATTTAAACGTCTAAATAAGACGTGATCTACATTATCAACCAATTTATTTTTCAAATATTTTTCCAAACTTTCAATAGGTAAATAATTTAAAGGTATATTATTGGCAATGTTATTATTCCTTATATAATTTTCAGCCTTTGTTTTTATATCTAAATCTAATATAATGCAAATAGAAGTTTTTTTCCCCAATAAATTATTTCTAACAACATCATCTGCCAAATCGATTACATTTGAATATCCTCCACAGGGCAAAACATGTACCAAACGATTATTTAATAAGCATTCTTTTCTTAAAATACGCCTGATAATTTCCCGAGCCAAATCATCCTCAACCAAAATAACACTATCATATCCAGAGTGGTCATATAGTATCCTTGTAGCGTATGCTGGATAACATGGATTCATAATTTCTATAGAATTATCACTGTGTCGTTCAATAAAAAAAATATTATCTGGTGATATTCCACTAATTAATTCTATTGAATGAGTAGAAAAATATATTGCATAATTATACGAAACAGATATCTCTTGCAAGAAATGAATCAATCTTTTTAGAGATGAAGGATGTAAAGCTAGTTCTATCTCATCAAGGAATATCAGGCATGGTTTATGCAAATTAGCACGATCATGATTTCTTATGTAAAGAGAATTCAAAATACTAATAAGTAGATTTTCGCCAGTTGACATATGGAACTGACTTATTATTTTCCCATTTTTTTCATAGAAAAAAACTGTACCATCAAACTTTTCATAATTTGTCGATACGAACCATAATTTCTCATAAAAATTAGAATCTCCTTGTAATATCTGCCCCAAATTTTCTCTAATAAAATCATTCGCCTCTATAAGTTTTGTAGTATCAATTGCTTCTATCATTCGCAGCTTATCATAAGATGTATCTCTAAATCGATTACCAAAAATTAAGCTACCTTCATAAAAGCCTTTGATATTCATTGTACCTTCAGATGATTTCACCCATTTATTATCAACTTTTTTCCACGATCGTTTAGATTCGCCTAATTCAAAATTAATGTAAGCATCATCGTCTGTTTTACCGAAGTAATCATTCATACGCATATTGAAAAACACAGTTGAAGCACAAGCTACAATTGTACTTTTACCGGATCCATTTTGCCCTGTGATTGCATACAGCCCTTTTTCCGTAGGAAATTCCATCTCTAAATCATTAATACACTTTATTTTGTGTATATTCATCTTTAGTTTCATAATACTATTTTAATTAATTACACTTATTTTCCGACACAACCTAAACATCCAACTTAGACCTTATTTTCGTTATATTTTCTATCTTTAATTTAGAATTCCATATTCAATACAATTCGGTTCATAAATGCGAATATGAAAGAAAACAATCCAACAGCCCCCACAATCCATAACGGTAATTTCTTGAGAAGTATGACCTATAACAAATCAAGGAAACCGAGATACCAATAATATTTATAGGTCGCCACGGTTTTGTCGAATACCCGGTTTAGATATCTTGTCGTCAATATGGAGGACTGAGATAGTTGCATATCTAAAATTTAATCGTCTTGTTGCAAAGATAATTGAATGTTTTCAGCTGTCCTATTTCTTATATTTGAAAATGAAAAACTATTCTGTTTCTGAATGGTTCTATGCGTGTCATTTTAGAGTATTTCATGAAAATGTACCCTAAAAGTTTTATGTTTAGCTTTTGGGGTACACTTCAAAATAGAATCCAGTATTTTATTTTTATAACATATTTTATAGTTCCGAAGTTTTATTCCTCTGGCTTACGTAAAAATATATGGTCGGAGCATTCGCGCAGGCTGATATTATTATCGGCAAGTTCCTGTATTACTTTCCTTTCTACGTAAGCATTCGTTAAACTACAGGTATTGAACTTTATATACAACAATAGCGACTGT
>ERZ779949.262-NODE-262-length-10531-cov-3.77549_pt1 | contig 10531 bp, 8 predicted proteins | sample MGYA00511540_ERZ779949 | MGnify/ENA primary metagenome ERZ779949 (study PRJEB29588, sample SAMEA2149539) | human gut metagenome | biome: human gut; feature: human-associated habitat; material: faeces | place: Denmark | collected 2008/2010 ...
CTACGGCGCCGACTCGTTCGTGGGCCGTCTGAGCTGCATTTTCCAAGGTTCCACCGACACTACGTTCTATATCCTTGCCGTATATTTCGGCAGCGTTGGCGTAAGATACACCCGCCACGCCGTGGCCTGCGGTCTGTTGGCCGACCTTGCCGGCGTGATAGCGGCCATAGCCATATGCTATATGTTCTTCGGATGATGCCTCAGGGCAGTAAGAAGAGCGTTAATATGATGTCAGAAAATATAACTTATTAGATATTATGAGTAATCTTAAAGGTCTTGCAAAAGACACGGCCATCTACGGACTGAGCAGCATCGTTGGCCGTTTTCTCAACTATCTGCTCGTGCCCCTATACACCGCTAAGCTCTCGGCAGCAAGCGGCGGCTACGGAGTTATAACCAACGTGTATGCCTATACGGCGCTGCTGCTCGTCATCCTTACCTATGGTATGGAGACAACATTCTTCCGCTTTGCCAACAAGGAGGGCGAAAATCCGCAGAAAGTATATTCAACCACGCTCATGGCCGTAGGCTTCACCTCGCTTCTGTTCGTAGTGCTGGTGCTGGCGTTCATAAGTCCCATTTCATCGGCAATGGGCTATGCCGAGCATCCTTCTTATGTATGGGTTATGGCCATAGCCGTTGCGCTCGACGCTTTTCAGTGCATACCGTTCGCATATCTGCGCTATAAGAAGCGCCCGGTCAAGTTTGCCGCGTTGAAGCTCTTTAACATCGTGCTTACCATCGCGCTCAACCTGGTGTTCTTCCTGCTGCTGCCCGCGCTCTACGAAAATGGCGGAAACGGCGGTTTCATCGGCAATATCTACAGTCCTGAGGTTGGCGTAGGCTATGTGTTCTACATCAATCTGTTCTGCTCAGCCTCGCTAATGTTCCTGCTTGTCAAGGAGCTTACGGGCTTTAAATACACCTTCGACCGCGCCCTTATGCGCCGCATGCTGTCTTACAGCTGGCCTATACTGGTGCTGGGTATAGCCGGAATACTTAATCAGACAGCCGACAAAATTCTCTTTCCTTATATCTACAAGAACGCCGACGCCCACTCGCAGCTCGGCATCTACGGCGCAGCCAGCAAGATAGCAATGATTATGGCTATGATAACTCAGGCGTTCCGTTATGCTTACGAGCCGTTTGTGTTCGGCAAGGCTAAGGACAAGGACAATCGCGAAACCTACGCCAAGGCAATGAAATATTTTGTTATCTTCACCCTTCTTGCCTTCCTCGTCGTGATAGGATATATGGACATTTTGCGCCATCTCATCGGCCGCGACTACTGGAGCGGACTGAAGGTTGTGCCTATTGTGATGGCTGCAGAGATAATGATGGGCGTATATTTCAACCTGTCGTTCTGGTATAAGCTTATCGACAAGACCATCTGGGGAGCCTGGTTCTCGGGCGTTGGCTGCCTTGTGCTCATCCTTGTCAACGTGATATTCGTGCCACGCTTCGGCTATATGGCGTGTGCGTGGGGAGGATTTGCAGGCTACGGCACAGCCATGCTGCTCTCTTACTTCGTAGGTCAGAAGCATTACCCCATAGCTTATCCTATCAAGGAAATCATGCTCTATGTCGGCGTGGCCCTCGTTATGTTCGTTGCCATGCGCATTGTCAATGCCGATCTGCCCATGTGGGCTGCCCTCGGCGTCAACACACTGCTCATAGTGCTGTTCATGGCGATGATTGTCAAGAGCGACTTTCCGCTGTCGGGTCTGCCCGTCATCGGCAAATACTTCCGCAAGTAACATGCCGCAGGGCATGCCTTGCGCCGTGTAATGCGGTGCGGCATGGAAATAGCGATGAAATCGTTAATTATCAATAATAAAGAAGAAATCAATAAACCGGATAAAATATCCTTAACTTTTTAAATCAAACACAATGAAAAAAGCAAAAGCTCTATTACTTTCAGCGCTCATGGCGGCTGCCCCCATGGCTCATGCTGACGAAGGAATGTGGACGCTCTACAACCTGCCACAGGCTGTTTACGACCAGATGAAATCTTATGGTTTCAGTCTTCCTTACAACGACATTTATGGCAGTAACGACGCCATCAAGAATTCTGTAGTGCTCTTTGGCGGCTTCTGCTCGGGCGTGGTTGTGTCGCCCGACGGCCTTGTATTCACCAACCATCACTGCGGTTTTGAGGCAATACGCAGCCACTCTACCGTGGAGCACGACTACATGCTCAACGGCTTCTATGCCAAGAGCTATGAAGAAGAGCTTCCTAACGAGAACCTCTTTGTGAGCTTCATGGTTAAGCAGGAGGACGTAAGTCAGCGTCTTAAGGCTCTCGGAGTGGACGATCTGCCTGCCGACAAGGCTACAGAACTCATCGACTCAGTGGCTGCTGCCATGACAGACGAGGCACGCAAGACCGACAAGGGACTCCACGTGGAGATTGATCCTTATTATGAGGGCAACCAGTATTTTGCCACTACATACCGCATGTTCACCGACGTGCGCCTTGTGTTCACCGTACCTAAGTCAATGGGTAAGTTCGGTGGCGAGACAGACAACTGGATGTGGCCGCGCCAGACATGCGACTTCAGCGTGTTCCGTATATATGCCGACCCGAAGACTAACGGTCCGGCAGAATACTCTAAAGACAATGTGCCTTACAAAGCACCGCATTGGGCACAGGTTTCGCTGCAGGGATACAAGGACGGCGACTTTGCGATGACCGTAGGTTATCCCGGAAGCACCGAGCGTTATCTCTCGTCTTACGGCATCAAGGAGATGCGCGACGCAGGCAACGCCACACGTGTTCAGGTGCGCGGCGTAAAGCAGGAGATAATGAAACGCCACATGGAGGCCGACGAGGCTGTGCGCATCAAGTATGACTCTAAGTTCGCACAGAGTGCCAACTACTGGAAAAACTCCATGGGAATGAACAAATGTATCGATTCTATCGGTATCATTGCTCAGAAACAGGCTTACGAGAAACTTATCCGTCAGTATCAAGACAAGACAGGATACCTGAAGGGTAAGCTCGACTTTGACAAGATGGCAAAGCTCTACGGCGAGCGTTTCGACCGTATGCGTGCCTTCTATTACTGGTCAGAGACATTCCGCGGAACATGCGAGCTGGCTACACGCGCGCTCAAATACTGCAACGGAATGGAGGCAAAAGGCTCTGAAAAGGATTCAACAAAGATGTACAACGAGTTTGAGGACAACAGCGACTCATGGGACGAAGCATTGGACAAAGAGGTGTTCTCAGCTCTGCTCAAGAACTATCGCGAGCACGTGGACAAGAAGTATCTGCCGTCGTTCTATGCTACAATAGACAAGAAGTTCAAGGGCAACTGCACAGCTTATGTTGACTATCTCTACAAGAAGTCAATACTGATGAAGAAGGGTGCAAAGATTTACTTCAACAAGAAGAACACCGCTAAGGATCCCGGCATACAGCTCGGACTTTCGCTCGTTAACTATCTGGCAGACCAGCGTGAGGCTCTCGGAGCGCTCAGTGACTCTATTGAACTGCAGGAGAAATATCTCTGCGCTGCCAAGCTGCGCATGGAGGAGGATATGCCTCACTACAGCGACGCCAACATGACAATGCGTCTGAGCTACGGACGTGTAGGCGGATTCACTATGAACGGCTCGCCTTCAGGCTATTACACAACAGCCGAGAGCATGGTTAAGAAGATGGAACAGGGCAAGACCTTCACCGACTATTATGCCGAGCCAATCATGTCGGAGCTTCTCTCAGCCAAGGACTTCGGTCAGTATCAGGACAAGACCACAGGCAAGATGCAGCTCTGCTTCCTGACTAACAACGACATTACGGGCGGCAACAGCGGTTCGCCAATGTTCAACGGAAAGGGCGAACTCATCGGTCTTGCATTCGACGGCAACTGGGACAGTCTGTCAAGCGACATCTATTTTGAGAAGAATCTCGCACGCTGCATCGGCGTAGACATCCGCTACGTGCTCTTCATGATGGACAAGTGGGGACATGCCGACCGTCTGCTCAAGGAAATCAACGCCAAATAATATTGGCTTTATGCGGTGAATGCCGCTGACTAATCAAGGCTATTATCCGCACGATACGGTTAAAGGCGCGCTACGAAAGTGGCGCGCCTTTTTGTTTATGGGCGGTGTAATGGAGGGGGATGGGAGGTATGGGACTGATGGGACTATTAGGAGATGTGAAGGTAATAATGGGGATTATTGCCCAAAAATGGCCGTTTCATCGGCAGCGGATTGTGCAGCAAGGGCTATTTGATGATACTGAGAAATCTTATTTAAGAAAATAATTCATGGCTATAATGTTTTTTAGATGTTTTGAGAGAAGAGTTTGAGCGTAACTGATTATTTTTGCAGAAACAATACTTTAGCTTATGAAAAAACTTATTTTTGCGCTCTTTATGAGCCTCGTTCCGCTGCTGTTGCCGGCCCAGACCGACTCGACGTTCAACGTTACTCTTCGCAACGACGAATATAAAATATACATAACGATGAACCTCTACGACAAGAACGTGGACGTGCCGGGGCAGGCAGTGCTGGGCAAAGTGGATGGATTCATCGGGTCGAAGCAGAGCTCGGGCAAGTGGATTATCGTGTCGTCGAAAATCAAGAACAAGCATGAGGCGGAGATAGAAGTCATCAACGACTACGGCAGTGAGGACTTTACAGCCGTGATAAAGCGTAACAGCGACGGCACATACTCGTATAACAAGAAAGACGGAAGCACGCTGAAGTTTGCCGTCAGGGGCAAATGGCAGAAGATTCCCGGCAGTCTTAAGTTCGTTAAATAGTAGCGCATCCGTTATCAGAAGTGCTGATTCATCAACATATATTGCTCCGTGCGGCGGTGCAATATATGTTTTTTATGTTCAAATGATACTAAAAGGAAGACGCATACGCCCCCTTGTCAGAATTAATGTTTACCTTTGCACCTGTTTTCAATAAAGGTTATTAGTCATGGGTATTATTGATTTTGTTAAGAAATGGACGCTGCCTTGCTCCATGGTTTTCGGTGCCATAGTCTACACATTGTTCACGACGATAAGTCCGCTCGTCCCCATAGGCGAGGCAGTAGGCCCTTATGTGGTCAAGATTCTGCCCATCGTGATATTCCTCATGCTCTACGTTACGTTCTGCAAGATACAGATAGACGACCTTCGCCCAAGGGCATGGCACTTCTGGCTTCAGGGCATACGCGTGGCATTGTCGGCAATAATGGTGCTGGCAATATCCCTGGTTGACAGTCCTGAGACAAAGATTATACTCGAGGGAGTGTTCATCTGCGTAATATGTCCTACGGCAGCGGCCGCGCCCGTGATAACCGAGAAGCTGGGCGGAAGCATCGCCTCGCTGACCATCTACACGATAATAGCCAACTGCGTTACATCTATAATCATTCCTCTCTTCTTCCCGATGGTTGAGAAGAGTGCCGACATAAGTTTCCTCTTCGCCTTCATGATGATACTCAAGCGCGTCATCACGGTGCTTCTGCTGCCGCTGTGTCTGGCCCTGCTCACGCGCCGTTTTCTGCCTAAGTTTGCCGAGAAGATAAAGAAACAGAAGAATCTTGCCTTCTATATGTGGGGCTTCAACCTCTCGATAATGATGGGCCTTACGCTACACAATATCGTTGCAGCCACCGTGTCGGGCCTCAGTCTTATCCTTCTTCTCGTCCTTCCGTTGGGCGTAACCCTGCTGCTCTTCAGCATAGGCAAGGGCGTAGGCCGCTGTTATGGCGAGAGCGTTAGTGCCGGACAGGCCCTCGGACAGAAGAACACCATGGTTGGTATATGGCTTACGGTGACCTTCCTTAACCCCACCGCCGCCGTAGCTCCTTGCGCCTACGTTATATGGCAGAACATGGTTAACGCATGGCAGCTGTGGTATAAGGACAAATACGGTAAGCTGAAATGGTGATTTGAACAAATAAAAAAGTAAATTGATTGATATATATTCCGTTGCAATACAACGGCTTTCTAAAGCAATTTTATAGATTGAGAATCGATTTTATTGAAAAAAATATATTCATTAGTGTCCCGTTAGAATTAAAATTGGGGCACTAATGAATATTTAGAGAATGATACTTTTATCTGTATCTGAATAGAAACTTGATTATTTCTTTATCAACTTTGTTGTTTTTGTCGTTCCGTCGTCGTAGGTAACAGCTTTGATGAACATGCCTTTTGACGGTTCAGCAACAGTACGTCCCGACAAGTCGTAGTATTTAACAGCCTTGATTTTGCTTTCGGTCTCAATGCTGTTCACTGATAAAAAATATATTTAAAACCGTTTCATATTTTATCTCATTATTTTGAAGATATCATTTCCTACACGGACGATGTATGAACCTGACGGCAGTGCAACCGTTGTGTGTGTAGTTCCTGTCAGGTCTTTTGTAACCATGCTTCCGTTGATAGAGTAAATGTATATCTTTGCAGCCTTAGGATTGCTTATTGCAACTCCGCCTTCAGTCAGTGTGACAGATGCTTTTTCAGCTGCATCAGACAATTCGGCTATACCTGTTGCGCGGCTTACAGTGATGTCGTTAGATACATCGCTCTTCATTTCGTCAGAGAAATATCCCTGTACGTTATAGTATGCCTTGTCTTCGCCTGTAAACGGCATTTCAACGTTATGCGAAGTTTCGGTGTAAGGCACATAGTAAGTTGTGTAAGGAAGCTTTATTATCTCACCTTTGTTCATTGTGCAGGTGATTTTTATGTTGTCAAGCAATATATAATCTTTGCTCGATAAATTGTCGGGTATGCTAATATAAATCTGGCTGTCGTAAGAGCCTCCGCTAAGTTCAATGTCGAATGTTCCGCCTGATGTAGATACGTTTATGGTCTTCTCGTCAACAACCTGATTATCCTTTACGATTGCTATAGACAATGCTGCATCGCCAAACATAGATGCTGTGTATCCGCTGATATTAACTTTTCCGTCACCTACGCCAAGATTCATTTTCGGTGATTTCAGGTTTCCATTCATATCTATTTCTGCATATACATTTGTAATAGCAATCATTCCGTTCATTCCTATGACGAGGTCTCCATACCATCCGCCCCGTTTGAAATATCTGTCGCAATATCCAAGTTGTGCAACCAAACCAGGGTTCTCTATACTTGTATTGTCTAATGAGCTGAAGTCATCATCAAAGATTATAAATGTTTCATTGTCTCTTGTGGCAACATGCTCTTGTGTTACAGCGAGAATATATTGTGATGCGCTTATTGCTTTTTCCCAGTTTGCTGTGAAACCATTGTCGCTGATATTGGTTGCCGGCAGTGCAATTGGTGTTGTTACATAACTTGGTCTTAGGCTGTCCCACCATACAGTAGGGAAGCTTTCGTCTTCACCATTCTTTGCAATAATGTATATGTAGTATTTTTTGTGGTCTATTGGTATGAATCTTAAGTAAGCCGAAGTGCCTGTTACAGTCTGCTCATCTAAGATGCTGTTGTCTTCAGGGTCTTGTACATAAACATAATATGATGTAGCTCCGTCTACGGGGCTCCATTTAACTTCTATCTTGTTAATGTCTATAAATGATACATATGTTATCTTCGGAGAGTCGAGAGGGTAGGTTACGCATTCTACAGTGAAGTCATCAATATATATGTTGCCTCCGTTTGCGCATAACATTATTGAAGTTTTTTCTACTCCTCCTGAGAAGGTAAATTCCATATCAGTCCATTTATTGTCAAATGGTTTCGCATCCATGTTTATGACAAATGTGCTTTCCTCATCAATAGAAATTACCTGAAGCATCTGTTGGGTGTTGGGGATGTCGTTGCGTACGCGTAGCTTTATTCTGTATAGTCCCTGTTTACCGCGTAAGTCGATAGCCGGAGTTCTCAAGTAACCTGGACCGTTGGCTTGGTCATATCCTAGGTAAATCATGCCTCCCGCCTGATAAGTGTATATTCCTGACCAGTTGCCGGGATAGTTCATCAGTGAAGACAACTCTGAAGCATTCTGTGAAACATCCTTAGTGTCAGGATTGCCTTCTGAGCCGGCTGTCCATTTTGAGAAGTCTTCACTTATCACTATAGTAGCATCCTGATCGCTCGGTGCATACTTAGGTGCATGAGCAATATGGTTCATAGCGTTGACAAACTGTGTTTCAGAATACTTCTTGCCTTCTTTATTGTTAAGGAAGTTCTTTATAGCTTTAGGCAGTATGGTTGCTTTCCCATAATCAATTTCTTGGCCAAAAGCATTGCTGCTAAAGACGTTTAGCACTAAAACAGCAATCAAAATTAAGGTACATTTTCTTCTCATGATAATACATTGTTGGTTAATAATAATTTTTACAAAAATAACTGAAATCGTTTTTTTACAGAAAAAATAGTGGCTTTAATGCTTTCTTTTTCTTGAAACCGAAAAAGAATATTTACTTTTGTAAGGTAGTGTTAAACATTCTGTGAAAATATTATGAGAATCTTTTTCATATTGATATTGATGACCTTTTATACAGCCTTTTGTAATGCAAAAGATACGAGGGCTGAATTTTTATATAATGCAGGTATAGAATGTTATGAAAAGGAAGAATATGCCAATGCCATGGATTTCTTTTTGAAATGTATGGAAGTGGCAAAGGAGTCAAATGAGAGGTATTTTTACTGTCAAAGCCTTAATTGTATCGGTTATGTTTATATCAGGATTGATGACGTTGACCGTGGCATTTATTATTTAAAGAAGGGATATGAGGTTGCACTGAGATACGGGATTAAGGAACTGGAGGCATCAAGTATTACAATTCTTGTAAGCGCATACTGCTTTAACAATGACGCAAAATCGGCAAGGTATTATTTTGCTAGGCAGAAGTTGCTGCCGCGAAAGAACAAACATCTGAAATATTATCTCGAATTGTTCAATTCAGGTCTGATAGCTCAGACCGAAGGGCATAATGATGTAGCCGTAAGCTGTTACAAGAAGGCCATAAAGTACGGCTCGCATTATAACGTAGGCGACAAACTGCTGTCGTCGGCATTTGGACTGCTCGTTTACACGTCTCTGGCTGAAAACAACATCGCCGAGGCAAAGAAATATTGTTCGTGGTATTATAGTTATGCCTCACGTAAGCAGAATCTTATGGCCGTAAAGACATACTCGGAGATGATGAGGGATATTTATGCAAAGATTAAGAATGCCGACTCGGTAAGATATTACACCTCTTGCATTGACTCAATCAATAATGTTATCATTGATGAGCAAAAGATGAATAAGGTGGGCGGAAAGCTGCTTGAGTTTGAAAATAAGGTGAATAAAGAAAACATAAGTCTGCTTAATCAGAAAATAAACTATCAGCAGCTGGCCATAACCGTGTTTATAACGATGACGATGCTTCTTGTCATACTTATTGTTGTCCTTGTTGTAAAGGATCAGAATCTCCGCAAGGCTTTCAGACTGCTGATTGAGAAGAATGAGGATATGGAGAAGTCGGAAAAGAAATATAAACAGCTTCTTGACTCTTACTGCGAGCAGCAGAACGACATGGTGTCTGACAAAGCTGATGCCTCAGTACAGCGCAAGCGCAACGACATAGGGCTTACCCAAGATGCGGCAGACTCTCTTTTGAACAAGATATTGGCCGTGATGGAAAACATTGACGTGATAGCTAAGCCTGACTTTAATCTCAGTCAGCTGGCGCAGATGGTTGAGTCGAACACAAAATATGTGTCATGGACACTGAACGATGTGTATGGCAAGAGCTTTAAGACTCTTCTTAACGAATACAGAATACGTGAAGCCTGCAAACGCCTTAAAGACACCGAGACTTATGGAGGCATGACAATTCAGGCTATATATAAAGATCTTGGATATAGTTCTGCTTCAAACTTTATCACTGCTTTTAAGAAGGTCAACGGCATGACTCCTTCTGTATACATGAAGTTGTCGCATGCATAGATGGCCGGTCTTTTCAGATAAATGTCTGCCTTACATCCGTTACGCGTATATTTTGTATTCTAAGTTCAATATCATCCATATTTTTCGTCCATTCGTCTATGTTTTTAGTCTATAAAACCAGGTGGATTAGTATATGCTTGGGGTGCGTGGTGTCGTGATTTTTTTCACGGCTTATACATTTTTGCTAACTTTGCATCCGAATTTAGATATTAGAAGAGAGGATAACAATGAAACAAAACATGAAAGTATTTTTTCCGGCTACGCTCGGCATGCTCACGGCATTCGGCCCGTTCGTAACGGATTTTTATCTGCCGGTGCTGCCGGAGATGACAAGTTATTTCCACACAACACCCGCACTGGCCTCAATGAGCCTCACCACGGGTATGATTGGACTTGCGGCAGGACAGCTGTTTATCGGTCCGCTGACCGACAAGTACGGACGCAAGCGCATATTGGTTGGCTCAATGTTGCTGTTTGTTGTGGCATCGCTGTTGTGCATACTTTCAAAAGATATATTTATGTTTAATGCCATGCGAGTGCTTCAGGGACTTGCGGGCGCCGGCGGCATTGTGATAGCCAAGAGCATGTCGGCCGATATGTACACTGGCCGCGAGCTTGCCAGCTTCATGGCCCT
>ERZ779949.270-NODE-270-length-10182-cov-2.73714_pt1 | contig 10182 bp, 7 predicted proteins | sample MGYA00511540_ERZ779949 | MGnify/ENA primary metagenome ERZ779949 (study PRJEB29588, sample SAMEA2149539) | human gut metagenome | biome: human gut; feature: human-associated habitat; material: faeces | place: Denmark | collected 2008/2010 ...
GTCTATACATAGTGCACCCCAAAAGTTTTGTGTCTAACTTTTGGGGTGCACTTCAGTTCATCGGCGGATTTTTTGTTTACTCTCTGGGCAAAAGTATTATGATGCTGATTTATACACAAAATGTATAAATTAACGAGAAATAAATACTACCTTTGCCTGCACTTTGTAAAGTTGGAGCGAATATATGATTTCTATTGAAGGACTGAAAGTTGAGTTTGGAGTTACTCCTTTGTTCGAGGATGTTTCGTTTGTCATTAATAAGAAAGACCGTATTGCACTGGTTGGTAAGAACGGTGCAGGTAAGTCGACCATGTTGAAGATTCTGGCTGGCTTGCAGAAACCTACAGAAGGAAGCGTAGCTGTACAGAGAGGGGTGACCATCGGTTATCTGCCGCAGGTCATGATTCTCAGTGATACGCGTACTGTCATGGCGGAGGCGGAAATGGCATTCGAACATATATTTGAGTTGCAGGACAGACTGGCAAAGATGAATCAGGAGCTGGCCGACCGTACGGATTACGATTCGGAAAGCTATCATGAACTGATTGAACGTTTTACGCACGATAACGAGCGTTTCCTGATGATGGGAGGAACCAATTATCGGGCAGAAATAGAACGTACGCTTGTCGGACTAGGATTCAGCCGTTCCGATTTTGACCGTCCGACCAGCGAGTTCAGTGGGGGCTGGCGTATGCGTATCGAACTGGCAAAGTTGCTGTTGCGCCGTCCGGACGTCTTGCTGCTGGACGAGCCGACCAACCATCTGGATATAGAAAGTATTCAGTGGCTGGAGAATTTTTTGAAAATGAGTCCGGGGGCTGTGGTACTGGTAAGTCACGACCGTGCGTTTATTAATAATGTAACCAACCGGACCATTGAGATTTCTTGCGGACGAATTTATGATTATAAAGTGCCTTACGACGAGTTCGTCGTACTCCGCAAGGAACGTCGCGAACAGCAGTTGCGCGCTTATGAGAATCAGCAGAAAGAAATAAAGGATACAGAAGATTTTATCGAACGTTTCCGTTACAAGGCGACAAAGGCTGTACAGGTACAGAGCCGTATCAAGCAGTTGGAGAAGATCGTTCCGATTGAGATTGATGAAGAAGACAACTCTGCTCTGCGGTTGAAATTTCCTCCAGCCATACGTTCGGGCAATTATCCTGTTATCTGCGAAGGGGTAAAGAAAGCGTATGGCGATCATGTCGTCTTTCATGATGTGACCTTGACCATCAATCGGGGCGAGAAGGTTGCCTTTGTAGGAAAGAACGGTGAAGGTAAATCTACCTTGGTAAAGTGTATCATGGGTGAGATTCCGTACGAAGGAAAACTGGTGATAGGACATAATGTGCAGATTGGTTATTTTGCACAGAATCAGGCACAGTTGCTTGATGAAAATCTGACGGTATTTGATACGATTGACTCGGTTGCCAAAGGAGATATACGTTTAAAAATACGTGATATATTAGGAGCTTTCATGTTTGGCGGAGAGGCTTCCGATAAGAAGGTGAAAGTGCTTTCGGGAGGAGAACGGAGCCGACTGGCAATGATTAAGCTGTTGCTGGAACCGGTGAATCTGCTGATACTGGATGAGCCTACCAACCACCTGGATATGCGTTCCAAGGACGTATTGAAAGATGCCATCCGCGAGTTTGACGGAACGGTTATTGTTGTTTCTCACGACCGTGAGTTCCTGGACGGACTGGTTACAAAGGTTTATGAGTTCGGTGGGGGAGTTGTGAAAGAACACATCGGTGGCATTTACGATTTCTTGCAGAAAAAGAAAATGGAAAGCCTCAATGAACTGCAACTCTCTCAGTCGCCAACAACTGCTCAGTCTATCAAGAAGGACGATCCGGTACCTGCCAGCGAGAGTAAACTTTCGTATGAGGCGCAGAAAGAGCAAAACAAGAAAATCCGTAAGCTGGAGAAGCAGGTTGCCGACTGTGAAGCGCTGATTGAACGCTTGGAAAAGGAAGTTGCAGCTCTGGAAGCCCAGATGGCTACGCCCGAGGGAGCTTCCGACATGAAATTATACGAACAACATCAGCAACTGAAAAAACAGATCTCGGATGCTGAGGAGGAATGGGAGAATGTTTCTTTGGAATTGGAAGAACTTAAAAATTAAAAACTCTAATTATAATAAAAGCTTATGAAAACAAAACATTTTGCTGCTATGGCAGTACTTGTTGCTGCTGCTATGACTGGCTGTGCCGGTCAGAAGGAAGCAAAGAGTACTTCTGGCATCGACTTGGCAAATCTTGACACAACAGTTTCTGCAAGTCAGGATTTCTATCATTATGCATGTGGAGGCTGGATGAAGAATCATCCGCTGACTGCTGAGTATTCTCGTTATGGAACGTTTGAAGTGCTGATTGAAAACAACCGCAAGCAATTGCAGGAACTTATCGAAGGGCTGGCTTCAAAACAGAATCAGCAGGGTACGCTGGCTCAGAAGATTGGCGACTTGTATAATATGGCAATGGATAGTGTAACTCTCAATAAAGAGGGTATGAATCCTATCAAACCGGAATTGGATAAGATTGCTGCTTTGAAAGATAAAAGCGAAATTATTCCTATGATGGTGGAATTACTGAATAACGGTATCGGTACTTACTTCTCAAGCTTTGTATATGCCGATCCGAAAAACAGTGATGTAAATATGTTCCAGATCAGTCAGGGTGGATTTAACCTGGGCGAAAAGGAATATTATCTTGACAATGATAGTGCCACGGTCAATGTACGTGAGAACTATAAGAAGTATATCGCCAAACTCTTTACATTGGCTGGTTTCTCTGAAGCTGAGGCTCAGCAGAAGATGGCAGATGTAATGGAAATTGAAACTTCTATTGCCAAGGAAGCTTTCAGTGCTGTTCAGCAGCGTGATCCGGAAGCCAACTACCATAAGATGTCTTATGCTGATTTGAAGAAGACATTTGCTGGCATCGACTGGGATACTTATTTGAAAGGTTTGGGCGTTAAGGAAGTTACAGACCTGAACGTAATGCAAATCGAACCTTTGAAAGAAGTAGAAAAACTGATCAATACACTTCCTGTATCTAAACATGTTTCTTATTTGCAGTATAACTTGCTGGATGCAGCAGCTTCATACCTGAGCGATGATTTTGTAGCTGCCCGTTTCGATTTCTACGGAAAGGTATTGTCCGGACGTCAGCAGAATTCTCCTCGCTGGAAGCGTGCCGTTAGTGCCGTAGAAAGTATGTTGGGTGAGGCTGTCGGACAGATGTATGTAGAGAAATATTTCCCGGCAGCAGCTAAGGAACGTATGGTGAAGCTGGTAAAGAACTTGCAGGAAGCTCTTGGCGAACGTATCCAGGCACAGGAATGGATGAGCGACAGCACCAAAATGGTGGCTCAGGAAAAACTGGCTGCTTTCCATGTAAAAGTGGGATATCCTGACAAATGGAAGGATTATTCTAATCTGGAAATCAAGAAGGATTCTTATTGGGCCAATGCTTGCCGTGCCAACAAATGGGGATTGGATGATATGTACAGCCGTCTGGGTAAACCGGTTGACAAAGATGAATGGTTGATGACTCCGCAGACTGTAAATGCTTATTATAATCCTTCTACTAACGAAATCTGTTTCCCTGCCGGTATTCTGCAATATCCGTTCTTCGATATGAACGCTGATGACGCATTCAACTATGGTGCTATTGGTGTAGTTATCGGTCATGAAATGACTCACGGGTTCGATGACCAGGGTCGTCAGTACGATAAGAACGGTAACTTGACCGACTGGTGGGCAGCAGGCGATGCTGAACGTTTCGATGCTCGTGCAAAAGTGATGGTTGATTTCTTCAACAACATCGAAGTATTGCCGGGACTGAAAGCAAATGGTGAATTGACATTAGGTGAAAATCTGGCCGACCATGGAGGTCTGAATGTTTCATTCCTCGCATTCCAGAATGCTACGAAAGAACATCCTCTGGGTAACGTAGACGGATTTACTCCGGAACAGCGTTTCTTCCTGGCTTATGCTACAGTATGGGCTGCCAACATTCGTGATGAAGAAATTCGTTCTCGTACAAAATCAGATCCTCATTCATTGGGTGAATGGCGTGTAAACGGTGCGCTGCCTCATATTCAGGCTTGGTACGATGCTTTCCATATTACTCCGGAAAGCCCGATGTACATTGCACCAGAAAAGCGTGTCAATATCTGGTAATAGTATATATCGCTATAATACTTGACAAGAAAGGTCATGTCACGGTAAAGTAAGAGGCTGTGACATGGCCTTTTTTATTGCTTTTTCCCAGTTAGAGAAAGGAGGAATATCCAGTCTTGATCGTTAATTTCTGTCTAAAAACATAGTTTAGTAACACGAATGAATTTGTTGCATTTTTGCTCATTAATTTCTAATTTGCGCATCACTATGTAAGAGATATGAAAAGCATATCCTTTTGTTTACTAATTAAATCTTGAAATACCATGAAAGTATATCAGACCAATGAAATCAAAAACATTGCCCTGCTTGGCAATGACGGATCAGGTAAAACCACCCTCACAGAAGCGCTGCTCTATGAGAGTGGTATTATAAAACGTCGCGGCAGAATTACTGCCAAAAATACAGTCAGCGACTATTTTCCGGTAGAGCAGGAGTATGGTTACTCGGTCTTCTCTACCGTTTATCATGTAGAGTGGAATGGTAAAAAACTGAATATCATCGACTGTCCGGGAAGTGATGACTTTGTGGGAGCTGCTATTACGGCATTGAACGTTACAGATACGGCTATTTTGTTGTTGAATGGTCAGTATGGTCCCGAAGTAGGTACGCAGAATCATTTTCGTTATACAGAAAAGTTAGGTAAACCGGTTATCTTCTTGGTTAACCAGCTTGATAGTGAAAAGTGTGATTTCGACCATGTATTGGAACAGTTGAAGGAAAATTACGGTTCTAAAGTTGTTCCGGTTCAGTATCCGTTGGCTACCGGACCCGACTTCAATTCATTGATCGATGTACTTTTAATGAAAAAATATTCATGGGGTCCCGATGGTGGTGCACCTACTATAGAGGATATCCCTGCCGAAGAAATGGAAAAGGCTCAGGAGTGGCATAAAGCGCTGGTTGAGGCTGCGGCTGAACACGATGAAACCTTGATGGAACGCTTCTTTGAGTCTGTATCACTGACGGAAGACGAAATGCGTGAAGGTATCCGTAAGGGATTGGCTGCACGTGGTATGTTCCCGGTGTTCTGTGTATGTGCCGGTAAGGATATGGGTGTCCGCCGACTGATGGAATTCTTGGGTAACGTGGTTCCGTTTGTTGATGAAATGCCAGTCGTTCATAATACCCGCGGTGTTCCTGTTCCTCCTGATGCCAACGGACCTACTTCTTTGTATTTCTTTAAGACAGCTGTAGAGCCACATATCGGAGATGTTCAGTACTTTAAGGTAATGAGCGGTGTGGTACACGAAGGTGATGACTTGAGTAATGCAGACCGTGGTTCTAAAGAACGTATGGCCCAACTGTATGTATGTGCCGGAGCCAACCGTGAAAAGGTAGATGAACTTCGTGCCGGTGATATCGGTTGTACGGTGAAACTGAAAGACGTGAAGACCGGTAATACGTTGAACGGCAAGGATTGTGAAAACAGATTCAATTTTATCAAGTATCCGAATCCGAAATATACACGTGCTATCAAGCCGGTCAATGAGGCTGATACAGAAAAGATGATGGCTGTATTGAACCGTATGCGTGAGGAAGATCCTACGTGGGTTGTTGAACAGTCTAAGGAGTTGAAACAGATCTTGGTACATGGTCAGGGAGAATTCCACTTGCGTACGCTGAAATGGCGTCTGGAGAACAACGAAAAGCTTCAGGTACAGTTCTACGAACCGAAGATTCCTTATCGTGAAACGATTACCAAGGCTGCCCGTGCCGATTATCGTCATAAGAAACAGTCGGGTGGTGCCGGACAATTTGGTGAGGTTCTGATTGTAGAACCTTATTATGAAGGCATGCCAGCTCCTGAAGTCTATAAGTTCAATGGACAGGAATACAAGATAAACGTGAAAAGTTCGGAAACCATCGATTTGGAATGGGGCGGTAAATTGGTATTTGTTAACAGTGTGGTAGGTGGTGCTATCGATACTCGCTTCATGCCCGCCATTTTGAAAGGTATTATGAGCCGTATGGAACAAGGACCTTTGACCGGTTCGTATGCTCGTGATGTACGTGTCATTGTATACGACGGTAAGATGCACCCGGTAGACTCCAATGAAATCTCTTTCATGCTGGCAGGACGTCATGCATTCAGCGAAGCGTTCAAAAACGCAGGACCGAAGATTCTGGAACCGATTTACGACGTGGAAGTGTTTGTTCCGAGTGATAAGCTGGGTGATGTAATGAGTGATATGCAGGGACGTAGAGGTATGATTATGGGTATGAGCAGCGAAAAAGGTTATGAAAAGCTGGCTGCTAAAGTTCCATTGAAAGAAATGTCGAATTACTCTACTGCTTTGAGCTCACTGACAGGTGGTCGTGCTTCCTTCATTATGAAGTTTGCAAGTTATGAACTTGTACCGACCGATGTTCAGAATAAGTTGATGAAAGAATTCGAAGAACAGGAAAAAGAAGAAGCATAAACTTTCTAATTGCTGTTTTTATAGATTACAAAGGTCGCATTTCTTAAAAATGCGGCCTTTTTTATTTAACGAAGCTTAAACAATTAGCTTACTTTGTTTGTTATTAATTTAAAATTTTATTATTTTTGCATTAAGACCGCGGAAAACGGGATGTGAAGTTTTTAAAATAACATGTAAAAGTTCGGATTTTGTTAATATAAAAGAATCGCAGATTAAAACATGTTAAGTAAAGTATCTCGTAAATAATAGCCGTTTAAATTTGCCTCCATGAAAAAGTCAACTATTTGGATATTAGGTATTGTAATGGGGCTTTCTTTTCTGAGTCTACTTTATTTACAAGTAAGCTATATAGAAGAGATGGTCAAGATGCGTAAGGAACAGTTCGAAGAAAACGTCGGACGAAGCCTTGCCCAGGCTGTGCATAACCTGGAGTTAGTGGAAACTAAAAAGTATCTGGAAAAAGACGTGGCGGCTACCGAACGTGCAGCACAGCTTTCCCAGCAGTTTCAGATGCAGCATCAGTCACAGTCTAGTGGAAGTGTACTGATTGGCTCTTCCGATGGAAGTACCATTTCTACTTTTGAATGGAAAACGGTGATAAACCGTCCTTCAAGTATTCCTAAAGAGATTATTTCTACAGGGAAGAATATACCTCAGACTTCCCGGACCCTACAGGAAATTGTAAAGGAACGTTATATTTATCAGCGTGCCTTGCTGAATGAGGTTATTTATAACATCCTGTATACTGCAAGCGACAAGCCGCTGAAAGAACGGGTGAACTTTAAGCAGCTGGATTATTTTCTGAACTCGGAGTTGAAGAATAACGGAGTAGATATCCCTTATCATTTTACGGTAACCGATCGTGATGGAAAAGAAATTTATCGTTGCTCGGATTATGAATACGATAATGAAAAAGTTTACTCACGGTTGCTTTTTGAAAAAGATCCTCCGGCCAAGATGGGATTTGTGAATGTATTCTTTCCGACAATGGATAATTACATCTTCAGTTCCGTACGGTTCATGATTCCGTCTATCATCTTTACGCTGGTATTGCTGGTAACGTTTATCTTTACCATCTACATCATCTTCCGGCAGAAGAAGCTTACAGAGATTAAGAACGATTTCATCAACAATATGACACATGAGTTCAAGACACCTATCTCAACCATCTCTTTGGCTGCGCAAATGTTGAACGATCCGGCAATCAGCAAGTCGCCTGCAATGTTTAAACACATTTCGGGAGTAATAAACGATGAAACCAAGCGTTTGCGTTTTCAAGTAGAGAAAGTACTTCAGATGTCTATGTTCGAGCGTCAGAAAGCTACGTTGAAAAAGAAAGAGGTGGATGCCAATGAACTGATTTACGGAGTAACCAATACTTTCCGGTTGAAAGTTGAGAATTGTAATGGAACACTGGATGTAGCACTTGATGCAGATGACCCGTTTGTCTACGTAGATGAAATGCATTTCACCAATGTGATTTTTAATCTTCTGGATAATGCATTGAAGTATAAGAAGCCAGATGTTAATATCCATTTGAAGGTTCGTACTTGGAATGAATCAGGAAAACTTCATATATCGATAGAAGACAATGGTATCGGTATCAAGAAGGAAAACCTGAAAAAGATATTTGAAAAGTTCTACCGGGTTCATACAGGCAATTTGCACGATGTGAAAGGCTTTGGTTTGGGCTTGGCCTATGTGAAAAAGATCATAACAGATCACAAGGGAACGATACGTGCCGAAAGTGAACTGAATGTGGGAACTAAATTTATTATTGTATTACCTTTATTTAAAGAAGACTGATATGGACGAAAAATTGCGTATTTTGTTGTGCGAGGATGATGAGAATCTTGGCATGCTCTTAAGAGAATATTTGCAGGCGAAAGGATATTCGGCTGAGCTCTTCCCTGATGGGGAAGCCGGTTTCAAGGCCTTTCTGAAGAATAAGTATGATTTGTGTGTGCTTGACGTAATGATGCCAAAGAAAGATGGATTTACGCTGGCACAGGAAATTCGTCAGGCAAATGCTGAAATTCCTATTATTTTCCTTACAGCCAAGACATTGAAGGAAGATATTCTGGAAGGTTTCAAGATTGGTGCAGACGATTACATCACCAAACCTTTCAGTATGGAAGAACTGACTTTCCGTATTGAAGCTATCTTGCGTCGTGTTCGTGGCAAACGTAACAAAGAAAGCAACTTGTATAAAATCGGTCGCTTTACATTCGACACGCAGAAGCAGATTCTGTCAATCGGTGACAAACAGACCAAGCTGACTACCAAGGAGTCTGAATTGCTGGGATTGCTTTGTGCACATGCCAACGAAATCCTTCAGCGTGACTTTGCCTTGAAGACTATCTGGATTGACGATAATTACTTCAATGCACGAAGCATGGACGTATACATTACGAAATTGCGTAAGCATCTGAAAGATGATGATTCGATCGAGATTATCAATATCCATGGTAAAGGATATAAGCTGATTACTCCTGAACAGGAATGATGAAAAGCATAGACACAAAAAAACCTGAATTCTTGGAATTCAGGTTTTTTTATTTCTTTTCTGGATTGACTCAATATTACTCAACGATACGTTTGTTCAGCATGATGTAAGAGATCAATCCCACGATAATGAGAACCAGAGAAGTTGCTAAAACTGCATTGTCGTTTACATTGCCTCCGAAATAGCAGGCAATCAGGATTACTGCTCCGATTACAACCAGAATCAATCCTAAGTTCTTTAAAAAGCTTTTCATGTGTGTCTTCTATTTTATGGTTTATTTTTTTCTTGGTTACAAATTAAAGGATAATTCTTGTATTGAAGAAATTATTTGATGAAAAAAAATAAAAAAGCTTACTATTAGTCTTTTGTGTTGGTAAAGATTTTACGAAGAACTTCTTGGCTTACTCGCAATTCTTCCAGCGTGAGTCCATGGAGAGCCTCCTTTAGGGTTTTGTTGGCAATGAAACGAGCCTTTTCTTCCAGTTCTTTGCCGGTCTTGGTCAGATGTATCAGGTTAGTACGGCGGTCGCGTTTGTCGGAAATTCGTACGACCAGGTGTTGCCGTTCCATATTGTCGATCAAGCGTGTCATGCTGGGTTTGTCCTTGAAAGTGGCATTGCACAGCTCCTGTTGCGTTACCCCGTCTTTTTCCCACAAGAATAATAGTACTGTCCATTGTTCGGGGGTGATGTCCATACCATTCTGCCGGAAATTGCGGCTTAACTTATGATTGATTGCTGCCGAAACCTTTCCGTTTAGGATGGCAAAAATAAGCTGTATGTCAAAATTAAACTGTTCTATCATCTAATTATTGTTTAAACAACTACGCAAATATACGATACTTTTACCATATATTCTATAGGGAAATGCCTCAAAATAACATTCTTTATCATATAAAAAGGTCACAATCGTTTGTATATTAGAGAAAAAGTCGTAACTTTGCGCCGCATTTGAAAATTTATTATTAATATTTTAATCAACGAATAGTATGAATCAATACGAAACCGTTTTCATTTTAACTCCCGTTTTATCTGATGTTCAGATGAAGGAAGCGGTAGAAAAGTTCA
>ERZ779949.280-NODE-280-length-9802-cov-1.87535_pt1 | contig 9802 bp, 9 predicted proteins | sample MGYA00511540_ERZ779949 | MGnify/ENA primary metagenome ERZ779949 (study PRJEB29588, sample SAMEA2149539) | human gut metagenome | biome: human gut; feature: human-associated habitat; material: faeces | place: Denmark | collected 2008/2010 ...
ACACCATATCCGGACTTGCCGGAACCGCAGGAGATTTTGCCGCTGCGGCAAATGGCAGCAATACATCATCTGATGACAGCACCACAGGCACTGCCGCCAGTACAACAGGCAGCACAAAGGAATCAGGTTCAGCAAGGGAGAGCATGTGCTCACTGTACATCTTTGACTCACTTGCAACCATCATAAGTGCAGCAAAACAGGTTGCTTCTTTCTACTTCAGCGAGAACTGCCTGTACAAGAATCCTTCCAACGGAAGATATTATCTGGTTCTCACGAACAGCAATAACACAAGCCAGGAATTTGTGAGAGTCTGCAATATCCTTGCAGAATACGGAACAGCACAGAAGCTCACATATGCCATGCCGGCACATTTCAAGGAGCACTTCACCGCTATTATGCCGGAGGAAGCACTTCAGACACTGTCAGCATTATAAGTAATAGCCAGAGATTCCGGCGCAGCAAAAAAGACGTACCGCACAAGCGATACGTCTTTTTGTTTTATATGTCAATATCATCATTCTCGATAACTGCTTTTGGATTGGTGTAGAAGAGCTCCGTCATGTAATCCTCTCCATACTTTCGCTCTATGTACTCAGCACACTCCCTGAGGTATGGTGCTTTATCCTCTGAATCCAATGCATCACTTGCCACAAAGTGAACAAGCTCTCCCTTGATGTCATGTCCAAGATCTCCAACCACAGCCGATGCACTTATCTGTACATATGCACCAAACTGAATGAGCTCCTCGACCTTGTCCTCGTCTTCCTCAAGACATTCATACTGTTCTACATTGGCAACTATCGGTATATATCCGTCCATATTGATGTCTCTTATAGCTTCAGATATCGTCTCAAAATCCACATCGTAAGGGAATCTGATCATAACATACTTGCTGTCTGCCATGGAATCCAACTGACCAGATATGATCTTCTGGTGGTTCTCATCGTTATACTCTATCTCTCTTCCAAGATAGACTCTGTAATCCGGATCTATCTTCCCAGCTTCAACGTTGAGCTGTTCCACAAGTCTGTCCAGTTTGTCTCCATCCATTATCGGATTCTTCTTGTTGTATGGCGGGGTGGCAACTATCGTCCTTATTCCCTCATCATACGCTATTCTGAGCATCTCTGCCGCTTCCCGGAAATTATCCGGTCCATCCTCTGTTCCCGGTAAAATATGACAATTAATATCTATCAGTCCAAATATTCCCTGCCCGGGAGGATTTGTTCCGTCTGTCTTCATATATCTCTCCATCCTTTATAGTACACCTAGTTACTTTGGCAAGTATACTACTCAGCCTCCTTTTTTGCAAGATAATCATTGATCTCCTGCTCAAGCTCCTCTGCATCAAGTCCGTGAACGGCTGCTGCCTCCTCAAGACTCTCTCCTGCTGCTGCAAGGCATCCTATGCAATGCATACCTGCTGCCATCAGTATTGCCGCATTTCCTGCATCAACTGCAAGAATGTCATTTATAAGCATGTCTTTACTTATCTTTACCATTATTTATATCCTCCTTAGATTGCACTCTTACTCAGCATTCACATTATATTATACCCAATTTTAAATGTCTATCCCTTTTATTGTTACTTATTGATAAAACCCGTTGTTGATAAATATTATTATCACTTGCTAATTAATGAGTTTTGTTTTACAATAAGCGTGTGATTATTTTTACTTTATAAGGAGGAAACAATTATGGCATTCGTTATTGGCGATTCATGTATCGGTTGTGGTTCATGTGCTGGTGCTTGTCCAGTAGGTGCTATCAGCGATAATGGCGGCGTATTTGTTATCGATGGTTCACAGTGTATCTCATGTGGTGCTTGTGCTGGTTCTTGTCCAGTAGGAACAATCGCAGAGGAGTAATCTACATGATCCGTAACATTCGGACCCATGCTAAGTAACTTATACTACAACTATTATAAAGAAAACGGAGCGGTAACTCGCTCCGTTTTCTTTTTATCTTTATTCCTCAACATAAGTGTAGGATTCATTGTGCCACTGGAGCATCATATCCGTATACTCATCTCTTGACACAACTATCTCCTTGTCCTCGACAGGATCATAATATCTTATGTCTGCCTCATTATAGCTCACTATGAGAACATATCTGCCATCGCTTATCCTCGATATTACCGGTATTCCCGAACTCACATAACCGAGGAGCATATCCAGCGAAAGACCTGTAACATCTATGCCCTGTCTCTTTCCAAGAGAGTTAAGAGCCTCGACAGGATCTGTATACTGTGCTATATCATCCTCTGTCACCTGTACCCCCTGATACGTCAGAACCATGTACAGACAGTCGCCGAGTGACGCATCCACACTTCGTGTACTGCGATGGAATATTCCAGAGGCAATGGTGTTGTATTCCTGGCTCTCAGCCTGCCTGTATATTACCTCGCCTTCGCTTGACACCACTATACCTGATACAGACACTGCATAATTTATCGCATCACCCGCCACGTCATATATCTTTGAAAGTCCAAGATTGTCGTACACATGATAGGTCACCTTATCACGCACTACTGTCATTATCATACTTGCAGCATCAGGATCTATCTTTTCCTTTGTTATGTTCAGCGCCGGTATATAGCTCAGATACATATTTGACGGGACCGTAAAATACAGCCTGTCATATCCGGTTATGGATGACAGATGGGTAGTTCCTATCGTCTCCTTTGTATCGTCCTCCTTGAAGGTTATGAAATCATCGTCCACAGACTTGAATCCACTGTCGGATTTCTCTCCTCTTGTCAGATACAGCAGATTCGTATCCACATCAACCTGCATCAGATAATACCCGCTCTTTGCGTATTCCTTTATCTGCTCGCCATCGCTGTTTACTATATACAATCTGGATGCAGGTATGTTATCTCTGGACTCCTCGCTGTACCTCGTACCAACAAACGACTCGGCATCCACATCAACCTGCGCATCAGATATGCTCGACACTCCGTATACCATATCTGAGTCCTTAAAGCCATAGCATATCAGACATTCCCCTGCTCCGGCGGTTATCTCATAACTCTTTCCGGTATGCATATTCATCAGAGTCAGCTTTGTATTGCTGCTCTGGTCCTCGCTCTCTCCATACGCCATAACTTCCATGTTCACCGACACCTTGACATCGCTGGCTGACAGTCCCTCCGCAATATAAGACTGCTGTCTCGTCTTCATGTCCACGGCGTTCACCTTTCCGCCGAGCATGTAATAAAACTTATCTCCGTCGTAATATGTCAGTCTGGAGGTCTCGCTCTTCATAGCCTCATAAGGCACATTGCACTCGACGAACAGAAGCTCGTCCACCTCCAGAGTCGTATAATCAAATGTATACAGCGCAACTCCGAGCTTTCCCTCATGATCTCCGCTGTTCATATATCCATACACCGCAAATGTCATATTTCCATCTTTGTCAAAGCTTATGATGTTCATGTCATGGTCGGCGTAAGTGTTTGAGTCATTTGCATGGTCATCCATTCCTGATCCGTACACCAGAGTTATCTGTCCATCGCCGTAGTCATACATCCAGAGCTGTCCATTTCTCACAAATGCGATCTTCTTGTTATCCTCTGTGTAGCGGTATTCCAGATCATCCGATGACACGATACCTATCTCATACACATTGTTTATAGCATCTATGCCGTCTTTGTCAAAATACTCGTCCACATATCTGTCATAGCTGAGCATGGTGATCTTCGGCTCAGTCTCCGTAACAGTATCTGCATCCTGTTCATCCGAATAGGCCTCATCATACGAAGCTGTTTCGTCAAAATATATTCCATCAGTGCCGGCTCCGTCCGCCTCATCAGTCTGGCTGGCAACAGGCACATCCTTGTAGCTGATCTTATAGAACTCCTTAACTGTATAATAGCTCATGACATCCTGCGATGTGATGGACATAGCTTTATATTCCATCTCGATCACCGCATAGTTGACATCTATCTCCTTTATATATGTGTTTACATCGCTTATAACCGTAGGCTTAAGCCCATCCCAGAGGAGATCCGAGTATGCATTTGCAAGGTTCACATGTCCCAGTCCGTAGGAATCTCCCGTTCCGCCACCCGTGTATTCCTGCTTGTAGGTTCCTATGACCGATTCCGACTCCAGCTTGTCAAATGCAAATGTCGCATCGTGGAAATCCTTTGCGGCATTCAGCAGTTGGGACTCATGATAATTGTCATTTACGACCACTCTGGTATAGTATGAAGCACTCCTGCCATCACCGCTCTTAAGCTTGACAACCAGCATATACTCCATATCCTGCTTGAGATCCATTCTCGCACTTATATCAAGCACATCGTAGCCATCAGTTCCCGAGGCCGCCTCCAGATCACCCTTCTCTATAAGGGAATCTCCGGATATCGACCTGATCTCATACGAATACGACGCATCCTTAAATGCATCATTCTCCACCATTATCTCAAGATTCTTATTCTCATCTATCGGCGTCACAGAGTCCCTGAAAAGTGTGAGGTCGACCTCCCCTGTATAACCATGCATACAATTGAGAAGCGAATCGCCATAGCACACATAAGCTAATGGCAACTCTGCATCCTTCATCTCCGCAGCCAGATTCTTGTAACTTCTATTCTGAAATATATTGACCAAATATATTGTGATCACAAATATTGCTGCCATCACAAGTATTCTTACAAGTACATTTATTTTCTTCTTCACTTAATAAAACCTTCTTCTACGTCTTCTATGCCTGTCGCGTCTCATACAGAATTCATTGCACACAAGCAGTTCGATTATATTTCTCATAACACAATTGGCGCATCCGGGTCCCTCTGGGACATATGGCGGTTCCTCGTACGAAGCTTCACCTGCCGAAGCCATTCCTGCATAACAATCCTCCGATATCTGCCCACTTTCGCTCAGATCATCGTACACCCTTCGCGCAACACGGCGCATCTCTTCTCTGTCAGGATATTGAACAAGCATCGGACTGCCCTCATACTCGAGCTTGTCACACTCCTCCTCCACGGCCATGCTGACCTTTCGGAGTTCTTCCGGGTACATCTCCTTCATGTACTCAATATCCCTCATCATTTCATCTGTTCCATCATCACAGTCAGGAAGCATGATTCCTGTCGAACTCATACTGTATCCACCAGTCTCACCCATACCGGGTATCACAGGTGTCTTGATATTATAGACATTTCCATCCCTTATAAGCCCCCTGAGGTTTTCATCGTCCGGGCTGTAAGGAATATACTTAAATTCTTCACTCATACAAATCTCCCTATCTGCATTGTTGTATGTCTATTACATAGATATGCAAATGGGGAGAATGTGTGAATATCTCTGTTACTTTTTTCAGAGCTTACTTTATCTGTCTCCGAATGAGATTCCAAGTGTTCTTGCCTCGCTGATGATGTCGTCATCAGGAGATACGTATTTGAGCTTTCCTGCACTCTCTGAGAGTGGGATAGCTGTAACCTTGTTGTCAAGGAATACAACAAGCTTTCCAAAATCCTTTGCCTTTATGAGCTCTGCTGCCTTTGCTCCAAATCTTGATGATATGACTCTGTCATATGCATCCGGACTTCCACCTCTCTGGGTATGTCCAGGTATTGCTATTCTTATATCCTGTGTTGTGTACGCCTTGAGCTTATCAGCCAGCTCATACGCAACTGATGGATATGGATTGTTGGCTATCGCTTCTTTTCTCTTCTTCTTTGGAAGCTCTGCGATCTCCTTCGGAATAGCACCTTCGGCAACTGCAACTATCGTGAAGCCCTTGTTGTCCTTTGTTCTCTTGTCTATAGCCTTATATACCTTATCGATATCGTATGGGATCTCCGGGAGCAGGATCACATCTGCGCCACCGGCGATTCCGGCGTGGAGAGTTATCCAGCCAACCTTGTGGCCCATAATCTCAACGATAAAGATTCTGTTATGCGATGCAGCGGTTGTGTGGATACAGTCTATTGTCTGGGTCGCTATATCAACAGCACTCTGGAAACCAAATGTCATGTCAGTTCCCCACAGATCATTGTCTATGGTCTTTGGCAGACCGATGACATTGAGTCCCTCCTCACTGAGGAGATTTGCGGTCTTCTGTGAACCATTTCCACCTAAAACGCACAGGCAATCCAGCTTCAGCTTCTTATAGGTATCCTTCATGGACTTTACCTTGTCAAGACCATCCTCAGTTGGCTCTCCCATGAGCTTGAATGGCTGTCTTGAACTGCCGAGGATCGTTCCACCCTTGTTGATAATACCTGAGAAATCAGCCGGCTTCATCTTGATATAGTTGCCTCTAATGAGTCCCTTGTAACCCTCAAGGAATCCATAGATCTCAACCTCGTCAAACAATTCATACAAACCCTTTGCGATTCCGCGCATAGTTGCATTTAATGCCTGACAGTCACCACCACTAGTCAAAAAGCCTACTCTTAACATACTCTGCACCTCTTTCTTTTATTTTTCTTATGTACACAGACTGTCTGTATACATTATAAGTATACTCTTCCCTCAAGAGCCCTCAGAAGCGTAACCTCATCTATACACTCCAGATCTCCGCCTACAGGCACACCGCTTGCTATACGGCTGACCTTGATACCGGCCGGCTTCACAAGCTTTGATATATACATCGCAGTCGCCTCACCCTCCGGGCCTGAACCTGTAGCGATTATGAGCTCATCCACATCTTCATTCTGAAGCCTTCTCATGAGCTCGGATATCCTGATATCCGCCGGGCCGATACCCAGGGCAGGATTTATAACTCCGTGGAGCACATGATAAACGCCATCAAACTGTCCTGTTCTCTCATATGCCGCCAGATCCCTCGGGGTCTCCACCACCATTATCACCTTGTGATTCCTATTTGGTGAACTGCATATAGGACATACCTCCCTGTCAGTTATCGTATAGCAACAACTGCAGTATTTTATGTTCTTCTTTGCATTCACAATGGCATCGGATAACGCCAGCGCCCTCTCCTCAGGCATACTGATTATGTGAAACGCCAGTCTCTGAGCCGTCTTGGAGCCTATTCCCGGGAGTCTTCCCAGCTCTTCTATAAGTCTGTTTACTTCTCCTCCATAAACTTCCATTAGAACGGCAATCCTCCAAGTCCCATTCCACCTGAGATCTTGCCCATACTGCTATTGTAGTCATCCTCCTGTGCTCTCAGTGCCTCGTTCACAGCCGATATGATAAGATCCTCAAGTGTCTCTATATCATCAGGATCAACAACCTCAGGATCAAGCTTGATCTCCATGAGTTCCTTCTTACCTGACACCTTTGCAGTGACAACTCCTCCACCTACAGATGACTCATACACCTTATCCTCAAGTGTCTTAGTTGTCTCCTCCTCAAGAGCTGCCTGCTGTTCCTCCATCTGTCTTTGCATTCTCTGTGCCTGCTTCATAAGATTGTTCATATTACCAGGCATCATACCTCCTGGGAAACCGCCTCTCTTAGCCATTACAATAGTCCTCCTTATTCTGATTAAATAATTTATAATATGATATCATCATTTCTTATCTATTGGAAAGTTGATCTTGTTCAGGTTCAGTATATTCTCCGTCTCAAGCCTTCCATTATCACTGTGGGAATTCCTTGTACAAAGTATCTCAAATTCAATCTCTCTTCCAAGATATTCCTCGATCACACTCTTCACATGCTCCACATTCTCAGGCTTGTCAAAGTATAACTTCGGCATATCGTCATCCGTCAGCGGGATCATGAGCAGAAGTCTTCTGTGATCATCGGACAGTATGAGCTTCGTCCTTATGGCCGGATCAGCATCATTTCTCTTGAGATATCTTCTCGCAGGAACCGACAGCTTCTCCAGTATATCATTCCAGTTCTCCGCAGCTCTCTGCAGATCCTCGAACTCTGCCTTTGGAAGCTCCATTGCCAGCTTGTCCTGATATTCCTTCATACCCTTCTGATCTATCACATCGTCAGCCGGGCTTACGGAGGCAGCACTTTGAACCGGCGCAGCCTGTATGCCATTTGCCTCAAGGTCATCAAGCTTCTTCTCAAGCATCCTTACCCTCTCGATCAGACTTGTGGTATCAACCTCCATCTGTGGTCTGCACAGCTTTATAACAGCCATCTCAAGCACTATCCTCTTCTGTGAGGAATACTTGATGCTGGCGGCTGTATCCGAGAACACGTTTATATATCTTACTATGGTGCTCTCCTCCATATGACCGGATATCTCTCTTATGCGTTCCAGATTCTCCTTGGTCATATCCAATCTGTCGCCCTCCGCCGAGGACAGCTTGACAACGAGTATGTTCCTGAGAAACCATGTAAATTCATTTACGAAACGGCCAAGCTCACGTCCCTGCCACACAACTTCGTCAACCACATCTATGGCATGTTCAACATCAGATTCCAGCACGCACTCCAGAAGTCTTGCAAATGTATCTATGTCCACAGCTCCTATGGTCTCAAGCACATTATCATATGTAAGCTTCTGTCCGAGATTGAATGCAACGCACTGATCCAGAATAGATAAGGCATCTCTCATGGAACCATCGCCGGATTTTGCGATATAATCTATCGCCTTCTTATCCGCATCAAGTCCCTCCCTGTTCATAAGCTCCTCCAGTCGATCCGAGATGACATCCACCGGGATACGTCTGAAGTCGTACTTCTGACACCTTGACGATATGGTTATAGGTATCTTGTGGGACTCCGTGGTAGCCAGTATGAATATTACATATGATGGCGGCTCCTCGAGAGTCTTTAACAGAGCGTTGAACGCTCCCGGAGACAACATATGAACCTCATCTATGATGTATACCTTATACTTGCCCTCAGTAGGAGGATATGCTACCTCCTCCCTTATCTGCCTTATATTGTCAACACCATTGTTGGAGGCCGCATCTATCTCAATGACATTAAGCGATGATCCATCCGATATGGCTCTGCAGCTTGCACATTCATTACATGGGCTTCCGTCCACCGGATGCTCACAGTTACATGCCTTGGCAAATATCTTGGCGATCGAAGTCTTACCTGTTCCTCTTGTACCGCAAAATAAAAAGGCATGACCAAGTCTATCATTCTTAATCTGGTTTCTAAGAGTGGTAACTATATGATCCTGCCCCTTTACCTCGTCAAAAGTATCAGGTCTCCATTTTCTATATAAAGCTACATACGACATCACCAATACCTACCTTTGTATCATAAAACTCACACAGACTATTATATCTGAATTTACATTTTATATCAATCAGATAAGCAATATTTGAATATGGTATTGCCTGGTGCCTATACACAGAACATCTCTGTCCGCAAGCTGCCAGCTCCTGCCCGCCGGAAGCCTGATCCCATTTATGACAGTTCCATTTGTGGAATCAAGATCTTCGACATAGATCTTCTCTGCATCCTCGTATATCCTTATGTGCCTTCTACTGACGCTGATATCCTCTATAACCTGATCCGCCTGTCGTCTGTCCCGCCCCAATACAACTCCCTCCGGCGTCACCGGAAATTCAGTAGCCACAATGCCTCCGTCTTCGATCAGTCTCACAGACAGTCTCTGCTCCTGTGCGGACTCTCTGCCATCGAGATTATGCTGTGTAAGCAGGGTTGTACAGTCATCCTCCGAGCCAAGCACCGTGGTATCGCCAGGTATTTCGTCAGCCAAACTTACATGTTCCAATGCATCAACATTCTGTTTTTTAGGTCTTCTGTTTTCATCTTCCTCCGCATATCGCAGCTCTGAGCACTCCACGCCCTCCTGTCCCCGCCGTTCATCCTCAGCAGCAGACAGCTTCCTCTTCATCTCCACATAGACAAATAACTCCACGGACAGCACGATGAGT
>ERZ779949.285-NODE-285-length-9635-cov-2.56983_pt1 | contig 9635 bp, 7 predicted proteins | sample MGYA00511540_ERZ779949 | MGnify/ENA primary metagenome ERZ779949 (study PRJEB29588, sample SAMEA2149539) | human gut metagenome | biome: human gut; feature: human-associated habitat; material: faeces | place: Denmark | collected 2008/2010 ...
ATTTTTGCGTACTTATATGGGACTTGGAAACAGTAAAGTTTTTGGCTTTTTCAATGAGCTTCGTCTGACGTATGGATATGGTCAGGGAAAAACTTTGTCTGGGTCGGATGAGAAAGCAACGGGTACTTATCAAACTTCTCATCGTTTGCAGATTGGTGCGGCGCCGGGTTTGACAGCTTTCGTTACGAACAATATGGCAGTCGAGGTGTCGATTAATGTCGTTGGTCTGGATTTCAAGTGGATTGAACAGACTACCAATCAGGTAGAACATGGCTCATATCGTCAGAGTTCGGCGGATTTTAAGATTAATATATTTTCTATTAATATAGGTATTTGTACTTATTTTTAAATTGACAAATTATGATTATAAAAGCTTTGAAGTTTAGCTTTATATCACTCTTGTTACTGAACATGTCTTCGTGTATTGAGAATGACATTCCTTATCCTTATATTGAAGGTGTTATTCAGGAAATTCAGGTGGACGGAATGCAGGGAGAAGCCGTGTTCAATAATCAGGCTCGCACTATCGAGCTTACCATAGGCGAAGACGCTTTTATTGATAGTTTGCCGATTACCAAGCTGGTTGCTAATACAGAGGCTTTAATTTATCCGGATACGGCTGCTTGTATTAAGCCGAATGGTTTTCCAAATTTCAGCTTTAATTCGTTGGACGAACTTCCTGCCAATGCCAATACGGCTGTCGATTTTACCAATCCGGTAAGTTTCTTGCTGAAAACATACCAAAATTATTGGTGGAAAGTTGTTGTTACTCAGGAAATAGAGCGTACTATTGAAGTGGAAGATCAGTCAGGAACGGCACCTTTGCTGGATGTGCATAATCATATTGCTATTATTTATGTAACAGAGGATGCTGATTACCGGAATATCAAGATTAAAAAATTGAATCTGGAAGGTTCCAAGACTGTGCTTGATCCGCCAGCAGAAACAGTGACGGACTTTACTCGTCCGCGAGTATTTAAGGCTTATCGAAACGGCAGATATATATGCGACTGGACAGTCGATGTGCAGAAATCATCGGTGGCGGCTTCTGTAGAAAAGGTAAATGCATGGGCTACCAAAGCCTATGTCAGCGGGAGTTTCCGTGCGGGTACGAATGTTTCGGTGGAATATCGTGTAAAGGGTAATGAGGAATGGACTGAGCTTGATGCTTCTGCTATTACCAAAACAGGAAATACTTCTTATTCTGCTGAACTTACCGGATTACAAAGTGGTACAGATTACGAAGTACGTGCACTTGCAGGAGGTAGTGAAGGCGAGGCATATTCTTTCCAGACGGAAACGATTGTGACTCTTCCCAATATGAATTTCGATACGTGGACACAGAGTGGAAAAACTTGGTATCCGAATCCTGTAGCCAACAATTATGATGATCCTCAGGCTTATTGGGCTACAGGAAATGAAGGGGTTACTATTTATAAGGAGTCGAGTACGGTACCGGTTACAGGTAGTGATGCTTATAAAGGAAAAGCTGCCAAGATGTATACGTATGGTGATATTGTGTTGGTAGGAGCAGCTGCTGGTAACTTATTTATCGGAACCTATAAAACGAATATAGGAAAGCCTGTAGACAGCCCGTCGTTTGGACGTCCTTATTCAGGGGCTCGTCCTACTAAGTTGAGTGGGTATTATAAGTATAAACCGATGCCTATTAGTAATGATGGTACTGTTCCTGGAAATCTGAAAACAGATCAATGTCATATCTATTTGAAGTTATGGAATGCATCCGGTCAGGAAATTGCTTATGGTGAGTTTGTTGGTTCGGAAACGGTAACTGCTTATACGAAATTTGAGTTTGATATTGAATATAGTGATACACAATCGAAGCCTGCAAAGATCGCTATCGTGGCAACTTCCAGTCGCTATGGTGGTGAATTTGATGCTGCTGGTAAAAAAGTCATCGGTCAGGTAGGTGATGGTAGTACTTTATGGGTAGATGAATTTGAATTAGGTTATGAATAAATCGGTTATTGAATATATGAAATGGATGGGCTGCTTGTGTTTGCTGGTACTATGTATGGTACTGGGAGGATGTCAGTCGGATGAAGAAACTGCTTTGTCTGGCAAAACGGGATTACTTATTACATTGACAGATGAGGAACACCATGCTTATTCGCGTACAGCTCCTTCTGAACTGGAAGATCCGGTAACGGAGATGTTTCAGTTGAAAGTCGTATATAGTGGTACGGATAAGTCAGCTTATAAAGGCAGTTGTAAGGAATTTATCTTGCTGGAGGAAGGTACGTACGATTTGACTGCTACGTATGGTGACAATCCGGTGCTTGCGCTGGATGCGCCTTATTATACAGGAACCTTGGATGGACAAGAAGTGATAAAGGGACAGATGACTTCGGCTTCCATTCCCTGTTTTGTGGCCAATTCTTTGTTGTCTGTCATTTATAACAAGACAAGTCTGGATAAACTGTATGAATCTTATTACGTAACGGTTTCGGTTGGCAGTGAATCTGTTGATTTGGATGCTGATTCAGGCAAAAGTGCTTATTTCCGTGCCGGCTCGTCTGTGAAGCTTGTTTTCCATGGCTTCTTGTTGGGAACCGGAAAAGAAGTGACTTACGATATTCCCGATCAGGAACAGTTTTCGAATATTCCGGTAAAGACTCATGTAAAAGTAACATTGGGACTGGATGAATCTAATATTACTTCAGGTGTAGGTATTTCCATTGAGAAGCTGGAAACAGAAACGGTTTCTATTTCAGAAACGATTCCTGTGGAATATTTGCCAAAGCCGAAGTTGGAGTCGGACGATTTTGTGAACAATGAACTGTCGTTCGCCGAAACAGAAAAGAAATCGGCTGTTATTCGTCTGAAACTTTCGTCTGGTTTGCAGGATTTGAAACTGAAGTTTAATTCAGCAGATGCTAAGTTTGCGGGACTGGAACAGGGCAAGGAATATTTGTTGTCGAATGCGGAAGACAAGTCAGCCGTTGAAACAGCGTTGGGTATTACATTGCCGGAAATCGGAGCAACGGAGGACAGTCTTGATTTTACTTCCTTGATTCCCAAGTTGATGACGGATAAAGGTGTTACTATTGCATCGACGGTAGAAGTGGATGTTGAGGCTAATAATCGTTGGGCAAGCGAGGATGCATCGGCTAACCGGATTTATACGCTTATTTGTAATAAGCCGGAGTTTAGTGTCAGTGCTTATCCGGGAAATATTTGGACGAAAGAGTTTACGGTAAGTCCTTTGTCAGCCGAAAATGTAAAAGCTGGAGATTATGAATTGTTGAGCCAGAAAATGACCTATCAATTTAGTATGGATGGTGAAGCCGATTGGACAGACTTGGGCAATGACTTGCGGAAAGATGGACTAAATCCTGGTACGATGTATTATATTCGTGGCGTTTATCGTGATGAAATATATAGTGATCCTGTTGCCGTTACTACTTATTCGGTGGTAAATCTGGAAAATGGAGGATTGGAAGGAGCTTCTGTGGTGAAAGGTGCAGATAAGAATTCGTCACGGTATGGGGCTGAATACGAGTGGAATGGATGGTGTACTTTAAATGAGCTGACTTGTGATGATACTCATGCTATGATATGGGGAAATACAGCGTTTAACAGTCGTTCTGGTACACGTCCGTCGTCATCTGTGCCTGTAGGTAGTACGGGGGAGACTTCTGCCTGGATTATGACTATGGGATATGGGTATGGAGGTACTTCACCTGATAAGATAATATCCAGTGAATTATTCTTGGGCACGTTGACAGAGGTAAATCATAATGATGATACAGCTGTGAAGAATTATGGCATCGATTTTAATTCGCACCCTACTGGTTTACGTTTCTTTTATAAATATGCTCCCTATAATGGAGATTCGAGTGATATTTATATCCAAGTAAAAGATGTGGATGGAGAAATATTGGGAGAAGCTCATTTAAATCAGTCTGAGAACGTAGATGATTTTAGGGAGGAAACTTTGCAGATAGAATATAAATCTGAATATGTGAAGATGGAACCATCTAAATTAGTTGTGGTTTTTAAGTCTGGTTTTAATTCTGAGGTGAAAGATTATGGAACCAGTAGTTTAATGGGAAGTAATAGTGCGGAACCATCTCATCGAGGAAGTGAATTGTTTATTGATGATGTTTCCTTGGTTTATGACAAATAAATAAAAGAATAATGAGCAAAAAGATTCTATATACAATATTATCTGTTTTCCTGCTGATTAGTTGTCAGCAGGAAAACGATACGGTACTCTCCGGCGAAGGATTCTTGTCGGTTGGAGGAATAGAGATTCAGTCACAGACAAACACAGAAGTTGCTTCACGGGCAGCAGACGACATCACTTGGACGGTTGAATTGTGGAAAGGAGAGGAGATGCTCCGTACATTATCGGCCGAAGATATGCAGGATAAGATCGAGCTGGCTACCGCGGACGATTATATGTTGAAAGTGTACAGTCCGAACTATGGTACGGAAAAGAACTGGACGAACGATGAAAAAGGTGAGCCCGTGTATTATAAGGAAGTACCTTTTTCCGTAAAGAAGGGAGAAACAACCGGATTGAAGGTTCAGGTTCCTATGATTACTTTTGCCGTAAGTCTGGATCTTTCGGCAGTGCTGGGCGATTGGTTACAAGAGTATAGCTTTACGGTCACTTCGGGAGAAAGAGTCGTATCGCTGGCAAATGGGGAAACTGCTTATTTTGCTCATTCAGACGGTACTTCTTTCAGCTATCAGTTGTCTGTTACCAATTTAGATTCGGAAGAAAATGTTTTGAAGGGTGAATGGGGTACGGAGGAAAATGAAACCGTTACTATCAATACGGTATATACGGTAGTGTATAACTGGAGTACTCAGTCTCTTTCTTTAGAAAAGTAACCGTCACAGACATAAAGATTAATAAAACAATAGCCCTACCAACCTCCATTTGGGGGATGATAGGGCTATTGTTTTATTGTAAGGATGGTCAGGTTGGGATTTAATAAATTCCTGGGGCAGAGTTTTGTTTGAAATTGTCGTAATTTCCGGTAATTTGTTTTTCGTTTTCCGGATTTAGTTCGATGGCTTTCTTCATGTCGTCTACCGATCCGTCCTTATCTCCTTTCAACAGGCGGATGCGTCCTCGTTCCTGATAGAGTACGGCATTCTGGGGCATCAGCTCGATGGCCTCGGTATACAACTCTACGGCCTTGTCGAATTCTTTCTGCTCGGTCAGCATTTCTCCTTTCAGCAGGTAAGCCTTTTCGTTGAACGGATTGACTTCCAGCACTTGGTCGAAGCAGGTGTAGGCTTCATTTACCTCGCCGAGTGCTGCCTGTATCTTTCCTTTCAGCAGGAGAGCGTCTTCATCTTCGGGAGTAAGAGAGAGTACCTTTTCCACGTCGTCCATGGCATCCTTTGCCTGACGCATGTCCCACAATACCTCGGCACGGAGCAGATAGGCAGCCCCGTATTCTTCGTTCTGGGCAATGGCCTTGGTCAGCATGACGATAGCCTGCAGGTCGTTCTTCATGCCCCGTGCAGCCTTGGCAGCCAGATAGTAGGCCAGTGCATTGGTTTCGTCGAGATGGATGGCTTTCTGGCAGGCATCGTTCATGCTTTCGTAATCTTCCTGCATGTAGCAGATGTTGGCCAGCGAGAGCAGTCCTTTTATGTTGTCGGGGGTCTTATCAATCAGGCGGTCGAGCGTGATACGTGCATCGTCGATGCGTCCGGCTTCCACGTAAGCACTGGCAAGCAGCTGCAAGGTTTCCGGTTCATCGTTCAGTGCCACAGCCTGTTCGAAACACTTGATGGCATAAGGCAACTGATGCATGTTGCGTGCGCGTATGCCGTCGTATTTCAGGATTTCGAAATTCTTTTTATCTTGTTTAGCCTGTTGTTCTTCGCTCGGTTTGTTTCCTCCGAATAAGGATGATAATAAGCCCATAATTTTATCTTTTTATGTTAATGTGTTGCAAAGATACGTAGAAAATTAACTTAATGAATATGTTTGCTGGAAAGAAATTCGTATGTTTGCACGACAATAAAGCTGTGAAATTAAAAAAGATAACTTATGAAAAAGATGCTGTTGGCCATTGTTGCCTTGCTGGCATGTCATACCATGCAGGCACAATATTTCTGTACAACGAACGGTACGGAATTGCATTACGTAAATTATGACGAAGCAGGACAGAGCCTGTCGAACGAAACGGTTACAGTATATAATGGTGTGAACAATACTTCAGGAGCAAGCGCACAGTACTTTGCCAAGATTGTAACCAACAAGACAAAGAACAATACCAGCTATACGCTCTATAACTGGAGCTACGACGGCAATGTTACTACCTGTCAGGAGGATTTGATGTACGGCCCTTATATCAAATCGGATTCCGATCCAGCCAAGTACGACTCGAAGGCTCGTCAGGCTATGGCAGAGGAACTGAAGCTGAAAGGAGATAATTCGTTCACTCTCAAGAATCAGTCGAAGGCAGGCGAAACTATTCCCGACCGTTCTTATTCGCTGATTTCGAACATGCTGAAGAATGAGGTTACTATTTCGGGAGCGGCTTACATGGGAACAGAACAGGTCAGCACGACGGCTGGTAAGTTCGATTGTATCAAGATTTCATACCTGAAGCGTACAAAGATTGTGCTGAAATCGGAAACCATCCGTGTGACTGAATGGTATGCCGAAGGTATCGGTCTGGTAAAATCGGAAACTTACAATACCAAGGGTGAACCGGACGGTAAGACGATTCTGGTGAAAATTGTAAAATAAGCTAATAAACAGAGAGGCAGTATGTGCCGGTAACATAAAAATCTCCTGCTTTTAGTCTTGTAATTGAAAGGGACAAAGACAAAAGCAGGAGATTTTTTATTTCTAAGTTTCAATCTGTATGTAAGATTTTTATTTTTGCAATTCTATTTTGAGGCGACTTCTTTTGTTAAATCACTTCAATGCCTTGCTGCCGGCAAAGTTCCAGACTCAAGTCCTTCAGCTTGAACTTCTGAATCTTTCCGCTTCCCGTCATCGGGAATTCCTTCACGAAGAAAACATATTTCGGAATTTTGTAGCGGGCAATCTTTCCCTCACAGAACTCACGGACATCGTATTCGTTCATCGTATATCCTTCGTGCAGGATGATGAAGGCTCCCACCGCCTCGCCGTATTTTTTCGAGGGGACACCTGCCACCTGTACGTCCTTTATGCCCGGCATCTGATAGAGAAATTCCTCTATCTCACGCGGATAGATATTCTCTCCTCCACGGATAATCATGTCCTTGATGCGTCCCGTAATGCGGTAGTTGCCGTTCTCGTCTTTTACACCCAAATCGCCTGAGTGCAGGAAACCGTTCTGGTCTATCACTTCGGCGGTAGCCTCCGGATTCTTGTAGTATCCTTTCATGGTATTGTATCCGCGGTTACACATTTCGCCTTGTACGCCTTGGGGACATTCCTCACCCGTTTCCGGATCGAGAACCTTTACTTCCGTAAACTCAAAGTCGCGTCCTACCGTGGTGAAGCGTACCTCCTGCGGGTCGTCGATGCGGCTGTGCGTCATACCCGGCGAGGCCTCTGTCAGGCCGTATACGCTGGTTACTTTCATGAACATTTTCTCTTCCACCTGCTTCATCAGCTCGATCGGACAGAGCGATCCTGCCATGATACCCGTGCGCAGACAGGACAGGTCGAACATGTCGAACATCGGATGATTCAGTTCGGCAATGAACATGGTCGGTACCCCGTAGAGTGCCGTACAGCGTTCCTTGTGGATGGAAGCGAGCACCAGCAGCGGATCGAACCGCTCTACCATGACTTCCGTACAGCCGTGTGTCAGGCAGTTCATGGTGGCGAGCACTACCCCGAAACAATGGAACAGCGGTACACATACGCAGAGCTTGTCGTCGGCAGTGAACTTCATGTGCTCTCCTGTCAGCAGTCCGTTGTTGGCGATATTATAGTGGGTAAGCATCACTCCCTTGGGGAAGCCCGTCGTACCCGACGTATACTGCATGTTTACCGTGTCGTGGCAGTTGACTTTTCTCTTGGCCTCGTCGAGTACGGTATCGTCGATGTTGTTTCCCAGCAGCAGAATCTCCGCCGTGTTGTACATGCCGCGATACTTTTCCTGACCGATATAGATAACGTTTCGCATGTGCGGGAAACGTTTGCTTTTCATGTGGCCGCGTTCGAATGTCTTCAGTTCGGGAAGCATGCGGTACGTCATCTCCACAAAGTTACTGTCCTTTTCTCCGTCGACAATACAAAGAGTATGCATGTCCGAGTTCTCGCACAAGTATTCCAGCTCCGCCTGCTTGTAGTTGGTGTTGACGGTAACGGCTACCGCACCAATCTTGGCACAGGCATAAAGGAACGTCAGCCAGTCGGGGACGTTTCGTGCCCATATCCCTACATGCGTGCCGTGCGTAATGCCGATGGCAAGCAATCCCTTCGCCATATTGTCTACACGGCGGTTGAACTGACTCCACGTAAAGCGCAGGTTACGGTCGGAGTACACGATGTATTCCTTGTCGGGCGTTTCGGCAGCCCAGTGTTCCAGCCAGTCGCCCAGGGTCCTTTCCGATAATTGTATCATATATAGTCAGTTTGTCAGATAGGCGTATAGATAACGGCCAGGATGCGGGCCTCCTGTCCCTCGAACGCATGTACGTGATGCGGTACGATAGAATCGTAGTAAATGGTATCTCCTTCTTCCAGCAGATACGTATACTTGCCATAGTTTATTTCGAGCGTTCCTTTCAGTACCATGATAAACTCCTCGCCTTCGTGTGCCGAGAGATTGAATTCAATGAACGGCTCCATGTGACGGTCGGTCTTGCTGCGCGACAGGGCGTGATAGTGCATGTGCTGCCGGGCATCGAGGGCATTGTTCGAAAAGCTGATGGTATCGTCGGCCTCTCCGTGACGGCATACTACCGGACCGGCTTCATCGGGCTGGTCGTCGAGGAAGGTTCCCAGACGTACCCCCAGAGCACGTGCCAGCTTTACCAGCGGGGCAAGCGACGGTATATCAATGTTTTCTTCGATGCGGGTTATTTGTTCAATGGCAAGCCCGGTACGGTCTGCCAGTTCATCCAGACTTATTTCTTTGGCCATTCTGAGGCCTTTGATCTTTTCTCCGATAATGTTGGTTTTATCCATAGTATAAGCAGTTTTTGTTAATGCGTAAGCCTTTATATAGCTTTTGTCAAATCAGGTCGGTGGCAAATATAGTAAAGATTTTATAATACGCACGGTGTAGATACCTAAAAAAGGTTACAGCGCTTTTCCGTTCATATTCAGTTAACTAATATTTTCATAAAAAAACGTATACGGCAGGTTGGTTGTGAACTAAAGTGAAAGTACCCTTGTTCTGATTCAGACGGTTCGGCCGTTTGAAAGACATTTGAATTTCCTTTAAATATAGACAGAAAGATTATGAAACTGATTATGACCGACCGCCCTGTCGACGTGAGTTTTCTGAAGGATGAGGCGGTGAAATACATCGATTTATCCTCCCTGCGGATAGCCAACTGCATGGGATGCTTCGGATGCTGGACGAAGACGCCGGGCCGATGTGTGATTCGTGACGATGCCACCCGGGTGTATCCGTATATCGCCGCAAGCGATACGGTACTGTATGTCAGTCGCCTGTGTTACGGCGGCT